>Ga0335070_10012290_pt1 | contig 9992 bp, 7 predicted proteins | sample Lox_Sample_13_FD_206722 | JGI IMG/M metagenome (GOLD analysis project Ga0335070, IMG submission 206722) | Soil microbial communities from Loxahatchee National Wildlife Refuge, Florida, United States - Lox_Sample_1.3 | ecosystem: Environmental > Terrestrial > Soil > Wetlands | place: USA: Florida... | reverse complement strand
GCAGCCACGCGGCGATCTTCACGGCCGGCCCGCCCGTGGTTCGCGAGTCGCTGGGCGAGTCGGTCACGAAGGAGGAGCTCGGAGGCCCGTCGGTCGCGGTCGCGAGCGGCCTGATCCACAACGCGGCAGCCGACGACCGCGCCGCGCTCGACCTCGTGCGCAGATACCTCGCGTACTTCCCGTCCTCGGCATGGTCGTACCCGCCCGACGCTCCAGGGGCGGACACCGGAGCGCGCCAGGTTCCCGAGATGCTCGACATCGTGCCGCGCAGCGGGCGGCAGATCTACGACATGCGCGCCGTGCTCGAGGTCGTCTTCGATCGCTCGTCCTGCTTCGAGATCCAGCCGCAGTTCGGGAAGACGGTCCTCTGCGCGCTGGCCCACCTGGGAGGCCATCCCGTCGCGGTCGTCGCCAACCAGCCGCGCGCCATGGCCGGCTCCGTGGACGTCGACGGCGCCGACAAGGCCGCGCACTTCATCACCGTCGCCGACTCGTTCCACCTCCCGCTCGTCTTCCTCGCCGACAACCCGGGCGTCATGCCGGGACGCGCGTCCGAGAAGCGGGGCATCCTGCGCAGCGGCGCGCGCATGTACGCCGCGCAGATGCTCGCCACCAGCCCGAAGTTCCAGGTGACGCTGCGCAAGGCCTACGGCTTCGGCTCGATGGTCATGGCCATGATCCCGTTCGACAACCAGTCGGCCACCTTCGCGTTCCCCGGCGTGACGATGGGAGCCATGGGCGCCGCGGCGATGAGCCGGGCGAAGGGCGCCGACGCGGACGAGGCCGCGCGCCTGCGCCGCGCCGAGCTCGAGGCGTCCTACCGCTCGGCGAGCACGCTCGGCTTCGACGAGCTGATCGACCCGCGCGAGATCCGGAACGTGCTGCTCCACTCGCTGGGGCGCGCGCTGTTCCGGCGACAGGCTGCCCCGGAGCCGGTGGCGCGCGTCGGCATCCTGCCGTGACATGGACGGCGCGCGGGTCGAGCGGAGATCGGATCGTCGGCGAGGGCGGGCTCGCGCTGCGCGTGGCCGGCGCGCTCGGCCGCATCGCCCGCGATCGCATGGACGAGGCGTTCGGCCGTGCGCTGCCGCGCACGCCGGAGCAGCTCGCCGACCCGCGAGTCCTCGACTTCCTGCTCGCGAACCATGCTCCGCCGGGTGCCCCGCCGCTTCCCCCGGTGCGCCGCGCGCGCCTGCCCGGCGTCCGCTTCGAGAGCAGCAACTGCACGAACTTCCTGATCGAGGTCGAGTTCGCGGGCGGCGCGGATCCTGCGCTGCCGCGCACCTTCTACGCCAAGCTGCCCCCGCCCGAGCTCGCGACGCGCGCGTTCGCGAACGCCGTCGGCTTCTGGGAGGTCGAGGTGCAGTTCTGCGCGCGACTCGCCGCGCGCATGCCGATCGAGACGCCGCGCGTCTTTGCCGCCGCCCGCCGCGGTGCGCGCTTCGTCCTGCTGCTCGAGAACCTGCACGAGCGGCCCGGCACACGGCTCTTCATCAACCGCGACATGGCGGCCGGCACGACCCCCGATCGTTCCCGCCGCTGCCTCGAGACCTTCGCCGCCTTGCATGCCGCGTTCTGGGGCCTGCCCGCCGGCGAACGCGAGGCTCTGCTTCCGCGGCGGCTCCACACCCATCTGGCGCCGGGAGGACGCGCGCGCAGCCGCGCCATGGCGAGCGCGTCGATCGCGCCCGCGCAGCGCAAGGCGCCGGACATCCTGCGCGCCGAGCACGTCGAGCTCTGCCGGCTCGCCATCGAGAAGTGGGACGCACTGGTCGACGTGTGGTTCGGCGAGCCCCTCACCCTGGTCCACGGCGACAGCCATCTCGCCAACTGCTTCGAGATCGCGAGCGAGGACGGGCCGAAGATCGGCCTGCTCGACTTCCAGGGCCTGCACTGGGGGCAGGGCATCCGCGACGTGCAGTATCACCTGATCGACTCGCTCGAGCCGGAGCAGCTCGCGGAGTGCGAGGACGCGCTCGTGGCCCACTATCTCGCGGCTCTCGCACGGCACGGCGTCGTGCTGGACGCCGGCCTCGCCCGAGCGCAGTACCGCGTGCTCTCGTTCCAGACGCTGGTCGTCGCCCTCGTCTCCCTCGGGCTCGGCGGCCTCACCGAGCGCGAGGAGACGGTCCGGACCGTGCTGCGCCGCAGTGTCGCCGCTACCTCGCGGCTCGGCTTCGCGGACTGGCTCGCCGGGCTCTGAGCCGCGGCGCGTCGGCCACATAGATGGCGAACAGCGCGCGCAGGTCGGCGCGCCGCTCGGCGGGCGTCGCGTCGACGCCGAGCAGGTGGCCGAACACGCCCGAGAGACAGAGGCGTGCCGCCTGCTCGGGCGTCATGCCGGAGCGCAGCTCGCCGGCACGCGAGGCGCGTTCGAAGAGCCGTACCACCTCGACCAGCACCGGGATCTCGGCCACATCGAACTCCGGCGCTCCGGGCCGCCGCACGAAGATGCTGATCATCTCGCGGAAGAGCGCCGCGTCGCCGACCGTCTGCTCGGCTTCGATCAGGGCGTCGGCGAGGCGGTCCAGCGCCTCGCGGAGGCCGGTTGCGCCCTCGAGGGCACGCGCCACGCGCAGCATCAGCCGCCAAGCCAGCTCGAAGAGCACGTGGTCGAGCGTCGGGAAGTGCGCGTAGAAGCTGGGCCGCGACACACCCGCCGCGCGCGCGATCTCGGCGACGTTCGCGCGCTCGAAGCCGCTCCTGCGGAACTCGGCGATCGCGGCTGCAAAGAGCCGCTCGCGCGTGGCGGCGCGCTGTCGCTCTCGCACGCCGCTGCGCACGAACGGCGAGGGCCCATGGGACGGCCAATCGAGCACGAGCCCCCTGCTCGCGGCGCGGGCACTCACGCCGACTCCTCGAAGAGCACCGGCATCGCGACGACGCCGTTCACCAGCGTGGAGGCGAGCCTCTGCACCGGACCGGCGAGCGAGAAGCCGGGGCCCCGCGCGATCAGCTCCTCGAACAGGACGCGCGCCTCGAGGCGCGCGAGCGAGGCCCCGAGGCAGAGGTGCTCACCGAAGCCGAAGGCGAGGTGGCGGTCGGCATCGGGGCGCAGGATGTCGAAGCGATCGGCGTCGGCGCCGAACACGGCCTCGTCGCGGTTCGCAGAGCCGTAGAAGAGGACCACGTACTCGCCGGCGCGCAGCGGCCTTCCCGCGATTTCCGTGTCGTGCTGGACCCGCCGCGCGAAGTTCTGGATCGGGGTGACGAAGCGCAGCATCTCCTCGACCGCGTTCGGCACCAGCGACGGGTCCGCGACGAGCTTCTCCCACTGCGTCCGGTCCTCGAGCAGCGCGCGCATGCCGCCCGCGATCAGGTTGCGGGTGGTCTCGTTGCCGGCCACGAGCAGCGTCAGGCCGAAGATGCCGAGCTCCGGGTCGCTGAGGCGCTCGCCGTCGATCTCGGCGAGTGCGAGCCGCGAGAGCACGTCCTCGCGCGGCTCGAGACGCCGCTCGTTCGCCCTCGCCACGATGTACGCGAACAGCTCCGCGACGGTGGCCATCGTCTCCGGCCGCGGTCCGCTGGCGCCCGCCTCGATCATCACGTCCGACCAGCGGCGGAAGTCCTCGTAGTCCGATTTCGGTACGCCGAGCAGCTCCGCGATCACCAGCATCGGGAGCGGGATGGCGACCTTCTCGACGAAGTCGAAGGGCTCGCCGGGGCGGATCGATGCGACGCTCTCGCGCGCCAGCGCGCGGACGCGCGGCTCGAGCGCGGACACCATGCGGGGGCTGAACGCGCCGATCACCAGCTTGCGGTGCCGGTTGTGCGCCGGCGGATCCATCCGGATGATCGACGGCGCGTCCTCCGCCGGCAGCGCCGTTCCCCGCAGTCGCCGCGGGATCTCGTTCATCTGCGTGCCGTGGGCCGACGAGAACGTGCGCGGCCGGCGCGAGATCTCGGCCACGTCGGCGTGCCGGGTGACGCACCAGAAGGGGCCGTCGGCGTACCAGTGCACGGGATCCTCGGCGCGCAGGCGCCGGAAATGGGCGTGGGGATTGCCCTGATAGAAGTCGGGGCGGTCGGGGGCGAAGGCGCTCATGCGGATCCTCCGCCGCGGAGGATTCCACGAAAATTTACATACGTCAATGAAGCAAGACTGACGTAGGCCGGAGAAGCGGATATACCTCGCTCTCGCAGTGGGGCCTCTGTGATCGACTCCCGACGCCTCGTCGCCTGGATGGACGCCCGCGGCCTCGGCCGGGGCGAGCCCCTCGCGCAGCGCTTCATCTCCGGCGGCACACAGAACGAGATCTACGAGATCCGCCGCGGCGATCTTCACGCGGCCCTCCGGATCCCGCCGCGCGGGGCGCCCGCCGCGCGCGACGACGGCATCCTGCGCGAGTGGCGCATCATCGCCGCGCTCGGCGGGACGGATGTGCCGCACACGCCCGCCATCGCCGCGTGCGAGGACGCCGCCGTGCTCGGCCGGCCCTTCTATCTGATGGGCTTCATCGACGGCTGGTCGCCGATGAACACCCAGGGCTGGCCGGCGCCCTTCGACACCGATCTCGTCGCCCGGCGAGGCCTCGCCTTCGAGCTCGTCGAGGGCATCGCGCGGCTCTCGAAGGTCGACTGGCGGGGCAGGGGGCTCGGCGATCTCGGCCGACCCGAGGGCTTCCACGAGCGGCAGGTCGACCGCTGGACGGCCTTCCTCGAGCGGATCAAGAAGCGAGAGCTTCCCGGCTTCGACGTCGCCGCCGCCTGGCTCCGGGCGCGGAGACCCCTGGACTACGTCCCCGGCCTGATGCACGGCGACTACCAGTTCGCCAACGTGATGTACCGCCACGGTACGCCCGCCCGGCTGGCCGCCATCGTCGACTGGGAGATGGGGACGGTGGGCGACCCGAAGCTCGATCTGGGCTGGGTCGTGCACGCGTGGCCCGAGAACCCCGGGGAGGGGGAGGACGGCTTCAGCTACGTCGACATGCGCGGCATGCCGTCGCGCTCGGAGATGCTCGCCCACTACGCGCAGGTCTCGGGCCGCCAGGTCGACGACATCGACTACTACATCGTTCTCGCAAAATGGAAGCTCGCCGTCGTGCTCGAGCAGGGCTTCCAGCGCGCCGGCAACGACGAGAAGCTCCAGGCGTTCGGCCCGGTGGTCCTCGACCTGATGCGGGGCGCCGCCGAAGTGGCCGAGAGCTCGGACTACGGCCGCTCCTAGAGGCGCTTCCCGGTCTGCAGCGCCTTCGGGACCCAGCTCGGCGCGCGCTTCTCGGCGAAGGCGCGCATGCCCTCGCGGGCCTCGGGTCCGCGGAAGAGCGACCAATCCATGGTCATGCGGTCCACGCGGCCGTAGCGCTCGTGGAGGATCCGCTTCACGTGCAGACGCGCCTCGGGCGCCGTGCGCAGGATGCTCTCGGCCGCGGCCACCGCCTCCTCGCGCAGGCGCTCGTGCGCAACCACTCGGGTGACGAGGCCCATGCGACGCGCCTCCTCGGCATCCAGGGTGCGGCCGGTCAGCAGCAGGTCGCGGGCGTTCGCGACGCCGACGTGGGCGGGCAGGTAGGCGGCGTAGCCGGTGTCGGCGATCCCGAGCAGCAGCTCCGGTGCGCGGAAGGTCGCGCGCTCGCTCGCCACGGCCACGTCGGAGAGCATCGCGATGAGGAGGCCACCGCCCTGGCAGATGCCGTTCACGGCCGACACCACCGGCGCCGCGCTGTTGCGCACGGCTTCGAAGGGGAGCAGCTCGTCGGTGCCGAGCTGCTCGACCACCGGGTTCGGGTCCTCGACCTTGCCGCGCAGCTCGCCGCCGGGTGCGAAGACGTCGCCGGATCCGGTGATGATCAGCGCGGTCGGCTCGGGGAGGGCGTTCACGAGCTGCACGGCGCGCTTCAGCCCGAAGTACATCGACGGCGACAGCGCGTTGCGCGAGCCCGGCCGATCGATCGTGCACCACGCCAGGTGCCCCTCCCGCTCCATGCGCAGGAAGGGCGTTCCGAGGTCGTGTCGCTCGGGGTCGGGCATGGCGCACGGCATGTTAACCCTGATCCGACATTTCCCGCGGCGCGCCCGCCCGACGGGCTCCATAGGGCTCGAGCGCGACCTCGCAGTCGGAGCACTCGCCGTCGGCGCGGCGGTACTCGCAGCGGCAGGCCGGGCAGTAGCCGCGCGCCAGCGGATCGCTGCGCGCGGGCGCCGCGAGCAACGCCTGCGGCGACTCGCCCGCCTCGCGGACCAGCGCGTGCAGCGCGCGCTCTTCGCGCCGCGCGAGCTCGAGGGCGGGGCGCGCGGGCTCGGCGTCGGCGACCTGTCGCGCCGCGCGCACCAGCTCGGCGCGCAGGAACGCGCGCCGCGGCTCGGCATCGAGGAGCGCCACCGCGGCAGCGGACGGGGCGAACCGGCCGAGCGCGCCGCTGCGGAGCTGTGCGTACGCGCGCAGCAGGCCCGGCGGATACAGCGCGGCGCCGAAGAGGAGCTGCACGCGCTCGCCGCGCTCGCCGGGCCGGAGCGTCGCGTGCGCGTACGCGAGGCAGAGCAGCGTCGCGACGTGCAGGATCGCCAGCGCGGGCACGAGCAGCCGCACGCCGAAGTCGCTCCCGATGAAGAGCATCGAGCCGGGCAGCAGCAGGAAGAGGCAGATCCAGTAGACGTCGCTCGTCCAGCCGAGCGGCCACGCCGCGCGCTCGAAGCGTTCCCGCGCGGCGGCGAAGCCCGCGAGCGAGGCGGCGCGCGCGAGCTCGCCGTCGAGCAGCGCCCCGCGGCGTTCCTCGGCCGTGTCGGCCAGCTCGCGAAGCAGCGCGGCGATCCGCCGCGCGTCCGCGTCGTCGCAGCCGCGCGCGAAGGGTCGGCCGCCGACCCGCACGACCGTGTGGTCGGCCCGGGCGCTGCGCAGCGCGCCGAGGTCGATCGTCTCGTCGCCTCGCTCCGCGCGGTCCGCGAGCCAGGTTGCGGCGCCGCGACCGGAGAGCCGCCCGCCCCGCTCGCAGAGCGGGAAGCGCAGCGCGATGCTGCAGGGTGCGGACGGACGCGGATGCAGCAGTCGGAAGCCTGGTCCGCGCGAGACGAGGCTCCCGAAGAGCGTGGCGACGAACAGGCACGCGCCCCCGGGCAGCCAGGCCACACACTGGAGCCCGTAGAGCACGTACAGCGCGAGGATCAGATCCACGGGGACGCGGGCGCGACGCGCCTAGCCGATCGGGCCCTCCATGCGGGTCTCGACCTTGCGCCCGCCGAAGAGCAGGCGCTTCAGGGACGCGCCGAGCGCGGCGAGCGCGACGGCGATCGGCTTCCAGAGCTTCGCGAGCAGACCGCTCTTCACGAGCGCGGCGCCCGCGCCGCCGACCACGAGCGCCGTGAGTCCGTAGCGGGCCAGCTCGTCCGTGCCCGGGACGTACTCCGCGTAGGTGTGACCCGGCCGGAACTGGTAGCCCTCGAGCAGCGCGTCGACGGCTGGCACCGCGGCGGCCAGCTCCTGCGGCGACGCGACCAGCGTCACCGTCATCACGCCGCGCCGCCCGAGCAGCTTGACGATGCGGTTGATGTTCTGCGCGCCGTCCTCGGACTGGCCGCGGATCGCCCAGCTCAGATTGTTCGTGCGCGGATCGTAGTGGGGTTTCTCCTCCCAGCCGACGATCTGCATTCGTCGTCCAGCCGCGCTCGCGCCGCTCCTTGTTCGCGGCCTCAGTGCCCTCGCGGATCGAAGTGAGCATGGCGTCCGCGTCGAGGGAGTCCTTCTCGTCGTCGGGGACGTAGCCGATCTTGTCGAACTCGAAGACCAGGAACCAGCTGGTCTGGTCGGAGGCCGGCGCCACCGTGGCCTGCTCGAGCCCCGAGACCGGGTTCTGTGTCAGCTCCATGAGCTTCCGCGTGCCGTCGGCATCGAGATAGATGTAGTCGTCGCCCAGCTTCATCTGCGCGAACTCGCCGATCGGCGCCGTGGCAGGACCCCGCGCCCAGTCGAGCTGGACGCGCTGCGGCTCCTGCTCCGCGAGAACGGCCGTGCAGGCGAGCAGCGCGCTCGCGATACCGAAGATGTATCGCAGACCGCGGACGGTCGGACGACGTTCCATGGTGTCCCCTCCACTTTTCTGGGTTGGCAGACCGGGTCATTCAACCCCATTCCGTGTCATCGTCAAGCCGGGTCTCAGTCCGAAGGCGAATCTGTGCCCGTCGAAGGGCCTGCCGCCGCGCCCGAGAGGGCCGCGCGCAGGGCCGCCGCGTCGGGGTCCTGCGGCCACCAGGAGAGCAGCTCGCCGAGCTGACGCACGGCGAGGTCGCGCTGCCCGGCCTGCGCGGCGAAGCTCGCGAGCGCGAGGCGCAGGTCGCGGTCGCCGGGGTGCCGGCGGATCGCCTGCTGGAGCACGGCCAGCGCGCGGGGGGCGTCACCCCCGTCGTGCAGGGCCACCGCATACACATACGAGAAGCGGGCCTGCTCGGGCGCCGTCTTCGCCGCGCGCTCGAGGTGCGCCATCGCCTCGTCGCGGCGTCCCGCGCGGACGAGCGCGAGCCCGAGCGCGTGGTGGAGCTCGGCGCTCTCGGGGACGCGCCCGAGAGCGGACTCCAGCACCTGGAGGCCCTCCGCGTCGCGGCCGGCCGTGCGGTGGAGGTCCGCGAGGTTCACGCTCGCCGGGACGAAGCGCGGCTCGGCGCGCAGCGCGGCCTCGTAGGCGCGCTGTGCGCCCGCGACGTCGCCGAGGTCCAGCGCGAGGACCCCCGCGGAGACGCGCGCCTCGGGGCGGTCCGCGTCGCGCGCCAGCGCGGTGCGGTACTCGGCGAGGGCGCGGGAGAAGTCGGCGCCGAGCGCGTTTCGTTCCGCGGGCGGGAGCGAGGCCAGCACCCGCGCGGCCTCGACGCGCACGGCGCGGAGCGGATCGCGGAGCAGCGGCGCAGCGAGGCGCCGGCGCGGCTCGGCCGGCCACGCCTCGGCGGCCTCCGCGGCCGCGAGCCGCACCAGCGGATCCGCATCGCGGACGGCGCCGTCGAGCGCGGCGAGCGTCTCCGCGTCCGGCCGCACCGGAAGCAGGCGCAGCGCGCTCGCGCGCACGATGGCCGGACGCTCGGCATCTCCGGCGAGCGCCGCGAGCGCATGGCTCGAGCCCGGCAGGCCGTGCCGCCCGGCGTCGAGCGCGGACCCGTAGTGCGGGGGCAGCGGCGCGCCGCGGCGCCAGCTCGACACCGCCTTTGCCGCCCAGGCCGCGCCCTTCTTCGCGTGGCAGGCGTCGCAGGCGTTCGGCGTTCCCAGCGCGACGCTCAGATCCGGACGCGGTACGCGCAGGCTGTGGTCGCGGCGCTCGTCGATCCGCATGTAGGTGCGCGTCGGCATGTGGCACGCGACGCAGCGCGCGCCCGCGCTGCCGGGCTCGTGGTGGTGGTGCGCGGGCACGGCGAACACCTCGTCCCGGTGGCAGCGCGAGCAGACCGCGTCCGCGTCGACGCGCAGCGAGTGCGCGTCGTGGCAGTCGCTGCACACGACGCCCGCCGCGAACATGCGGCTCTGGAGGAAGGAGCCGTACTCGTAGACCTCGTCGTCGATCTGGCCGTCCGCGAAGTAGAGGTCCGTGTCGAGCAGGGCGGGGCGGTAGAAGTCGAGGAAAGGCTGGCCGGGACGCCAGCCGTCGCGCAGGGTGGAGCGCCGCGCGTGACACGGCGCGCAGGTCTCGATCTCGACCGGCGCGCCGCCCGCGGCCGGGACGCGATGCGCGATCGCGGCGCCCGGCGCGAACTCGAAGCGATGCGCGGCGCCGAGCGCGACCTCCAGGCCGACGGCCTGCGCGCCGCCGCCGGGCTCGGTGCCGCCCTGCGATTCGACGCGCGCCTCCGGGTGTGCCTTCGCCCAGGCCAGGTGGCGCGAACCCGGACCGTGACACGCCTCGCAGCCGACGCCGAGCTCCGACCAGCGGGACGCATAGCGATCCGCCTCCGCGTCGTAGCGCTTCTCGTAGTCGGTGACGTGGCAGTCGGCGCACATCGCGTTCCAGGTGTGGCTGGGCCGCGTCCAGTGCAGCACGTCGTCCGGCGGAATCGGCTCGTTCTGGAGGTGGAAC
>Ga0335070_10012288_pt1 | contig 9993 bp, 10 predicted proteins | sample Lox_Sample_13_FD_206722 | JGI IMG/M metagenome (GOLD analysis project Ga0335070, IMG submission 206722) | Soil microbial communities from Loxahatchee National Wildlife Refuge, Florida, United States - Lox_Sample_1.3 | ecosystem: Environmental > Terrestrial > Soil > Wetlands | place: USA: Florida... | reverse complement strand
GGTATCGATCGTGTCGGTCTGGCCGTGCAGGTCGGGGCGGTAGGGGTGGATGCTCGTCGTCATCCAGGGCGTCCAAAGATAAGGCGTGAGGAGGATTTCCTCCCCCTGCGCATTGCTGGCCGCTTGAGCCGGCTGAGGCCCCGCCTGCTGCGCGCGCGCGGCATGCGCGGCGATACCGGTCACGAACAGCACGGCGGCGATCTGCAGGATCGCCGCTAGGGTCGATTTCGCGGCGGAGACGCGAATTGGAATCGGTATCATCCTTGCCCTTTCGAGCCGTCAGGCAGGCGGCCTGACACGCGGCCGGACCGCGGCGGCGCCTTGATCCCTATTCTTCACGGCAGGGTTGCGCTCGCCATCGGGCAGATTCCGTAGGCCGCGCCGAAAAATCCCGCGATGGCTGGAGCCTCCCGCAGGGGAAACCCTATTTCGGGATGACGAAGGTCAGCGTGAATTGCGCGAGCCAGGTGTCGCTCGACGCTTGCGGGCGGATCGCGTTGTAATAGGCGGCGAGCGAGAGCTTGATCGCACCGCCGCCGTTCCTGAAGGTCTTGCTGATTCCCCCTCCGATCGGGACCGTCCATTGCTCGCCGGGCTTCGCGAGCCAATTCGCGGTAATGTTCGGCGACGTCGACAGCGACCAGCCCTCTTCGAAGTGATAGCTCGCCATCGGATTGAGGAGGAGGCTGTTGGTCCTGTCGGTGCTGCCGGGCCCGCCGCCCAGGGACCAGATGTTGTTGACGACCGCGGCGAACTCCCACGCCCCCGGATACTCGAGCACCACGGCGGCGGACGGTCCGGTTCCCCAGTGATTGACGCCGAGCGCGTGGTTCGTGGCGCTGGGGTAGTAGAGCACCGGGCCCACGCCCCAGAAGAACCCCTCGCCATGCTCGGGCGAGAGGAAGAACGTCGTGTAGGAATTGGCGAGCCCGAAGGCCCAGTGCTCACCGCCTTTCTTTGGCGGCTGCGCCTCCAGCGGAAAGTTCGTGCGCGTGATGACCGCCCAGTCCTCGTCGAGCACGAACGGAACGATCGCCTGCGAGATCTTGAAGGTGTCCTTGACCGCGCGGTAGGGGCCGGAATCGAACTCCGCCTCGTAGCGCAGCGGCAGCGTGATCCAGCGGCTCACGGGATTGTCCGCTTCTTTCGAGAGCTCGGCCGCGCTCATCGCCGCCGCGTTCTGCGCAAGCGACGGGCCGCACCAAGAGGCGAGAACAGCCAGCGCCGCCAAATATCTCAGGACGGTGCGGCAGCAGGCCGCATTCCCGGCACGACCAGTATCACGGCGCGGCATCGCGAACCCCCAGCGAGACGGCCTCACTTTCCTAAAGATGGTTCGAGCGCGCGCTTTGGCCATGTGCGACGATTGCCACGCCGCGCCAGCGCAGAGGCGGGGGGTTCCGGTCCGGCGGTCTATTGCGGAGCGCGGGGCTTCGGCGCGGACTTGCTCCGCGCGGCGAGCTCGGCGAGCAGAGCCTCGGCCTTCGCGATTTCCGCGAGATAAGTGCGGGCGAGGTCCGCATCCACGCCCTCCGAGAGGTACTTGCGATAGAGGGCAATGCGGCGTTGGAGAGATTCTACGGAGTCTGCCATCCGGCATCACTTTCCATGCCCTGCGGCCCTGGCCAATACGCAAATGTACCTACCGCCTCGGCAACCGCCCTGCCGCTCGAGGACGCTCAGCCCGCGTTCTGAAGCGACGCCGCGACGTTCCCGAACTCGGTGTTCATGGCCGTGCCCGGCGTGGAGAGACCCGCGATCGTCGCGACCGCGAGCAGAGCGGCCGCCGCAGTCATCTCGCGAATTGCTTTTCGTCTCCGTTTCGTTCCATTCTCTCCCGAGGCATCGCACGGGAACGCGTCACGCATGGACATCGGTATCGCGGGTTTCGGCGCCTACATTCCGCGGCTGCGCCTCGCGCGGAAGGCCGTGCTCGAGGCGAATGGGTGGTTCAGCCCGGGGCTCAGATCGCTCGCGAAGGGCGAGCGCGCGATCGCGAATTGGGACGAGGATGCCGTCACCATGGCCGTCGAGGCCGCGCGCGATTGCCTCACGGGCGTCGACCGGGCGGCGCTCAAGGGCCTCTATCTCGCCTCGACCAGCTATCCCTTCGACGACCGGCAGAACAGCGGCATCGTCGCGCAGGCGCTCGGTCTCGCCGGCGGAATCTCCGTCCTCGACGTCGCGGCCTCGCAGCGCGCGGGCACCTCGGCCCTCATCGCGGCGCTCCAGGCGGCGCAGGGCGGCGGCGGACCGATCCTCGCGATCGCTGCGGACAAGCGCCGCACCAAGACCGCGAGCCCGCAGGAGATGACCTACGGCGACGGCGCGGCCGCAGTGCTCGTGGGCGGGGGCGGGCCGCTCGCGGCGAAATTCCTCGGCGCTCATTCCGAGACCGTCGATTTCGTCGACCATTACCGCGGCCACGGCCGCGATTTCGACTACGGCTGGGAAGAGCGCTGGATCCGCGACGAGGGTTTTCTCAAGATCGTGCCGCGTGCGCTCGCGGCGCTGCTGCAGAAGACCGGCGCCGATCCCGCGGGGATCGCGCATTTCGGCATGCCCGCGGCAATGCCGCGCGTCGCGCAGACGATCGCGAAGATGGCGGGATTCCCCGAGGCGAGCGTGCGGGACAACCTCCAGGCCCAATGCGGCGAGACCGGCGTCGCCCATCCCCTCGTGATGCTCGCCGCGGCGCTCGAGGCGGCGAAGCCCGGCGAGCGCATTCTCGTCACCGGCTTCGGGCAGGGCTGCGACGCCATCCTCTTCGAGGCCGGCGAAGGCCTCCGCGCGATGGCGCCGCGCCGCGGCGTCGCGGGCTCGCTCGCGCGGCGGAAGGAGGAGACCAACTACAACCGGTATCTCGCCTTCAACGACCTCGTTGCGATCGAGCGCGGCTTGCGCTCGGAGGTCGACAAGCAGACCGCGCTCAGCACCCTCTACCGGAAGCGCGACATGCTCCTGGGCCTCGTCGGCGGCAAATGCCGGCAGTGCGGGACGCTGCAATTCCCGAAATCCAACATCTGCGTCAATCCCAACTGCAACGCGGTCGGGACCCAGGAGGACCAGCCCTTCGCGGACCTCGCGGGCCGCGTCATGTCCTACACGGCCGATCAGCTCACCTACTCGCCGGACCCGCCGCAATTCTACGGCATGGTCACTTTCGCCGAGGGCGGGCGGATGATGGTCGACTTCACGGACGTCTCCGGCACCAAGGTCGATGTCGGCACGCCCATGCGCATGGTGTTCCGCATCAAGGAATTCGACACCGCGCGCGGCTTCGCGCGCTACTTCTGGAAGGCCGCTCCGGCGGCCAAGGAGGCTTGATCATGGCGACGGGAATCCGGGACAAGGTCGCGATCCTCGGCATGGGCTGCTCGAAGTTCGGGGAGCGCTGGGACCGCGAGGCCGACGATCTCATGCTCGAGGCCTTCCAGGAGGCGCTCGCGGATGCCGGGATCGAGAAGAGCCGGATCGAGGCCGCCTGGCTCGCGACCGCGATCGAGGACGTCCACGTCGGCAAGTCCGGCGTGCCGCTCGCGGTGGCGTTGCGCCTGCCCTACATCCCCGTGACGCGCGTCGAGAATTACTGCGCGAGCGGCTCGGAGGCGTTCCGCGGCGCGGTCTATGCGGTGGCTTCGGGCGCCTGCGACATCGCCTTGGCGCTCGGCTGCGAGAAGCTCAAGGACACCGGCTATGGCGGCTTGCCGCAGCGGAACCGCGGCGTCCTCAATTCCATGTATTGGGCGAACATCTCCGCGCCCGGCTCCTTTGCCCAGCTCGCCTCGGCCTATCGCGCCAAGCACGGCAAGAGCCCCGAGGACCTGAAGCGCGCGATGGCGCACATCTCAGTCAAGAGCCACGACAACGGCGCCAAGAACCCCAAGGCGCATCTGCGCAACAGGATCACGGAGGAGACCGTGATCGGAGCGCCGATGGTGGCGGAGCCGCTCGGCCTCTACGACTGCTGCGGCGTGAGCGACGGCTCCGCCTGCGCGATCGTGACGACGCCGGAGATCGCGCGGAGCTTGGGCAAGCGCGACCTCGTCACGGTGAAGGCGCTGCAGCTCGCGGTCTCCAACGGCACCGAGGCGCAGCACAATTCCTGGGACGGAAGCTATTTCGCCACGACCCGGATCGCCTCCAAGCGCGCCTATCACGAGGCGGGGATCGAGAAGCCGCGCGAGGAGCTCGACCTCATCGAGGTGCACGATTGCTTCTCCGTCACCGAGCTCGTGACCATGGAGGATCTCCACGTCTCGCCCGTGGGCGGCGCGATCAACGACGTCCTCGACGGCTTCTACGACGCCGGCGGGCCGATCCCCTGCCAGATCGACGGCGGCCTCAAATGCTTCGGCCACCCCATCGGCGCCTCGGGCCTGCGCATGATCTACGAGATCTACCTGCAGCTCCTGGGTCGCGCGGGCGAGCGCCAGCGCCAGGACGGCCCGAGCCTCGGCCTCACCCACAATTTGGGCGGCTTCCCGCACCAGAACGTGTGCTCGGTCGCGATCGTCGGGAAGTACGGCGCCTAGGGCACCGAGTCAGTTCTCGCGGTGAAGCCGCGCCTCGGCGGTTCAGGCTTCTTCGATTTCGGTTCTCTAGATCAGATCGACCGGCCCGTACCCCGCCAATAGGGCTCGCGGAGGGCGCGCTTCAGAATTTTGCCGGAATCCTCGCGGGGCAGGCTCTCGCGGAGCTCTATGCGCCGCGGCACCTTGTAGCCGGCGATCCGCTCGTGGAGACGATGGCGCAGCTCCTCCGGCGAGAGGCGTGCGCCGGGCGCGGGAACGATCGCAGCCATGACCTGCTCGCCGTATTCCGCATCGGGAATGCCGAAGACCGCACAATCCGCCACGCCCGGCAGCGCGAGAATCGCCGACTCGATCTCCGCGGGGTAGATGTTGACGCCGCCGGAGACGATCATGTCGCGCCTGCGGTCGCAGAGATAAAGGTAGCCGTCGGCGTCGAAATAGCCGACGTCGCCGAGCGTGATGAGACCGTCGCGCTCGATGCGCCGCCGCTCCTCCGGCAGGCTCTGATAGGTGAAATCGGGGTAGTAGGAGAGGCGCATGAATAGCTCGCCGGGCTCGCCTGCGGGGACCTCGCTGCCGTCCTCGGCGAGGACCTTCATCGTCCCGCCCTCGACGACGCGGCCGACGGTGCCGGGGTGCGCGAGCCATTCCGCGCTGTCGCACACCGTGAGCGCGCCGCTCTCGGTGCCGCCGTAGAACTCCACCAGCACCGGCCCCCACCACTCGATGATCGCGCGCTTGACGGGGACGGGGCAGGGGGCGGCCGCGTGCACGATGAATTGGAGCGACGACACGTCGTAGCGCCGCCGCACCTCCGGCGGCAGGTTGAGGAGCCGGACGAACATCGTCGGCACCATGAAGGCGTGGGAGATGCGGTGCCTCTCGACCAGCGCCAGGAACTCCTCGGCATCGAAGCGCGGCATCAGCACGACGAGCCCGCCCATGCGCGAGGCGCGAAGGCCGTAGGCGTTGGGCGCGCTGTGATAGAGCGGGCCCGGCACCAGCGCGCGCATCCCCGGCGCGATGCCGTAGACTCGTCTTCGCATGCGGTCGATCGCAGCGGCCTGCTCCGGCGTCGGACGCTGCCGGCGCACGCCCTTGGGAACGCCGGTGGTGCCGGAGGTGTAGATCATGCTCTCGCGCGGCGGCGCCGGGGGCTCGGTCGCGGGTACTTGCGCCTCGAGCCAGCTCTCCCACTCGAGCGCGCCCGCCGGTATCGCTGCCGCTGCCGTTGCCGCGGCGATGCCGTAGGCGCGGCGAACCTCCGGCGGGGTCGCGACGGCGATGACGGTCATCCCCGGGGGGAGAGCATCGCCGACCTCGCGCGCGAGGTCCGCGTGGATCACCAGCACGCGCGCCCGGCAATCCTCGAGCACATAGGCGAGCTCGCGCGCGCGGAAGTGCCAATTGACCGGCACCGCGTAGGCGCCGCGATGCATGGCGGCGTGGCAGGCTTCGAGGAACGGCAAGTCGTTCCGCATCATCACCGCCACCGTGTCGCCCTCGCCGATGCCGAGCGCGGCGAGACCGCCGGCGGCCTTGCGGATGCGGCGGTCGAATTCCGCCCATTCGATGCGGCGTTCGCCGCTGAGGATGCCGGTGCTTTCGCTCACGCGCGCGGCTCCCGGCGCGCCCTTGACGCGAGGGGCGCAATCCCGTTCGCTAGCGCGCGCTCACCCGCAGCTCCCAACATTCCCGCAAGAGGCACCACGTCATGAGCACCGCACCGTTCGACCATCAGGCCATCCGCAGCGTCGTCGGGGAGTACCGCGACCCCAAGCACAGCATCGAGGAGCGCAGCAAGATCTACCGCGACCTCCTGGGCTACGTGCCGCCGCGGATCCAGTCGCGCTTCGCGGTGACGGGCGCGATCGACCCGAAGATCCTGGACATGCAGGAGGAGATCCGCGCCCATGCGATGTATCCGAAATGCTTCGACGTGAAGACGGCGCAGCTCATCCTCTTCGCGGCCTTGCTGATGGATTTGAGCGACGCCGCGCGCATCCACGCGACGGCGGCGCGCCGCGCCGGCGCCTCCTTCGAGGAGCTGCAGGCGGTGATCAATCTGGTGTTTTTGTTCCGCGGCCTCCCCGCGGCCAATCGTGGCGCCGAGATTCTCGTCGCCATGGCCGAGGCCGAGCATCAGGCGGGCGCCGGCAAGAAGGGCTGAGCCGCGCGCCGGTAGCGCAAAAGAAAGGGCGCGGGACTCTCGCGAGCCCCGCGCCCCTCCAGCAGACCAGTGCTTAGGCAGCCTTGAGGTTCGTCGCGGCCTGCTTGCCGCGCTCGATCGTGATCTCGTAGCTGACGCGCTGACCCTCAGTGAGGGTGCCGAGCCCAGCGCGCTCGACGGCGCTGATGTGCACGAAGACGTCACGACCGCCGTCGGCGGGCTGGATGAATCCGAAGCCCTTGACGGGGTTGAACCACTTTACGGTGCCGATAGCCATTTAGCGATCTCCTTGGGTAGCGAAACGAGGTCGAGGCCGGACGCACAATCGCCCGGTCCCGAACAACCTGGATTTGGAGTGACTTGAAGCGGAGGCCCGCACGCGGGCGACGCAGCCAAGCTCTGGCCAAAACGTCGATTGCGTGGCCATGAGAGGCCGCCGCAGGTTTCAAAGTCAAGCACCATTTAGTGGATATTACCCATCGGTACACGTTCTGCGGGTGAACGCATGCGCTCAGGGAGGGCCTCGCAACAGCCCATGGAAGGCGAAGCCCCCGAAAGAGGGCCATGCCCCGAGCGTGCGTCCGAGCGAGCCCAAACCCTCGCGGAGCGCCGCGTGGTCGCCCGCGAAGCTGCGGCTCGCGGCGAGTACCGGGGCGACCTCGCCCCCGCGGAAGGCGCGGCCGGGCAGTCCTTCCCGCGCCTCCTTGAGGAGGAGGAGCGCCTCGCTGCTGCCGAGCGGCACGAGCCAAGCCTCGCCCGCGGCGTCGCGGCGGAAGCTTCGGCGCTCGGCGTCGGCGATCGGCATCGCCTCGAGCGCGACGTCGACGCGCCGTCCGTGCCGCGCGCCCCAGCCGAGGAAGCGCGCGACGCTGCGGCGGATCTCGGAGGGCTCGGTGCGGTTCGAGATCACCGTCAGCCCGTCCAGCACCGTCGCCATCCGGTCGGCGACGCTCACGTCCGTCGGGAACCAGCTCGGCACCGCCGCCGCGAGCGGCATGTCCAGGAGAGGCTTGAGGCGCTCGAGCCGATCGAGCAGCCGCTGCGCCTCCGCGCCGGGATCGGGGACGTAGATCCAGAGCCGGTCGGGCGCGCGCTCCACGAGGACGCCTTTGATCTGCGCCTCGCGCGGCATGCCCGCGTTGTAGTCCGAGAGCGCCGCGGCCGCGCGCGCGAGCCTGGCGCCGTCGCCGTCGTCGATCAGCATCGCCCAGACCGCGATGCCGCGCTCGCCCGCGGCAGCGATGAAGCCCGCGAGCGCCTGGGGATCGGCAAGCCCGTGCTCGCCCACGGGCACGTCGGCGTAGAGCCTCGTGATGCCCCAGTGCTGCGCGCGCGTGAAGAGCGTCGCGGGGTCCTTCATCCAGAGCGCGGCGTCGCGCGCCCAGGCCGCGCGATCCGGTGGCACGGCGGTCTTCGCCTCGAGCACGAAGGCGCCGAGCGCGAGATGGCCGCCCTCGGCGGGACAGAGCATCTCGAATTCGAGCGGCGTGTCCGAGGGGAGCTCCGCGGGCAGCGGCACCTGCGCCTCGGTCGTGGTCTCGGCGGTCTTGAGCTTCGTGAGGAGGCGCGGCTCCTCGCTGCCTCCCGCCCGCATCACCGCCAGACGGAAATTGTGCTCGGCCGAATGCACGAGGCGCAGGCTCATGCCGGGGATGGGCGGCACCCTGACCGCGCCGAGAGCGAAGCCCGCTTGCTCGGCGCCGGGCGCGCAGTCGAGGACGGTCTGCTCGCCGTCGGCGGAGAGTTTCGCTCGCTCCGAGGAGCCGAGAAGGCGCGGCGCCGAGATCGTGCGCAAGTCCGCGCCCGGCACGAGATAAGGCGGCGGCGCCGTCGCAGAGGCCGGGGAGATCGCGACCTCCAGGATCGAGAAGCCGCCCTCGCCGGTCCGGCCGGTCACGGCGATCGCGTCGGGCTCCGGCGCATTGGCGGGGCGCCGCGGCGCCGGGACGGCTGCGAGCACCTCGTTCGGCTCCACCGGCAGCGTGATGACCGTGCAGTCCGCACTCGTCGGCCGCGCGGCGGAGACCGCGACCGTCTCGCTCCCGGCCCCGCCGGTGCAGCGTGAGAGAAAGGACCGTGCCTCCGCCGGAGGCGCGCCGAGCCCGATGGCGGCGGCGATCGCAACACCAAGAATCCAGCCTAGGGCCGGTGATTTTCGGGGATCGAGCAAGGAACGCGGATGCCCTTGGAATGGTCGGCGAGGCCGGCTGGAGCCTAGCGACTGGGCAATCGGCTGCCTAGTTTTATTCCAAGCCCACGACGGCGAGAGGATTAACGAATCCCGCGTTTTCCGCGGCTGACGGGGCGCCTTGACGGGTCCGAGGATTCTCTACAGTGTGCAAAATCTCAGCATCGGAGGGGTAGCATGGCGAAGAGCGCTTTTCGGCAGGCCCTCGAGGCCGCCATTCAGCAGCGGCATTCCAAGGTGCATCCCTGGAGCGACGCTTGGGTCAACGGCCGTCTGAGCCGCGAGCTGCTTGGCGAGTGGACGAAGCAGCATTTCCACTACGTCAGCCATTTCTCCGAATGGCTCGCGACCGTCTTCGGCAACTGCCCGGCGGACGACGTCCGGCACTTCCTCGCGGAGAACATCTTCGAGGAGGAGGGCTTCGCCGCGGGCCAGGGCTTCCCCGCCGTGCGCCACACCGACCTGCTGCTGGACTTCGGCGAGCATTGCGGGATGAGCCGCAAGGAAATCCTCGACGCGCAGACGAACGGCGAGCTGCTGCCGGAGACCCTGGGACTCCAGAGCTGGTGCTACCGCCAGGCGCAGCGCCCCTATGTCGAGGCGCTCGCGGGCCTGCTGGTCGGGCTCGAATCCCAGGTGCCGCAGATCTACTCCCGCACGACGCCGCCGCTCATCGAGCAATACGGCTTCACCGAGGAGGAGGTCGTGTTCTTCCGCCTCCACATCGTCGCCGACACCGAGCACGGCGAGCGCGGCTTCGAGATCCTGGAGCAGCACGCGACCACCGACGAGCAGAAGGAGAGCTGCATCCGCCTCGTCCGCGAGGCCACGATGATGCGCCGGCTCTATCTCGACGGCCTCTACAACAAGTTCCTGGCGCGGCCGCAGGCGCAGGCGGCGGAGTAGCCGTCGCCGATCGCGCGATGATCACCTACCAGACGCTGAGCCTCGCCGAGGCGAACCTGATCCTCGACGCCGCGCAGAAGAAGGCCGAGGAGATCGGCGTGCCCGAGGTGCTCTGCGTCGCCGATCCCGCGGGCTATCCGATCGCGCTCCGCCGCCTCGACGGCGGCAAAGTCACGAGCGTGCAGATCGCCATG
>Ga0335070_10012287_pt1 | contig 9993 bp, 8 predicted proteins | sample Lox_Sample_13_FD_206722 | JGI IMG/M metagenome (GOLD analysis project Ga0335070, IMG submission 206722) | Soil microbial communities from Loxahatchee National Wildlife Refuge, Florida, United States - Lox_Sample_1.3 | ecosystem: Environmental > Terrestrial > Soil > Wetlands | place: USA: Florida... | reverse complement strand
CGCAACGCCAAGGTCCTGATCTTTGTGCAGTGACCGGCGCTCCCGGCCACGCTGCATAAGCTGCCGTCACACTCGGGCGCTTGCCCAGGGGAGCGGCATCTTGACCTGCTCACCTCGGGCTTTGTGCTGCACTGGGCCGAGGACGATCTTTAGCGGCCATCCAGATTGTTGCGGTATCAATGCGACAAGCGGCGAAAAACAGCCGTGATCCAGCTTGCGGTCGGGAAACACGGAGAGGTCAAACTCCTCCGCGACAAGAGATTGCGCGATATGGCGCGACAGCCCGGCATGCCCGCCAATGGGCGGGAGATTGCGTGCCCCGCCTCCTTCATCGGCCACGCCGTAACGATCGTCGACTCCAAGGCAGAAGCGGGAATAATGATCCCGGAAGAAGGAGGTGATGTGATCGTTGTAGATAATCACGGCAGCATCTGGCTGTGCGCGCAAGATCCAGGCGCGCAATGGTTCGTAGGCGGCAAAAATCGGCTGCCAATTCGGATCGTTTTGCTTCTGTTGTCGAGCGCGAATTCTATCGTTGGCGTATGGGAGGTAGCAATTGCGCCAATGATTTTAGCCATGTAACTTCTTCTCTCTGCTTGGCCTTCAGTGGGAGGTCTTCGCCTCGCATCGAAAGTTTTGGCGGAAATTTCATTTTAGTTGTGTTTAAATTTTAAGAGAATGCCTCTGGCAAGCCAGTTTAAAGTTTGATCGAGCCATAAATTCTTGCTATTCAAATCTGGTGATTGACAATTTCAGTCTGAACTTTCGCCATCTTTATGCTGCGGTCACGATTGCACGCATCGGAAGCATAAGCCGGGCGGCACAGGCTATTCATATCACCCAACCCGCATTGACCAATGCCGTGCGCAAGCTCGAGGCTCAGCTGAATCATAAAATATTTGAACGACGGAGCCACGGCGTGGAGCCAACGCCTCAGGGCGAGCTGTTCATAGCCCATGTGCAGGACGGGTTAAGCCGGCTAGCTGCCGCGGTGCAGCATTTGCGTGAGAGCGGCAAGCTCAAGCCTCTGGCTTTCCCCGAACGTCAGGTTAGCAGCATCCAGCTGCGGGCCTTTCTCGCCGTATTGCGCTCCGGCGGTTATACAACTGCCGCGAGAGACCTCGGTATTTCGCAGCCCTCTGTCTACCGCGCCGTGCGGGAGCTTCAGTCGCTCCTTGGTGTGCCGCTGTTCATGCAAGTGGGTAGTTACATGCGCAGCGCTGCCCATGTGCAGGAATTTGCCAGCGACGTGCGGCTCGCTATGGCAAACATCCAATCAGGTATTGACGAACTGGCCGCACTGCACGAGCCGGGAGCAGGCCGGATTTCCATTGGTTCGTTGCCGCTTGCGCGATCGCTACTGCTACCGCGCATCCTCGCGCGCTTTAGCGCCGCCTATCCCAAAGTGTCTGTCTCGGTGGCCGAAGGCCGCTATGGCGAGCTTGTTTCGAGTTTGCGCGACGGTAGCATCGACATGTTGTTTGGTGCACTGCGCAGCGATTTCGGTTGGCTTGACCTGCAACAGCGCACATTGTTCCACGACGAATTGTTTGTAGTCAGCCGTGCCAATCACCCGCTAGCCACCGTCAATGTCACCCCGCGTGCACTCGCCGCATTTCCGTGGATCATCGGCGTGGATAACTCACCAGCGCGCAAAATCTGGGAGCGTCATTTTCTTGAAGCGGGCATCGCCAAGCCCAGAAGATGCGTGGAGTGCGCCTCGATTATTCTAGCCCGTGGCTTAATGATCGAAGGCGATTGGCTTGGCCTGATGTCCGCGCATCAGTTCAAAAACGATGAAGAAAACGGAGTCTTGACGAGAATTGGCGAGGCCGTGCCCGGCTCGGTAAGGCCAATCGGATTCACAACGCGTGTGAACTGGCGTCCAACATCGGCCCAGGCTGCGTTTGTTGCTATGGCAATCGAAATTGCGCAATCCATTTCTGAGTGATGTTATAGATGCGAGAGGAAGTAGATTTTTGTCCCCTCTCGCGGTCAGAGCGATTTAGTTCAGATCGGCATCCTGATGCGCAGATAGGCACGTGTGCCTTTGCTGGCACCGTCAGTGGCGACGACGTGCGGAACAGACATAATCTGGAGAGATATAGCTCAGTTCCCCTTCCCGGCGGTGGGTTGGCGCCGGTGGGCAGATCCAGCGACATTCCCGGTGAGTTGGCATTGCCCGTGCCAAACTCACGCGCCTGAGCATCGCCGAAGGACGTGAATATCCCGCGTTTTTTGGTATTTTTAGAACACGTGGATCCATCGAAATACCAGGTGGAAACCGTTGGTCGTGTTGCGCTCGACGACCGGGAAGTAGGCGTTGGCGAAGAAAATGTTCTGCCGGCCGAGCACGTACATCGCACCGGGACCAATGGAAAGGTTAGTCGTCTCGGACTTCGGAATCGTCTGCCCCTCCACGGTGTCGTTCTGGATCTGCTGGAAGTAGTAACCATTGATACCAAGATTGAGGTTAGGCAGCGGCTTGTAGGAGGCTGTGAAGTTGGCCCAGACGGCATCGCCGGCTCTGAACGGGGGAGCGTCTGCCGCCGGGTCGTCGTTGTCGAAATTGTGTAGATAGTGCAGGCGGAACGAGGCTTCGGTCTTCGGCGTCGGCAGAAAGGTCGCGGCCCAATAGGGGTTGATCGACCAGAAGCCGGAACTCGGGTTGATGTCGTCGGCGTGGTTGTATTGGCCGATGGGTGAGATCACGTCGAACTCGAAGCGTTGGTCAAATACCGCCCGGCCGCCTGCGATCACCGGTGGCATCTGCAGGAACGGCCCCCAGGTGAGGTCGCCGACGGCGAGCCCTTCATTGGCTGTGAGTTTCGCCGGACTGGTCTGCGCGAACGCCGCGTTCAGGTCAACGATCGGCAGTAGCGCGGTGCCGCCGAGCGTGCCACCGAAGAGGTGGTAGTGCGACACGTATATCAACTGGTTAAGAGAAACCACAGCGTTGATGTCGGTGTCCTGGAACACGGGCACGCTGTTGCCCTCCTGGTCGTGGATCGCGTTGTAGTGCGCGATCTGGAAATACTGCTGGTAGACGAAGCCCGGCTCGGTTCCCCCGAACCCGTCCATGAAGCTGGTCCCGCCGAGGTTAATGCCTGCAGGCTCGTTCGACGATGCGTGTGCGGCAAACGGTGCGGCGAGTGTGAGCGAAAGCGCCAGCAGGCGAATTGGCTTTGTCGTCTTCATTCTTGGATCTCCCCGGAAAACCCTTGAGGGCGTTTTTTTGTGATTATAGGCGTTCAGGTGCTCTTAGAGGTGGTCAGATCGATAGGCGCCTTCCATGCTTGAAATCGGCGGCGCTGGTGGCGGTCTCCGTAGAACCGGTGCTTGCCACCGCCACGTTGACAAAGTTCCCGGCCGTTCCTTCCCAGCTTCTTGTTTTTGATGCGCAGTAACGAATTATGTTGTATAACATACTTGGCGTCGTTGCTTGCGCCATGGACGCTGACCAGATTATCTTGGACAAAAACAACACCGAAACGCCGGGAGCACATGGCGATGGTGCAGGGGAGTACGATGATTCCGAGGTTCTACCTTTATGGAGAACCTCATCGCTTGGTCGAGGAGGGGTTCGTTCATGTCGAGAACCTCGTTGAACGGTCGCGCGCCGGTGGCTGGCACATCCACGCGCATATGCACGCGGCGCTCAACCACCTCATCCACCTCGACGGCGGCGGAGGGGCCATGGTCGCGGATGGCCGCACCCTCGCCTTCGAGGCTCCCTGCCTGCTGATCGTGCCGGCAGGGGTGGTGCACGGATTCGATTGGCAGTCGGAATCGACCGGCTCCATCGTCACCCTGGCCTCACAGTATCTGCAGGACCTAGGGCGACGCGACCCCGCACTCGGCCTGCTATTCGCCGAGGCGAGGGCAGTGCCGCTGGGGACCGAGTTGGACGAGGAGGTAGGCCACTTCTCCGCGCGTTTGCTCCGTGAGCACACCTGCGCGGCCCCAGGCCACCGCGTGGCCACGGATATCTGGTTAGCGGCGATCATGGTTGCTGCGCTGCGCGCCCTCGATCCTGACGAGCGATCGGTTGCGGCGGCCAAGCCAAGCCCGCAGGCGGCATTAGTCAAGCGCTTCCGTGCTCTGATCGAGGAGCGCTTCTACCGTCGCGAGCCGGTATCGGCCTATGCTGACGTGCTCGGCGTAAGCTTGGGCCGCCTCCAGTTGGCCTGCGCCCGCATCCTGGGCGAGGCTCCGTCCGACATGATCGACCAACGCGTGATGCTCGAAGCCCGACGTGCGCTTCTGCATACAAATCTATCGATAGCGGAGGTCGGCTACGCTTTGGGCTTCGCCGACCCAGGCTATTTCAGTCGGTTTTTCACGCGTCACGCGGCCTGTTCGCCTCGCGCCTTCCGGCAGGCGAGCAGCGGCGCCTGACGCGCCTTCATCCCGCCAGGGAGAGGTGCTCGTAGTTGGCGAGCGACTGTAGTTGAGTGACATTCTCGCGCGCGGTGCCTAGCGCGTCGCTCTTCGCCACGGCCAACAAGGGCGCGATGCTTGGCGTGGTATCTTCCGCCGCGGCGGCCAGATTCTGCTGGAGTAGCGCGATCTGATCCGCGACAAACGCCCGGTCAAAGGCTGTTCCGTGGAGCGAGGAGAGCTCGGCGATCTTGTCAGCGAGCATGGGGTTCAACTGTGTCGGAGGCGCGATCAGAGCAGTTTCGGCGAGTGGCGCCAGCCGGGCCTGATAGGCATCGGCTTGGCGAGCCAAGTTCAGCGCTTCTTGCTGCACCGCCGGGCTAGCTCCATTCAGTGCGGCGTAGCGTTGAGCCTCTTGAACGAAGTAGATCGTCTGATAAGCGTCGTTGACAAACGCGACATCGGAGCTGCTCGCTGTCGTCTGGAACCAAGGGCCGTGCGCAACGGTAGGATCGGCACAGCCTGCCAGGAGCGCGGCACAAGCGATTGCGGGCAAGGCTATAGTTCGTGACATGGGGACCTCCTATTTCCATTGGCCCGCCCCTCATGTAGTGCTGACTTGACGCTGTATAGCGCGAGGAATTCTCTTTTCAGCCCTGTCCAGAACGCAGATCTTGATGTCGTTAAGTTGAAGGAAAGCAGCATCGCTGGGCGTCGTCGAGACGAAACCGGAGGGAAGCTGTCATTTTGAACCTGCTTGTGTTCGTCATGGCAGGAATAATGGCGATCTGGTAACCGGCGTTCCGCCGCTTGCGCAACCATTTGTTCGAAATGGTGTCACATTGAGGACGACGCGGCCGCACATTCCATTGCAGCCGGCGTCAAACGATCGGAAATGACCATGGTGACGCTTGTCGAAATGGATTAAGGAGCCTCGATCCAGGATCAGTTTGAAGACACGGGTGGTCCGTCATTCCGATCGTTAAATTCACTGTGAAGCCCCGAGAGACTGATCGGCTTCTGCAGCCTGGGCCGCAGAAGCCGCGCGGCTTACAGATTCAGCACGAGCCGCGCGGTTTTCGCCCGCGAGCAGCAAGGCGCGAATTCGTTGTTTCGCGCATGCTCGTCCTCGGTCATAAAGCTGTCGCGATGGTCCGGCTCGCCGGCGAGGAGAGGCACGGGGCAGGTGCCGCATATCCCCTGCTCGCAGGAATAGGGGATATCGTGGCCATGCGCCAGCAGCACGCGCAGCGCGGTCTCGCCGGCCGGCACGACCAGCACCTCGCCGGTGCTGGCGATTTCCAGTTCGAACGCCTCGGCGTCCGCGCGGGCGGTGGGGGGGGCGGTAAAATATTCGCGGTGCAGCGATGCCTCGGGCCAATTCAGCGCGCGGGCGGTATCCAGCACATGCGCCATGAAGCCGCTGGGACCGCAGACATAGACATGCGCGCCGGAGGCGGTGGCGAGCAAAGCGGCGGCATCGAGCCGCTGCGCTGCCGGGCCGTCGTCAAAATGCAGCGCCACCCGCGCGGCGAAGGGGGCTTCCCGCAGGCGCGCCAGGAATGCCGCCCGCGTTGCCTTGCGCGCGCAGTAATGCAGGGTAAAATCCCCCCCCAGGCGGTGCAGCCGCTGCGCCATGGCCAACATCGGCGTAATGCCGATGCCCCCCGCCAGCAGCAGGCTCGTGGGCGCGTCTTCCGCCAGCGGGAACAAATTGCGCGGCGGGCCGATGCGCAGCCTGGCACCTTCAGCCAGCCCGTGCATGGCTTCCGAGCCGCCGCGCGAGGCGGGCTCGCGCAGCACCGCGATCTCGTAGGGCCCGCCCGCATCCGGGTCGCCGCAGAGGGAGTACTGGCGGATGAGCCCTCCCGGCAGATGGACATCGATATGTGCCCCCGCCGTGAATGGCGGCAGTTGCGTGCCGTCCAGGCTGGCGAGGCGGAAGGCACGGATGCCCTCGGCCTCACCGTGGATGGCGGTGACCTCAACTTCGATCATGTTCCCCCCAGGCGTGGCGCTGTTTTTATGCGGATTGTCCGTCGAGCAGGCGGTCGATGACGCGGCGCGACTGCACCCCGCCAGCATCGATATTCAGCTTGAGCAGATTGCGCTCCGGCCAGCGCAGGAGATTCTGCTGCTGCAATTCCAGCATCTGGCGGTCCTCGTCGAAGATCTTGCCCTGGCCTTCGCGGATCTGCGCGGTCAGCGCCGCGTCACTCGGCTTGAAGCGCCGCGCCATGCCCCAGAAATACCAGTGCGAGGTTTCGCTCTCAGGCGTGATGAAATCGACCACGACGCTGGACGCCTTCACCGCGTCTGGCGCGTGATAGCCACCATTCCCGGCATGGGCGACGCCGACCTCGATCATGACATGGCTGGGCGGATGGAAATGGCAGATCTGCCAGCGATCCACCGGCACGTCATCGGCCAAGCCGTTCAGGCGCAGTGCCATGCGCCAGAAGGGGGGCGCATAAATATTTTCCATGAAGCGGCTGGTAGTAACGTGGTCGCCCTCCGTCCGGGTGGTGACGGGCGATTCGTCGATCTCCCTCTGGCCGATACTGCCGGAATGGACATAGGTCTCATGGGTCAGGTCCATGAGATTGTCGATCATCAGCTCGTAGCCGCATTTAATGTGATACAGCCCGCCGCCATAGGCCCAATCGGGGCTCTCCGCCCATTCCAGATGGTGGATTTTCGCCGGGTCGGCCTTGGCGCGGTCGCCGGGCCAGACCCAGATGAAGCCGTATCGCTCCACTACCGCGTAGGATTTGATGGCGGGAAAGCCGCGCACGCGCTGGCCGGGCATGGAGAGCGTGTGGCCGTCGCAGCCCATGGCCAGGCCATGATAGCCGCAGACCAGCTTGCCATCCTCGACGTAACCGAGCGAGAGCGGCGCGCCGCGATGCGGGCAGAAATTCTCCACCGCGGCCACCCGGTCCTCCGCGTTGCGGTAGAACACGATCTTTTCGCCGCAGATCTGCCGGCCCAGCGGCTTGTCCATGATCTCGTCCGGCGTGCAGGCGACGTACCAGGTGTCTTTCAGGAACATCCGTTTACTCCCCGATTGATTTTTTGCTGTATCCAACAACCATGTTATTAGGCATTACATCAAGAGAAATCTTGTATATTGGATCCAATTTAACCAAACTCTCTCCCTCGCCGGTGGCGGCGCAAAATCGTCGGGAGACAATTTTTATGAGTAAGCCCGGGCAGCATGTGTTGGTCACGCTGCGCAAAATGATCGCCGCCGGAGAGATCGCGGCGGGGGCCCGCCTGGCCGAGATTCCCACGGCGGCGCAGCTGGGCGTCTCGCGCATGCCGGTGCGCGTGGCGTTCCGCGAGCTGGAGCAGGAGGGGCTGCTGGTGAAAACCGGGGCGCGCGGCTTCACGGTGCGCAGCGTCACCCCGGCGGAGATCGTGGACGCGGTGGAGGTGCGCGGCGTGCTGGAGGGGCTGGCCGCCCGGCAATTGGCGGAGCGCGGCGCGGGGGCGGCGGTGCGGCTGGAGTTGGAAGCCTGTCTGGCGGATGGCGATGCGCTGATGGCCAAGGGCTACCTAGGCGAGGAGGATGCGGTTGTCTATCTCGACATGAATATCCGTTTCCATCGCGCCATCGTGGAAGGGGCCGGGAATATTGCAGTGATGGAGGCACTCGCCCGCAACGACCATCTTCCTTTCGCCTCGGTGAAGGCGCTGGCCATCGACCGGCAGAATCTGCAACGGGAATTCCAGCGGCTGAATTACGCGCATATGCAGCACCACGCCATCGCCGAGGCGCTGGCGGCGGGACAAAGCGCGCGGGTGGAAGCATTGATGCGCGAGCATGCCAGCGCCGTGCTGCGCTATACGGATATCGACCCGGCCTGCACTGGTCTCACCATCTTGCGGGGGTGAGGCCAGCGCGCGGGACTTCAGGCGGGCAGGCGCAACACAGCCTTCACGCAGGCGCCGGTCTCGGAGTCATGCACCGCCTCGTTGATCTGCGCGAAATCGTAGACGCGCATCATCTTTTCGGCGGGGAAGCGCCCCTGGCGCTGCAGTTCGGCCAGCGCCGGCAGGAACAGCGCCGGCTCGGAATCGCCCTCGACAATGCCACGGAGATGCTTACCGGAGGAGAGCAGGTCGATGACCGGCACCGGCAGCAGATCCTCCGGCCGCGGCGCGCCAATGACGCCCAGCGTGCCGCGCGGCGCGAGGGCGGCGAAGGCCTGTTGCAGCACCGCGATGACCGCCGTGGTGTCGATGGCGTACATGACGCCGCTGCCGGTGATCGCCTGGATCGCCGGCACGGAATCGGTCTCGCCCACATTCACCGTATGGGTGGCACCCAGCTCACGGGCCAGCGCCAGCCGCTCGGGGTTGCGGTCCACGGCGATGATGGTGGTTGCCCCCACCACGCGCGCCGCCATCACCGCCGCAAGCCCCACCGAGCCGGTGCCGAACACGGCGAGGCTCTCGCCCGGCCGGATCTTCAGCGTGTTCATCACCGCGCCCGCCCCGGTCTGGATGCCGCAGCCGAACGGCGCCAGCACAGCGAGGTCGGCGTCCGCCGCCATTTTCACCACATTGCTGTGATGCGCCACCACATGGCTGGCGAAGGAGGATTGGCCGAAGAAATGGCTGTGCACCGGCCCCTCATCGCAGCGCAGCGAGGTGCTGCCATCCGCCCGCGCCCCGCTGAAATTTAGCGGAAAGAAGGCGTGGCAGTAGCTCGGCGCATGGGCGTTGCAGGAGGGGCAGGCGCCACAGGCGCGGTAGCTCATCACCACCTTGTCGCCCACCGCGAAGCCGCGGACATTCGCCCCGATTTGCTCGACGATGCCCGCCCCCTCATGCCCCAGCACGATAGGCTGGGGCACGGGGAAGACCTGGTCGCGCATGGCAAGGTCGGTGTGGCACACGCCCACGGCGGTGATGCGGATGAGCAGTTCATCCGCACGCGGGCCCTCCAGCGAGAGGGTTTCGGGGTGGAAGTTTCCGCCCTTCTCACGGGTGACGGCGGCCTGGATATGCATTGTTGCACCCTCCCTCAGAACGGCTTCATCGGTGCTTCGGCCTGCACTGTCATCCACTGCCACATGGAGAACTCCTCCCAGCTCGCCGGGCCGCCCACCGCCGTGCCATTGCCTGAGGCGCCGCGTCCGCCGAACGGGTTGACCACGTCATCGGCCACGCTCTGGTCGTTAATGTGGATCAGCCCGGTCTTCAGCTGGCGCGCGATCTTCATGGCGCGGCTCACATCACGGCCGATGATGCCGGCGGAGAGGCCGTATTCGGTGTCGTTGGCCAGCGCGATCGCCTCCTCATCCGTGTCGAACGGGATGATATTGACGACAGGCCCAAAAATCTCCTCGTCGAAGCAGGGCATTCCGGGGCGCACGTTTTCCAGCACGGTCGGCATGTAGAATAGCCCCTCATACGTGCCACCGGCGGCGAGCGTGGCGCCCGCGGCGATGGTCTCGGTCACAAGCTTGTGCACGCGGTCGCGCTGGCGCTCATTGATGAGCGGCCCAAGCGCCACTTGGCCGGAAGCCGGATCGCCCACCGGCAGATGGTTGGCCTTCTCCACCAGGGCCGCGGTAAGCGCCGGGGCGAGCGAGCGCTCGACCA
>Ga0335070_10012286_pt1 | contig 9995 bp, 7 predicted proteins | sample Lox_Sample_13_FD_206722 | JGI IMG/M metagenome (GOLD analysis project Ga0335070, IMG submission 206722) | Soil microbial communities from Loxahatchee National Wildlife Refuge, Florida, United States - Lox_Sample_1.3 | ecosystem: Environmental > Terrestrial > Soil > Wetlands | place: USA: Florida... | reverse complement strand
TACTCATCGTACTCTCGGTGATTATGCACACTTATCTGCGCAAGCGCGGTGAATGACCTGCCTCGCTCATAAGGTATGTGTGGTTTATGAATATACGGTATCGTCCCTCATTCTCCCTCCGCGGAGGTTACTGACCGGCGTGGTCGACAAGGTCGATCTTCCAATTTCCCGTAACCTGGATCGTGGTGCTGTTTCCCGGCCAATAGAGATGCGTCCAGTAGTCTCCACCTCGCAACACGGATGGATTCACCCCCTGCGTGACGATGATATGGTCCGGCGTATAGTGGGCGAAATACAGATCGCGGTTGACCTGCGGTCTCCCCAGGGTGGGGTCCATTGCCACCCAACCGGCCGTCGGCATGTAAACGTCCGGCCAGGCATGCTCGATTCTAGCGAGGGAACTCGTTCCCTTGTCCAAGTACAACAATCCCTCGAAATATCGCGCTGGAATGTGCTGCGCCCGGCTGAGCGCCACAAGCAGGTCAGTGTATTCGGTGCAGTCCGCCCCCATCGGCCCCAACGCCGCTTGCGCTCCCCAATTTGCTCCATTGTAATTATAGACCAGCGTGTCGCCGATGTATTCATAAAATGCCCGCACCTGCTGGCAAACAGTGCTTTTGCCTCTCGAAAGTTCACTTGCAAGTGCCACAATTTGTGGATTAGCGGATTCGATATGCAGTTCGGGTTGGATGAAATCGTCCAGAAGTTCCCCCTGGCAACCTGACAAATCGTATGCCAATTCGTTTACGACTACCCGATAATCGATCTTTACCGTTTGGGTTGTACCAGCGGGTTGTCTGGAAAAATCAAACTCAGCATAATGGTTGCCATATTCGTCAATCACCAACTCATAATCTTTGGGAGAGATCTCCATTGACGACACCTGCTGATAAGGAGGTAAGTTTCGGATCAAGGCTATCCAAATATTCTGCTTCTCTGGCTGACCCGATCCCTCATTGACGAGCGTCAATTGCTCGTGCACAACATATTCACGTTGGTCTAGGATAGTCACAAGAGCGCCAGGGGTTGTAGTTGAAGGGATCAATGGATCCACCCGTGGTTGACATCCCAGCGAGGAGATCAATAAGGTTAACAAAAACAATCTTCTGGAAAAGCTTTTTATGCTGCCTCGATTCGACCCAATTGTATAACATAAAGACCAATAACGCAAAAAACGAATGATGCAGCAAACCCATTTCACATCGCTTTGATCAACCCGGGAATCGTGGCCTCCGGGTGGATGGTCTTCTAGACCCAGATTATCTATGGTGCAATCATCATCGCATCCTTTGCCTTCCAGGCTGTTCTGCGAAGATGCTTTAGCTAGGTGGATGAGAACAAGATGACGTCCCGTGTAAGGGTAATGCAATCCCTCAATCATAAAGAGCCCGATCGCGTCCCGATTGATCTGGGCGCGACGATCGTCAGTTCGATCGTCAAGAAGACTTACATCGAACTCAAACAGTATCTTGGTATACCAGTTGAGCAGATCAAGATGCTGGATTACGTGCAACAGCTGCCCTATATTGATGAGGGATTAATGGAGCGGTTCGAGGTTGATTTCCGCATGGTGCAATTACCAGCTGCGACGACGGCCGGGGTGGATATTTTCGAAGAAGGCGAGTATTATGCTTTCGTTGATCGCTGGGGCTCGAAATTGCATATGCCTAAAAATGAAGGATTGTATTTTGATTGGGTCGACTTCCCGATCAAAGAAGCGACGATGCTTGCACTGGACAACTTTGGCTGGCCCCACCCTGATCCTAGAGAAGTCAATGCACAGCTGGGTTTGCAGGCGAAAGCCTTGTACGAAACCACCGATTACGCACTCGTGGGCAGTGCTGTAATTGGTGGGGGAATCTTTGAGCAGCCAGCCCGGGTCATGGGTTTGCAGAACTTCTTAATGGCTTTGATCACAGCACCCGCGTTTGCCGACCGTTTGATGGGGGCCATAACTGATATATATATTGAATCCTGCAACGAGTACCTTGAATTCGTTGGCCCTTATATCCAGGTTTTTACATATTGGGATGATTTAGCCGGGCAGAATGGCTGGATCATCAATCCCGAGATTTATCGAAAGCTGATCAAGCCCAAGCAAAAACGACTGGTGGAAGCGATCAAGAAAAAGACGGACGCTAAGCTGTTCTATCACAGTTGCGGGGCGACGCGCAGCTTAATTCCAGACTTGATCGAGATCGGATTTGATATCTTAAATCCGGTCCAGGTTTCGGCGAAAGGTATGAATACCAGGGAACTGAAAGCTGAGTTCGGACGGGATATTGTTTTTTGGGGTGGTGGTGTTGATACCCAGCAAGTGCTGCCATTTGGCAAGCCGCAAGAAGTTGTCGATGAGGTGAAACGCCGCATCGATGACCTCGCACCCGATGGGGGCTTCGTATTTGCGGCGGTGCACAATATCCAGGCATTCGTTCCGCCGGAAAATATCGTCGCGGCTTTTGATACCGCACTGCAATATGGTAGGAGTCACCCTTCATCCATAGTGGATGGAGATCATCGACCCGTTAAGAAAGAAACTTGATGAAGCATCGAGATCGCGTTTTGGCTGCTCTCAACCACGAGTTGCCGGATCGTTGCCCGATGCAGATCAGCTTCACGCCCGAGTTCGCCGCCCGACTTGAGGCAGATCTTCAGCTGAAAGGGCAGGGGTTGCACAACCCACACGGCGGGGGTAACACCTACGCACTCGAACGATTCCTCGATGAAGATATGCTCCTGACATCAGTGGGGTGGGTGAACGGCTATTACCAGCCAGGCTATCAAAACGTGGAGAATTATCGCGACGAATGGGGCGTCGTATGGAAGACCATCGCCTACGATACACCGTTCGGCAAAGGAAAATATACCGAGCCGTCCGGCCACCCGCTTGTCGATGACCATGCGATGGAGAGCTACCTCGCGCCCGATCCGCACCGCTCCGCATTGTATCAGGAGGCCCGGCGTGTGATCCAGGAGCACGGAGGAGAATTCTGGATTGTGGGTGTCACGCCAACCACCATCTTTGAAACCGCCTGGGCCCTGCGCGGTTATGAGCAGCTGATGATGGACATGGCGATCGATCCAGCGAAAGCAAATTGCGTTCTCGACATTCCATACCAATACCATCGTACGGTGGCCCAGAACCTGGTTAAATTAGGTGTGGATATGATCTGGCTGGGAGATGATGTCGGCGGGCAAACTTCGATGCTGATGTCACCGAAAATGTGGCGGCAATACTTGAAGCCGCGCATGGCTGATCTGGTTGGCTCTTTACGTGCGACCAACCCGTCGGTAAAGATCGCCTATCACACCGATGGTGTGGTTTACCCAATTATTCCCGATTTGATTGAAATTGGCATCGATATCTTGAATCCCATACAGCCGCAGGCCATGGATCCCATCAGACTTAAGCAGGATTACGGCGATAAATTGTGCTTTTGGGGCTCGTTGGACATCCAACAGACGATCCCCTTTGGCACGCCGGAAGACGTAAAAGCCGAAGTCATCACCCGCCTGAAAACGCTCGGTCGGGGTGGAGGCTTGTTGATCGGACCGACTCATAACTTGCAGCTCGATACCCCTCTTGAAAATTTCTGGGCGATGGTGGAGACCATCCGGCAGACAACCTATCAATCAATTTCCTGATCTCAGGTCACATTAACCTTTGAAAAAATAGAACGTCAGAATAAATTCGGGAGGTGTGCGTATGATTGATCTCAAGGAATACGAAGTCTGGTTTGTCACCGGAAGCCAGGAGTTGTATGGCGAAGAGACCCTCCGGCAGGTTGCCGAGGATTCCCAAAAAATTGTTGAGGGCTTATCTCGTTCCGGCGAGCTCCCGGTCCGGGTGGTTTTCAAACCGGTCGTCACCTCGCCCCAGGCGATCTATAACCTTTGCACGGATGCCAACAACACAAAAGGCTGTATCGGACTCATCACCTGGATGCATACATTCTCCCCAGCGAAAATGTGGATTGCCGGCCTGAAAGCCTTGCAAAAGCCCTTTGTCCATTTGCACACCCAATTCAATCGGAACTTGCCTTGGGCGAGCATCGACATGGATTTCATGAACCTCAACCAGTCGGCGCATGGGGATCGGGAGTTCGGTTTCATCGGAAGCCGGATGCGTCTGGAACGCAAGGTGGTCGTCGGTCACTGGCAGGACGAGGATGTCTTGAGCCAGCTGGCCACCTGGACGCGCGCCGCCTGTGCCTGGTCTGACTTACAATCGGTCAGGGTCGCCCGCTTCGGCGACAACATGCGCGAGGTCGCCGTCACGGAAGGCGATAAGGTGGAGGCTCAAATTCGCCTTGGCTACTCGGTTTATGGCTTCGGCATTGGCGATCTGGTGGATGCCGTCGATCAAGTGACGGACGCGGAGATAGACAAGCTGGTCGCCGAATATGAGCATCGCTATACGGTCGCCAAAACCCTCCAGAAGGGCGGAGACCAGCGACCTGCGTTGCGGGAAGCCGCCCGGATCGAGCTCGGGATGCGCGCCTTCCTGCAGGATGGTCGCTTCACAGCCTTCACCACGTCCTTCGAGGATTTGCATGGCTTGGTCCAGCTGCCCGGTCTGGCTGTCCAGCGTTTGATGGCGGACGGGTACGGCTTTGGCGCTGAAGGAGACTGGAAGACGGCCGCCTTGGTGCGGGCGATGAAAGTCATGGGTGCCGGTTTGGAGGGCGGCGCTTCTTTCATGGAAGATTACACCTACGACCTGGATTTGAAAAACCCCAAGGTTCTGGGTGCACATATGCTTGAGCTGTGTGAATCGATTGCCGATAAAAAACCATCGTTGGAAATGCATCCTCTCTCCATCGGTGGGAAAGCGGATCCGGTCCGGCTGGTATTCGGCGTGCGCAGCGGGCCAGCGATCAACGCGACGATCCTGGACATGGGCAACCGTTTCCGCATGGTCGTCAACGAGGTGGATGTCGTCCAGCCGGACGGACCTCTACCCAAGCTACCGGTCGCCAGGGCGGTTTGGATTCCCCGCCCGGACCTCAAGACCGCCGCGGCGGCCTGGATCCTGGCCGGCGGTGCCCATCACACCGGCTTCAGCCAGGTGCTTACGACCGGGCACCTCGAGGATTTTGCCGAGATGGCCGGGATGGAGTTCCTGGCGATCACCGATCAGACGCATATCACCGAGTGGAAGAAAGAGCTGCGTTGGAATGAAATGTACTATCTCCTGGCAAAGGGTCTCTGAGAATTGGAAATTACAGAGTACTGCGTAAATATTTAAACCAAGGCCCCGTAATTTGCGAATAGTTCGAGACAAAAAAGTTTAGACATTTATAAAAGAAGCAGTAAGACATCCGGTAAATTACCCGGGTATCCGCCCGGAATTGGACGGGCGAGAAAGCAATCAGGGCAGCTAAAGGAGCGAAATGATGAGCGCGCATAAGTATGCGATTGGCGTTGACTTCGGTACCGAGTCCGGACGGGCGGTGCTGGTGGATGTTGCCGACGGGAAGGAACTCGCCACCGCTGTCTACAGATATTCACACGGCGTCATCGACGAGGCGCTGCCGGTGGACGGAAAGCCCGTCCGTCTTGAGCCGGATTGGGCTTTGCAAGATCCGGAAGACTACATCCGGACCTTCAGGCGCACCATCCCGGCCGTGATGCGGCAAGCCGGCGTGGAACCGGTTGACGTCATCGGTGTCGGAATTGACTTCACCGCCTGCACCATGCTGCCGGTTCTTTCGGATGGGACCCCGCTATGCGTCCTGCCTGAGTTTCGTCGCAACCCGCACGCCTGGGTGAAGTTGTGGAAGCATCACGCCGCTCAGCCTGAAGCGGACAAGATCAACGCCACTGCACGCCGGATGGGTGAAGGCTGGCTGGATCGTTACGGGGGGAAGATATCCTCAGAGTGGTTCTTCTCCAAAACCCTTCAGATACTTGACGAGGCTCCGGAAATCTATGCCGCGGCGGATCGTTTGCTGGAAGCTGCCGACTGGGTCGTTTGGCAGTTGACCGGTGTCGAGACACGCAATTCCTGCACGGCCGGTTACAAGGCGATGTGGTCGAAGAGGGAAGGATTCCCGAGCGAGACTTTTTTTGCCGCGCTGGATCCGCGCCTCGCTCACGTCGTCGACGAAAAGATGTCGCGCGTGATCACACCGATCGGGGATTGCGCGGGTGGGCTATCACCGCGGGCGGCCGAATGGACGCGTCTCAAGCCGGGCACCGCGGTCGCCATCGCCAATGTGGATGCACACGTCTCGGTGCCGGCAGCAACCGTCACCGAACCGGGCCGCATGGTAGCGATCATGGGCACCAGCATCTGCCATATGGTTCTGGGTGAAAAGGAGCAGCTTGTTCCGGGGATTTGCGGCTATGTCGAAGACGGCATCATCCCGGGCTTTTTCGGGTTTGAGGCAGGGCAATCCGGGGTGGGGGACATTTTTGCCTGGTTTGTCGAGAATGGCGTACCGGCAGAATATTTCACTGCGGCGAGAAAATCCAAGATGGATATCCACATGCTCTTGGAGCAGGAGGCTGCCAAACTTACGCCCGGCGAATCCGGTCTTCTGGCACTCGATTGGTGGAACGGCAACCGGTCGGTACTGGTCGACGTTGATCTGTCGGGCATGCTGATCGGGGCGACGCTGGCGACCAAGGCCCCGGAAATCTATCGGGCTTTGATCGAAGCGACCGCTTTTGGAACGCGTACGATCATCGAGGCTTTTGATAAAAGAGGGGTCCCCGTTAATGAGCTTGTCACCTGCGGTGGCTTGCCGGAAAAGAATAAGCTGTTGATGCAGATCTACGCCGATGTGACCGGAGTCGAGCTCAAGGTGACCGCCTCCACCCAGACTCCCGCCCTCGGGTCAGCCATGTTTGGCGCGGTTGCGGCCGGCGCGGCCCACGGTGGCTACGCCTCCATTTTCGACGCGGCCAAGCATATGGCAAGTTTGAAGAAGGAAACCTTTAAACCCATCCCGGCGAATCAAAAGGTATATGACAGGTTATATGCCGAGTATGTGATCCTGCATGATTATTTTGGTCGCGGGTCAAACGATGTGATGAAGCGCTTGAAGCAGTTGAAGAAAGAAACCTTTTCCCATTGATCGTTACACCGGCTCCCGATCGGAAGCGACGATTTCCCGAGATTGCGCATGGCGATGAGGTGATCCTTGTTGGAAGCTTTACGTCAGCAGGTTTGGAAGATGCACCTGGAACTTCCCAGAAACGGTCTCGTCACCTGGACCGGGGGTAACGTCAGCGGACGTGACCAGGAGAGCGGGTACGTCGTCATTAAGCCTTCGGGGGTGCGCTACGAGGACTTGCGCCCGGAGCATCTTGTGGTGGTAGACGTGGAGGGAAATCGAGTCGAGGGCGATTTGAGCCCTTCCTCGGACACCGCCAGCCACCTGTATATTTATCGACACAGGCCGGATGTCGCCGGGGTGGTGCATACCCACTCTCCCTACGCGACCGCCTTTGCCGCCTTGGGGAAACCCATCCCGGTCTACCTGACGGCGATCGCGGATGAGTTTGGCGGGCCGATCCCTTGCGGCGGTTTTGCTCTGATCGGCGGAGAGCAGATCGGTCAGGAGGTGGTTAAATCCATCGGTTCTTCCCCGGCCGTGTTGTTGAAAAATCACGGCGTGTTTACCGTCGGGGATTCGGTCGAAGCGGCCGTGAAGGCAGCCGTGATGGTCGAGGACGTCGCTCGAACAGTTTGGCTGGCTTTGCAGCTGGGGCATCCGGAGGAGATCCCCGCCGAAGCAGTCGCCAAATTACGCCATCGTTATACCCATGAGTATGGGCAGAAAAATGGGTGAATTGTCATTGCAGCAGGCGCAGGCACCAACATCCTTTCGCCGACCCGTTCGTAAGGATCGGCGATTTTGTTTTCCGCCTCCAGGGGAAAGCTTCGCTCGTATTATTCGACCGTCACGCTTTTTGCCAGGTTGCGGGGTTGATCCACATCCAGTCCCCGGATTGAGGCAATGTGATAGGCTAACAGTTGTAACGGGATGACCGTCACCACGGGTGAAAGCATCCAGGGCGCTTCGGGTGTCCAGAGGACGTGGTCGGCCATGGAGGCGACCAATTCGTCGTCCTCTGTCGCCACGGCAATCACTGTCCCGCCGCGGGCTTTAGCTTGCTGGATCTGGCTGATCATTTTCTCGTGCCAGGGGTCTTTTGGCGCCAGGCACACGACCGGCATATTCCTGTCGATCAGGGCGATCGGACCGTGCTTCATCTCTCCTGCCGGATAACCTTCTGCGTGGATGTAAGATATTTCTTTGAGTTTCAGGGCTCCTTCATAAGCGATTGGCATGTTGATCCCGCGACCGAGATAAAGGCAATCGCGTACATCTTTCAAGGCAAATGCGACTTTCTCCACCTCTGCATCGCGGTTGAGGGCACGGCTGGCCAGGTCAGGAATGAGGCGAAGGTCGGCGACGAGTCTCCGGCGCGTTTTGTCATCGACCATCCCGCGCATATCCGCCAGCAGGACGGCCAGCATATACAGGTCGACCAGGGGGGCCGTAAAGGCTTTGGTTGAGGCCACGCCGATTTCCGGTCCGGTCTGCATGGCGATATATCCATGTGCGCAGCGCATCGCCTGCGACCCGATGACGTTCACAATGCTCCAAAGGATTGCCCCCTTGCGCCGTCCTTCCTCCATGGCTGCCAGCGTATCCGCCGTCTCGCCGGATTGGCTGATCGCCAGGACTACCGTACGGTCGTCGACGATCGGATCCTGATAGCGGAACTCGGATCCGATCTCCAACTCACAAGGAATGCGGGCGATGCGCTCGATCAAGATTTTCCCGACCATCCCGGCGTATGCCGCGGTCCCGCATGCGGTGAGATAAATCTTGTCGATTTTTTTGGCCACCTCGGGGGTCAAATTCAGCTCCGGCAGGCGGATGCGGCCGGCATTGAAGTCGACTCGTCCCGCCAGGGTATCGGTCAAGGATCGCACCTGCTCGTGGATTTCTTTTTGCATAAAGTGCCGGTATTCACCCTTTTCCGCTGCGGCGGCGTCCCATGCGATTGTGTGAATCTTGGGCTGGATGGACAGTTTGTCCAAGGTGTCTACCTTCACCTGGTCGCGCGTTACGATGGCCATCTGCCGGGATTCGAGGAAGACCACCCGCCGGGTGTGTTCGAGGATTGCCGGGATGTCGGAGGCGATGAAATTTTCCCCTTCGCCCAGGCCGAGCACCACGCCCCCGGCATTTCCGATCCGGGCACACACGATCTTGTCGGGTTCATCGGCCGAGAGCAGCACGATGCCGTGGGCTCCCTGAATCTGCTGAAAGGTGTGCCGGGCGGCTTCGACCAGGCCCAGGCCGGAGGCCTGGTGACGCTCGACGAGGTGGACAATGACCTCGGTGTCGGTGTCCGAGTTAAATTTCACACCCTCGGCGATGAGCTCGTCCCTTAGCTCGATGAAGTTCTCGACGATGCCGTTATGGACGACTACCACACGGCCGGTGGCACCCAGGTGGGGATGGGCGTTCCGCGCCGACGGGGCACCATGGGTTGCCCAACGGGTGTGCCCAATGCCGGGTGCGCCGTGGATGGGTGACTTGTCGACCAGTTCGATCAGACGATCAAGCTTGCCGGCGTCCCGTCTGACTTTGATGGCGCCGTCTTGAAACACAGCCAGGCCGGCAGAATCGTAGCCGCGATACTCCAGACGCTTCAAGCCGTTCAGAATGATCGGCGTCGAGTCACGCGGGCCGATGTAGGCAACAATTCCACACATGGGGGATCCCTCCGGTAGCGATCATGTTTGTCAACCCCCTTTAAAAAGGGCTTTGACAATTATTCGCCATGCTTTGCACTTTGTCCGCACTGTCACCGGCGCGGTGTTCCTGCAAAGTTTAGATATGGAGGGAAAGGCATCAGGGTATGGCGACCCTGGAGGGCATCCGCTGATCGTCCGATTTTTTCCCGATGGGCTTCCGGGATTGGCTCCGCCTCGCGGCGGAGAACCCTCATCCTCGTCATCTTTAATT
>Ga0335070_10012284_pt1 | contig 9997 bp, 5 predicted proteins | sample Lox_Sample_13_FD_206722 | JGI IMG/M metagenome (GOLD analysis project Ga0335070, IMG submission 206722) | Soil microbial communities from Loxahatchee National Wildlife Refuge, Florida, United States - Lox_Sample_1.3 | ecosystem: Environmental > Terrestrial > Soil > Wetlands | place: USA: Florida... | reverse complement strand
GATTGCTCAGGGACTGCACATGGATCCCAAGGAGGTCCGGGAGCGCATCAGACGCTTCGCTTCCTTGCCGCAGTATCAGCCGATATACCTGAAGGATGACATCACACCAGACGAGCTCGCCTTCATTGAGTCGCATCACAACGAGTTGCCGGAGCTGGACACAATCATGGCCCATCGGCGGCTCTATCCCCGCAACGGCTTCATGGCTCACCTGATCGGATACGTCGGCGAAGTCAGCGAAGAGATGCTCAACCAGCCGCAATGGGAGCTCTACAACCCGGGAGACGTGGTAGGCAAGTCCGGAGTGGAACTCGAATACAACCAGATCCTGATGGGGAAGAACGGGTCGCGTCAGGTGGTGGTGAACAGCCATGGCAAGGAAGTCGGAGAATTGGGTGAGGAACCGGTCGAATCCGGGAAGCCGCTCAAGCTGACCGTCGATATCGACCTGCAAATTGCCGCGGAGGAGGCTCTCGGCGACAAGAACGGCGCCATCGTGGCTATGGACCCCCGCAACGGCGAGATTCTCGCCATGGCCAGCCGGCCCACCTATGACCCCAATGACTTCGCGGTGCGCATCTCACGGGAAGAATGGAACAAGTTAGTCAACGACGACGATCACCCGCTGCTGAACAAAGCCATCCAGGCGCAGCTTGCACCTGGTTCCACCTTCAAGATCATCATGGCCACCGCGGGGCTGCAGGAAGGCATCGCCCAGGACATGAAGGTGAACTGCGCCGGCGGGGCTAGTTTTTACGGGCGTTACTTCAAATGCTGGGTGGTAGCGGAACATCGTGTGCACGGAACCGTCGACATTAGCAAAGCCATCTACCAGTCCTGCGACGTGTTCTTCTACACGCTGGCCGAGAAGCTGGGCATCGCGAAGATTGCGAAGTACGCCACCATGTTCGGGTTGGGACAACCGACGGGCATTGACCTGCCGCAGGAAGCCAGCGGCGTGATGCCCTCGGAGGAATGGAAGATCCGTAACTTCAAGCAGAAGTGGTACGCCGGAGAAACAATTTCAGTCGGCATTGGACAGGGAGCGGTGGCGACAACGCCCATTCAACTGGCTCGTGCCATCGGCGCGATCGCCAGCGGTGGCCGACTGGTACGGCCGCATGTGGCTTTTCCCGAAGACTTGCCTCCGGGCGTGATCGCTGCCTCCGATGTGCCTAAGGAGGTCAATATTCCGCTCGACCCGAAGAACTGGGAGATCATTACCGATGGCATGGCGGCCGTGGTTAACCCGGGCGGTACCGCGGCGCTTTCACACTTGCAGGGCATCGATTTCGCGGGCAAGACGGGCAGCGCACAGACCATCAGCAATGCGCTGAAGGCCAAGCTGGGAGCCGCAGGGAAGTCGAAATTCAAAGACAACGGTTGGTTCGTAGGAGTAGAACCGCGGCGGAACCCGGAAATCGTCGTGTGCACGCTTCTGGAAGAAGGCGAGCATGGCTACCTGGCGGCGCGCTCGACGGCCCAGGTGATTAAGGCGTTCGTCGAGAAGCAGCGCCGCCAGCCGACGAAAGTCGCCGTGAAGAATGACAAGCCCGAGATTGGGGCGGTTTGGACGACTCCAGCTCCCGAGGGGGAAGGAGACGCCATCCACGGCGGACGCTTCTATGTGGACTTATCAAGGCGGCCGGTGGTGTTAGCGACGGCTGCGCCAGGACTGAACTGAGAACCAGACGTGTTCATGGGGTCAAACTGGCGAACTGGAGCCTCAGACGAACGACCAAGGACTAACGACTGACTGATGTCTCGCTATATTTCATTCCGCGACTTTGACTGGATCCTGCTGATTTTTGTCCTGCTCATCTGCGGGTTGGGTGTGCTGGAAATTCGCAGCGCCACTGCCCACACCAAGTTTGCCGGGGCCCACATCAAGCAGGTGTACTGGGTGATGGCCGGCGTCGGCTGTATGTTTTTGGCGAGTTTGCTTAATTATCAGATTTTGCTGGAACGGGCGCATTGGCTCTACATCGCGGCGGTAGCCTCTCTGATGGCGGTCCTGATCTTCGGGCAGAAGTATCTGGGAGCTCGCCGCTGGATCAAAATGCCATGGGGCGTTCACTTCCAACCTTCTGAATGGGTCAAGCTGATTCTGATTCTGGCCGTGGCCAAGTACTTCGCCGAGTTCCATCAGCGGGAGCTTTCGTGGTCCGACTTCGTCAAGGCGGGTGCGATCGTGGGAATTCCCATGCTTATGGTTCTGGCCCAGCCTGACATGGGCACAGCCCTCACGTACATACCGATCGCCATCATGGGGCTGTTTTTGGGAGGCTTACGCTGGAAGCAGGCGACGATTGTTCTGCTTCTGATCGGCCTCATGATGCCGCTTGCCTGGCATGGGTTGAAGGACTACCAGAAGGCGCGCCTGACCAGCTTCATGGAGCGGGAGGCTGATCCGCAAGGCTCGGGGTACCAAGTTATACAATCTCTCATCGCTGTGGGATCGGGCGGCATTTGGGGCAGCAGCGGCGGCAGCCAGACGCACTTAGCGTTCCTTCCGGTACCGCAGACGGACTTTATCTTCGCTGCTTTCGCCGAGGAACATGGTTTTGTCGGCTCCCTCGGGCTGTTGCTGTTATACTTCATAGTGTTGATGCGTTTGACCCAGAATGCGCAGACAGCGCCTGACCGCGCTGGCACATTCCTGGTAATGGGTGTGGTGGCTGTGCTTAGCTTCCACATCTTGGTCAACGTCGGCATGGTGGTCGGCTTCATGCCGGTCACCGGGATACCCTTGCCATTGATGAGTTATGGCGGGTCATCTGTCCTGTTTATGTTTCTGGCGCTGGGCATCGTGATGAATGTCCGCATGCGCCGTTTTGTAAACTGAAAACAGGACAAATGGGGTCGCGAAGTGAACGCGCATAACCGCGCGGATGTAAACAAGATTACGATCGCCCTCGCGTAAAGAGGGCACTCACCGGCCGGAAGTGTGGTGGGAGGCCGGACAGGATTGAAGCCAAGGCGTTGCCGGGCAGGTAACGGCCCCTTCGGAGATCTCGGAACCGAGGCCTGAGAGAGCGGTCACAAACCCGGGCGAGCGCCAATGCGATAAGTGCGAAAGATTCCCAAGCTTGTGCAACGGATTCGGCCCCGAGGGAAGCCTCGGGGCGGCCAGAGTCGTTTGTCTGGACGGCTGTCGCAACCGCTCCATCCTCCTGTCTCCTCTCCTCCTTCACCCGGTGATCCTGTAGCCATTTGAGGTTGCAGAACCGGAGTTTGCATGACGAAAGAATTGTTTGTTTCCTCCACTCCCCACGAAACCAAAGTGGGATTGGTCGAGGATGATCAACTTGCTGAAATCTACCTGGAACGTGAAAACGAATACACCCTCGCGGGATCGATCTACAAAGGACGCGTAACCCGCGTTCTTCCCGGAATGCAGTCGGCTTTTGTCGACATCGGCCTAGAGCGCGATGCCTTTCTCTATGTTTCCGACTTCATGGAGTTGGAAGATCAGGAGGATCTGGATGAGGTTCCTGCTCAGGCAGTCCAAACGGTAAGCGAGCCGAAATACGAGCCGGCACTCCGGGCGGAGGTTGAGTCCGAAGGGTCGTCAGTTGCCGTTTCGGGACAGGCAGAACTGAACGGCGCTGGAAACGGAGGAGCGCCAAGGCAGTCCGCCGAACCGCATGAAGGAAGCGGTGCCGGCGAGCGCGAAGGGCGTGGGTGGCGCGGCCGGCGCCGGCGGCGTGGACGTCGCAGCGAGCGGGGTATTCCGGAATCCAGGCCTGCGAAGCCTGATCATTCGCGGGAACGCGCCGAATACGACCCGCCCGCAGGGTATCAGCCCATCCTGTTGCCGGGCGAATCGATTTCCAAGTATCAGCGCCTGGTGCAGCATCCTTCAGCGGATTACAGTGCCGAGCCTGCTTCCGCGCAGGAAGCGGAAGCTTCTCTCTCCGCAGGGTTCCCTGAAGATGAACCGCTATTCGCCAACCGCGCGCCTGACGCGGTTTCCCAGACGACCGTAGAAGCCGCTTTGGGAACTCCCGTGGAAGAACCAGCCAGAAGTTCAGCCGAGCCCAGCGAAGGGCCATCCCCCTGGGATCGCGAACAGCAGCGGCTGCACCAGATGAATGTTGCCGCCGTGTTCGGTGGGACTGCCGCCGAGGATGAAGAAGGGGAAGAACTCCAGGAAGACGAAAAAGACCTGGGAGTCTCACCGGCACCGGTGCCACAGGCAGCTTCCAAAGGGACCGTGGTGGAGGAGGAGATCGAAGACGAAGAGGCCGACCTCGCTTCATACGTCGAAGAAATGGAAGATGACGCCGCCTTCGATGAAATGGAGGAAGAAACCCAGGCCGCTGAAGGCTATCGCGAACCGCCGACTCACGAAATCGCCGCTTCCGGCGAAGCGATGGAAGAAACGGTACATCCGCTTTCCGCCGAGCCACTGGCTGCCGCTGAGGGTGCAGACCTGACCAACGGCGAAGAGGAAGTTGACGAAGCTGCCGAGGAAGATGCCGAACTCGAGGAGGCGCAAGCCGAAGCGGAAGCGATGCTCGACGCCGAGGCCCGGGCCAGCGGCACCGTGGATGCGCGCGCCGAAGTCCGTGCTCCCGCAGGAACCGCCGCCTATACCCAACGGGCGACCCGTCCCTCGTTTGATCGCCGGGGGCCGCGTGGACGCCGCGGAGGGCGCCGTTTTCGGCGGCGCGAACCGCAGCAGCTCCCGCAGATCGGCGATCTCCTGAAAGAAGGCCAAGAGATTCTGGTCCAGATTGCCAAGGAACCGATCGGCAAAAAAGGGGCCCGCATCACCAGCCACATCGCGCTGCCCGGCCGTTTTCTGGTGTACATGCCGACGGTGAATCACACCGGCGTGTCGCGCAAGATTTCCTCGGATGAGGAGCGGCAGCGGCTCAAGCGAATCGTGCTCAGCGAGCGGGAGAACGGCCATGGCGGGTTCATCGTGCGTACCGCCGCGCAGAACGCGTCAGAAGAGGAGTTGCGGGCCGACATCCGCTTTCTCAAGAACCTGTGGACGGAGATCCGTACCCGCTCCGAAGAATCGAAACCGCCGTCGCTGATCTATCACGATCTGAACGTCGTGGAGCGCGTGCTGCGCGATCAGGTTACTTCCGACTTCTCCGCCATCTGGGTGGACAGCGAGCAGGAGTACGAACGCATTCTGCGCTTTGCCAATCGCTTCCAACCGGCGCTGGTCAAGCGGGTCAAACTCTACAGCAAAGAGACCCCGCTCTTCGACCAGTTCGGTCTGAGCGAGGAAATCAACAAAGCTCTCAAATCCAAGGTCTGGCTTAAGAGTGGTGGCTATATCGTCATCAACCAGACCGAAGCGCTGGTCGCGATCGACGTGAATACCGGCAAGTACGTCGGCAAAACCGCCCGCCTGGAAGACACGATCGTCAAAACCAACGTGGATGCGATCAAAGAAATCGTGCGCCAGGTAAGGCTGCGCGACTTGGGCGGCATCATCGTGATCGACTTCATCGACATGGACGAACGCCGCAACCGGCAGAAGGTGATGCAAGCGCTGGAGGAAGCTCTGCGGAATGACCGAGCGCCCTCCAAGGTTCTCCAGTTCAACGATTTCGGACTGGTGGCGATCACGCGCAAACGGGTGAAGCAGTCATTGGAGCGGACCATCGGCGCGCCCTGCCCCTACTGCCAGGCGACGGGATTTGTGAAGTCGGTAACCACCGTGTGCAACGAGATTTATGTAGAGATGCGCAAGATTTCGAAGCATCTCGAGCACTCGGACGTGATGCTGCGCGTCAATCCGGAAGTGGCCAAAACGCTAAAGTCCAACAACGGCCGCATGCTCAATGAAATGGAAGAACTGACCAAGCGCACTGTGATTGTGAAGAGCGACCCGGCCCTGCATCAGGAGCAGTTCGACATTAACTAGGAACTTGTGAGGGGGACCTCGGGCAGCGGCTCTAGGTTCTCAGGGTGCCCCCCAAACCCTGCAGCGCCTCCACGATCTTGCCCGACCATTGCGCAACTTCGTCCTCTCGGAGCGTGCGCTGGTTGGACTGGAAGGTAGCGCGAAGCAAGATGGAATACTTCCCGGCGGAAATATTTCCGCCTCGGAAAATTTCCGTTGGAACGAAACTGCGCAAATCCGCAAGATTCAGGTTTCTCACGCTCTGCTGAATTTTTTCGAATACCACTGAGTCGGCGAAGATGAAAGAAAAGTCGCGTTCCACCGCAGGATACTTCGGCAGGGCCTCGTACCGGACTTCACGCAGGCTGTGCTTGTAGAGACGGTCCAGACAGAGTTCGGCGATAAAGACATCCTGGCGCAGCTTGCGTGCGCTCGCAATCTCGGGATGGATCTGGCCGATCTGCCCCACCATCGTCCCGTCCATCACGACCCGAGCGGAACGCCCGGGGTGGTAATACTCATGCGTATTGGCGTCGTAATAGAGCGAGTTGTGTTGAAAGGCACGCAAGAGATTTTCAACGTCGCCCTTCAGATCGAAAAATGAAAATGCCCGCGCCGGCTGATGCGTTCCTGGCACCGCCGCACTTCCGGTCGCACCCAGGCAGATGCGTTTCGGCTCGACCGAACCCTTGCCCGAACTCTCATAGACACTTCCTGCTTCAAATAGACGTACATTGCTGACGTCACGGTTCAGGTTGTACGCGAGCATGCTGAGCATGCCCGGCACCATTGAGGTTCGCATAATCGCGGCTTCTTCCCTCAGCGGATTCGCCAGTTCGACGACCGGTGCCGTCGAAAACATCTCCGCGTCTTCGTGGGAAATAAAGCTCAGCGAAATTGCCTCGTTGTATCCCGCCGCTAACAAAGCCGCGCGCATCTTCTGGTCCTTCGTCTCATCCGGATGCTGAACCACTGCGCCGATGTATGCCGGCAACGTGTTGGGAAATTTGTCATAGCCGTACAGGCGGGCGACCTCTTCGATAAGATCGATTTCCCGCTCCACATCCAAGCGCCAGCTTGGAATGTGCACTGTGAACTCGAACCCGTCCCCGGGCTCGGGAACAGACGTGAACCCCAGCCTCTTCAGGATACGGAGCACTTTGCCGGTATCGAGCCTTGCGCCGAGAATGCGATGGACCTCGGCAATGTGCAGCGCCACAGGCGCTTGGTCGATCGTGCGGGCCACGGTGTCAATCACACCGCCCTCAAGCTGTCCCCCGGCGGATTCAAGAACCCGCTGTCCGACCCGGGTGCAGGCCAGCGTGGTCGCGCCGTAGTCGGCTCCCCGTTCAAAGCGATGCGATGCGTCGGTGTGCAGACTGTGCCTGCGGGCAGTCTTGCGTACGCTCACCGGATCAAACCATGCGGATTCGATCAGGATATTGCGCGTCTTCTCGGTAATCATCGTGTCAAAGCCGCCCATCACTCCGGCTAGGGCCACGGGCCTCCTGGCATCGGCGATGATCAGGTCCTCGGGCGAAAGTTTGCGCTCGACGCCGTCGAGCGTCTTCAGGGTTTCGCCAGGACGGGCACGCCGGACGATGATCTTTCCGCCTTCGAGCAAGTCCAGATCGAAGGCATGGGTGGGGTGTCCCATCTCCCAAAGCGTGTAGTTGGAAGCATCAGCAATGTTGTTGATCGGGCGCTGGTCAACAGCCAACAGCCGCTCAGCGATGGAAGCCGGAGACGGCTTGATTTTGACCTCGCGAATGATTTGCGCCGTATACCGTGCGCAACCTTCCTTGTCCTCGATTTCTATAACGAAAGATTGTGTCGGCCGGGGGGAATTTGAGAGCGTCGGCTCAATCGGCTTCAGCGGCAAGTCATAGATGGCCGACGCCTCTCGCGCAACGCCGTAGTGGTTCATCGCGTCGGGACGATTCGTGCCGATCTCCATCTCGAAAACAGTGTTTTCGCCCTCGCCGGTAATGCCTTCAACCGCAATGCCCGCCGCCGTCAGGTCTTCGGCGAGCTGGTGGTAGTTCACCTTGAGATCAACGAACTCGCGCATCCATTGTGGAGAGAGTTTCATTTCCAGCCATCGGCGATCAGCTATCAGCTATCAGCCACTGACTGCTAAAAGCCGAAGCTGACAGCTCTCACGCAAACTGCTCCAAGAACCGTACGTCTCCCTGAAAGAACAGCTGAATGTCATCCACGCCATACTTGAGCATGGCAACCCGGTCGGCCCCCATGCCGAATGCGAACCCGCTGACTTTCTTCGGATCGTAGCCGTTGTCCTTCACGAATTCGAAAACATTCGGATCGACCATGCCGCAGCCCAGAATCTCAATCCAACCTGTCTGCTTGCATGGACGGCACAGCTCACTGCCGCGCCTGCCGCTCCCACCACAGATGAAGCAACTCACCATCAATTCCGCGCTCGGTTCGGTGAATGGGAAAAACGACGGCCGGAAGCGTGTCTCCACGTTCGAGCCAAACAGCGCTTTCATGGCGTGGTCGAGCGTTCCCTTGAGATCGCCAAAGGTGATGTTCGTGTCCACCGCCAGGCCTTCGACTTGGTGAAACAGCGGCGAATGGCTGGCGTCCGGGGGGTCGTTGCGATGCACCTTGCCGGGTATCACGATGCGAATCGGCGGCTTCATCTTCTCCATAGCGCGAATCTGGGCTGGAGAAGTGTGTGTGCGCAGCAGCAGCCGCTCGCGCAAGGGCTTCGCTTCCTGCTTGGCGATGAACAGCGTGTCCTGCGTGTCGCGTGCGGGATGGTTCGGCGGAAAGTTCAAGGCCTCGAAGTTGTAGTAGTCGGTCTCGATCACCGGCCCTTCCTCCACCGAATAGCCCAGGTTGCGGAAGACGGAGACGATCTCATTCAACGTCTTGATGACGGGATGCTCGGCGCCGATGGGACGGTGAATACCGGGAAGGCTGATGTCGAGGCGGTCAGTCCCGGCGCTTGTGGCGGCGCGGGCGAGCGATGCTTGGGCCTTCTCGATCTCCTCCTCAACGAACTTCTTTACTTCATTGACCCGCTGACCGACTTCGCGTTTGGCTTCCTTCGACGCAGGCTTCAGCCACAGTTCGTTGATCTGCGTCAGCACGCCGTTCTTGCGCGCCATCCAGCGATCGCGAAACACCTTCCAGTCCGCTTCGTTGTTGACCGCCGCCGCTTCTTCGTCCAGAGCGGAGCGCAGTTTCTCGACAGCCTTGTCGAGCGACTTCGAGGAGTAATCCTCAAGTTTGGAAACGGCGTATGGCATGAATTCGGTCAACTGCGGATCCCTTGAATACGCCTGAGGTCCGCTTCGCAGACTGCATACTTCGCTGGGGACGTCAATTCCCTATAGATGACAAAGGGCTCCTTGCAGCTGAAGCTGCTTGGAAGGTCAATCATAAAGGGAATCGTGCGGCACGGCAGACGCCGTCCCGCAACGAACCTTGTCAGTCACTGAATGCTTTGGTGGCTGAATACTGAGAGCTGTTACGCGGCCCCGCCGAGAGCGCCCTTTGCCTGCTCGGCGAGGCTCTTAAAGCCGGCGGGATCGCTCACCGCCAGGTCAGCTAGAATCTTGCGGTCGAGTTCAACGCCAGCCCTCTTCAACCCATTGATGAAGCGGCTGTAGCTTAGCCCGTTCAGCTTGGCGGCGGCGCTGATGCGCACGATCCAGAGCGACCGGTACTGGCGCTTCTTCTGGCGGCGCCCGGCATACGCGAACTTCAGGCCGCGCTCGACCGCTTCTTTTGCTGACCGGTACAGCTTTGACTTTGTCAGGTAATAGCCGCTGGCACGGTCTAGGATCTTTTTCCGTTTGGCGCGGCGTTTGGTACCGCGCTTGACACGAGGCATGACAGGCTCCTTTTGTTTTCTTCTTTACGGCGGCTGGAGGCAGGAACTGAAAGTGCCTCTTCACTCGCCGGTGTGGTGCGCTCACTTCTGAGCGCGCACCGCGGGCAACTGTGCCCGCGCCACACTGAGTAGGGGACCATCCGCTTGACTTTGGGCGTGTCAGCGTCGCTCACCAACACTGCCGCCCCCAGCTTCTTCTTCCGCTTGTGGGGCTTGGAAGTCAGCATATGGCGCAAAAACGAGTGCCCGCGCTTTACTTTTCC
>Ga0335070_10012283_pt1 | contig 9998 bp, 16 predicted proteins | sample Lox_Sample_13_FD_206722 | JGI IMG/M metagenome (GOLD analysis project Ga0335070, IMG submission 206722) | Soil microbial communities from Loxahatchee National Wildlife Refuge, Florida, United States - Lox_Sample_1.3 | ecosystem: Environmental > Terrestrial > Soil > Wetlands | place: USA: Florida... | reverse complement strand
TGAGACCATGGCTAAGCGCGAACCACTCCGAGGCAATTTCACAAACCGACTGCTCGAAAACATGGTGAACCGACCCAAGCCCGAGCGCGGCATGGGTGCGACGATCAGCATGTATAGCGACCGGCACCCCTGCACCATCGTCGCCGTGCAGAACGACTTGATCATCGTGCAGCGCGACAAGGTCACCGTGGCTCCTGGCAGCAAGAAGGTGATGGGTCACCAGGACTGGGAAGTCTCTCGCGACTTGGAAGGCGCGATCGAAATCTTCCACGTGCTGAAAGACGGCGCGATCGTGCCCTACGGCGAGAAGAGCGCCAAGAAGGCAAGTCGCCGGCTGCTCGTGGGCGTTCGCGATCCGCACCACGACTGGAGTTTTTGAGCGGGGTTCCCGCGGAAAGAACGAAAGCCATGAACAGAGAAATTGATCCACAGATCATCGAGCTTCGTATCATCGAGCTCTTCCCCACCAACAGAGACGGCGAGCTCATCCCTCGCATTGAGGTAGCAGCCTACACGGACAGTGATCGACGCGCGATCTATCAAGGCAGCATCAACCCGAGCACGGTGCGCTTTGACCGTTTTGAACAGCGCTTCGAGCCAAACACGCAGAACTACTGCGATAAGGCTTGGCGCGGGACGAAGCACTTCGGACAGAAGAGCCTCGGAAACCGTGCACTCGGTGACGTGCGCCGCTTCATCAAGCGCACGCTCGACGCTGCACGCGAGAACGGATCGCTTCTGAAACTCGCGCTCGAAGTTGCAATGCGCGAGCGTAACGAAGCTGCGCAGTGGGCCGAAGCTCGGATTCGAGCATTCACCACCTGGCCCAACGAAATGCTCAAAAGCCGCTCTGGCGGGCTTCTGAGCGCGATTTCAACGATCGAGTCTGCGCTAAACGAGTACGACGAACAAGTCACGCGTCTGCACCGTCTCAATCGCAGCGTGATGGCTCTTGGCGCCGAGTTTTGCGTGCGTCGTGCCGACGATCGCTTCGATACGGCAGTGCTCTTCGGGCACCCTAGCGGGCGCAGCCAGCTCGAACCATGCGAGGACTGCCAGCGCAACCCTTGCGCCTGCGAGGTGCCTGGCTCGACGCCCGTAGGTACGCTGTGAGCGCGCATGGGCGCAGCTACCGAACCCTCGTGCGTACCTTCGCGTTGAAGCTCAAAAAGAAGTAAATGCGTAGGCTCGCGGAACGTCGATAGAGCGTTGAGAAAGCGTTGAGAGAGCGTTGAGAGAGCACGTCGAGAAAGAGCCTCGACAGAAAGCAGATACCCCGTGCAGTACACAATTTTCACCACCGAACAGCTTCGACGCGAGTACCTGTTCATGGTCAATAAGGCGTGCGACTACGCAACCCACGAGCAGCGTACCCTCGGAAGTGACGTACTCGTACTCGGTTTGGAAGTCGACGCTGGCCCGGGCAAGCATCTTTGGCGGGCGAAACTCTGTTCGAAGAGGCACAAGCTCTTCATGCAGTGGTTCTCCTTCGAAGAGCTGAACCGACTCAAGCACCAAAGTCGCGAGTGGAAGGCACTCTTCGAAACGCTCGACCTTGCCTGCGACGTACTATCGTTTCACGACTACAAGAAAGCCGGGTAACAGCCCCGGAGAGAGAAGTGCAGATCGTGCATAACAAAAGCAACGAAGAGAAGAAGCGCTGTCAGTGCGGCAAGCTCACTGGCATCACGTGTCGACACATGCTCGACGCGCAACCCTACGTCATCGAGTACGTGCCTTTCGCAAAGCGTACAGGCAACCCTGCGATCGATCTTGGCCTTCACGCGAAGGTCTACCGTGTGGCGCGCGTCTGTGCCGAAGAGCTCATCGAGGCGAGTCCTCGCTACACACGCGTAGTCGAGCCGGCTGCGCACACGACTTTCCCCGCCCCGCCCCCGGCGATGGCTGAACACGAAACCGAGTAACAGGAGATCGCCATGGAAAAGACCGAAGCTTTGCCCAACAAGCATCTCTCTCGCGAGCAAGCCATCGAGCAATTGTGGTTGTGGCCGTCGTGGACAGACCCCTCGGAGAAGTGGATTCGTAAGACGCTCATTCGTACGGGCTCTGCGGGTCCTCGGGACACCGTGACCACGCAATCGCTCACCATCACCGATTCGAGCGTTCCGCAGCACGAGCGACCGTTCTTGGCGCTCCTTCGTCGCGTCGCTCGCATCGCAGGGGCCGATGTCGACGTGCGCAAGTTCACGGCACTCTGCGGCACGGGTACGATCTCGAAGCGCTACGCCTTCGTGACGCTTCCATACGACGACTCGGCAAATGAACGACAAGCCGATGATCGTCCGTGGCGACAAAAGATTGCCGTGCGCCTCGACTGCGAGAACCGCAACGTGCGGTACATGCTCGAAGGCGGCGAAGACCGGCTCGGCACTGCGGGAAAGTCATGAGCGAAGCGCCCAGCAACGAAACGCCAGCAGCGGTTTGCTCGGACTTCCGAGAGGGGCAGCGTGTTGTTTGGACACGCAGCGCAAAGAGCGGCTACGGCTTTCAGACATGCTTCCAAGCCACCGTTCGGAAGATCGGTGCAAAGCGCGTGACCATCGAGATTCGCCTTATCGAAAAACACGGCGAAGTTACAGTAAACAAGCGAAAAATCGTCATCGTGCCGCCGAGCTCGCTGAAGCCGCTTTGAAGCTGCTGCAAGGCTTCTGATCGAGGCTTTTGCCGCTGTATACAGCGAAACTGTAGCGCCTGCGGCGGTCGCGCTGATACACTCTCCCCTTGTCAAGTGAATCGATTGTCGATTCACGCGGAAAGTGAGAGAGACCATGGCTGCTCGTCGTTGCCGTACCGCAAAGGGACGCTTCAAGAAGTGTGGAACCGGGGGCCGTTCGCGCGCCCGCAAGACCAAGTGCCTCAAGCGCGGCAAGCACAACAAGTGCCTCAAGCGCGCCAAGCGCTGATCGCTCTCCCCGACACACTTCTCGTTCACCCATCAACAACGTCTCTGACCGGAAAGGAACGATCACCATGGCACTCGGCGTCATCCGCGTTCGCGGCAACCTCTGCAAGTACTCCAACGGCGCCCCCAAGCGTCTCCGCGGCAAGTTCTGCTCGTGCAAAGGTCGCAAGCGCACCAGCAAGGCGATGAACACGCGCCGCGCTCGTCGGCGCACCAAGCGAGGCTGATCCCCTCTCGCGCAACCAATCAATGGCCCGCGTTCGTTCATCACGGGCGCGGGCTTTTTCGTAACCCTGCACCGAAGGAGAAATTCTCATGGCCAAGCGTCGTCGTAGTCGAAAGAGCGGGTGCGGCTGCCCCAAGGGGAGCACGCCCAAGCGCGTCGGAAAGCGCGGCACCCGCTGTGTCGAAGTGCTCAAGAACGGGCGGTGGAAGTTCCGCAAGAAGAGCTGCTGATTCGTGAGGCTTGACCCCCGCCGCTCCGCGGCGTAGGGTCGTGGCTCCTACAACGCGACTGCGCCTACCGGCGCGGGGGCACTCCACGGGGGCCAGGCTTCGGCTTGGGCCCCTTTGGTTTATGCGCTGGGGAGGTACCGACGCTCTGGAGCCCATTCGCTGATTTTTGCCTCTTGCGCCTTGACAAGGCAGTGGCGATGTTGTGCCCGCCAAAACAAGGCTGAGAGAGGCAAAAACATGGAATTGCGCCTGAAAACCGAGCGTTTGACGCTGAGTGTGGACACGAACGACGTCACCGTGGCGGACAAGAAGGAGACGCACGTCGTGGCCTCCCTCGACGGCACTTTCGACCCCGCGCAGTTCGACGGGGCTTTGTCGGGCCTCGGGCGCTTGATGGGGCCTCTGAGCATGCAGTTCATGCACAACCCCGGCAGCGAGTCGCCCAAGGCATCGATTTCCGAAATGCAAGAGCTGTTCGCGCAAGCCTGTGACATGGGTAGCGAGCTTGGGCTGTCGAGAGACATGGTGCTGAGCGTCTTCAGCACCGTCATCGCCGCCTACGTGGACGAGAAGCCACCTACGCCGCCGCAGAGCTCGAATAGCGAACCCGCTGCTCCGACTCCTTGAGAGCTTCTCTGAAAGCTCCCTGAGAGCTCTTGCCGGCCAGTCCCCATCGTGGGTACACTCTCCCGCGTGACAGCCAACGTCAAAAAGACAGCGATCAAACACGCCGTCAGGTGCGGCGGGGACAGGATTCACCTCGCAGGGCCCACCATCGTGCTCGTGCGCGATGCGGAGCTCGTAGAGAAAGCGCACCCGAAAGCGAGCAACAAGGCGACCGTCGAAGCGCAGCTCAAAGGGCGCGTGTTCGAGTGCACGTGTTCGAGCGCCGGCATGGCCCGAGACGTGATCTACAAGGAGCTCCCGCGGGTGCTCGCAAACTTCCCGCACCTGACGCTGCCGAGCGCCATCCTGGCCTCGAAGATCTACCTCGAAGCCCAACGTCACTGGCGCCAGCGGCGAGAAAGTTGGCGCGCATGAGTCGAAACAACGTGGTGCAAGCGTTCAACGCGCAGAAACGGCAGATGGCAGAGTTGCTGCTCCCGCTCTGCCCATACATCAACATCGACGCGTTGTACGACGGCGTTCGTGTCCCTGACTTCTTGCGCAACAAACAGCTTACCTTGCGCATCGGACGCGACCCGCGCGTGATGGGCATGCCAGACCTGGAATTCAGCGAATTCGGGTGGATTGTCGTGCAACGCCAGCGCCATCACGTCTTTGTGCCCTGGGAAGCCTGCCAAAACTTCTGGGTCGGAGCACCTTTCCATGGGCCCGCCGTCGTCTGGCCCGAGCTCTCTGCACAGCCGCCTGCGAACGAGCAGCCGAAGAGCTCGTCTGCCAAGCCCAAGCCCGTCGAAAACGCGTCCCCCAAGCTCGGACGCCCGAGCTTGAAAGTCGTCAAGTGACCAAACAAGAGCACGACGCTTGGTGTGAACTAACGCGAGCGCTCGTTCGATGGGTTCGTGTGCCTTCAGAAGGCACTGAAGCAGACGTTCGAGAGAAACTCCGCGCAGCGAACGCAATCAACCCTGTGCATCGTACTTGTTCCCGGTGTGGCAAGCCGTGGCCAGAAGACATGCTCGGTTGCGGCACCTGTCGCTAGGTGCTGTTCTCGCAGACCGCACACGCGCCCCCAGGCGAATCGTACTCGACGCCGTGGGGGCAGTAACGCTCGTGCTCACGCTTCTTGGCTTTGCCTGCAGGGCAGTACGTGCAGTAACGCCACCCGCGAGCGTTGCCACTACGAACAGTGCCTCTCCCGAAGCACTCTTTGCAGATTTTAGGCTTGGCTGACATTGCGTCACCTCGGTTTGAAGAGTGCAGCGCGCTCCAACAACGCGTGCAGCCGCAGAGTGCAATCTCTTGCCAAGGCACCCAGAGCTCGCACACGTCACACCAGGCGCCACAGCCATGTACGTCGGTGCTCAATACAAATCCTCGCTGAAGAGCTCGCGCGAGCGATAGCCGCTCGGGCATGCGCTTGGGAGCCCTGCATCGAGCTGCAGCTTCAACGCAGTCTCTCGGTCCACGTAGCGACCGCGTGATGTAACGAAGCCCTGATCGCGGCCCATGGTCGGCTTCCAATGGTGCTCACCCGGCTCGTGCCCACCGTTCCACGTCACGATCTTGTGCGCGGTGTGCAAACAATCGTCGTGACGGTGGCCCCGAATCACGCGCCCGTCAGGCAAGCGAATCGCCGAGCAAATGCAGACTTCGGGCTCGGGGCGTGCGAGCCCTTGAAAAAAGTTGAAGAGCTGCCGGCGTGCACGCATGCGTTGCATGCTCGACGTAATGATGTGTACACCGTCAAAAATCAGCCGACACTGCCACAACAACGAGCTGACTCGATCGTCGATGTAAAGTGTGCGTGTGCCGGGATCGGGAAAGAGCCGTGTGACTTCGGCTTCGAGCTCGGCCTTCGTCACTTTGCTCATTGCACGACTCTCTTGGGACAGTAGAGCCGCGCGCCGCCTTTCTGACTGCAGCCCTTCGTGGTGCACAGCGCTGAGGGAAGGTTGCACGCTCCACAACCGCACTTGCCCGGAGGCAGCGCTTGCTTGCACGTCCAGCAACGCCAAACGTGCTTCGCCTCGTGCTTGCCGCACGTTGCGCAAAAGTTTGGATCTGTCGCGCGTTGAAAGGTTCGTTCTTGGTCCATCGCTCGTCTTCTCGACCCAGCACGCGGGGCACGATCCCACTACCTCCCCGGAGGGTGCCACAACACGGGGTTTCGATGTCGGAATCCTCGCGCGCTGGGTCGAACAGACGAGCTCAGACCATTTGAACGCTGACACCCGGGTACATCTGCTGGTACATGTATAGCCGCTGACGCGCCAAAACGAGCCCCTCTGCAAAGCTTCGAGCGATAATGTCGTCGCTGTCCATATTGTCGTTGCAAGACAGTCTAACGAACCGTCGATGCGTAGTTGCTGTAGGGCTTGTTTCAGAGAAAACGCGAATCTCTGTCAAGACCCACGCGTTGCCTTGACGCACAAGACACCCGCGAATGAACGCTGCTTTGTAGGGCTTCTGCATCGTCGGCACCCCCTTCACGACGCGGTCTCTTTCGAGAAGGACTTGAGCACTGCGCGCTTCTCTTCGTCGATCTCTTTGCCGCACTGGCAGGCTGCGTGCTGGCCACCCGAGCACAGACAGTAGCGCTCGCCGCAGTGCTTCGGGAGCTTGAACCGCTGTTGCGGGCTGCGCTTTTTGTTGCTCATGTACGCCCCTCCCCGTGTCACACCGCGCTCATTTTGCTTCGACAGCAAACTTCCTACGCACGATAGCTGTGATCTCTTCAAGTGCGACGACAGCTCGTTCGAGCAATGCTTCTTGAGGAGACGAGCTTCGGTAACCCCAGTCTTTGATAGCCTTTCTCAACACGACGACAAAAGGACCGTCGGTCGTGATCTCGTCTTGAGAGATCACCCATTCTTGCTCTTTTGCGTAGGGCGTTCCGGGCGCAAATTTCGCCAGAAACGCAAGCTCTTTTGGCTGCACCTCGGGCATCTTGTCGAGAAGGAGCTCGACCGCGACGATTTCCCCATTTGGCAGCCGAAACAACCGCTCCTTTTCCACGCCCCGCCCCTCAGCAGATAGACCAAAGGCACACCCGGTGTGGGGGCCCTCGGTGGCTCGGCGCCGTGAGGCGCGCTCGCCTTGTTGGAGACCCGAAGGTAGCCCGAGCCCGAAGGGCGGGGCAACCCCAAAATGGGGTTGCATCAAAAATCTGTATACAGCACGCTCCCCGTGAGCGGCTCCTGGGCGCCTACAAAGCCCGAAGCCGCGTGTGGGGGCCCTCGCTCTACCCTGCCACGGTTAGCCCCGTAGATGCCGAGCTGGACGGCGGCGGTGGCGCGTTTCCAGCTCGTGTGCCGCAGCTCCCGGGTTTGCGGCGGGGCGAGGGGCTTTTTGCTCGAAAAACCACCCCCGCCGTCTCGCGTTGCCCCTCTCGGGGCGCTTGGGGAAAACCGGATTTGGACGCGAGACGACGGGGGCTGACCCAGACGTTACAGACACAGCGGAAAACGCAGCAACGCAACCCACTCACTGGCGCGAACCAGCTTTGGGGACGGTACCTCAAACCGGCGAGCTCTGCACCACCCAAAAATCGCTCGCGAGACGCGTGTTGCCGACGTACGCGTAGGACATCCAAAAGTACCCGCCGAGGCCCCAGTCGGCGCCCCACGAATTGCGCACCAAGAAGGCCCCCTTCGTGTTGTCGGGCATCGGCTTGTTGTCGTCGTAGCCGCACAGACACACCGCGTGGCCGCCCTGAAAGGACTCTCCGGACTTCGGTACGCCGAGCAAGGCTTTGGCCGCCATGTCCGCCGACATGAAGTAGTCGTACACCGAGAACCCAAACTCGATCAGGTATTGCTGCGCGAGCACGCTCTTCATCGTTTGCAGATCACCGTCGGTGATCGCGTGGTAACTCGTGACCTTGTGCGAAGCTGCTGCGGTCCAAACGCTCTGCGGCGGGTTCACGGCGAACTTGTTGACGTCGTAGGGCCACGCACTCTCGTCGGCGATACCGTACGTATAGGCCGCCTTGATCGTGTCGCGAATCGTAGCGCCACTGTCCTCGCTCGTAGAACCTTCGAGCTTTCTCGTTGCGTAGTACTCGAAGAGTCGACTCACCTGAATCAACTTCGTCGGAGTCGGCGTGGGGCTCGGCGTCGGAGTCGGAGTTGGCGTTGGACCAGGCGTCGGCCCGGCTGCGGGCGTGATCGTCGTCGTGTAGCTGATCACGCCGCTCGCGTTCACGCCGACGTTCGTCACGTTCACAGTCGGAAGAGCAGCTTTCAGTCCGCGCGCAGCAGGCATCAAAGCAGCTTGGGCAGTCACGAGCGCCGGCTTCGACAGCTTTGCGCCCTGACGAATCTCGTTCGCTTCGACGCAGCCGGCGAGGGCGTTTGCTGTACACGAACCAAGCGGACCTTGGTCTTCGATCGCACTGCAAATGCTGCGCAAATCGAGCGTACTCGGAACGCTGAAAAAGCTCCCATGGAGCTTCAGTCGGTAGGCTTCGTCGCGGTGGTCTGTCGGTTGCTTCTTCCAACCAAGCAGGTGGACCTTTTTCGTGGTCCCGTTGGCGAGTCTGTATTCTTTGAGCATGCGCACACCCTCTCTGCGATCTTTTGTCCGCTTTTAGCGGGAAAACAGTACCATAGTGGGTATGAAATCCCACTACCTTCGGTTGATCGTAATCGCGTGCTGTTTCGTCGTTGCTGTCGTCGCGCTCGTCGTCACGATGGCGTTAAAAGTCGCTGACTCTAGCGTCACAGCGGCTCTCGTAACGGCAATTGGTTTGCTCGGCGCCGCGTTGACCGACGCGGGTGTGGTCGAAAAGCGTCGCCGTGATCCTACGCAAAAAGCAGTCGGCGACGACATTGAGAGCGTACCGCCGCCTGCGTGAAGGGCCCGCCCTACGGGCAGGGCTTTTCTCGGTATGCTCGGTCCAACAAGGCGTGCTGCTGCGCCTGCGGCGCGCACGAGCCACCGAGGGGCCCCGCACAGCCGGCGTGGTGCCGAGTGGTCTAGGGGAAGGGGAATCAGGCCGGGGCGCCCGTCGCGTCCACGTAGCCTGCGCCTGTGCTCCACACGGGCTTCCCAAGCGTCGTGTCGAAATAGTACCAGCCCGCGGTGGTGGGGTCAGGCGGCGGGCGGTCTCCAGTCGTGCCGGTCCCGAGGCGTCCGAGGAAGGTCACGATCTGAAAAATCTGACCTGCGACATCGGTGGATGTCAGCGGGGCCGGAGGGAGGGGGTTAGAGACGCCGCCCGCAAGGTCTTCGGGGAGCAAGTTGAGTGTTCCCGCAAAGAGGCTGAAGCTGTCGGGCGCTTGAGCACTCGCATCGAAGTTCAGGTTTAGCGTGTCTGTGGCGCCACCTTCGATCAAGGTATCGGGCAACAAGTACAACCCAAGCTGATTCTGAACGATCAGCCGCAGCGAGCCAGGGTGTGAAGCGATTTGGATTAGTCCTGTGGTGGGGCCTTCACCATCGTCCGCAGCAGCAGCCCCTTGCAAAAAGGCGATCTGCGGAATGCCGCCGCCCGTGGACGTGATGAAAGGCGTATTGCCCTCAGGCTGACGCTCCAGGAAGGCATAGTTGGTGAACACCAAAGAACCGTTGTCGTTGCCGATCTGGATCGGCACGAAAGCGTCGATCGGCGCTGCGAACACGTGCAGGTTGTCGAAACCTGCAGGGTCTAAGAGAGCCCCGGGGTCGATGATTTGCAGATCCAACGGTGCGTTGGCCGCCTTGGGCGTATAGCTCTTGAACCAAGTTCTACCGAAGCAGTCTTGCACGGTGTTGATCACGGCAGCGCCGAGCGACGTGTCGACCAACACGGTCACGTTGCCTTGTGCTGCAGTGATCGCTCCCGCAACACCTGCCCAGGTGTTGTAGACGCCCGGCGCACTCGTGCCCCCGGGTCGCCAGATGATGGTGTTGATCGGTCGCTGCTTGAGCGCGTCGATGGCGGCTTGCACGTTGTCTGCGTTGAGCGGCGGGGAAACGGCACCGTCGTCGTATCCAACGCCGCGTGCAGCAC
>Ga0335070_10012282_pt1 | contig 9998 bp, 7 predicted proteins | sample Lox_Sample_13_FD_206722 | JGI IMG/M metagenome (GOLD analysis project Ga0335070, IMG submission 206722) | Soil microbial communities from Loxahatchee National Wildlife Refuge, Florida, United States - Lox_Sample_1.3 | ecosystem: Environmental > Terrestrial > Soil > Wetlands | place: USA: Florida... | reverse complement strand
GTTCTTCATCCCGTCCGGCTCGCGTCCGGACGCCACCACCCGCAGCTACACCAGCGTCAGCGGGCAGTTCGAGATGCCGGCGCAGGTGCACATCGGGGCCACCGGCAACTTGTGGAACCGCGAGGGGCAGCGGCTGAGCCTCTCGGGGGCGTTCGTGAGCAACAACTTCTTCCAGGACGAGTACCGCGGGGGCCTGGAGTACGCGTACCGCAACACGCTGTTCCTGCGCGCCGGCTACACCTTCTCGGACGTGAAGGCGGCCGGCCACAGCAGCAGCGACTACCTCTACGGGTTCACCGGCGGCGCGGGGGTGTCCTGGCCGCTGGGCGAGCACCGGGTGGACGTCGGGTACGTGTTCACGCAGGTGCGGCACTACTTCGACCAGAACCACACCTTCAGCGTGCGGTACATGTTCTGAGTCCGGCGGGGACGTACCTGTGGACCGGGCACGTCCACAACGCCCGGGGCGGCCAGGCCGCCCCGGGCGGCGCACGGGAGGGAGGGGCGCGGCCCCTCCCTCCTTGTTGTACGCTGGGGTGGGGGACGCATGAAGCTTGAACGAGGGAAGCGCGCGGGTTGGGCAGCGCCGCCGCGGGCGGCGCTGCTGGCACTGCTCGCGGCGGGCCTGCTGGGCGGCCCGCCTGCGGGGCCGGCCGCGGCGCGCAGCGTGCGGCACGACCTGGGAGAGCTGTGGGAGCGCGGCTCGGAAGGCGGCGGGGCGTGGGCGGTGGTGGTGCGCCCGCTGGGCGGTCCGGACCGCGGCCGCACCTTCGAAGCCCAGGCCCGCGCCCGGCTGGTGGTGGCCTCGGCCGCCAAGCTCTTCACCGCATACGCCGCCGCGGCGCTGCTCCCGGCGGACACCAGCTTCGAGACGGCGGTGGCGCTGGTGGGGGAGCGGCGCGGGAGCACCCTCGCCGGCGACGTGTGGCTGGTGGGGCGCGGCGCGCCGGGCCTGCGCAGCCGGCCCGCGTCCGACCCGCGGGAGCCCGACCCGGGGGGCGTGGCCGCGCTGGACAGCCTGGCGCGGGCGGTGCGCGCCGCCGGGATCCAGGCCGTCACCGGCTACGTGGGCGTGGACAACCGCTTCTACGCGCCGGGGGACTCCCTGGGCCGGGGCTGGCAGTGGGACGACCTGCCGTGGTGGTTCGCCGCGCTGGTCACCCCGCTGGCCCTGGACGACAACGCGCTGGAGGTGCACTTCGATCCCCAGCGGGACGGCCGGGTGGTGCTGACGCTGCCGCCCCTCCCGCCGGGCTGGGAGGTGGCCTGCCACGCCCGCCTGGAGCCCGGGCCCGGCGCCACCGACCTGTCGGTGGACTGGGAGAGCCCGCGGCGGGCGGTCTTCCACGGCCGGCTCAGCGCCGCCGGCGGCACCCACCACGAGGTCATCGCCCTGCCCCAGCCCGCGCTCTACGCCGCGGACGGCTTCCGGGCCGCGCTGGAGCGCGCCGGGGTGCGGCTGCGCATGACCGAGGTGGCCGCGCCGGGAGCCACCCGCCAGGAGCTGCGCCTGCGCCACCCGGCGCTGCGGGACGTGTTCCCGCCGGTGCTGGCCCGCAGCCAGAACAACCAGGCCGAAATGCTGCTGCGCGACCTGGGCGCCGCACGCGGGGCGGGGGCCTCGGCCGCCGCCGGCCTGGAGGTGCTGCGGGGGGCGCTGGGCGCGCTGGGGCTGGACGAGCGCGACGTGCGCCTGGCGGACGGCTCCGGCCTGTCGCGGCTCAACCTGGTGACCGCCGAGGCGCTGGCGCGGGTGCTGGAGGCCGCCTGGCGGCGGTCGGCGGTGGGCGACTCGGGCATGCGCGCGCTGCTGGCGGGGCTGGCCCGGCCCGGGGAGCGCGGTTCGCTGGTCCACCGGTTCACCGGGGCCGAGTGGGAGGGGCACGCCCCCGGCTGGCTGCGCGCCAAGACCGGCAGCATGGAGGGCGTGGACGCGCTGGCCGGGGTGGTGACCGACTCGGAGGGCCGGGCGTCGGTGGTGGTCAGCGTGCGGAACGGCTTCGCCGAGACGCGCGAGCAGGCCCGCGCGTGGGAGGAGCAGCTGGTGCGGCGCGTGGCGCGGTAGCTCCGCTGGGGCGGGGGCCCGGGCGGCGGCAGCCCCGCCGGGGGCCCCCCCCCCCCCCAACCGCTGTTGGGCCGGGCCCGGGGGGCAGCCCCGCCCCCGGGGGGGCCGCCCCCCCGGGGGGGGGCGGGGGCGCGTTCGCCCCGCGGGGGCGGGCCCGGGCCGCCCACCCCGCCGGCGGGCGCCCGCCTCCCAGCTACGCGTAGATGCCGCGCAGCCGGGTGACCTCCGCCACGCGCTGCAGGGCGAGCATGTACGCGGCCACGCGCATGGTCCCCCCGTGGGCGCCGCGCATCGCCGCCACGTCGTCGAACGCCTGGTCCAGGATCCGCTGCAGCCGCTCGTTCACCTCCGCCTCGGTCCACGCGTAGCCCATCCGGTTCTGGACCCACTCGAAGTAGGAGGCGGTCACCCCGCCGGAGTTGGCCAGGATGTCGGGCACCACCAGGACCCCCTTGGAGTTCAGGATCTTGTCCGCCTCCGGGGTGGTGGGTCCGTTGGCCGCCTCGGCCACGATGCGCGCCTGCACCCGGGGCGCGTTGGCGGCGGTGATCTGGTTCTCCAGCGCCGCGGGCACCAGCACCTGGCAGTCCAGCTCCAGGAGCGCCCCGGGCGGGATGGCCTGCGCCCCCGGGAAGCCCGCCACCGTACCCTTGTCCGAGTGGTGCGCGGCCAGCGCCGGCACGTCCAGCCCGCCGGCCTGGAACACCGCCCCGCGGGCGTCGCTGGCGGCGATCACCCGGCAGCCCTCCCGGTGCAGCAGTTCCGCGGCCACCGAGCCCACCGTGCCGAAGCCCTGCACCGCCGCGCGCGCGCCCGCCAGCTCCAGGCCCAGGAGCCGCGCCGCGCGGCGCACCATGAACAGGATGCCGCGCCCGGGGGCCTCGCGGCGCCCGGGCGAGCCGCCGATGGCCAGCGGCTTGCCGGTGACCACCGCGGTCTCGGTGTGCCGGGCGTGCCGGGAGTAGGTGTCCATCATCCAGGCCATCACCTGCTCGTCGGTGTTGACGTCGGGCGCGGGCACGTCGGTATCGGGGCCGAAGAACTCGATGAGGTCGGCGGTGTAGCGGCGGGTGAGCCGCTCCCGCTCGCCCGCGGACAGCGCCGCCGGGTCCACCGCGATGCCGCCGTGGGCCCCGCCGAACGGGATGTTCACCACCGCGCACTTCCAGGTCATCCAGGCGGCCAGCGCCTGCACCTCGTCCAGGGTGACGTCGGGGTGGAAGCGCACCCCGCCCTTGCTGGGCCCGCGGGCGTCGGAGTGCTGCACCCGGTAGCCGGTGAACACCCGGTAGCGCCCGTCGTCCATGACCACCGGCAGGCGCAGGATGATCGCCTTGCGTGGGCTCCTCAGGATCTCCAGCAGGCCCGGATCGAGCTGCAGGGCGGAGGCGGCCTCGTCGAACTGGATCTGGGCGCTGGCCAGCGGATTTGGCTCGCCCTGCGTGAACGCCCCTTCGCTCATGCTCCCTCCCGGGATGGCGCGCGGCCCAGGCTGCGGGCGGCCGCGCCACGGCGGCCGGACAGGCGAATGCGGCCCCCCGCGCGGAAGAGCCGCAACACGTTGCCGGAACTGGAGGAGTTGCGCCCCGACCGGGCCGATAAACTCACCGGGTCTCGTGCATTCCCGGCCAGGCTGGGGCGGGGGCGGATTCGAGTTCGCGCCCGTCATTCTCGGGGGCTGCCCGGAGGGTGTCAAGGCAAGGCATGTACCTCCTCTACTACCTGCCCATCGGAACCGAAGTCCGGCTGCGGCGCGTGCCGTGGGTCACGCTGCTGCTGATGGCCCTGAACCTGGCCTGCTTCCTGGTGTTCCGCTTCGATCCCAAGGGCTACGTGCTGATCAACGCGTGGGCGCTGGTGCCCAACCAGCCGTCGCTGCTGAACGCGGTGATGGCCAACTTCCTGCACGCCAGCTGGGGCCACCTGATCGGAAACATGTTGTACCTGTGGCTGTTCGGCGCGCCGGTGGAGGACCGCACCGGCCCGGTGCGGATGCTCCTGAGCTACCTGCTGTGCGGCATGTTCGCGCTGCTGGCGCACTCCTGGTTCGTGCTCGCGATCACCCCGCAACAGCAAGGCATCGCGGTGCTGGGGGCTTCCGGCGCGGTCTCCGGGGTGACCGGCATGTTCCTGGTGCGCTTCTACTACGTGCGGGTGCGGGTGGGCATCCCGGCGATGCTGCTGCTGCGGGGCATCCGGCGCGGCTCGCAGGTGTACCTGCCGGCGCTGGCCGCGATCGCGATCTGGAGCGGCATCCAGCTGGCGTCGGGGATGATCGACCTGGTGCAGCGCCACGCCGGCACCGCCTACGCGGCGCACGTGGCGGGCCTGGTCATGGGGCTGGGGATGGGCTACGGGTTCGGGCTGCACCGCGGCGCCCACGCGGAGCGGCTGCGGACGCTGGCCGACCGCTGTTTCCGGCAGTGCGAGTGGTACCTGGCGCAGGAGGCCTACGCGCGCTACCTGGCGCTGGCCCCCGCCGACACCACCGCCCGGCTGCAGCTGGCCCGCGCCCACATGCTCACCCGGCAGGAGGCGGCGGCGGCGCGCGAGTACGCCATCGTGGTGCGCCACGCGCTGGAGGCGCGCGACGGCCCCCAGGTGCGCGACGCCTACCTCGAGGTGCGGCGGCTCTTGCCGCTCGCGGGGCTGCCGCTGTCGCTGCAGCGGGCGGCGGCCGAGACGCTGGAGGCCACCGGCTACTACTTCGAGGCGGCCGAGGCGTGGGAGCGCTACGGCCGGCTGGAGCCGCAGGCGGCGCGCGCGGTCCCGGCGCTGTTCCGGGCCGCGCGCCTGGCGCACGCGCAGCTGGGCGACGTGGCCCGCGCGCGGGACCTGTACCAGGCGGTGCTGACGCGCTTCCCGGGGTCGGAGGCCACCGAGGTGGCCCGGGAGCGGCTGCGTCGGCTGGAGGAGCAGGAGAAAGCCGCCCTGGCGCCGCCGGCGGCCTAGGGGCGCCCGGGCGCTGGGGGCGGCCGCCGGGGGGCTGCCCGGCGGGGTTCCGGGGGGAGGTGGGGCACCGAGGCTATCCGTTTGTCTGGCAATGAATTATCCGGTCCGCGGGCGAGCTTGTCACCCCTGGTCGGGCGTGCTACAGTCCCGCCGCGCGCCGGTCACTGCTGGCGCCGCCCGGCGGCCCGGACGGCCGCCCCTGCGCCTCACTGAGGCCGCTCTCACCTCTGGACAAGGATTGTGACCATGTTTCTCGATCGCCTGATGGGCATGGTCTCCAGCGATGTCGCCATCGACCTCGGCACCGCCAACACGCTGGTGTACGTCAAGGGCCGGGGCATCGTGCTCAACGAGCCTTCGGTAGTGGCGGTGGACCGCGCCTCCGGCCACGTGCTGGCGGTGGGCTCCGAGGCCAAGGCCATGCTGGGACGCACCCCGGAGGGCATCACCGCCATCCGGCCGCTCAAGGACGGGGTGATCGCGGACTTCGAGGTCACCGAGGACCTGCTGCGCGAGCTGATCAAGAAGGTCCAGCGGCGGCGCTTCCTGGTGCGGCCCCGGATCATCATCTGCGTGCCCTCGGGCATCACCGAGGTGGAGAAGCGCGCGGTGCGCGACAGCGCCCAGCACGCCGGAGCGCGCGAGGTGTTCCTGGTGGCCGAGCCGGTGGCGGCGGCCATCGGCGTGGGCCTGCCGGTGGACACCCCCACTGGCAACATGGTGATCGACATCGGCGGCGGCACCACCGAGATCGCGGTGATCGCGCTCAATGGGATCGTCAACGAGACCTCCATCCGGGTCGGCGGGGACGAGATGGACGACGCCATCGTCCAGTACGCGAAGAAGATCCACAACCTGCTGATCGGCGACCAGACGGCCGAGCAGATCAAGATCCGCATCGGCTCCGCCTTCGAGCTGGAGGAGGAGCTGGAGATGGAGGTCAAGGGCCGCGACCTGATCGTGGGCATCCCCAAGACCATCAAGATCACCAGCGAGGAGGTGCGCGAGGCGCTGGAGGAGCCCATCTCGCAGATCGAGGCGGCGCTGCGGCAGTCGCTGGAGAAGACGCCGCCGGAGCTGTCCGCGGACATCGTGGACCGGGGCATCGTGATGAGCGGCGGAGGCGCGCTGCTGCGCGGCCTGGACAAGCGCATGCGCGAGGCCACCAACCTGCCCATCTACGTGGCCGAGGACCCGCTGACCTGCGTGGTGCACGGGGCCGGCAAAGTGCTGGACGAGCTGGAACAGTATGAGAAAGTCATCATGAGGAGCGGCAAGGACTAGGGCCGCGCCCCCGCCCGCCCCCGCCGCCCCCCGAGCCGCCCGAGGCATCCGGGGGGCCGCCGCTCGGACCGGCGGCTCGCCCCGGCCGCCGCCCTCCCGGACCCGAGACCACCCCCGCGGAACCACTGGATTCGACCGTATGCCCGAACCCCACTCCGATTCCCAACGCCTGGCGCTGGCGGTCTACGTGCCGCTGGCGCTGGCCTCGCTGCTGCTGGCCCTGCTGCGCCCGGAGGCCCCGGCGCGGTGGGCCGCCCGCGGCGCGGCCGCGCTGTACTGGCCGTTCCGCGCGGTGTCGGTGGGGGCGCAGCAGCTCACCTCGCTGCTGGTGGAGCGCGAGGAGCTGCAGACCCAGGCGCGCGAGCTGGCCCGCGCCCGGATGTTGCTGGCGGAGCTGCGCGGGGAGAACCAGGAGCTGCGCGAGCAGCTGCGCTTCGCGCAGCGCGACACCCTGCACCTGGTGCCGGCGTGGGTGCTGGCCAAGCAGGGGGACCGCCTGGGCCAGCGGGTGCTGATCAACCGCGGGGTGCTGGACGGGGTGCGCCCGGGCAGCCCGGTGATCAGCCGCGACGGGCTGGTGGGCCGGGTGGATGCGCTCGAGGCGCACCTGGCCCGGGTGCGGCTCTTGGCCCACCGGGCCAGCGCGGTGAGCGCGCGGGTGGAGCGCTCCCGGGTGGAGGGCATCGTGGAGGGCGACCCGCTGGAGGGCCTGCGGCTGCGCTTCGTGCCGTCCTCGGCGGACGTCCGGGTGGGCGACGAGATCGTGACCTCCGGCCTGGGCGGGGGCTTCCCCGAGGGGCTGCGGGTGGGCCGGGTGCGGGCGCTGGGGCTGGAGCAGGGGGGCCTCTTGCGGCGCATCGACATCGAGCCGGCCGCGCCGCCCGAGCACCTGGAGGATGTGTTCGTCCTGGTCGCCCCGGACAGCTCCACCGGGTGGGGCTTCCTGTGGGCCGTGCCCCAGCCGCCCACCGACTCGCTGGCCGAGTCGGTGCGCACCGACAGGCCGGTGCCGTGAACGCGCTGTGGGCGGCGCTCCAGGCGCTGTGGATGTTCGTGGGCCTGGCCGCGCTGGGCTTCGTCCTGCAGACCGACCTGGCCGCGCGGATGTCCATCCTGGGGGTGCGGCCGGACCTGGTGCTGGCGGCGGTGGTGCTGCTGGCGCGCCGCCGCGGGCCGCTCGTGGGCACGGTGGTGGGCTTCTGCGCCGGGCTGATGCAGGACGGGCTGACCCCCGACCGCGTGGGTCTGCACGCGGCGCTGCTGGCCACCGTGGGCTACCTCTTCGGGCACCTGCGGGTGAGCCTGCTGTGGGAGACCGCGCTGGCCTCCGGGGTGATCCTGTTCCTGGCCGCGGCGCTCCACGAGCTGCTGCTGCGGGTGCTGCTGGCCGACGGCCGGTGGCTCGCCGCCGGCGGCTCCTTCCTGGCCACCGGGCTGCCCTCGGCGCTGTACACCGCGGTGCTGGTGCCGCTGGTGCTGTACGCGGTCCCCCGGCTGGTGCGGGGCCGGGCCTGACATGTCCCGCCCGGTGGCGGCCTGGGGAGACCGCACCCCGCGCGCGGTGGCGCTGGGGCTGGTGGTGCTGGCGCTGCTGGGGGTGGCGTGGCTGCGCCTGGCGCAGCTCCAGCTCGGGCAGTCCGCGCGCTTCCGGGCGCTGGCCGAGAACAACAGCATCCGGCTGAAGCTCATCCCCGCCCCGCGCGGCGCCATCTACGACTGCAAGGGCCGGCTGCTGGCCGACAGCCACGCCCGGTTCGCGATCAGCCTGGACGCCCACCGGCCGGCCTTCGAGAAGACCCCCGCGCTGCTCAAGCTCACGATGCTGCGCCTGGCGCCGCTGCTGGGCCGCCCCGACTCCACCCTCGAGCGCATGCTGGCCACCCAGCCGCGCGGCTCGATGCTGCCGGTGCGGGTGGCGGAGAACGCGGACCTGGCGGTGCTGGCGCGGGTGGAGGAGCACCGCGACGAGCTGCCCGGGGTGGAGATCGAGACCCTGCCGGAGCGCTACTACCCGTACGACACCCTGGCCGCCCACGTGCTGGGCTACAGCAGCGAGATCACCGAGGCGGAGCTGGCCCGCCGGGGGGATGTCTACGAGCCCGGCGATCTCTACGGCCAGGCGGGCCTGGAGAGTTCCTACGAGGACTGGCTGCGGGGGCGCGACGGGGAGGCCCTGGTGGAGGTCAACGCGCTGGGCCGGGTGGTGGGCGAGATCAAGGACCGCCCCAGCCGGCCGCCGCGGCGGGGCAAGTCGCTGTGGCTCACCCTGGACCTGGACCTGCAGCGGGCGGCGGAGGAGGCGCTCTCCAAGTGGCACCGCGGCGCGGTGGTGGCGCTGGACCCGCGCACCGGCGGGATCCTGGCGATGGCCAGCCGGCCGGCGTACAACCCCAACGAGTTCACCCACGGGCTGTCCGCGGAGCGCTGGAAGGAGATCATGAGCGGCACCGACTTCCCGCTGCTCAACCGCGCGATCCAGTCGGCCTACCCGCCCGGCTCCACCTTCAAGATCGTCACCTCGGCCGCGGCGCTGCGCGGGCACGCCATCACCCCGGAGACCCACCTGCAGTCGTGCGGCGGGTTCTTCACCCTGGGCCGCACGGTGTTCCACTGCTGGCAGAAGCACGGCCACGGCTCGCTGGCGCTGCGCGACGCCATCACCCGCTCGTGCGACGTGTTCTTCTACCAGGTGGGGCTGCGGGTGGGCGTGGACCGGCTGGCCGACGAGGCCCGCTCGCTGGGCCTGGGGGACCGCACCGGGGTGGACCTGCCGGACGAGAAGCGCGGCCTGGTGCCCAGCTCGAGCTGGTTCGACCGGCACCTGGGCAAGCACGGCTGGACCCGCGCGGTGGCGGTGAACCTGGCCATCGGCCAGGGCGAGCTGCTGCTGACGCCGCTGCAGATCGCCACCGTGGCGGCCCAGGTGGCCACCGGCGGGCGGCTGCCGCGGCCGTACCTGGTGGAGACGGTGCGCGACGTGGACGGCCGGGTGTGGATGCGCCACCCGGCCCAGGAGCGCCGCGGCACGCTGGGGCTGGACCTGCCCGACGCGCAGCTGCTGCGGGACGCCATGGAGGCGGTGGTGGAGGATCCCTCCGGCACCGGCGGCCGGGCGCGCGTGCCCGGGGTGCGGGTGGCCGGCAAGACCGGCACCGCGCAGAACCCGCACGGCGAGGACCACGGGGTGTTCATGGCGTACGCCCCGGCCGACGACCCGCGCATCGTGGTGGCGGTGGTGGTGGAGAACGGCGGACACGGCGCCACCTGCGCGGCGCCCATCGCCCAGCACGTGCTGGCCGCCTGCCTGGCGCCCCAGACGCTGCAGCCGCCGGCCCCGGGCGCGCGGGCCGGCGCGCCGGCGGCCGTGCCGGCCGCCCCGCCGCGGCCCGCCGGGGCGATGGCCCCCGCGCCCGCCGCCGAGGACACCAGCGATGCGGACTGACCGCCGCCCGGTGCTCATGGCCGACCCGCCGCTCTTCTGGTTCACGCTGGCGCTCCTGGCGGTGGGCCTGCTGATGGTGTTCAGCGCCACGGTGGCGCTGGAGACGCACCGCGGACTGTACCTGCGCCAGGCGTTCTCGGCGCTCGTCGCGTTGGCCGCGATGTACGCCGCGGCCCGCGTGCCCACGCGCATCTACGAGGCCTTCGCGCCGGTGCTGTACGGCCTGTCGCTGCTGCTGCTGGCGGCCACTTTGGT
>Ga0335070_10012281_pt1 | contig 9998 bp, 9 predicted proteins | sample Lox_Sample_13_FD_206722 | JGI IMG/M metagenome (GOLD analysis project Ga0335070, IMG submission 206722) | Soil microbial communities from Loxahatchee National Wildlife Refuge, Florida, United States - Lox_Sample_1.3 | ecosystem: Environmental > Terrestrial > Soil > Wetlands | place: USA: Florida... | reverse complement strand
TCGTCTTGATTTCTCCTATCGGTAACTTGGCAAGGATTGTTTCAAGTGCTATATTCATATTGGCTCTGCTCCTACTGATAAATTTGGTCACGTAACCTAAATTTACCACTTTCGAGCAGAGCTTTCTATTCCCCCTCCTATTTGTGGGTAATCACCAGAGTTTTCCTATTGACAAATCATAGCACTATGTTGTACTATCATTTGAATTCTGTTGCTCCTGAACAGAAAGTTTTTAAAATTAAGTAAAGGTTCCATCATCATTTCAATTGGCATGCAGCACGTCCTCGTAATACATTTCCCCCTGACTTGATTTACGAGCAATTGGCTGCTTTCCAAGCAGTCGTGTGTAGAATCAGCCAGCCTGATCAAAAGGAGGTGGTCACTGGAGATAGAATTGGTCTATCTGATAAGATAATTTTCAATTCGATCAAAATTCGCCAAAATGTTGAAGGAGAAGAACAAAATGAAAACCCGCAGTTTGTTATATGTCATTATGTTGGCTACGATCGTTTTGGCCAGCTGCGCCCCGGCAGCAACTGCACCGGCAGCCTGTACTTCGGATCCAGCTGGCTGCGCCAAGATTCCAGCCGGTCAAACGATAAGGATCGGAATGGGAGCCCCGATGACCGGTGACAACGCTCAATTCGGCATCGACATTTCTCAGGGCGCTAAAATTGCTGTCACGGATGCTGGCAACCTCCAAGGTTGGAAATTTGAGCTGGTTACCCAGGATGACGGTGGAACGGGCGAAGGCGGCGCCGCAGTTGCTAACAAACTCGTTGCCGACCCAACCGTAGTTGCCATTGAAGGTCACATTTTCTCTGGGGCAACTGCCGCAGCCATCCCCATCTATGAGAAAGCCATGATCCCCATGCTTTCTCCTTCGGCCACCAATCCTGACCTGACCAAACCCGATCCGAAAACCGGCGTGGTGAATAAGGTCTTCAACCGTATTCCATTTACGGATGCCCAGCAGGGTAAGTTCGCTGCTCAATACCTGGCCAGCAAGTTAAATGTCAAGAAACTCGCCATCCTCCATGATGGACAGGCGTATGGCAAGGGCCTGGCAGAAGTCGTCCAAAGCACATTTTCATCTCTTGGCACTGTGACTTCCTTCGATGCTATCACTCCGGCTGAATCGGATTACACTGCTGTGCTCTCCAAGGTTGCTGCCAATAAACCCGATGCAATTTTCTACGGCGGTTATGTTGCCGAGGCAGTCGTGCTCGTCAATGAGTTGAAGCAGACCGGCCTGACGAACACCATCTTCTTTGGTGACGATGGTACGTTTGGCGCTGATTTCATCACCCGCACGGGAGCGAATGGCGAAGGCGCTTATGCAACGGCTTTGATTGCGCCTTCCTCACCCGCCAAGGACAAGTTTGACGCTGCTTATTTAGCTGCCTACGGCAAGCCGGCTGGAACGCTTTCTCCATACACCTGGAATGCCTATGACGCTGCTGCTGCCTTGATCTCAGTGGTCAAAGCCGTGGCTATCAAGGGCGACGATGGCAGCCTGTACGTTCCTCGCACCGCAATGGTGAATGGGGTACGTCGCCTGTCCAATTACCAGGGTATTTCGGGCGTATTCACCTGCGATGCTAACGGCGAATGCAACTCCTCCGGCCCCGTATTCTTCATGGTCCAGAATGGAAAATGGGTCGAAGCGCCCAAATAATATGTTAAAATAACCAATTCCTGGTGAATGTTTACCATGGAATTGATAAAAAAATCTAGGAGAGTGGTTTGTGGGCTGAATGGTTGGTCAGCCCACAAACCACGAAAAGTCGCCTTGTATGAGTGTATCAAAAAATATAACCCTGCAATCCACGCTAAATGCAGGCCGGGTCATACGCGTTGTTTTAGGCGTTCTCGTCTCGGCTTATCTGACCTGGCGTTTGATTGATGTTATTGTCATTGAACGGACCTACGGTCCGGATACGTGGCTCAAATTTGCAATCTCGGGTTTAATTTTGGGCGGACTTTATGCCCTGATTGCGATCGGTTACACCCTGGTTTATGGCATCCTTTCAATGATTAACTTCGCTCATGGCGAAGTGATGATGCTGGGTTGTTTTGGGGGGTATTTCGTTTTCGAAGCGCTTAACGCCATTCCGGCACCCAGTGCAACAGATCCAAAATTGAACTTCTTGAATGCCCCACCGGTGCTTTCAGTCATTCTGGCTTTTCTGGTAGGGATGAGCGTTTCTGCTTTGGCTGGTTATTTCCTGGAGAAGATTGCTTATCGGCCTTTACGCATAGCGCCGCGCCTGATCCCCTTGATCAGCGCCATTGGCTCTTCAATCTTTCTCCAAAATGCTGGCGAGGTTATGTTTGGCCCGCAGCGTCGCAGTTATACCAATCCCGTTCTTTTTAGCCGTGGAGCAGGTTGGACGATCGATGTAGCTGGCAATCCGGTCGTCATCACCTATACCGGCGTTTTGACTTTCATCCTTTCCATTATTTTGATGATCGGGTTGTACACTCTGGTTCAACGTACGAAATTGGGGCGTTCGATGCGCGCAGTGGCCCATGATAAACGGACCGCGGCATTAATGGGCATTGATGTCAACGATGTGATCAGCAAAACTTTCATTATCAGCGGCGCCCTTGCAGGTGCGGCTGGTGTGATGTTTGGCATCCACTTGGGGATTGTTTATTATTATGTCGGATTTCTGCCCGGAATTAAGGCATTCACCGCGGCAGTATTTGGCGGCATTGGAAATATCCCGGGAGCTATGGTAGGTGGATTATTGTTGGGCAGCATTGAGAGCCTTGGGCCTGCAGCGTTGAATATCGATTTCCAACTTAAGGATGTGATTGCGTTCGCCATTTTGATCCTGGTGCTCCTCTTCCGCCCATCAGGTCTCCTTGGCCAGGTTCTTTCGGAGGAGAAAGTATGAATTCGAAATCTCTTCGCAATGGACTACGCTCTGGGACCATCTTTTCCGTCATCATTATTTTCTTTTTCTTGATTGGCTTTATTATCACCGGCCCAGCTCTGGTGGCCAAATTATTTGGAATTTATGTCCAACAAGGCGCTCCGCCGGATGTAAGCATGCTGGCAATATTCCTTGGCCTGTTAGGGTTATGGGCTGGAATTATGGCTGCCAAACCGGTGGACTCAGATACATACTTTAGCACGGGTGGCGCCGGATTAGCGGCCGGCGTTCTGTCTGGCCTGGTATCGGGCGTTTTTGGCTATTCGTTTGGGACGCTTTATGCTGCCGGGATCGATATGCGTAATTATCTGAGCAACGTATCGCCGCCCAGCGTTAATTACTTTATTTTTAATCAAGCTCCACTCGTCGGAGCCCTGATTTTGCTGGTTCTGTTGAGCCTATCCGGGTTATTAGGTGGGCTTTTAGCAAAAGCCATGCGAGGAGAACGGCGGCGAGCCTTTAGCAGTAATCTGCGGGATCGTTGGGCAAATTTAAAAAACCAACCTCTGATTCTAAAAGCAGAGAAATTCCGTTGGACCCGCTATATCTTGATGGGTTTGGTGTTGATCTTGCTGGCTTTCTTACCTACCCAGATCGGCTCCTATTGGGATTATGTGATCGGCACTGTTGGAATTTATGTCATCCTTGGTTTGGGCCTGAATATCATAGTCGGCCTAGCTGGCCAACTGGTGCTCGGTTACGTGGCATTTTTTGCAATTGGCGCATATGCCGTGGCATTGTTGAATGCTCCACGCCCGCTCGACTTATTGGTGGGCTTCTGGGTGGCGCTTTTAGCCGCGATCGTCTTTTCGGCGTTAGCAGGTCTCTTGGTCGGCCTGCCGATTCTTAGCCTGCGAGGAGACTACCTGGCTATTGTAACCCTGGGCTTGGGCGAAATTATTCGGATATTGCTGAGCAGCGACGCGATGACTCCTTTTACTGGCGGCCCGCGTGGCGTCCCAAATATTGGCGGGCCCGTTATTTTTGGCTTGGATTTTTCCAACGATATTGATTTACTGTATTTGATCTTACTTTTCGTCCTCCTGGCGATTTTTATCTCTCAGCGTATCCAGAATTCTCACACGGGGCGAAGCTGGGTTTCCATTCGTGAAGACGAAACCGTTTCCAAAGCTACTGGGGTGGATACCTTTCGCTCCAAATTGTTAGCCCTGGCCTTGGGAGCGGCCTTTGCCGGGATAGGTGGCGCTTTATTTGCCGTGCGTAACCAGTTCACCGGGCCTGAAGACCATGGGTTAATGGTTTCGATCAATGTTCTGGCGCTGGTGATCGTTGGCGGCATGGGCAGCATTCCGGGTGTTATCCTGGGCTCATTTGCGCTGAAAGGCCTCCCGGAGATTCTGCGCGAGCTGGATAACTATCGTTTGCTATTTTTTGGAGCGCTGTTGGTGGTCATGATGATCCTCCGCCCGGAGGGTTTATGGCCAGCCCGGCGGCAGCGGATTGAAAAGGCCAGCCCTGAGGAGGTGCTGGAACCAGCCGAAAAGCTTGAAGCTGTGCCCAAGCCGGTGGATCCATTGCCTGCCAAAGGGGAGGAAAAAACATGACAACCATGATTGAAGCCTCCCAGGTAAGTAAATTCTTTGGCGGACTGGTAGCTGTCAATAAGGTTGACCTGGTTGTTCCGGAGCATAGCATTGCCAGTATCATCGGTCCGAATGGAGCAGGCAAGACAACCCTTTTCAATTGCGTATCTGGCTTTTATAAGCCGGAGCGCGGCGAGATTGTTTTCAAGGGAAAGCGGATCAATGGTCTCTCGACAAACCAGATCGCTGACCTGGGTATTGCGCGAACTTATCAAAACATTCGCCTGTTCGCAAACATGACCGCAATCGAAAATGTGATTGTCGGCCAGACTCCCCACCTGAAGACGACCTGGCTGGATGCAGTTTTCAACACCCGCCGTTTTGGTAAAGAAGAAAAAACAGCCGTTGAAGAAAGCCGGCGGTTGCTAAAATACACCGGCTTGGCCGGCCTGGGCGATAACCTGGCCCGTAACCTTCCCTATGGTGCTCAACGCCGGTTGGAGATCGCGCGGGCGCTGGCCAATAAGCCCTCCCTGCTGCTGCTCGACGAGCCGACCGCCGGTATGAACCCCCAGGAAACCGCCGTGATGACTCGTTTCATCCGCAGCCTGCGCGATGAACTGGGTATCACCATCATCTTGATTGAGCATGATATGCGTGTAGTGATGGATATCTCGGACCAGATTTCGGTCCTGGATTATGGAGTGAAAATTGCGGAGGGGAAACCCAAAGAAATCCAGGCGAACCCGAAGGTGATTGAAGCTTACCTTGGCCCAGGCGCGGCTGCTTTGTCCCAAAAATACCAACGCCAGAGGCATGCCTCCAATGCTTGAAATCAAGAATCTCCACGTTCATTATGGGGCAATCCATGCGTTACAAGGAATAAACTTTCACCTAGATGAAGGTGAGATCGTAACATTAATCGGTGCCAATGGCGCTGGAAAATCCACCACGCTGAATACGATCTCCGGGCTTGAACGCGGCAAATCTGGTCAGATCCTTTTCCAGGGGGAAGACCTCACCCAGGTTCCAGCGCCACTGATCGTGCACAAAGGGATCATCCAAGTCCCGGAAGGGCGAAAAATTTTTGCGCCATTGACGGTTTTGGAAAATTTACAGATGGGCGCTTTCACTTTGAATGATCGCGACCAGTTTCAGAAGGACCTGGAAGGTGTTTTTGCGCGTTTCCCCCGCCTGAAAGAACGCAGCAAACAGCTTGGCGGCACACTTTCCGGCGGCGAGCAGCAAATGTTAGCTATTGCCCGCGGCCTGATGGCACACCCTAAGCTTCTTCTTTTGGATGAACCCTCTATGGGCCTGGCGCCGATCCTGGTGGAGCAGATTTTTGATATCATCCAGGACATCAATCACCAGGGCACGAGCATTTTGCTGGTGGAACAAAACGCCCAGATGGCGCTGTCGATTGCCAACCGGGGCTACGTGATGGAGACCGGCCGGGTGGTGCTGGAAGGCAAAGCCGACGATCTGCTGAATGACCCAATGGTCCAATCCGCTTACCTCGGCGGGTAATATTCTCCCAAAAAAAGGAGATGGTTTGTGGTCCGGGTATACCCGCACGAAATAAACCATCTCCTTTTTATTTCTGGGCAGAAACAATCAAATCGACTGCATGGGGAATGACCCGGATTTCAACCGGAGTCTGCCCGACAACTTCGCCGTCGGCCTGGACGATCAGGGGTTTCTTCGTCTTAATGAATATTTCGCTGGCTGCCTGGAAACCTCGGAACTCGGGCTGCCGGTTTTTGCCTCGCACCAGGATGTTCCAGGCGACCGTCAACATTCCAAAGATCGAGCGCGGCTTAATCACGCACACTTCAATTTTACCATCCCCGGGGTGGATGTTAAGGCGGGTCGGCAGCTCTCCCAGCCCTACCAGCGTGCTGTTTACGACCATGACTTCCGCCGCTCGTATTTTGCGATGCTTTTGATCGATGACCATGTGGAATCCGATCCGGCGCAGGCCGATGAGCTGCAGCGCCAGGTTCCACAAGTATGCCAGGAAACCAAACCGGCGCTTGGCGATCCGGTTCGTGCTGCTGATCATGGAAGAGCTGAACCCGGCGCTGACGACGCCCAGGTACACGCCTCCGTTCACTAAAAGCCCGTCGACGGGCCGGATTGCGTGCTCACCGGTCAGCACTTTCAAAGCTTCATCCGTGATGATCGGAATCCCCAGGTTGCGCGCCAGCGCATTCCAGGTGCCTAATGGCACGGCGCCCATCGGAATGCCGGTGCCCACCATTCCGGTGGCAACCTGGCTGAGCGTGCCATCGCCGCCGCAGGCCACTACCATGTCCGGCGGCGGGTTCAGGTTTGCGCAAACGACATCCTTGAGAACTTCCTTGCCAGTGGTCCGGTAAAGGGTGTACGTCCAGCCAGCCTGAGAGAAATGCTGTTCCAGCTTCTGGTGGAATACATCAATGTTTCCGATACCGGAAACGGGGTTGAGTACTATAAATGCATGCGGCATGAGGCCTTCCACCCCCGATTATATTGCAAAATCAGGCTGGTTTAATGGATATTGCGATGCAAAGCACCATAATATCCATTATGGACTTCTCCTCAACTAGCTTTTGACCGAAGAAATAAAAACGTCTTCCAGCGTCGGAGTGATCCACGCCAGGCTCTGCACCAGGATGCGCTCGTTTGATAATACCTTCCACACGCGTTCCAGGTCTTCATCTCCGCCCGGTAACACGGCGTGGATCTGCGCTCCATAAAGCGCAACTTCTGCCAGGGGCAGTGCCTGGCTGCTTTGGGCGCTTTTTAATATGCGCATGGCCCGGTCCGGTTCGGATGTATTGATTTCGAGCACCTTCCCTTGCATTTGGGTCAGTTTGAGGTTTTCAGGCGCATCCAGCGCCAACAAGCGCCCCTGGCTGATGAACCCTACCCGCTGGCACAGTTCGGCTTCGTCCATGTAATGGGTCGTCACCAGGATGGTGACGCCCTGGTTAGACATGGCGTAAATCAATTCCCAGAATTCGCGTCGGCTGATTGGATCGACCCCGGCTGTGGGCTCATCCAGGAACAGCACGTCCGGGTTGTGGACGATGGCGCATCCCAGGGCCAGGCGCTGTTTCCAGCCGCCCGAAAGATTGGCAGTCAGCGTGTTCTCGCGTCCCTCCAACCCTGCCAAGCGAATGATTTCGGCCTGGCGTTTGCGCAGGGCGCTGTTGGAAAGGCCATAGACTTTACCGTAAAACCGGATGTTCTCGCTGGCCGTCAGGTCGTTGTAGAGTGTGAACTGCTGCGACATGTAGCCGACGTGCGCCTGCATGGCCTTGGTCTGAACGGCCGGGTCGTACCCCAGCACGCGGATGCGCCCGGCGGTCGGTTTGAGCAGTCCCAGCAGCATGCGGATGGTGGTGGTTTTTCCGGCCCCGTTCGGTCCCAGCCACCCGAAAATTTCGCCTCGCCTGACCTCAAAACGGATATCATCGACCGCCGTAAAATTCCCGAAACGCTTGGTCAGGCCATCGACGATGATTGGGTGAGTAAACGTATTTTCCTGGAATTCGTCCTTTAGTTCCCACCCTTCAGGCATTTTGGCCGGCCTCCTGGCGCTTCATCAGGCTGATAAAAGCCTCCTCCATGCGCACCTCGATGACCCGCATGCCGCTTATCGATAGCCCCTGGCCGGCCAGGGCAGTTTCGATCTGAGCCCGGCGCAGGCCGGCGTCATCAACGAAAGCGTGGATCATTTTGCCGTAGGTCTGCATTTCGAGGATGCCCTCCATTTTTTGCAGCCGCAGGCGGGCCGGGTTGAGCTCGGATGGCGTGAATTCCAGAAGCTGGCCAGGGATTCTTTTTTTGATCGCCTGAGGCGTGTCGCAGGCGATCAGCCTGCCCTGGTACATCAAGCCTACCCGATTGCAGCGCTCAGCCTCGTCCATGTAAGGCGTGCAAACGAAGATGGTCAAACCCTTCTCGGCCCGCAGGTTGCCGAGCAGATTCCAAAATTCGCGCCGGCTGACCGGGTCGACCCCCAAGGTCGGCTCATCCAGCAGCACCACCCGCGGCGCGTGCACCAGGTTGCAGGCCAGGGCCAGTTTTTTCTTCATTCCGCCGGATAAGTTCCCGGCCAGCCTGTCCTTGAATTCTTCTAACTCTGCAAATTCGAGCAATGCTGGAATCTGTTTGCGTTGTTCTTGAGCGCTGATCCCATGTACGTTCGCAAAGAAGCGCATGTTTTCAATTACGGTCAGATCGGCCGGAAGGGCGAACTGTTGGGCTATATACCCGGCCTCTGAGCGTATTTGGTAGAGATCGCGCATCGAATCATATCCCAGGACGCTGCTCTGGCCCTCGCTGCGCGCCAGAAGGCCCAGGATGGTTCGGACGGTTGTGCTCTTTCCGGCTCCATCCGGACCGATCAGGCCAAAGGTTTCGCCCTGCCGGACCTCCAGGGTAAGGTGGTCAACCGCATTCAAATATCCGGTCCGCGTCTTGAAGCGTTTGACCAGGTCATGGGTTGTGATTGCAGCCTGTTCCATCTGGCTCATTCCAAACGCCTTTTAAACAGGATGGAGGAAAGAACAAGGCACACCAGCGCAAAAGCTACAAGCGAAAGCGTATCCGGCAACATGAATTCCATCCCAATGCCCTTCGTTATGATGCCGCGCGCGATGCGCACGAAATAAGTCAGGGGGATCAGGTTTCCAATGACCTGGGTCCAGAGCGGCATCGACGTGCGCGGAAAAATGAAACCGGTCAAAAGCACCCCGAACACCATCATCACGACCGAAATCTGCTGCGCCATGCGTTGGGTTTTCGACACAGTTGAAATGAGCAGGCCTAATGCCATCCCGCTGATGATGAACAGTACTGCCAGGGCTGCGAACAAGGGCAGGCTTCCTTGAAAAGGTACCTTGAACCAGAATGTGCTCAGCAGCAGGATGATCACCATTTCGATGATCGCCAGCAGGCTGCCCGGCACGAGCTTGGCGATCAGGATTTCGACCGGACGCGATGGGGTGATCAACAACTGTTCCATCGTACCGGCCTCACGCTCGCGCACCACTGCCATGGCGGCGTGGGACACGATTATATTCTGCACCAGCAGCGCAACCAGGCCGGGTACCAGGAAAACCAGGTCATTCAGATCCGGGTTATACAGTACGCGGGGGTTAGTAATGACGGGCAGCGGCAGGCTTTTACTGGGGCCGGTTATTTTTTCGGCTACCAGGTCGAAACCCAGTTTTTGGGTGATCAAGCTGGCCGCATTGAAACCGGATTGGACGCTGAATGAATCCGAACCGTCGAGCAGGACCAGAATATTGGCCTTGCCCCGCTGAACGTCATCTTTAATGCCTGGAGGGATCAGTAAGCCTGCTTTGACGATCCCGGCATCCAGCGCATTTCTGATTTGGAGCTCGTTATCGTAAGCAGTCACAAAGTCGAAGTAGCCGGAATTGTGAAAGGCATCGACCAGTTTTCGGCTCTCAGGATCGTGGCTCTGGTCGACCAGGGCGGTAGGCAGGTGGTAGAC
>Ga0335070_10012280_pt1 | contig 9998 bp, 10 predicted proteins | sample Lox_Sample_13_FD_206722 | JGI IMG/M metagenome (GOLD analysis project Ga0335070, IMG submission 206722) | Soil microbial communities from Loxahatchee National Wildlife Refuge, Florida, United States - Lox_Sample_1.3 | ecosystem: Environmental > Terrestrial > Soil > Wetlands | place: USA: Florida... | reverse complement strand
GATGCTGCGCATGCTCCTGGTAACGCCGATTGGGTGATGCCGCTTGCGTTGGGGTTTTCCCTATGGTACAAACTAAACATTCATGTTTGCCCCCAAAGGGCAAGCCTGGATTTCATGCAGAGTGGCTGAGGGACGGGCCCTGTGACGCCACGACAACCTGCCTGGGCAACCCAGGCGTATGGTGTCAACTCTCGCTCGCTTCGGCGGGGAACATGAGATTCGGGGGTCGCACTTGCACCCATCGCAAGAGCGGCTCGCAAGCAGTTTCGAGTCATATCAGGTTCGCTCATCGTTGAGCCGGTCACGCGCCCGCAGTTCCAATGTCACTCGCGATGCGAGGGACCTGTGACAACGGCTTATCAGTTGCGATGTCGGGATTGCGGCAAGACCTACGGTCACCAGCCGCTTTCCATCTGCGATGAGTGCTTTTCCCCGCTTGAGGTTGCGTATGACCTCGAGTATGCCCGCACCCGCTTCACACGCGAATCGATTGCTCAAGGCCCGGCCAGCATGTGGCGCTACCGTGGATTGCTGCCGGTTTCGCAAGGCTATGTGCCCCAGACGCCGTCGGGCTTTACGCCGCTGGTGAAAGCTCCGCGGCTCGGAGCGCGGATTGGCGCGCGCAATCTCTACGTCAAGAACGACGCCGTCTGCATGCCCACCCTGAGCTTCAAGGACCGCGTGGTCGCCGTGGCGCTGGCGAACGCGCAGGAGTTCGGGTTTGACACGGTCGGCTGCTCGTCGACGGGAAACCTTGCGAATGCCGTGGCAGCGCACGCGGCGCGGCTCGGGCTGAAGACATACATTCTGGTTCCGGCAGATCTGGAGCCGGCGAAGATTCTGAACACGCAGGTGTACGGCGCGACCCTGGTGCGCGTTGCAGGCAACTACGACCACGTAAACCGGCTCTCATCGCAGATTGCCGACCGCTATAACTGGGGATTTGTGAATGTGAACCTGCGGCCCTACTACGCAGAAGGGTCGAAGACGGTTGGTTTTGAGATTGCCGAGCAGCTTGGCTGGCGGCTGCCGGACAACGTCGTTGTGCCGATGGCGGGCGGCTCTCTGATTACGAAGATCCGCAAGGCATTCAATGAGTTGATCGAGCTTGGACTCGTGGAGGAGAAGCCGGTCCGCTTCTTTGGCGCGCAGGCGACGGGATGCTCTCCGATTGCGCAGGCGGTGAAGAAAGACACCGACGTGATCGAGCCGCAGCGGCCAAACACCATCGCTCGCTCGCTGGCGATCGGGAATCCGGCTGACGGGGTCTATGCATCGCGCGTGATCCGGTCAACTGGGGGATGGGCCGAGGATGTGTCGGATGTGGAGATCGTTTCGGCGATCCAGGAGCTTGCCGAGACCGAGGGCATCTTCACGGAAACAGCGGGCGGCGTAACGACGGCTGTGACAGCGCGCCTCTACGCTCATGGGCGCATCCAGCCGGATGAGCTGACCGTGAGCTGTATTACAGGCAACGGATTGAAGACGACCGACTGTCTTGCCGGGGCATATGCGGAAAGCGAAGCAATTCGTCCCCGCCTTGCCGATTTTGAAAACTTCGTTGAAGAGCGGCATGTATCAGGCCAGAGCCTGAGCCTGGCCGGGGAGAGTTATGTCAGTTAGAGTCTTGTTACCAAATGCATTCCAGAAGCACACGAACAATGTGCGGGAGATTTCAAGCACGGCGGCGAATCTGCCGGAACTGGTGACAGATATTGAAGGGCGGTTTCCTGCACTGCGCCAACATCTTCGCGGGGAAGACGGGCAGATACGCCGCTTCATCAACTTCTATGTCAATGAAGAGGACATTAGGTTTCTCGGCAATGAGAAGTACAGCTTTCAGGACGGAGATGAAGTGCTCGTAATTCCGTCGATTGCGGGAGGCTATGAATAACGGTTGCAGAAACTAGAGCAGATGAAACGTGGCCGTGAAGGCCGCGTTTTGCTTTGTTTGGCAATACTCGCTTGGTTCGACTCAGTCAGTCAAAACGTGCAGGGCAACGATAGCGAGAATTCCTCCGGCTACAGCTGTCGCACTCGCAATCAGGAGCGCAGAAGCATGGGCGCGCACCAGCGCGATCATCTGATGAGTGGCGTTGCGCAGATCCTGATTGCGTCGCCATTCCTGTGTGAGCGTCACCAGGCCAATCGTCAGCACCGCCAGAGGAAGCGCGATCAGCAAGATCCATAATCCAAGGTGCGGTCTTGCGGCGTACCACTCGACGATGCGCTGCGCAGTGTGTGCCGGTTCATATTGCTGAGGCTGTACATTGCGCGCAAACAATGCAGCCATAAATAGGACTGCAGGGGAAACAAGCAGCAGTTCCAGGGCGGCGAGGGAGCGGTGAGTCGTCTTCATGGATTCACTTTGTACTACAAAGTGAATCCATGAGCAATAGAGAAAGCTCTCGATGCGAATATCGGTCACTTTAGGTGTGAGCCAAATCACCGGCGTTTCACGGTGTATCTCCAAGAAAGCACAGATCCTCAGGTCAGATTCACGTTCCAACAACAAGTAATTAGCATTTCCTTTGCAACTGCTTCATCTTGCTCTTACAATGCCTGCCGGATACTACTCCCGTGATTGCGATTACAGGGCAGAAGGCTCCGTTCGCTTTACTACCGCCGGCCACCGCAGAGGTGGAAACTCCTCAATCAACTTTTCTCCAGTCGCTTGTCTCTACGGAGACAAGGCCTCATATCCACGCCGAAGTGGGCAGATACAGGGTGCGCCTCGCACAGGATGCGCTGGATCGCGAAGCCGCATGCCGTTTGCGCTTCAGGGTCTTCAATCTCGAATTGGGGGAAGGACTGAAGAGTTCCTACGATACAGGCCTGGACTGCGACTATCTGGATGTCTTCTGCGAGCATCTGTTGGTTGAGAGCAAAGACGACGGAAGGATCGTAGGCACCTATCGGATGCAGACCGGCCCGGCGGCCCAGGCCAATCTCGGATACTACTCCGAACAGGAATTCAGTTTTGCGCCGTATGAACCGCTTCGCAGCGACATCCTGGAGCTTGGCCGGGCAGCGATCGATCGCGAACACCGGACGCCTGAAGTGCTCACATTGTTGTGGCGCGGAATTGCGCAGTATGCTAACCACATGGGGCTGCGTTACCTGATCGGTTGCTCTTCACTCAACTCCAAAGACCCAGCCGAGGGATGGCAGATGTATCGCCAGCTTGAGCAATATCGGGTCGCTCCGGAGTTTGCGACCGTGCCAACTGCCGGGTACGTGTGTCCCACCGAGCAGCAGGGCGAAAACGCACAGCCGTCATCGAACCTACGGGATTCATCATTGCCGACCAAGGTTCCGAAATTGCTGAGAACCTACCTGGCGATCGGTGCGCGCATCTGCGCTCCGCCAGCCTGGGACCGGGAGTTCGGCACCATTGACTTCCTCACTTTGCTCGATCTCAAAATGCTCTCCACGGCAGCACGCAATCGGTTTCTTGCGCCACTTACGCAGTGAGCCTGAGAGCCTGCCGGCGCGCTGTGGCGCTGGCTTTCGTACTGATCAAGTGCATTCTTCGATTCTGGATCATGCGGCTGAAAGGGCCACGCACGTTGGAGAGGCGCGCCCTTTGGCTGCAGAAGTCCTGTAACGATGTGCTGGACAGCCTGGAGATCCGGCATTCGGTTAAGGGGATGCCGCCCCGAAGTGGATTGGTCGTTTCAAACCACCTCAGCTATCTCGATATCGCGGTCCTGAGCGGGGCGATGCCCTGCTTTTTCGTGTCGAAGGCGGAGGTTGATAATTGGCCCTTCTTCGGGAAGGCCGCCCGCAGCGGCGGCACCCTCTTCATCGATCGTTCGAGCATTGCCAGCGCCGGGAGAGTCGCCGAGATGATCGGCGAGCGGCTCAGGCTCCCGGTGCCGATCCTCCTCTTTCCGGAGGGCACGAGCACGGATGGCACGACAGTTCTGCGATTCCATTCGCGTTTGTTCGAGCCTGCGGTTGCGGCCGGCGCACCCATTACTGCCGCGTCTGTCCGTTACTCGATGGAAGACGGCACCCCGGAGAGAGAGCTCTGCTGGTTTGGTGACGACACATTCTTTCCTCACCTCGTGAAGACCCTGAAAAGCGCGAGAATCTCGGCGGAGGTCCGGTTTGGCGAAGCACGCACCTATACCGATCGACGAGTTGCCGCGGACAGGACGCGTGACGAGGTTGTTGCGATGCGAGCCACCGGAAGCACCGTGGAAGAAAAGAGCGCACTGACGATTTGATTCTGAGCCTATTTGCGGCCCATCAGGTCCTGCAACCGGAAAGGCATGCGGCTATTGCCTGGATTCTGGGCCCGGGGCGGCCGTCGATCCACGCACTACAAGGCTGGTGGAGACGAGGAACTCATGCTTCTGGCCTGGCTTGTTCGGTTCCTCGGCCTGCTGGCGAAGAGCCTCAAATGCGGCGCGAGCAAGGTCGGTTCGCGAGAGACGAATCGTGGTGAGCGGCGGCAACGTGAACTCGGCGAAGTCGATGTCGTCGAGACCGATGACGGAGAGATCCTGCGGGACGCGTAAGCCCTGAAGATAGGCGGCACGGAGAACACCGATTGCCGTCATATCGTTCGAGCAGAGCAGTGCAGTAGGCCGCGACGGGAGCGACTGCAGTTTGCTAAAGCCGACGACCCCGCCTTTGAGAGTGTGGTCGCATTCGATAATCCATTTTTTCTGGAGGGGAAGTCCGGCGGCCTGCCCCGCCGCCTGGAAGTCATTCTCACGGGTGACGGCTGAGTGCAACTTGTGCGGCCCGGCCAGGTATCCGATCTTCTTGTGCCCGAGCTGAACGAGGTGATCGACGGCAGCACGAATGCCGGTGGAGTAGTCCAGAAGAATCGTGCTCGCCTTCGGGTCATTGAGCTTGAATTCCGCAAGTACGATCGGAATGTCGCGGAAGGCGAGCTGGTCAAGGACCGGCTCCTCTTCGCCGAAGGTGAGCACGGCGACGCCATCAACTTTACGCTCGAGCATTCTGCGGACGCAGGTCGTCAGAACGGCGGGGTCGCTGTTTGAGGAACTGACCAGGATTTCGTATCCATTGGCCACCGCGATTTCTTCGAAGCTCTGAATGAGTTCGGGGAAGAACGGGTTTGTGATGTTCTCGACGATGATGCCGAACAGGCGGCTCCGGCCCGAGACCAGGGTTCGCGCGTGGGTATTTGGAAAGTAGTTGAGGTGTTCGATTGCCTGCCAGACGCGTTTGGAGAGCTTTTCGCTTACAACTGGCGAGCCATTAATTGTCCGGGAGACCGTGGCAATAGACACCTTGGCGAGCGCGGCAACGGCGCGGATGTCCGGAGTCTTGTCAACGGGCTTGCGTGTTCCTTTTCGAGCCACGATCCGATCCTTACAGAATTGTGAAGATAATGATAGCGATGTTAACCCAAAAACCTCGAAAGGTTTAATGACAAGCTTTTGTGACCATCAGACGTGAACTGAGAATCGGGGTCAGGATCTCTCTGAGATGAAGAGCCGCAGGTCACGCAAGTTCAGGCCTGTTGGCCCTGTCACGACAGCGTCTCCCAGCGCTGTGAAGAGCGGACAGGAATTGAAGGTACTCAAGGACAATTCGGGATCGAAGCCAAATGCGACGGCGCGAGCTATGGTCGTTGGATCGGCGACCGCACCAGCATTTTGGGTATTACCGTCGATGCCGTCCGAGCCTGCACTCAGCACGGTCAACATTTCACCGGTGTAATGGGCCAGATCGAGGGCACAGGCCAGCGCAAGTTGTTGATTGCGTCCGCCGGCGCCAGGAGCGCGGTCCATCGATACGGTCACTTCGCCGGCGGAGATTAGACAGAACCGCCGGTGATTCCCGCGCAGATCATGGAATCGGTCGAGGAGATAGCGCGCTGCATCCGCGTAGTCCCAGTCGTCGCAGGAATTGTCGACCGCAACGAAATAGCCTGCCTTTTGAGCAAGCGCCCGCGCATTTTCCACCAGGTCGTGGGTTGAAAGCAGAATTTCAAAAACTGAGTCCCGGAAGGCTTCATCCTCGCCGGTCATCGAAAGCGCTGAGGTCATTTGCCTTGGCTGCAGACCTTCGTTGCGCGACGGCTTGGGAAAGAAGGGCGGGCGCCATCTCTTGTTGCCGGGAGATTCGGGCAAATCCGCGCGCTCAAAAAAGGCGCGGACCGGAGAGGGCAGCCTTCTCGCGAGGTCATACCGCTCGAGAATCTCGTGCACGTTGTCCGCCGTGGAGTGGTCCGGAGACGATGGCCCCGAGGAGAGTGCGTCCAGGGTGCGAAGCGGAACATCGGGCAGAAGTAACGAGACCTTAAGCGATTCAGGTGCTGCCATGGCGAGGCGCCCGGCCTTTACGGCTGAAAAGTGCTTGCGAAGGGTGTTGATTTCGTTGATGGGTGCGCCGCACGCGATCAGGGACTCGTGAAAGGCAATCGTGTCTTCAAGGCTGATTTTGGGGTCCAGAGGCAGATCAAACATGGCCGATCCCCCACCCGAAATCAGGAAGAAGATGAGCGTGTCTTTTCGAGCCTTCTTCAGCATGGCGAGGGCAGCGCGGCCGGCCGCAAAAGAGTCCTCATTGGGCAGCGGATGGCCCCCTTCGAAGTAGCGAAAACGCCAATTTCTCTTTTCCGGCAGGTACTTTGAGCAACAGATTCCGCGCAGTCCTTTGCGCCGCTTCATCCGTTGGAGAAGAACCTCAAGCATCGGCCCCGCGGCCTTACCGAGTGCGATAACAAAGATCCGCTTGAATTGCGACAGGTTGATCGTCTCCGGACCACTTCCATCCGACAGCAGTCTTTCGAGCGTGTTGCCCTCAAAACGAATACGCCGGTCAAAAGCGGAGCCGATGTTGCAGGCATCGAGCGCTCCTGTGAAGAGCTCGGTTGCCGTGGCATGGAGAAAGTCAAGAGCGGAGTCGCTCGCGGGAGTCATTGCACGTGCTCCTTCAGCCACCCGGAGAGTGACTTCTGCATTGCTTCAATCTGACCTGAAAACGAGTGATCGGCGCCGGGAACGAACACGAGTGTTTTAGGATTTCCGGCCGATTCCACCACCTGCTCCAACTCCGCCCGCGGCGCAAAGCGATCGGCATCTCCGCTGAGAAACAGCTTGGGCAATGTACAGCCGGACAGAAATGGATACTGAAGAGAATGACCGAATGACCGGGTGGGCAGACCCAGTGCAACAATCGCCCGCAGGTTTGCGCGTGGGGAACGACGAAGCGAAGGATCACAACAGGCGTTCAATGCCATGGCAGCCCCAAAACTGAAGCCGACTAGAACGATTGGAAGCTTATACTCGGCCTCGAGCCACTCGAGAGCCGCAACAACATCGCCGGTCTCGGCCTTACCCTCGTGCGTTCCTTCACTGAGGCCCGCTCCACGGAAGTTGAAGCGCAGAACCGGCCACCGCAGGCCCCACTCAGGCGCATTTATCGCTTTCATTGCGTGATAAGCGACCTTGTTGTGCATTGTTCCGCCCGCGAGAGGGTGCGGATGACAGACGAGGGCTGCACAGGGCGCTTCAGAAGCCCCATTGTTGACGAGAGCCTCAAGCCGGCCCGCCGGCCCATCCAGATGAACGGCGCGCACCGTGGAGACTTCCGGGTCGCGAAGCGGTTCCGAAAGGGTCGGACTGGACATCATTCCACGCCCTATTTTACGCCTTTGGCGCAGCTGGGTGATGGCGAATCTCCCCTGAAGTAAATCGCTCAACCGGCCAGTCGACTCTGACGGCGAATTCCGCATCGGGTTTCCGGATTCATTCTGCTCAGCGCTTGGGAATGAGGTGCGCCCGCTAAGGTATTCTGGCAACAAGATGAACGAAGGTCAGGCACTCGATCCTATCGGGCTAACGCGAGCTCTGTGCGAGATCGAATCCACCACTTACCACGAGGGAGCCGTTGGAGATTTTCTCGCGGAGTTTCTTGCAAGCCGAGGATGGGAGGTAGAAAAGACACCGGTACCGCAGCCGCCGGAGAGTGCGAACGCCGACCCTCGCTGGAATGTGTATGCCGGCATCTCGGGGAAAAAGCCCGACCTGGTGTTTTCAACTCACTTGGACACTGTGCCCCCGTACATTCCTTTCAGTGAGGACGAGGAGTTCATGCATGGGCGCGGGGTTTCGGATGCCAAGGGAATTATCGCGGCCCAGGTTGCAGCGGGAGAGGCGCTAAGGAGCGACGGCTACAGCGTGGGTCTGCTGTTTGTATCGGGCGAGGAGCGGGACTCCGCCGGAGCAAAGGTCGCCAATCTCTCGCCGAAGGGCAGTCGATTTCTGATCAACGGCGAGCCGACCGACAACCGGTTGGCCCTGGCGAGCAAAGGTGCGCTGCGGGCGGTATTCAGATCGACAGGCAAGATGGCCCACTCGGCCTATCCGGAACTCGGCGACAGCGCGGTGCACAAGCTCGTGGAGGTACTTGGGAGACTGCTGGGGCTCTCGTTGCCCGAGACAGAAGACGTTGGGCCCAGCACACTCAACATCGGCCAGATCGACGGCGGTTATGCGCCGAATGTGATCGCGGACAAGGCGGAGGCGCAAGTCCTTGTGCGACTCGTGGGAGATTCCGCGCCGGTTCGCGCAGCTCTAATGGAAGCTGCTGCGGGTCTTGCTCAGGTCGATTTCACCCTGGAGATTCCGTTTGTGCGGCTTCGCGCGGTGCCGGGACTGCCAACGATGATTGCCAAGTTTACGACTGATATTCCGCAACTCAGCAATTGGGGCGAACCGCTGCTGATTGGTCCGGGCTCGATTCACGTGGCCCACACGCCCTTTGAGAAACTTGCCAAAAGAGAACTGAAGGAAGCTGTAGAGCTTTACATCCAGGTAGGGAAGCGGTTGCTGAACTGAGTCTCAAGTCATGAGTTGCCTGGGATAGATATTGTCTCGGACCGTCATTGCATTGGAGGAGCTTTTTGATGAGCAGCATTTATGAGATTCCCGTTCAAAAGATCAACGGAGAAGCCGCATCGCTCGCTGAGTTCAAGGGTAAGGTAGTGCTTATTGTGAACGTGGCCTCAAAGTGCGGACTGACGCCGCAATATGAGGGCCTGGAGAACCTTTACGAGCAATATCGCGGACAGGGACTGGTGGTTGCAGGGTTTCCTGCGAACGATTTCAAAAGCCAGGAGCCCGGGACCAATGACGAGATCCAGTCTTTCTGTACGACGAACTATGGTGTCAGGTTCCCGATGTTCAGCAAGATCACGGTCGTGGGTGCAAACAAGCATCCTCTGTATTCGGCACTGATCGCATCTCAACCGAAGGCCATCAGTGTTACGGAGGTGCCATTTCGAGAGAAGCTGAAAGGGTACGGGATCGAGACAAACGCAGATCCCGAGATTCTCTGGAACTTTGAGAAATTCCTCGTGGGTCGTGATGGGACGGTTGTGAAGCGGTTTGCTCCCGATACTGCTCCTGATGCACCAGAATTGATCGGAGCGATTCAGGCGGAACTCGCAAAGAACTAGCTCGAAGATTTGCTTGCTTCGCCAGACGGTCTCGGCTCACTCAGCATCGAGTCCAGCGGAAAGAAGAGCCGGAAGACGGTCCCGTGTCCGCGTTTGCTGCGCACGCTAATGGTGGCGTGATGCTTGTCCAGGATTCCCTTGGACACCCAAAGTCCAAGACCGGTTCCTGCCTCGCCTTTAGTCGTGACAAACGGGTGGAAGAGGCGGTCGAACATGTAGTTGTCCATGCCGCCTCCGCTGTCGGCAATGGTGACGCGCACTCCTTTACGCCCGCCATTGTCGTTAACCGGCCGAATGGCGACAATGAGCCGTCCTTTCTCCGACATCGCATCGATTGCGTTCGAGACAAGATTGGTGAATACCTGCTGGATCTCACCAGGCAGGCACAGAATCGGCGGGGCGGGCCGGTAGCGGCGTTCCACGCGCATGTTAAAGAGCCGGATGGAGGGATCGTGGAAGTAGACCACGGAGTCAACCACCTCATCCAGTGCAGTCAGAGTGGGGGCCGTGCGCTGGCGATAGAACTTGAGGCTCCGCGCGGTTATGTGCG
>Ga0335070_10012279_pt1 | contig 9998 bp, 7 predicted proteins | sample Lox_Sample_13_FD_206722 | JGI IMG/M metagenome (GOLD analysis project Ga0335070, IMG submission 206722) | Soil microbial communities from Loxahatchee National Wildlife Refuge, Florida, United States - Lox_Sample_1.3 | ecosystem: Environmental > Terrestrial > Soil > Wetlands | place: USA: Florida... | reverse complement strand
CGCTCGCTGCGCTTCCGGAACTGATTGCGAACTCACTCGACCGCTTTAACGCAGAAGCCGAGGCGGTCTCCGCCAACTTCTACGAAGACCAGACGTTCGTCTTCCTCGGGCGCGGTGTGCACTACCCGATTGCGCTTGAAGGCGCGTTGAAGCTGAAGGAAATTTCCTACGTTCACGCCGAAGGCTACCCGACGGGGGAGTTCCGCCACGGCCCGACGGCGCTGATCACCGAGACCCTGCCGGTAGTCGCGATCATCACCTACGATCGCCGCGATCAGGAATCGGTCGTACGCTATGAGAAGTCTATGGCGCTGCTGGAGGACATTCGGCACATCTCAAAGCGGCAGATCCTGGTAGCTTCCGAAGGTGACGGGGCTGTGGAAGCCATGGGCGTTCCGCACTTCAGCCTGCCCGAACTCGAAGAGCTGCTGCTTCCCATCATGGAAGTCGTGCCGCTGCAGTTTCTCGCATATCACGTGGCACTGCGAAAGGGACTCGACGTGGATCGACCGCGAAACCTGGTCAAATCCGTCACGGTTGACTGAGGTCCGCCGGCCAGCCCGGTTGTGTTCAGCTTTTTGCTCGAATATGCTCGTATTCGACCATGGCCAATAAACGTACGTCCGTGCTGAATGAAGAGCGGCGGCGCACCATCGTTGATTTCGTCAACCAGAATGGCCGTGCGCTAGTTCGTGAGTTGGCCGTGAAGTATTCCACGTCGGAAATTACGATTCGCCGCGACCTCGAGCTTCTGCACAATCGCGGGCTCGTGTATCGCACACATGGCGGTGCGCTCCCCATCCGCGCGGGGGCTGACAGTGACCGCAACCTCACTGAGCGCGAGAGCCAGCATCCGCGCGAGAAGCAACGCATCGCTGCGGCAGCTGTGAAGCTAGTGCGCGAAGGTCAGTCCGTCGTCCTCGACTCGGGCAGCACGACCACAGCCATCGCGCGCGCGCTGCGCGAGTTCCAGCATCTCACGGTCATTACCAACGCCATCAATATCGCGAGCGAACTTTCAGGCGCGAGTGTAGATGTGATCCTCACCGGCGGAATGTTGCGACCGAACTCTTTTTCGCTGGTCGGCCCCATAGCTGAAGAAAGCCTGCGCCGCCTCAAGGCCGACATTCTCTTTCTCGGTGTGGACGGCTTTGATACGCAGACCGGCGTCTCAACGCCGAACCTCCTGGAAGCTCAGCTCAACCGGTTGATGGTGCAAATTTCTGCGAGGGTCATCGCCGTGTGTGACTCCAGCAAGTTCGGACGGTCAAGCCTGTCTTCGATTGTTCCGTTGTCGAACATTCACGGTGTGATCACCGACAATAAAATCCCCCGCCTGCATCTTCGCGCCTTGAAGAAAGCCGGCATCGAGACGATACTGGTTTGACCAAAGAAAAGGGTGTTGCTATGTCCGAACCAACCTACGAAGAACTCAAAGCCCAGCTGGCAGCGTTGCAGGAGAAAGTGAAGAGCCGCGATCGCCGCGCCATCGATTTCCGAGTGAGCGAGAAGGGCGGCGTGAGCGTGTACGGCCTCGGCCGCTTCCCGGTCACGCTGTACTACGAGCAATGGATTCGTCTGCTCGATCACGCCGACCAGCTTCGCGAGTTTCTGGAAGAAAACAAGCCGAACTTGAAGCTCAAAGAAGCGTAGACGCCAGAGTTCATCGGGCTTCATGCCTCTAGCCAGCCACAGGATTGGGCGCACCACAAACCGTCACTGTGCCGTCTCTAGCGCTTTTTCAGAGGTAAACAGCTGCAGGTTGTCCGCTTTCCACTGCATCGCTTTGTGAATGCGGTTGTAACCGCTGGGGTGGTCGAAGAAGATGAACTCTTCGATTGGCCCGGGCTTCATTTTGCGGTACTCGCCCAAGTGGAGGGCAGCCTGCGCCATTCCGTCGGGTTGGCGGCTGGCATTGACGCCGAATATGTCAGCTTCGGCCTCCTGACTGCGAGTCTCGGTGTTCATCACCGGCGTCAATACGAAGAGAAAGATGGAAACAAGCAAGGCCAGTAACGGCAGCACTGCCGGGTCGCTGATGCTGCGAATACGCCACTTCGCTCCCCAGCGTTCCAGGCACCACTCGACCGACCACTTCAGATACGCGAACGCTGCCACGATCACGACGAGGAAGAAGATCATCGACTTCGGAATGTGGTTGAGCACATAGTGGCCCATCTCGTGGCCCATCACCGCCTCAATCTCTTCCAACGAGCCACGACGCAGGAGGTTGTCATTGAGCGTGATGCGCATCGTCCGGCCGAAACCGCTTACGTTTGCGCTCATGCGCGTGGTTTGCCGTGACGCATCGATCTCCCATACATCGTGGACGGGAATGCTGTTGGCCTGCGCCATTTTCAAGATCGGCACTGTCATCCGCGGATCATCGAGGCGCGTGACTTTATTGAAGATCGGCTGCAGGAACACCGGACCGATCATCACCACGAAGATCATGAATACCAGCGTGCCGATGGAGCCCCAAATCCACCACGTTCGCGGCAGCCTGCGCAGGGCGACGAACAACAAGGTGATGCCTATACCACCCAATACAATGTCGATTCCGAGCCCTTTCAGTTGATCGCCCATCCACGCGCCAAACGTCTGCGTGGCCAGTCCGTATTTCCATTTGCGGAAGAACCCCTCGTACACCGCAAGCGGGAAGCCGAGAATGCTGGTCAGCACAAGATACTGCACCCAGTAGAGAAATGTCTGCGGGTTCTTGAACTTGGTGATGAGCTCGGCGAGGTTGCGCATCCCTGCCGACCATCCCAGGTTGAGCAACAGCAGAGAGATCGCTGCCCCCATCAGAAAATCCCACAGGATGAGCCAGTAGCCTCCTTCGAAGTAGGCATCGGAACGCGCTCGCGCGCTCGCCGGCATCAACGCAAGGTATGCGTTAGTGGCTGCATCCACGTCGAAGTGATCCGAAGGTTGTGCCGCAGCTGGGACCTTCGTGATATCCGGAATTTCCGGCGCAGGCTGGGCCGCCGCAACCGGAATGAGCAACAACCCGCACAGAAACACTCCTACCAACTCTCGCAGCGGCATGCCTTCACCTCGAAGCCTTTCGAAATTGACTGTAACAGTCGTTACAGCGGCCATGTGCGTGTACGTCTCGCACAAGAAAAAGGTTCCCCGTTGCGGGGGTTGGTGCCTTTGCACATCCACCATCGTTCGTATAGGCTTTCGCTCCATGATGAGAAATACCTGCCGCCGACTCGCCGTCGCGGCGCTGGTGTCGTTCGCCGCCATCTCTTTGCAAGCCGGCACATTCACCCTGGATCAGGTTTTGAGTTCGCCGTTCCCCACGGGCCTCGTCGCTGCATCCAACGCGTCTCGTATTGCCTGGGTATTCAACGCCAAAGGCGTCCGGAACGTCTGGGTTGCAAACGGACCTGACTTCACCGCGCGTCAGGTGACACACTTCTCCGGCGACGACGGAATGCCCATCGCCAGCGTGCGGCTCACACCCGACGGACGCACCATCGTCTTCGTGCGCGGCACCGAAATCAATCAAGCCGGCCGCGTTGCGGCACCTACGAACGATCTCTCACCTCGCAAGCAGATGGTCTTCGCGCAGGAAGTAGACGGCGACTCGCCGCGGGCTCTCGGAGAAATGGGTTGCGGCGAGGAAGGCTGCGAGGATGTCGAGCTTTCTCCTGATGGCGAGTTCGCTGTCTGGGCCGCGCGCAAACAGCTTTGGATCGCACCCGTCTCCGGCGCAACGCCCGCTCACCAGTTGACCGATCTTCCCGGCAGTTGCAATGAGCCGCGCTGGTCGCCCGATGGGCACCATATCGCTTTTATCAGCGATCGTGGCGATCACAGCTTCATCGGCATCTACAGCTTTGGCTACGACTCTATCCGCTACGTCGCGCCTTCGGTGGATCGCGACGGCGCGCCGCGCTGGTCGCCCGACGGAAAGCAGGTTGCCTTCCTGCGCATTCCCGGAGTCGAACAGAAGCAGCCTTTGATCCCACAGCAACCCGTGACTTGGTCCATCTGGATTGCCGATCCAACGACGGGCAACGGCCACGAGGTCTGGCACAGCGGAAACAAACTCGAAGATTCGTTCCCCTCTCTCACCGCCGACATCTCATTCCTCTTCCTCGCCGGCGACCGCCTCCTGTTCGCCTCCGAGCAGGATGGTTGGAACCATCTCTATTCTGTATCTACCGGCGGCGGAGCGCCCGACCTGCTCACACCGGGGAGGTTCGACGTGGAAGACGTCACGCTCGCCTCCGATGGCAAATCGGTGTTGTATTCCTCCAACCAGGACGACATTGACCGTCGCCACATCTGGCGCGTGTCACTGCCTGACGGCAAACCACAGCAACTCACTCGCGGCGAGACGATGGAGTGGGCTCCCGTCGAAACCGGCAGAGGCAGCTATCTCGCCTGTCTCGGCTCGACGGCAACCACGCCAGCGATGCCGTACCGCATCACGCCGCAAGGTCGAGGCGAAATGATCGCTGCTTCCGCGCTGCCTGCCGACTTTCCCTCATCGCAATTGGTCGTGCCGAAGCAGGTAATCTTCAAAAGCGAGGACGGCCTCGAAATCCACGGTCAGCTTTTTGTGCCCAACGGGCGCACGCGGCCCGGCCCTGCCTTGATCTTCATGCACGGAGGTCCAATTCGCCAGATGATGCTGGGCTTCCACTATATGGACTACTACCACAACGCCTACGCAATGAATCAGTACCTTGCGAACCAGGGCTACGTCGTGCTGTCGGTGAATTACCGCCTCGGCATTATGTACGGGCGCGCGTTCCGCGAGGCACCTAATTCCAGTTGGCGTGGCGCCGCCGAATATAAGGACATCACCGCTTGGGCCCGTTACCTGCAGTCGCTGCCCACGGTGGACAAGAAGAAGCTCGGCCTGTGGGGCGGCTCTTACGGCGGCTATCTCACAGCCTTGGGACTGGCTCGCAACTCCGACCTGTTCGCCGCAGGCGTCGACTTCCACGGCGTTCATGACTGGTCGATGCTGTTCCCGGAATTCGGTCCGAACGTATCTCTGGCGCCTGATTACGAGCAGGCCAAAAAACTCGCCTTCGAATCATCGCCCAATGCGTCGGTGCAGCTCTGGAAGTCGCCCGTTCTGTTGATTCAGGGCGACGACGATCGCAACGTGCCCTTCAGCCAAACTGTCGATCTGGTGCAACGATTGCGCGACAATCATGTTCCCTTCGAACTATTGGTATTTCCTGACGAAATCCATGGCTTTCTAGTGTACAAGTCTTGGCTCGCAGCCTACGGCGCGACGGCGGATTTCTTTGCGCGCTTCCTGAAATAGCTTTGCAGTCGGCTCACATCGACTCCCGAGGCGAGGGGACCAATGAAACGTGCAGTGCCTATCGCGGTCTTGTCATTCACCGGACTGGCAGTGGCGCAGCAAGCAAGCCAATCGCAACCCATAGCGCCGCCCCCGATCCGCGCCTCTGGTTGCGTAACCAAGGCCGTCGAATCGGATTGCCTGGTGCTCACCGATTCGAAGACTGGGCAGGTCTACAACCTGATCTTCGCCCACGGCGCGCCTGTGCCCGGTATCGCCATCAAGTTCAAAGCAACTGAGCACCAGGGTATGACCACCTGCATGAAGGGCAAGGCCGTGAACGTCACCGAATGGAATCCGCTAAAGAATAAAAAGTGTCCGGCTGGAGCGGAACCTCAACACTAATCGCGCCTAGCCCTTCAACTCGTCCACCGCACGCCACGCTTGGTTGATCGCACAGTCGGTATAGGCCTTTGCTCCCGCATCGGAGTTCGCGATGGTGATTCGCCCGAACGGCTTTCTACCGATGACGCACGGTCGCTCGTCGGGTGGAAATGGCGGGTCCCACAGCGTCGTATATTCGTACGCATAACCGTGTGTCCAGCGGTTTACCGTCATCGCTGCGATGTCACGGGCGGGATCGAACCCCTGCGCCCCTAGCATCCGCTCCAGTTGATCGCGAATTTTCCTCTCGAACGTTTCGTATGGCGTGGTGAACAGCTCCGCGTGTCCATAGCGATACTGATCGCGCGCTGGTAGCCCCGGCTTGCACGGCGTGCGTAGCATGAACAGTACCGCCGGGTCGATCGGCTTGCTGGGAAACTTGTAGTCTCCTAGGCTCACCGGAAAATCGAGCGAAGTATAACAATGGTAGCTCCCGGGCGACACGATGTCCTGCACGCCGATCTTCGTGAACGGCTCCCAATTCTGAATCGCCACATGCGTGTAAAGCAGCGGAACCTTCACCCCATACTTCAGCGCCTCCTGCTGCTTCTGTGGCAGCTCAGGACACAAGTAAGGAACCATCATGTTGTAGCAGGCCATCACCACGTGCGAGGCGCGCACGCCTTGCAGTTTTCCGTCGCGCATATACATCACATGCACTTCCTTCGCCCTGTTCGGCGGCCCGTCGTGTTTCGCCTTCACCACCGTCGCGTTCAGCCGGATTCGTACCTTCGAATCGGCGCAATCGAGTTGCGTGTAGTCGGCCTTTGCCGTCACGACGTCGAACATGTTGTGCCCCGGCATCGCCGCCGGAATCAGTTCCCGCACCAACAGCCGCGCAATTGAGGCGTTTCCGTCGGGGAAGTGAAAGATGTACGGTTCTTCCCTGCTCTCAAGGCCCAGGTCCATTCCTTCAAAGCCCGGATACCGCACCGCCTCGTAGTCATCACCTGCACCAAAGCAGTCGAGCGCCGAAACCGCATCAATTCCGCAGCCGAAAAGATCATGCGGGAACGTCTGGAAGAACGGCAGCGCTTCCGGCGTTACCTTGCAATATTGAGTGAGGAAATCCCCGTAGCTGATGTGACCCAGCTTTTCGCGCTTCTGCTCCCGAGTCAGTCCCGGCAGGTAGTCGACCTTTTCCGCATAAACCCGCGCGATGTCGCGCCTCGCTGCATCGCTCAGCGGAGCATCCGCCAGGAACTTCGGCCACGGTGTCTTGTTCATCCCCGCTACCAGCAGGTCGCGCCCAAACGTCTCCTTGTCGAAGAAGTATCCCGTACTCAGCTTGTCGTACAACTTCTGGTCATATGCTTTGTAAAACACCGACGTGTCGATGCCGAGGTCCGTCAGCAGCCCCTTGGCAACCTTGCTATACAGGCCAGGACTTTCAATCGACTGCGTCCCGCCGTAACACAGCACCATGCGGCCGCCCGCGGTAAACTCATTCCGCTTGGCGTGCCCGCCAAAGTCGTCATGGTTGTCCAGAACCAGGATGCGCGCGTTTTTACCGGCCTTCCGCTGATAGAAGTACGCCGCGGCCAATCCGCTGATGCCGCCTCCCACCACCACAAGGTCGTAGCTTTCGTCTAACTCATCGGGTTTCGGAGCTGAATCCCAGAACGCATCGTCCCGCAACAAGTGCGCGTATTGATAGGTCTCGTTGTAGCTGCCGCGCAACCCGGTCAGCGATGGAGGATAGTACGCCGGGCTCGACTTAGGAACCGTCTCGTGATCGAACGCGGCTCTTTCCAGCGCCGCCAGCAGCCCGGCCTGCGAGGCCAACATCGCTCCGCCGACTCCTATGCTGACTCCGTTGAGAAAGTCCCTCCGCGTAATCTCTCGGCCCATTCCAAGTTCGCGGTCACGGGCATTGGTGGCAGTTGAATCGTCGATAGACATGTTTCCTCAAACCTTACTGCAATTCAGTAAGGTTAGGGAACCCGCCAACCTGGTGTCAAATCGTGATGCAACCACCGGCAGATCAAGCGTTGTGAATTCAATCGCAACCGCCGCCCGTTTTCGGTGTATCCTCCCTTGCGAGCTCTTTCGTTCCTCTCCTGTTGAGCTCAGACGCCCCGGGAGGTTTCATCGTGAGCGACACTACTCCGCAGCGCATCGGCGATTACGAAATCATCCGCGAACTCGGCCACGGCGGCATGGGCAAGGTGTTCCTCGTGCGCAATGTTCTCTCCGATCGCGTGGAAGCGATGAAAATCATCCTGCCCGACCTCGCCGCCCGAAGCGAGTTTGTCTCTCGCTTCACGCGCGAAATCAAAACCCTTGCCAGCCTCGACCATCCCAATATTGCCGCACTTCGCACGGCGTTCACCGCGGGCGACCAGTTCGTCATGGTCATGGAGTATGTCGACGGCGTCACGCTCGCCGACCGCCTGCAGCATGGCCCGCTGCCAGTCGCCGACGCTGTCAACTACACCAGCCAGGTGCTGGCCGCACTGAGCTACGCGCATGCGCGCCGCGTCATTCACCGCGATATCAAGCCGGGCAACATGATGCTGACCCCGCAGGGCCTGGTCAAGCTGATGGACTTCGGACTCGCGCGCTCTACCGAAGAAGTTGGCCTCACCGCAACCGGAGCTACATTGGGATCGCTCGACTACGCTTCGCCTGAGCAGGTCCAGTCGCTGGCCACCGACGAGCGCTCCGATCTCTACTCCGTCGGCGTGTCGCTGTATCAGATGGTCACCGGTCAGCGCATGTTCAGTGCAACCAGCAGTTTCTCCATCATGCAGGCGCAGGTCCGCGAGACCCCGCGCCAGCCCATCGAGATCGTCCCTGCACTGCCCCAAGGTCTGAACGATGTGATCATGAAGGCTGTCGCGAAAGACCCTGCCCAGCGCTATCAAACCGCCGACGTCTTCCGCGATGCGCTCGCCAGCTACTCGGCCGGCAATTCCGTCGCCCAAGCGACACCAACGTCCATCCCATCAACGCTCGGCGGGCCGCTCTCGCCAGCCGTCACTCCCGGCGTCATGACCCCCACGCCCATCCAGCCTGGCTCGCCGTTCAATCGCAGTCTTTTGCTTGTCGTCGGAGTCGTCTTGGTCGCCGCGCTGGTAGCAGGCGACGCCGTTTACAAGGCGCATCAGCAGCGCCTGCAGAACACATCCCCTGCGTCGCCTGCCACGACCGCCTCAGCGACCGCCACGTCGACGCAAGCCAATGCCTCGGTCCCCGCATCATCCGAATCCGCAAACGCCCAGGTTCAAGCTCCGCCGCCCGTTCCGTCGGACGCGCCAAGCCATGAGAGCTCGCCGCAGTCTGCGCCTGCGTCACACAACCCTGCCGCACACACGCCGAATCCAGTACCGCAGGGTCCAAGCGAGGCCGAACTCCAGGCCCAACAGGCTGCCCTCGACCAGAAGCGCCTGCTCGATGCCATGGAGAACGAGATTGACCAATTGGATGGTCGCGCGGAATCGGTGGAAAGCGGTGTCGGCGCCATCGAGCAGCAGATGCACCAGGACGGTCTCGGCCTGCGTGGTGACGTCGTGACCGCCCGCAGCAATATGCGAAATGACCTCGCCAAAGCCAAGCAGGCCCTGGATGCAGGCGACGCCGAGCGCAGCCGCCACTATCTCGATTTGGCGCACCACGAGATCGAAAAGCTGGAGAAATTCCTCGGCCGCCGTTAACGCATTTCCTCCGGAAACGGGAACTGCTCCCGAGATTTCCTGTTCTCGCTCGCGCGCCAAGGTCGTATCATCCGGTTGAACCAGCTGTCGTAGCCGTAGGAGGCCTATCGTGACGCGAGTCTCATCGTGCACGCTCGCAGTGTTGCTCTGTTGTTCTACTTTCGCGCTCGCCGATCTCAAGATCACCACCCGCACTACCGTCCAGGGGCACGTCTCGGAAAGCACGGTTTACATCAAGGGACCGCGCGAGCGCCGTGAAATGACGTTGGCAGGCCAGGGCGGTTCGGCCACCATCACCCAATGCGATCAGAAGCGCATCATTACCGTTACCGGCAATCAGTGCATGGTTATGTCGATGGGAGCTGAAGGTGAAACCACATGTCCGCCGACGCCCAGCGGCCGCGACTTTGCGCGCGCCATGGCGGGCGGCGACCTGCAGGCGCCGCGCAAGGGCGGCGTCGTCACCATCACTCGCAAGGCCACCGACACAGGCGAGCGCCAGGAGATGTTCGGCTACAAGGCACGACACATTAAGTCCACCATGACCATGGAGTCCTCGCCCGATGCCTGCAATCAGTCTCATATGAAGATGGAAACCGACGGCTGGTACGCCGATCTCTCTG
>Ga0335070_10012278_pt1 | contig 9999 bp, 8 predicted proteins | sample Lox_Sample_13_FD_206722 | JGI IMG/M metagenome (GOLD analysis project Ga0335070, IMG submission 206722) | Soil microbial communities from Loxahatchee National Wildlife Refuge, Florida, United States - Lox_Sample_1.3 | ecosystem: Environmental > Terrestrial > Soil > Wetlands | place: USA: Florida... | reverse complement strand
CATCCACATGGTGCCGAGGAATCCCGCGAAGCAGGCGAGCACGAGGGCGGCGATCACCGGGTACATCCCGCGAATCTCGGTGCGCGAGACGAGCATGTACAGGATGAAGATCGCCAGCGGGACCATCACGCCCACGAACGCCGCGAGGGCGAACTTGCGCGCATAGCTCGCCCGGACCATCGCGACGTCCGACAGCAGCCGGTAGAGCGGCATGCGCTCCAGGGCGGCCCGGCCGGGCTGGATCTTGGTGACCATTACTCCCCCTTGGCCTTCATTCTAGCCCTAGCCGATGGGGTTGCGCATCACGCCGATGCCCTCGATCTCCGTCTCGAGCAGGTCGCCGGCCTTCATGAATTCCGGCGGCGTGCGCGCGAATCCCACGCCTTCAGGCGTGCCTGTCGAGATGACGTCGCCCGCTTCCAGCGTCATCCCCGCGGAAAGCTCCGCGATGAGGCGCGGCAGCTTGAAGTAGAGGAACTTCGTGTTCGAGTCCTGCTTGGTCACCCCGTTCACGCGGCAGGTCACGCGCAGGTTGTTTGGATCGATGTCGCCGGCAGTGACGATCCACGGCCCCATGGGGCAGGTGCCGTCGAAGCTCTTGCCCTTGTGCCACTGGCCGCCGTGATAGCGCTGCACGTCTCGCACCGAGACGTCGTTGATCACCGTGTAGCCCCAGATGTGGCGCATCGCATCGGCCTCGGCGATGTCCTTGCCGGTGGTGCCGACGATCACCCCGAGCTCCACTTCCCAGTCATAGGACGTCGAGACGTTCGACGCGAAAGGCACGGTATCGAACGGGCCCGTCACCGCCGTCGGCGCCTTGCTGAAGAACACGGGATGCACCGGAAGCTCGCGCTTTTCCTGCAGCTTCTTGGCGCCTTCCTCGAAGTGCTCGAGATAGTTCCAACCGACGCAGAAGACGTTCTTCGCCGGGCGCGGGATCGGGGCGTGCAGCTTCACGTCGGCCAACGCCGTGGCGTTCGCCGGCGGCTTGGCCGCGAGCGCGCGCAGGCGCTCGAGCATCGGCGCGCCGGCGCGGATGAGGCCCAGCATCGTGGCGGTGTCGTCGCCGGTGCCCAGCGCGGCGGGAATGTCCACGATGCGCTGGCCCGCGACCACCAGGCCGGGGCGCGGGCTGCCGGAAGGAAGGGGCGAATAGGTGACGAGCTTCATGTCGGTTCCTCTTGTCTATCGAAGCGATGCGAGCGGATGTTGCGCCGGGGTCCAGCGCGGGGCGAAGAAGGCGTCCACGTCGGCCTTCGTCACGTCCTCGAGGCGCGACCGGTGCCAGCGCGGCTTGTTGTCCTTGTCGATGAGGAGCGCGCGGATGCCTTCGGTCACGTCGCCCTGCTCGAAGCAGGAGTAGATGAGGTTCAGCTCCATGCGGAAGCAATCCCCGAGGCCCAGCTTCGCGCCGCGCCGGATCTGCTCGTGCGTCACGCAAAGCAGCGTGGGCGAGCGCCTGGCGATGGCGTCGAGCGTGGCCGACGCCCAGCGCACGAAGCGCGGATCCTTCTCCGCGCGAAGCGACTCCACGATCGCGGGCACGCTCGAGAGCGAGAAGTGCCGGTCGATCGCCTCGCGCACGGGCGCGAGCTCGCTTTGCGTGTCGTCGATCTCGAACGTCGAGACGTCGGCGAGCCCGCAATACAGGGCGTCGGCCGCGCCGATCGTGGGGCCGACGAGGCCCAGGTACATCCCGAGGCTCCCGGGCACGCGGGAGAGGAAATAGCTTCCGCCCACGTCGGGGAAGAGGCCGATTGCAGTCTCGGGCATCGCCATCTTCGTGCGCGTGCCCACGATGCGCACGCTCGTGCCCTGCGAGATGCCCATGCCCCCGCCCATGACGATGCCGTCCATGAGCGACACGATCGTCTTCGGATACTCGTGGATGCGATGGTCCAGCGCGTACTCGACCCGGAAGAACTCGCGCAGCCCCCCGGGGTCCTTCGCGACGTTCTGGTAGAGGGAGCGCACGTCGCCGCCGGCGCAGAAGGCCTTCTCGCCGGCGCCGCGGAACACCACGAGCCCCACGCGCTCGTCGTGCTCCCATTGGTCGAGCCAGGCCGCGAGTCCCTGCAGCATGCCGAAGGAAAGCGCATTGAGCGCCGCGGGGCGATTCAGCGTGACGGTCGCGGCCCCGGAGCGCACCTCGGCGAGGAGCTCCCCGCCGGCCGCGCTCAGTCGTTCTTCCATTCGGGCTTGCGCTTCGCGAGGAACGCGTTCACGCCCTCGGCGGTATCGCGATAGTCGAAGAGGTCCACGAAGCGCTCGCGCTCGAGGGCGAGCCCCGCGCGATTCGGGATGCCGTTTCGCGCGTTGTGGATGAGGCCCTTGCAGAATTCCACGGCGCGCGGCGAGAGCGTGGCGACCCGGTCGGCGAGCGCCGTGGCCGCTTCCACCGATCTACCCTTGTCCACGACTTCCTGCACCAGGCCGATGCGAAGCGCCGTGGCCGCGTCCACGCGTTCGTTGGTGAGGATCATGCGCTTGGCCCAGCCTTCTCCCACGAGCCAGGGGAGCATCTGCGTGCCGCACCCGGCGGGGAGCAACCCCACCGCGGGCTCGGGCAGCGCCATCTGCGCGTGCGCCTCGGCGATGCGGATGTCGCAGGAGATCGCGCACTCGAGGCCGCCGCCCATCGCATAGCCGTTCATCGCGGCGATCGTGACGAAGCGCGAGCCCTGCAGCGCCTCGAACGCGGCGCCGAAGCGCGCGATGAACTGGCGCGCGGTCGCCTTGTCGCCGGAGAACGTCTTGAGGTCGGCGCCCGCGGAGAAGAACTTCTCGCCGCTGCCGGTGATCACCATCGCGTAGATCGCGCGGTCGGCGTTGAGCTCGGCGAGCAGCAGCTCGAGCGAACGCAGGCTCTCCGGCGTCCACGTATTGGCCGGGGGATTGTCGATCGTGACGAAGGCCGTGTGCCCGCGGATCTCGTGCTTCACGTCTTCATGTACTGCAGGATGACGCTCGAGAAGTCCTTCGCGCCGTTGCCGTCGTTGGAGTGCTTCTGGTAGACCTGCTGGGCGAGCGCCCCGAGGAGCACCGGCTGCTTCGCGGACTTCGCCGCGTCGGTGACGAGCGTGAGGTCCTTCAGCATGAGGTCCGCGCCGAATCCGCCCGTGTAGCCGCGCGACGCGGGGACGTTCTCGAGCACGCCGGGATAGGGGTTGTAGGTGTCGGAGCTCCAGCAGCGGCCGCTCGAGGTGTTCACGATGGCCGCGAAGGTCTTCGGGTCCATGCCGAGCTTCGCCGCGAGCGTCATGCCCTCGGCCGTCGCGATCATCTCCACGGCGAGCATCATGTTGTTGCAGATCTTCGCCACCTGGCCGTTGCCGATGCCGCCGCAGTGCACGATGTTCTTGCCCATGGCCTGCAGGATCGGCTTCGCCGCCTCGTAGTCGTGGGATTCGCCGCCCACCATGAAGGTGAGCGTGCCGGCCTCGGCCCCGCCCACGCCGCCCGACACCGGGGCGTCGATCATCGGGCAGCCCCTGGCCTTGGCGTCCATCGCCACTTCCCGCGACGTGAGCGGATCGATTGTCGACGAATCGATGAGCGGGGTCCCTGGCTTCGCGCCCTTCAGCACGCCGTATTCGCCGAGGTACACCGAGCGAACGTGGGGCGAGGAGGGGAGCATTGTGATGACGACGTCCACCGCCCTGGCGCACTCGCTCGCGGAGGTGGCCACCTCGCAGCCTTCCTTCTCCAGCTTCCTCACGAGATCGGGAACGACGTCGTAGACCTTGAGCGAGTGCCCGTGCTTGAGGAGATTGCGGCACATGGGATTGCCCATGTTGCCGAGGCCGATGAAGGCTATCTTCATTTGAGCGAGATCGTCGTGTGGATGCCGGGGTGGACGACCTCGTCGTCGAACCAGCGCGAGGTCACCGTCTTCACCTGCGTGTAGAACTGGATCACCTGCTTGCCGTAGGGGCCGAGGTCGCCCAGCTTCGAGCCGCGCGAGCCGGTGAAGCTGAAGTAGGGGACGGGCACCGGGATCGGGACGTTGATCCCGACCTGGCCCACGTCGATCTCGTTCTGGAACTTGCGGGCCGCTGCGCCCGACTGCGTGAAGATGCCGGTGCCGTTGCCGAACGGATTCGCGTTCACGAAGGCGATCGCCTCGTCGAGGGAGTCGACGCTCACGATCACGAGCACGGGCCCGAAGATCTCCGTGGTGTAGACCTTGTGGTGCGCCTTCACGCCGGAGAAGATCGTGGGCGCGATGAAGTTGCCCTTGTCGTAGCCGGCGATCTTCGGCTTGCGACCGTCGAGCTCGAGCTTGGCGCCTTCCTTCACGCCCGCCTCGATGAGCCCCTCGATGCGCTCCAGGGCCTGCTTCGAGATCACGGGGCCGAGGTCCGCGCCCTTTTCCGTGCCCGCGTTCACCTTGAGCGACTTCGCCTTCTCGACGATATCGGGAATCCATTCGTTGGCTTCGCCCACCAGCACCGCGACCGAAGTCGCCATGCAGCGCTGCCCCGCGGCGCCGAAGCCCGCGCCCACGAGGGCGTTGAGCGACTGCTCCTTGTTCGCGTCGGGCATCACGACCGCGTGGTTCTTGGCGCCCATCATGCATTGCGCCCGCTTGCCGTGTTCGCTCGAGAGCTTGTACACGTGCTCGCCCACGTGAGTCGATCCCACGAAGGAGACCGCCTTCACCAGCGGATGCGAGCAGAGCGCATCGACGGCGTGCACGATGTTGAGCACCCCCGGGGGAATGCCCGCCTCGATGGCGAGCTCGGCGAGCAGCATCGGCGTCATCGGGTCCTGCTCGGAGGGCTTCATCACGAACGTGTTGCCGCACACGATCGCCATGGGGAACATCCAGAGCGGGATCATCGCCGGGAAGTTGAACGGCGTGATGCCCGCGCAAACGCCGATGGGCTGGCGGATGTAGTACGTGTCGACGCCGTTGGCCACCTGCTCGGCGAATTCGCCCAGCGACAGCGTGCCGATGGAGCACGCGTGCTCGACCACCTCGAGGCCGCGGAAGACGTCGCCTTCGGCGTCCGGCAGCGTCTTGCCCTGTTCCGCCGTGAGGCACGCAGCGAGCTTCTTCATGTCGCGGCGGATCAGCTCCTGGAGCTTCAGCATGATCCGGGCGCGTGCGCCGATGGGCGTGTTGCGCCACGTCTTGAAGGCCTCGGCCGCGGCCTTCACGGCCGCATCGACTTCGGCGGCGTCGCACATCGGCACGCGCGCGAGGACTTCCTGGGTCGCGGGATTCACCACGTCGCGCCAGGCCTTGGCCTTCGACTCGACGAATTTTCCATCGATGAGCAGCTTGACGGTGGGGGGCGTTGCGACCTGGGGATTGGCGGCCATTGGGGATCTCCTCGGATGCGGCGAGCGAAACCCGAATTATACCGCCGCCCCCTCTAGCGCCAGGAGCTTCCCACCGAGAGGTACCAGGCCGTTTGCTCGGGGCCGCGGGCGACGTCGATCCCGGCCGCGAGCCCCAGGCGCCGCGCGATCACGTAGCGGAATCCGATGCCCTTCGAGACCCGGGACGGCGAGCCGGCGAACGATTCGTCGCGGCCCCACGCGCGGCCCGCCCCGATGAAGCCCACGGCGATCCATCTCGGCGTGAGGTAATAGCGCAGCTCGGTCTCGAGCACGCCGGTGTTCTCGTCCTGGTAGCGCGCCGCGGGAATCCCGCGCATGTCGATGAAGGGCAGCTGGTAGAACGGAACGTCGCCCCGCGCGCTGCGCCCGTCGATGCGAAGCGCCGCGACGAAGCCGTCCGCCGGCTGCGTGTAGATGAACGCATGCGTGCGGTAAGTCTGGAACCGGTTGTCGCTGCCGAGCGAGGGGTCGCTGAACATCGCGTCGAACGCGGCCTCCGTTCCACGCGTCGCCGAGAAGAGGTTGTCGCGCGAGTCGTACGCCCATCGAATGCCGATCTCGGAGGAGCGTTGCGCGAGCTCCTTCGGCGAGAGGTTGGCATCCTCGACGTCCGCGGCGAGCCGCGTCGCCAGGTCGAGATAGAGGAAGCGCGCGCCGATGAAGTGGTTCGTGTTGCCGACGCGGCGGTTCAGCTCCTGGAAGACCATCCCGCCCTTGAGGTTGTAGCCGATCTTGTTCAGGCCCGGCGCCAGGTCGTTCTCGATGCCGTAGAAGTCGAGGTTCACGGTGACGTCGCCCGCCGCGGCGCGATAGAGCCAACGTCCCTCGTCGAACGTCATCCGCGCCCCGCCGGCGATGCCCCTGGTGCCGTTTTCCGTGCCGAACGCGGCAAGCCCGTAGATGTCCGGCGGCACGTAGCGTCCCCCGGCCGAGTGCCGCGCCGCGTCGCGAAGCGACTCCGAGAACCATGCGAGCGCAAGCCCTCCGCCGTACCCCACCGCGGGCTCGGTGATTATGATTGGAACGGGCAGGGCGCCCTTGTGGTCGAGCAGGTACTCGGACGCGTCGAACTTTCCGTCCTCGGGATCATTGAACCGGTCGAGGAACGAGTCGGCCCGGGCGTCGAGCGCCGCTGAAACCGCCATGGCGATCGCGATCCAGGCCATCCGCATGCCGTAACAATAGGGCATTTGCCGTGGCGCAAGAAGTTGCGTAAGTCAAGGCGTATATTGGATCGACGGCCGTCCAATCTGAGGAATCGCCATGCCCATGTCGCTCAAGACCACGCGTGCGGAACAGAGGGCCCTTCGCAAGCTCTCGCCCTTCGAGCTGAAGGACAGCCTGATCGCGCTATCGAAGGAGACGTCGCGCGCGAGCGCGATCCAGATGCTCAACGCCGGCCGGGGCAACCCGAACTGGATCGCGACCGAGCCCCGCGAGGCCTTCTTCCTGCTGGGCAAGTTCGCCCTAGGCGAGGCGCGCCGCGTGTGGGACGACAAGATCCTCGCGGGCATGCCCGCGAAGGCCGGGATCGGCCAGCGCTTCGAGCTCTTCCTCGACATGAACGCCGACGCGCCGGGTGCGAAATTCCTTCGCGGCGTGCTCGACTACGGAGTCGACAAGAAGAAGTTCGACAAGGACGCCTGGATCCACGAGCTCACCGATTCAATCATCGGCGACAACTATCCCGTGCCCGACCGCATGCTGGTGCTGGTCGAGCAGGTGGTGCACGACTACCTGATGAAGGAGATGTGCGACAACAAGCCGCCCAAGGGCAAGTTCGACCTCTTCGCGGTCGAGGGCGGCACGGCCGCGATGTGCTACATCTTCGACTCGCTGATGCAGAACGGCTTCCTCAAGAAAGGCGACACGATCGCGCTCTTCGTGCCGACGTTCACGCCGTACATCGAGATCTGCCACCTGGAGCGCTTCAGCTTCAACATCGTGCGCGTCGAGGCCGACGAGATGTACAAGGACGGCACGCACTCCTGGCACTACACCGACAAGCAGCTCGACAAGCTCGCCAGCAAGAAGGTGAAGCTCGTGGCGGTGGTGAACCCGAGCAATCCGCCGTCGGTGGCGCTCGGGCCGCGCGAGATGAAGCGCATCGTCAACATCGTGAAGAAGAAGAACCCCAACCTCATGGTGGTGACCGACGACGTGTACGGCACCTTCGTGCCGGGCTTCCGCTCGCTCATGGCCGAGGTGCCGCACAACACGATCTGCGTGTACTCGTTCTCGAAGAACTTCGGCTGCACCGGCTGGCGCCTGGGCGTGATCGGCGTGCACGAGAACAACATGTACGACAAGGCGCTGGCGAAGATGCCGGAGGCCTTCAAGAGGAAGCTCGACAAGCGCTACGGCCCCCTCACGCTGGAGCCGCGCAAGATCAAGTTCATCGACCGCATGGTGGCCGACAGCCGTTGCGTGGCGCTGAACCACACGGCGGGGCTGTCGCTGCCGCAGCAGGTGCAGATGTGCTTCTTCGGCCTCACGCACCTGCTCGACGAGGACGATCACTACAAGCGGCTCACGATGGAGATCTGCCATCGCCGCCGCGACCTGCTCTGGAAAGGCCTGGGCTCGAAGCTGGCTCCGCCCGCCGATCCGCAGCGCGCCTGGTACTACGTGGAGCTCGACTTCATGGTCTGGGCGAAGGGCGTCTACGGCCAGGAGTTCGTGGACTACATGGTCGCGAACTACGAGCCCATCGATTTCCTCTTCCGCCTCGCTGAGCAGACCGGCGTGGTGCTCATGGACGGCGGCGGGTTCGGCGGCCCGCCGTGGTCGATCCGCGTATCGCTCGCGAACCTGAACGACGAGGACTACGCGCAGATCGGCAACAACATGCGCAAGGCCGCGACCCAGTACGTGGACGCCTGGAAGGCTTCGAAGAAGAAGTGATCGAGGGCGCCGCGGCCCTGCTCCACAAGTACCCGGAGCTGAGCCTTTTCCTCAGCATCGTGCTGGGCCACGTCATCGGGGCCTGGCACGTGAAAGGGGTCGGCTTCGGCAACGTGGTGGGGACGCTGATCGCGGGCATCGGAATCGGCATCTTCGCCAAGCCCGATCTCCCGGAGCTGCTCCGCTGGTCGTTCTTCTACCTGTTCCTCTTCTCGATCGGCTACTCCATCGGGCCGCAATTCTTCGGCAACCTGAAGAAGGAGGCCTTGCCGCAGATCGCCCTCGCCGGCATCGTCGCGGTGACGGGTCTTGCGACCGTCATCGCGGTCAGTGCCCTCCTGGATTTCGACGAGGGCATCGCGGTCGGGCTGCTCTCCGGCGGCATGACGCAATCGGCCTCGCTCGGGACGGGGCTCAACGCGATAAACGAGCTCGCGATATCCGAGGAGGCGAAGACCACGCTCTCGGCCCACGCGCCGCTCGCCGACGCGATCACCTACGGGTTCGGCGACCTGGGACTGATCCTCTTCCTCACGTGGCTGGGGCCGAAGCTCATGGCGGCGGACCTGCGCAAGGAAGCGAAGGTCATGGAAGAGCAGCTCTCGGGAGGAAGGCCCGCCGCCGATCGTGCCAATCCTTCCTTCGGGTTGCGAGCGCACCGCGTCGAATCGCCCTCGATCGCGGGCCTCTCGGTGGCGCAGTTCGAGGAACGCTTCGCCGAGGGAAGGCTTTCGGTGCAGCGCATTCGGCGCGGGAAGGAACTGGTCGAAGCGGCGCAGGACCTCAAGATCCAGCACGGGGACGTCGTTGCGGTCGTGGGCCGCCGTGCAGCGCTCGTGATGCTCGAGAAGGAGGTGGGCCCCGAGGTCGACGACGGGGACCTGCTCGCGGTGCCCATCAAGAGCGTCGCGCTCGTCATCACCAGGTCCGATGTGGCCGGCAAGACCGTCGAGCAGCTCGCGTCCAACCACGACATCGCGCGCGGCGTGTACGTGCAGTCGATCGATCGCGGCGAAGTGGAGATCCCCCGCGAAGAATGGACCGTGATCGAGCGCGGCGACATCGTGCGCCTGATGGGCGCGCCCGCGGACGTCGATCGTGCCGCGAAGCACGGCGGATTCGTCGAGCGCGACCTCGCGAAGACGGACCTCGCGTTCCTTGCGGCGGGGATCTGTTCCGGCGTCCTGCTGGGCATGCTGCAGTTCAAGGTGGGCGACGCCGCGCTGGGGCTCGGAACGTCCGGCTCGATCCTCCTGGTCGGATTGCTCGCGGGCTGGGCGCGCAGCCGCTACCCGGTCTTCGGCGCGATCCCCGTTCCGGCGCAACGCCTGCTGATGGACATCGGCCTCACTGTCTTCATCGCGGTGGTGGGCCTCAAGGCCGGGCCGCATGCCCTCGAAGCCTACGAGAAGAGCGGCGGATCGTTCTTCGCGAGCATCTTCCTGGGAGGGATGGTGGTCACCGTGTTGCCCCTTGCGGCCGGAGCGTTCTTCGCCCGGAAGATCCTGGGGATGAATCCCATGATGGCGATGGGCGCGCTCGCGGGCGCCCAGACGTGCACGCCCGGCTTGAACGCGTTACGCGAGGCCAGCGGCAGCAACGTGGGCGCTCTCGCCTACACGGTTCCGTATGCGATCGGCAACATCGTGCTCACGCTCTGGGGGCCCGTGGTGGTGGCGATCATGCACGCCATCCGGAGCTGAGGCCTGCCCCCGAGCTACCTTACATCCCGAACTTCTTCTT
>Ga0335070_10012277_pt1 | contig 9999 bp, 6 predicted proteins | sample Lox_Sample_13_FD_206722 | JGI IMG/M metagenome (GOLD analysis project Ga0335070, IMG submission 206722) | Soil microbial communities from Loxahatchee National Wildlife Refuge, Florida, United States - Lox_Sample_1.3 | ecosystem: Environmental > Terrestrial > Soil > Wetlands | place: USA: Florida... | reverse complement strand
CGTAAAGGGAATACTCCATCCGGCCAATCATCCGGAAGCAAAAGCTTATTGATGTTGGGAGTGCCAAGCAGCTTTAAGCCGAACATTTCCATTAATTCTCGCTCATAAAGGGTGGCAGTTGGCACCAAATCGCAAATGGATGAAAGCACAGGCGAAGAATAATGCACGCTGACGCGCAGCGTTAAAACGCATGCACCGCTGCAGAAATGGTACAGCACCTCCAACGAGCCCTCTTTTTGAATTTCAAGCGGACCTGGCTCTTCGAAAGAAATGCGCTGCCAGCTTGCTTCTTCAGGCGTCGCCAGGGTTGTGCCCGAATGATCCAGGCCCGTGATGGCTGTCAGGTAACCCCAGCGCGCATCCACCACAGCCTTCACAGCCGGCTTAAGGGATTTTTCCTGGAGGATTACATCCAGGCGTTCAGGCGATGGGTGCGAGACTGCTCCTTCGAAGGGCGCCAGGAGCAGTTCAGCTTTTTGGAGCGTTTCGGTGATATCCATATTAACCTTTTTTCAGACCTTCCAATAATTGCACCACGCCGTAAATAATCGCTTCCGGTCGAGGCGGGCAGCCGGGGATGTATACGTTTACCGGCAGCACTTCACCGATATTCCCGACGATGTTATAGCACCCCTGAAAAGCGCCGCCGGATATTCCGCACGAGCCAACCGCGACCACAAATTTCGGTTCGGGCATTTGAGCGTACACCCGCAACAAACGATCGCGCGATTGGCGTGTCACCGGGCCGGTACAAACTAAAACATCGGCATGGCGCGGGCTGCCCTGCAGCTTGATGCCGAACCGCTCCAAATCGTAGCGAGGAGTCAGGGTCGCCAGGATCTCAATGTCACAACCGTTACACGAGCCGCTGTTGTAATGCACCAGCCAGGGCGAATTGATACGCGCCCAGGTCTTTATCTTATCCATCACAGTATTCAAGCCTACGTCCATAACAGGCTCCTTATCCTAAAATAAGCGCTACCAGTGCTAGCAGCAGCCCCGCGATGTAAATCGGCGAGATAAGTGCAAGCGACCCACTGCCCAAAACCAGCATTCCCAGGTGCAGGATCGCAAAGAAAAAAGCAACCAGGAAAAAGGGCTTATATCCCGGGGTAGCCAGGTTGGTCGGAGCGGCCTCGCCGCTGCCGTAGATGCTGGACTTGGCCGGGTCCGATTTCGAACGCCCTGCCAGGCTGCGCCCGAACAGGGCAATCAACACGACCAACGGTACGTAAATCAAGAATGCAAAGGGAGGCGTCAGTATCCAATCCATTTAATCCTCTTCCTACCTGCTAAAAACCGCGGCCAGGATTTGTCCAGCGGAATTTGTCAGCCCATTGACCAGAGAGGGCCAAAAGCCAAGCACAATGATGGCTGCGGCAAGCAAAACCAGCGGAACTGCGATCAAGACCGGCAAGCGATTGCCATTCTTCACGGCCTCTCCGGCCTCATTACGGTACATGCGGTTTACCAGCGGAGCGTAATATCCCAGTGAAAGCACGCTGTTGAGGGCCGCAAAGATGACCAGGGCCATAACCCAACCGTTGCCTGTATCAAATCCGGCCACGAAAATCTGCCACTTCGACATAAATCCGGCCAGGGGCGGCAAGCCGCCCAACCCGAGCAGGGCAACGCTGAAGGTAAACGCCACCACGGGATACTTCTGGGCCGCCCCATCGAGGTCGCTTCGCACCAGCGGATTATGGCTGCCATGCGAAAGCCAGAACACGTACAGGAAAGCGCCGGCGGATAAAAAGGCCAGGCCCTTCATGAGAGCATGCGTGATAATGTGGAAAAAACCGCCGGCGGCCCCGGCCTGGCTGCCAAACGCAGCCGCCACCCCAATGCCCAACAGAATGTACCCCATGTGGCTGACAGAGGAATAAGCCAGGAGGCGCTTGACCTGGTCCTGGCGCAGCGCCATCAGGTTGCCGATTAACATATTGAGGGCGCCAAATCCCAGCAGGAAGAATCCCCAGGAGTTAGCCGACCCGGACAGGCTGCCCAAAACACGCAGCAAAGCTACCAGTCCCGCTTCGATTACGACGCCCGAGAGCATCGCACTGATTCCGCTGGGCGCCTGCGAGTGCGCATCCGGAAGCCAGGTATGGAGGGGAACCAGCGCAACTTTTACGCCGAAACCGATCAGGAATAGCGCACCGGAAGCCAGGTAAAACGGGTTTAACCCAGGCGCAACGACTTGCCGGATTTGGGCAAGGTCCAGCGTTCCCGATTGACCGAAGACCAGCCCGATCCCGAGCAGAACCAGGACGGATCCGGACGCGCTTTGCACAAGGTACTTCACGCCGGCTTCCAGAGAGGGCGGTTGTTGGCGGTAAAAGGCCACCAGCATGTATGAAGTGACCGCCATAGCCTCAAACCAGACCCACAAATTGAACAGGTCAGTGGCGCAGCCCAGGCCTGCTATCGTGCCGGTCATGGCCACCAACAAGGCATAGAATTTCTCCTCGCCGGTTTCGGCTCGCATGTAAATAATCGAAAAGATGGTCACGACAATGCTCAATCCCAGCACAACGGCAGCCAGCAAGGCGCCGATCCCATCCAGGGATAAAGCCAGGACGCCGATTTTCCACGTGACCGGTTTGCCCGCCAGCGCTCCCGGAACGGCAAAACCAAATGCGACCGCGGTCGCCACCAGGGTGATCAAAGCCATCCAACCGGCCGGGTTGCGGGTGTAGGCTTCGCCTTTCCATCTTGCGACCAGGCGGCCTACCAGGTAAGTGACCAGGCCACCGGCAAAAGGGAGAACCATCATCCATTGAAAAGCCAGGGCGGCATCCATATTATCTGCCTCCCATGACTACGACCGCTAAAACGATCGCCAGGCACAACACGATGCCCGCCACGTTCCAGCTCAGCAGGCCTGTCTGGGTTGCCCGGAGGTTTTCAGCCGTAGTCTCAGTCGTCCAGACGATGGCCCGGTTGATCGTTTCAAATCCAAAGCCGTTCGATGCAGCCGAAATGAAGGGTCGCAGGACGTTCACCAGGCCTGCCAGGCGGGACCGGTAGATCCAGGCCAGGATGCCTAGCAAAATTACAACTAAAACAACCAGAGTCGCCGGAGCTGTGACCACCTCCTCCAGAATGGTCCTGGTGGAATTTGTTTCAAGCCCGAGTTTTTGGTATGAAGAAACGGTCGCCAGAAGCTGGCTGAAAGGGCCAGCTAATAACCAGGTGGTCAGCGTGCCAAATGCCAGGGGCAGCAAGGCAACTCTCATGGCAGGGCCGGCATCATGCCCGTTCAGGTGGCTGCGAGCCTCACCATAAAAGACCATCCACACACAGCGGATGGTATACAGAGCCGTCAGCCCCGCGCCGAGAACCATGAAGGCGTACGCCCAGACCATGCCATTCGCTTCACCAAAGGCCAGTCCGGATTCAAGGATCAGCTCTTTGCTCCAAAAACCGTTCAAAATGGGGATTCCAGCCAGGGCCAGAGCTCCAATCACAAAAACGGTCCGCACGAGCGGCATTTGTTTGCCCAGGCCGCCCATCAGGCGCATGTCGCGCGTCCCAACTGCATGGATGACCGCGCCTGCGCCTAGGAAGAGCAGGGCCTTGAAGACGGAATGGCTGAAAAGGTGGAACTGGCTGGCATAAATACCTCCAGCGCCGACCGCATATACCATGTATCCGAGCTGGCTGACGGTTGAATAGGCCAGGACGCGTTTTAAATCGGTCGCTACGAGGGCCATAAAAGCTGCCAGCAGCGCCGTGATCATTCCGTCCAACACAACCGCTGTCGTCCACCCGGGGACGTCCTTGAAGGCCGGGTAAAAACGGGCCAGCAAATAAACACCCGCATTGACCATGGTTGCTGCATGGATCAGCGCGCTGATAGGGGTAGGGGCTTCCATCGCGTCCGGCAGCCAAGTCTGAAAAGGGAATTGAGCCGATTTTGCCGCCGCCGCAACCAGGCAGCCAAAAGCCATCACGCCCAGAATGTTCCCCGGCAGCACGCCTGGATTGGCCAGGAAGGTGGAGATGTCGTAACTCTTCTGAAAGCTGTAGAGGAGGAGCGCGCCCGCCAGGAGGCCGATCCCACCAAGCTGGGTGATGATGAGAGCTTTGATCCCACCCGCAACTGCTTTCGGATCGTCGTTGTGGAAAGAGATCAAAGCGTAGGAACACAATGCTGTGATCTCCCAAAAAATGAACATCAGGAGTAAATTGCTGGTCAGGACCAGGCCCGCCATGGCGCCGATAAAGAAAAGCACGAAGGCGTAATATCGCCCGAGCTGGCCTTCGCCTTTCATGTAATCAGCCGAAAAAATCACGGCAAGACTGCCGATCACGGTCGCGATCGCTGCCAGGAAAACACCCAGGCCGTCGGCAACAAACGTGAAATCACCGAATACGCCCCCGACCGGTATCGAAAAAGCCAGGGAGGAAGAGGCCTGGGTCAGCAGCCCCAATCCGGCCAGGCCTGAAAGAACGGCGAAGAAAATGGCCAGGCCATGCTGCCAGCGCTCAGCTTTGTCACCGAACAGCAAGACCACGAGCGCCCCCAGCCACGGGAGGCCAATCGCCAATAAAATCAATGAACCTACCATTAAGTTACCTCCTCAAGGTTGTCAATGCTTTCAAATCGAGGGTCCCAAAATTGCGGCGGACTTGAACTGCCAATGATAGCCCAATCACAGCCACAATTGTGTCTGCGACGATGACGGTAAGCGCCAGGCTTTGGCCTTCGTTGACCTTGCCGCTGATATTGCCAGCCAGAACCAGCGCAACCATGGCTCCTTTGATGAGGATTTGCAGAGCAACAACAACTTTGATCAGGTTTCGAGAAATGAGCAAAGCATAAAAACCAATTGCAAGCAATCCTAAAACCAGGATGATGACGCAGGTGACGATGTTAATGCTCATCCCGGCCCTCCTTTGATGGATTTTTGGCTTCAGATAGTAACCCCAGTACCCCCAGAACACCTGCAAAAATAAGCACTACCTGTAAAAACACGTCCAGCACCCGATCCTTCCAGATGACTTCCGCAAATCCCGGCAGTGGTCCGGATAAACTTGCGCTAACCTGGGGACCCAAAACCAGCACACCCAATAAGACGATGGCGATCCCGACCAGAATCCAGGCCAGCGGTTTTGAGATCGGATTAGGGCCGGTAAACGTCTCCTCCCCTGCTATATTAATTGCAAAGACGAATAAAACTGTTACCAGCCCGGCCCCAACGCTTAATTCGATCACCGCAATTTCGGGCGCCCCTAACATATACAGGAGCAGCGCCACCAGTGCACTTGCCCCGGCCAGCCATAAGGCTGAAATCAATAAGCGGCGAGCGCGGATAGCAAAAACAGAGCAGATCAGGCATCCTATTACTACCAGCACATATTCCATGGATCGTTGTTCCTCCCCAGAGAAGTGCACTATTTAATTAAATGATGGAACAAATTTTCCCAAAAAATATTTACACTAGGTAACTATAATCCCTCGGTATGAAACCTGTCATGTGAAATAAATCACAGAGAAAAGGGTACTATTTCCTTATTATTTATGCTGTTTTTTTTGCGGATTTGTAGTAGTCGTTTTTCGAAAGAAGAACTGGGCGCCTCCCAGAGGTGGCGCCCAGTTCTCTTGAACCCATCCATCTTTTTATGGTGTGATTTTAAAAACCGCACCGGTGGTGCTGCCTTCAACATCAGGGAAATAAAACTGGTAGGCGTGGGCGGGCCGGAGCCTGAACTCGCCTGAAAGGAGAGGCGTCACCTGGTACGTAAGCTGGTAAGTGCCGGCCGGCAGGCTTGCAGCAACCCAGCGGATGTGATCATCGTATATCCTGGGCGAGCCGAAGAACCACCCGCCCCAGCCGCTCTGAAATGGATCGCTTGCATCGAAGGTTGGAGGGGTATCAGATGATACTCGCTTCGGGCTGGTCTTCAAGGTCAGGTTGACGATTTCAGCGCCGGCCGGGATAAAGTCTTCGACCACCACGGAATACAGCATGTGCGGCACCGTTACCGTCAGGCGCGCGAGCACGGTCGGATTGCTCGCTGCCAAGCTGACCGTTGAGATCGGTTGGCAGTCGGATTTCCGGCAGTCTTGCCCTGCAGCATAGTAAGCCCGTGAAATTGAAATACCCTGTTCCAACGCGGGCGCGGTTTCGATCGGGCGATCAACTTGCAAGAAAGCGCGGTAATACAGGCGCCCATTGCCCGCATCGTGGACGAGGGTCAGCGCATTGGGGGCCGGTGAATTGAGAGAGCTTAATGGAACGCTGGTATCAACGGGGGTCAGGGCATTGGCTCCGCCTGCTTGCCCATTCAAGATGGGAGAACCATTCAGGCTGGCAGAAAAAGTGAAACTGGACTGCAGATCACCCGTGCCCTGCAAAGTGTCGGCCAGAGCCAATAAAACCCAGGCCGTTTCATAGCTGGACGCCCAACCGCCATTGAACCGGCGGTGAGCCACCAGGTAGCGTACCCCATCTGCCGCCAGGGGAGAAGCCGGATCGAAATGGGCCAGGGCGGTCAGCACCACTGCGGTCGTAAAGTTAGCCGTGGCGTAATTGACCTGGTTGTTGTCGGGGTCAGTATCCCAAAAAGCCCCGGTGGAGCTTCGAACAGCCGCTGTCTCCAGCGCGGACAGGATATCCTTGCTGCGTGGATCGCCCGGTTTTTGCAGGTCCAGCGTCAGGGCAAGCATCGCTTTGGACCAGGCCGAAAGTCGATCCCAGTAAGAAACCAGGCCGCCGGCATCTTTTACCGCGCTGCCGGACACCTGGAGAGCATACACCTCGAACGAAAGGCGGTCAAGCATCCAGACCTGTGTATCTTTCGCCGGCACGACCAGGCCAGATTGGACGTATTTCTGAGCCCTGGATAAAAGGCCTGCATCCACGAACACTCCGACTTTTCCAGCCCGCGCCAGTCCGTACAGAGCGTAAGCAGAAAGGTATGGATCGCTCGCGTCGCTGCTCGACCAGCCCCACCCGCCGTCTTTATTTTGGGATTCAGCCACTGTCTGCAGCTCGTCCTGGATATCCTTTTGAAGCTGTTCCTTGAGATTCGGCAAATCCAACCCCAGGTCTTGCAGGATGCGGTAAGTTTCCAGGTTTGGCAAGAGCCTCGATAAAACCGGCTCGGTAAAATCGTCCGGAAAAGAATCCATTGCCTTCAGGCCATCCAAAATCGCTGCCGCAAGGGATGGGGCTGCTTCAACTCGCAGCTCACCCCCGGTTGGGATGAAGGAACGTGGGATGCTGACGACTTCGAGCTGCTCCCCGGCTTCAGCCAGGATACCGCTGGTCCCGTAAGTCTGGGGTGAGCTGTAGACCATTACCGGAATCGAGCCGAGCGCCGGCTTTGAGGCATCCTGCAAATCGCCGGATCGGGCAGAGAACAGCAAATCCACCCTGGCGGTATCCTGTACCTTAACCCACCAGCTTACGCGCTGGCGTCCATTGGCCGGAAGGTTTACCTTCTGGTTGATTTGGGTTGGATCGTCAAGATCGACGCCCCCCGGCTGAAGTGAAACCTCCACGGCCAGAGCGTTGGGCGTGTTATTGTTGACCATGGCCGCAAGCTCGAGGTGATCCCCTGCCACCAGGAAACTGGGAGTGAGCGGCCGGATGAGCAAATCCTTCGTAACGACAATCTCAGTGACCGCTTCGCCGACCCGGGCATCCTTCGTCAAGCCGCGCAGGGTGACAACCCAGGTAGTCAGGTTATCGGGCAATTTTATAGAGACTTCGGCTGCGCCGTTGGCATCGGTCTCGACATCCCCATTCCAGTAGGCGGTATCCTGGAAGTTTTGCCTGACGGACGGCGGTGCGATCAAGCCTCCACCGCCCCCGCCGCGCCCGCCCGGCTCGAGTGCAGCCGGCCGCCATCCAGATGCGCTTAACGATAGGCTGCTGGATACGCCCAGCGGTTGCGGATCGTAAAATGCCTTGCGAATGTCCTCCGCGTTGGGATCGGCCAGGGCCAGGATGGCTTTATCTACCACCGCCAATGAGAACTGCCCTTCGACCGGCTTGCCGGCGCTGTCTTTTACCAGAACGGAGAATTTCACGTCTCCTGACGGCTGGACCTGCGCCGGCTGAGCGCTGAGCGCAACTTGAAGGGTCAACGCGTCGGGTTTCACCTTGAGCTGTGCGTACCCAACCCGGTAGTCCGGACGGCCATTAGCGTTTTTTCCAAGCAAAGTTACCGAAACGAATACGTTCGGCGCGTCTTCATCGCTCAACGGCAGGTCGAGGGAGTGGCTCGTTCCGGGGATCGTAATGACACTCGAGCGGATGACTTTACCGCGTTCGACGGTAACCAGCGCCAGAGCATTATCGCCCAGCGGATTCGGGATGAATAATCTAGCGATCGATCCGGAGGTATATTCATCTGCGTCTGCGGTTAACCGGATCTGTTGGTTGGGAAGGGCCGGCCAGGAGGCGCTGCCTTCGCCACCTGCCCAAAACAAGACTTGGCTTTCAGCGATCTGCGCCGTAGCGGACTTATCGCGCACGTCTACCAGGTACGTGCCGGCAGAGGGCGGTGTGAAAGCAATCCGGGCCTGGCCCTGGGCGTCCGTTTGAAAATCCGTGCTGGCGACGTCGCTGTATTCCACGCTCACCGGAGGCTGGTTGGACAACACCGTTGTGGTGGAGGCATTTTTCCACGAAACCTTTTTAAAAGCAGCCGTCAGCCGCTGATTCCCAGAAGGCTTTGCCTGCCAATCGACGCTCAACACTAAAAAACCGGCTTCCTGTTTGGCCGTCCCACTCCAGCTTTCCGGCCGGATCCCGATATAATAATCGGCCGGGTGCAAGGTCATGGCTGCATGTGCGCTGACCGGAAAATCGCCCTGGCCGTTCAGATTCACGTTCAATTCCAGATGTTTGATGTTGCCCGGGTATACAGCTTGCAGCGCAGAGGCGGGGACCGTGATGGTAGCCGTCCCGTCGGGTCCGACCGAGCCCTGCCCGTTCGCCACATACCTGCCCATCCCCTGGTCGAAGGAATACCATTGGGGCGTAAAAACCTCCGGATCGAAAATGCCCGTCTGGTAAAGTCCCGGAATTTCGAAATAGGTCCGGCTGCTGGTCAGATTCCAATCGAAGCTGAGGTTCCCGGCCGGGGCGCCGAAGAAATATTTCGCCTTGACAGTCGCCGTCACGTCCTGCCCGGCGGCCTGTTCCGTTTTTGTAAAAGCCACGCTGAAGTCGATTTCCGGCTTGCGGTAGTCGGCTACCTGGAACGGAAGGTAGCTGTTAGGAACTTCCTCCACGTCCAGATGATAATAACCCGGCTGGGCGGATGCTGGCAGCGTGTAGGTTGCGCTCCCTGTTCCATATTCCGACAGATCGAGCGGAACCCTGGCAAGCATGGGTTGTTCGCCAGTATCCGGAGAAGTATCCCCAAATATCCTGACGGTGACCCTGGTGAGATTCGTGAGGGTATAGCGCCCGTTACTGGCCTGTCGCACCACCGCCCGCAGGTCCATCACCTGGCCTGGACGATAGATAGCGCGGTCTGTATACAGGTAGGCAAAAGGGCTGTTATCGGTATTGGTGCTGGAAAGGCCAAATTCCCATGGCGCAATTCCGCTGTTCCAGTTGGATATGGCCAGCGAAAAAGTTGGATCGCCCGGCTTGCCGGTTACCGCGTACAAGGGGGCGTAGGGGTCACTCTGGGTCGGGATACTCAGCCTCCCGATGCCCTGGTCGTCGGTCGTCAGGTCGCCCAGGGGGCTGAGACTGCCCTTGTTATTCTGGTACAGGCTGATTTTCGCTCCTGGGAGGGATTTGTTAGTCTCCAGGCTGACTGCCCACACCAGAACTTCATTAGCGCTGACTTTCAGCGTTAGCTGGATCTTGCTGACAACCAGGAGGATCGGCGCCGGGGCCAGTACTCCTTTTGTCAAGTCCGGCGACTGCACGATGTAATAATACAGTCCTGGCTGGAGGCTTTTGTTATCCGCTGTAATCGGGAGATTCACCGCCACATTTTTATCGGCTGGCATGCTGAGCGGTT
>Ga0335070_10012276_pt1 | contig 9999 bp, 9 predicted proteins | sample Lox_Sample_13_FD_206722 | JGI IMG/M metagenome (GOLD analysis project Ga0335070, IMG submission 206722) | Soil microbial communities from Loxahatchee National Wildlife Refuge, Florida, United States - Lox_Sample_1.3 | ecosystem: Environmental > Terrestrial > Soil > Wetlands | place: USA: Florida... | reverse complement strand
GCCCGCCGCAACTCACTAAAAGTTTTTCGTTGCGATACCGAGTGACCGACGATATAGTTTTTGTACAGCCTCTGATCCCAGTTGTGGGGTGCTGAAAATCTTGGGGCGGGATGTGGGCGTCAGGACCGTCTGGCGTTCACTCTGCAGGGGCTGGTGCGCATGAATCGTCAAATCAAGCATCAGGCAGCACGCACGGCGGTGGCCAATCGCCTGCGTCGCATGGGTTTCTGCGTGGAGGAAGCTCCACGCAACGGGAAGTTCGATCTGGTCGTCAACGGCGGGCTGCGCGTTGCTTTGCGCGTTGCCTTCCCCGGGCGCTACGCGCACACCGTGAAGGTCAACGGACGGCGCTACGCCTACGACTACCGCAGCTGGAACTTCAACTTCCATCGCCACGGGCGTTGGGAGCGCAAGTACTGCGACATCTTCGTGTGTGTCGCCAAGCATCGGCGCACGGCCGATGAGACGTTCATCATCCCCGCGAGCGCGATCACGGGGCCGACGTTCAGCTTACATGGTGCGGGCACGGCGTACCGCGGCCGCTACGCTGCGTACCGCAATCGCTGGAGCATCTTCGCGACGCTGCACGCTGACACCGAATCGCGCTCCCAAGTTGCGTAAGCGTGGTCGCCCACGCCCCCCGTGGCGGCCCGCTCGCAACAACTACTCGCGGAAGTTGACGAACTGCAAGGGCAGATCGAGGTCCTGCGCTTTCAACAGCTGAATCACCTGCTGCAGATCGTCGCGTTTCTTCGCGCTGATGCGTAACTGATCGCCCTGGATCTGCGTCTGCACCTTGAGCTTGGTGTCTTTGACGAGCTTGACGATTTGCCGGGCGTGGTCCGCATCGATTCCCTGCTGGACGGTGATCGTCTGCTTGGCCAGGCCACCCGCCGCGGGCTCGATCTTGCCGTAGACCAACGCCTTGAGTGAGATGCCGCGGCGCACGAACTTCGACTGCAGCACGTCGACGACGGCCTTCACCTTGAAGTCGTCGTCGGACACCACGTGCAGACTATCCTTGTCGATGTCGACGGTTGTCTTCGTGCCCTTGAAGTCGTAGCGCTGGCTGATCTCCTTGCGCGTCTGGTTGACCGCGTTGTCGATCTCTTGCCGGTCGACTTGTGACACGACGTCAAATGAAGGCATCTCCCCCTCTCATTGCCCGATCGGCGCACTGATTACGTCGACGCCCGGCGGCACTTGAAACACGAACTGCTCGTCGCCGAGGCCGACGTTGCGCTTGATGTGGTCGAACCGCAGGCGGCTGACGTTGCCGAGCGGGTCGTGGATCTCGCCGCCGCGGATCTCACCGCTGTCGCGCGCCACGCTCAGGCGGAGCTTGCCCACGCTGGCGTTGTCGCGCCGCGGCACCAACATGAGGTAGAGCACGCCGGCTTTTTCATCTTCGCCGTCGGCACTGACGTCGAAGTCCTGGGCGATCTTGCCAACGCCGGTGAGGAACGAGATCGGGGTGGTGGCGCGAAACGCGGCATCGAACGGCGCCTTGAGGACTTGCTTCTCCTTCGGCTGGTAGAGCCACAACGTCTCGCCATCGGCGACAATCACCTGCTCGTCGCCTTGGGTCAGGTCCCAGCGCATCTTGCCCGGTCGTTTGAAGGCCATGGTGCCGTGCGCCGTCGTGGTCTTGCCGAGGCTGGCGATGGTCATCTCCTGGGTGACGTCGGCGGTGAAGTCGCGCGTCGTGTCGTAACGCTCCTGCACCTTGCGCACGATGGCGTCGAGGTCCGCGGCGCGGCTGGCGCACGGCACGAGCGCGGCCAGCACGCCGCACATCCACATCGTCCAGAAGGTCGTCATTCGTCAATCCGCTGTGCCAGCACTTCGCGCGGGCGACCGTTCTCGCTGGTACTCACCACGCCCTCCCGTTCCATGCGTTCGATCATGCGCGCCGCACGGTTGTAGCCCACCCGCAGCCGGCGCTGCACCCACGAGATGGACGCCTGGCGGCTCTCGGTCACCAAGCGGACCGCCTGGTCGTACATGACGTCGTCGTAGCCGTCATCCACCATCGCGCCGTCCTCGTCTTCGGAGTCGTCTTCGAGCAGATCGAGTGCGTAGTTCGGCCGCGCTTGCTGCTTGGCAAAGTCGGTGACCTTGCGGATCTCGGCTTCGGAGACAAAGGCCCCGTGCAGGCGCTGCACCTTCGCCGTGCCGGGCGGCAAGTACAGCATGTCGCCGTGCCCCAGCAGGCGCTCGGCGCCGATGCAGTCGAGGATCGTGCGCGAATCCACACGTGCCGTCACCTGAAAGGAAATGCGCGCCGGGAAGTTCGCCTTGATGAGACCGGTGATCACGTCGACGGACGGACGCTGCGTGGCGAGAATCAGGTGCATACCGCAGGCGCGTGCCTTCTGCGCCAAACGCGTGATCGGCTCTTCGACGTCGCGGCCTACCGTCATCATCAAGTCCGCCAACTCGTCGATGATCACCACAATCTTCGGCAAGCGCTGATGCGGCAATCCCTCCGCGGCCGCCTCGACGGTCTCATCGTCTTCGCTCACGACGTTGGTCAGCTCGATTACGCCGGCCCGCCGCTCGTCTTCGTCGTGCTCCATGAGGCGGTTGTAGCCGTCGACGTTGCGCACGCCCTTGTCCTTGAGCAGCCGATACCGCTGATCCATCTCTTCGACGAGGTTCTTCAGCACCACGACCGCCTTCTTCGGATCGGTGACGACCGGGACGAGCAGATGCGGCAGCTCTTCGTATAACGACAGCTCGAGCATCTTGAGGTCGATCATCACGAAGCGCACATCGCGCGGCGACGACTTGAACAGGATGCTCATGATCATGGCGTTGAGCGAGACCGACTTACCGGTGCCGGTGGCACCCGCCAGCAGCAAGTGCGGCATGCGCGCGAGGTCGGCAACCACCGGGGAGCCGGCGCTGTCCTTGCCCAGGGCGAGGGTCAGCGTCGACTGCGCCTCCGCAAACGGCTCGCTTTCCAGAATCTCGCGCAGGAAGACCTGCTCGCGCTTGGCGTTGGCGACTTCGATGCCGACGACGGCCTTGCCCGGCACGGGGGCCAGGATGCGCACGCCGACGGCGCGCAGCGCCATGGCCAGATCGTCCTGCAGCGTGACGATGCGGTTGACCTTCACGCCCGGCGCCGGCTCGATCTCGAACGTAGTGATCACCGGTCCGGGACGCACGGCCACGACTTTGCCTTCGATGCCGAAGTTTCCCAGCTTCGCTTCGAGGATCTCGGAGCTTTTGCGCAGGGCCTCCTCGTCGACGCGCACGACGCTGTGGCGCGGCGTGTCGAGCAGATCGAGCGACGGCGTCTGGTAGCCCGAGCCGTCGGCGAAGGGCAGTGTCGGCTGCGCCGCCAGGCGCCGCGGCTTCTTGTCGTCGGCAACGGCAGACTCCTCGCCGAGCACGATGAGCGGCCCGGCGAGCGGCTCCGATTCGCTCGGTAGCAGCTCGCGCTTGCGATTTTGGAGCGCCCGGGTGCTGCGCTGGTGGCGCCATCGCTGCCAGCCCTGTCGCGCGCCGCCGGTCAGCCTGCTCAGGCCGGTGCGCAGCGAGGAGCCGGTGGTGAACATCAACGCGAGCGCCAGCAGCACGCCGGTCACGACGGCCGCCCCGATCGTGCCGCAGGCGTCCCGCAGCAACGTGCTGACGAAGCCGCCGAACCAGCCGCCCGCGTGCACGACGTCACCGTGTTGTCTCACGAGCCCGACCAACACCGCGAGACTGAGCAGCAGCGCAAACGACGCCATGCCGCGGGTCGCGGAGAGGGCATCGAGCCGTGACCGAAAGAGCTGCACGCCCAGCACCACCAGCAGGAGCGGCACCAGGAACACCGCCAGGCCGAAGGTCTGCATCAGCAGGCTCGACAACCCGTGCCCCACGGGGCCCCCGAGGTTCGTACCCCCTTCGCCGGGCTGGAATGAGACGAAACTGACGAGCGCAAAGAACGCCGCCGCCAGGGTGACCAAGCCCGCTACCTCGTTCAGCAGCTGCGAGGCTTCGTGGTCCTGCGGGTCCTTCGTTTCCGGTTTCACTGCCACTCGACTGCGCGCCACGTCACATCTCCATTACAAACGGCACAATCACCGGCCGGCGCTCCAACGTCTTCGCGAAGAAGCGCTTCAACGCCTTGCGCACCTCTTCCTTGACCTCCATCGAATCGGCGCGCGACTCTGACGTGATCTGCCGCAAGGTCTCAACCACAACGCCCCTGGCGCGCTCGAGGTACTCTTGCCCGTTCGCTTCGATGATGAAGCCGCGCGACACCAGATCCGGGCCGGCGATGATCTCGCCGCTCTGCTGGTCGATGGCCAAGATGGCGAGCACCAGGCCGTCGGACGACAGGTGGCGCCGGTCGCGCAGCACGACGTCTTCGACGTCGCCGATACCTTTGCCGTCGACGAAGACGCGACCGGCGTGCACGGGCGCGGCAACGCGCGCACCGCCGGCGTCGATCTCCAGCACGTGACCGTCTTCCAGGAGGAACGTCGACTCGGGGGCCATCCCCACCGAGTGCGCCAGGGCGCGGTGGCGCACCAGGTGCCGATACTCACCGTGCACCGGTACGAAGTAGCGCGGGCGGACCAGCCGCAGCAGCAGCTTCAGCTCTTCCTGGCTGGCGTGGCCGGACACGTGCACGTGCGCATTCGCAGCGTGGTGGACGCAGGCACCGCGCCGGTAGATGTGGTTGATCATGTTGCTGATCGACTTCTCGTTGCCGGGGATGATGCGCGACGAAAGGACCACGGCGTCGTCCGGTGCCATCTGCACCTGGCCGTGATCCCCGACGGCGATACGGATGAGCGCCGACAACGGCTCGCCCTGGCTGCCGGTGATGAGCAGGGTCACCTGCCGCGGATCGAGGTGGCGCAGCTCGCTGACGTCGGCGAACAGTGCGGCCGGGCTCTCGATGTAGCCGAGCTGCGTGGCGATCTTGATGCTGGTTTGCATGCTGCGACCGACGGTGATCACGCGGCGGCCGTAGCGCTGCGACAGCTCGAGCACCTGCGCCAAGCGGTGCACGTGTGACGAAAACGTCGAGAAGAAGATCTTGCCCGCCGTCGCGCGGAAGATGCCGTCGAGATCGCCGTGCACGGTGCGCTCCGATGGCGTATAGCCGGCGCGTTCGGCGTTGGTCGAGTCGGACAGCAGCAGCAAGACGCCGGCGGCGGCATAATCCGCGAGCCGTTGCAGATCGGATGCGGCGCCGCCGATGGGCGTCTGGTCGAGCTTGAAGTCACCGCTGTGGATGACCGTGCCGGCCGGTGTGCGGATCGCCAGGGCGACGGCATCGACGATCGAGTGCGTCATGTGCACTGCTTCGAGGGAGAACGGTCCCATCTCCCACGGCTGGCCTGGCCGGAAGACTTCAAGGCGGGTCTCGTCGAGCAGGTTGTGTTCGCGCAGCTTCTCGGTGAGCAGGCCGGCAGCCATTGGCGTGGCGTACACCGGCGCCGGGACGTCGCGCAGAACGTAGGGCAACGCACCGATGTGGTCCTCGTGGCCGTGGGTCATGACGAACCCGCGAAAGCGGTCACCGAGGCGCTGCACATAGCTCAGATCGGGAATGACCAGATCGATCCCGAGCATGTGCAGCTCGGGGAACATGAGGCCGCAATCGATGGCGATCGCCGCATCGCCGTATTCGAGCACCAGGCAATTGAGGCCGATCTCACCGAGCCCACCGAGCGGGATGACGCGGAGCAAGCCACTACCGTTGGCGCCGGACAATCGTCAACCTCACAAGGGTTACTGAGAGAACGTCCCGACCAGGGACCCAGCGACAATCTCAGCCATGAACCGCAGCCTCCACAGCACCGCACAGCACGGGGGGGATCATAGCCGCCGGCAGTCTGCCTAGTCAACGCGACGAGCTCTGTCCCTCAATCCGCATTCCGCAATCCGAAATCCCCAATCGACACCGCCCTTGCGGGCGGCATTAGGCTCGGCTATAGCCTGCTTGCAGTTATACCGGCAGGTTCGGCAAACGTCTTGTTAGGCCACGAGTTTTCGTGGGCATTTTGTTAAGCAACGCAGCACGCGTCCCTGGACATGCAGCGCCCCCGGTTGACGAGTTTAGAGCAAAGGAGGGAACGCGCATGGCGCAAGGGACCGTTAAGTGGTTCAACCCCGAAAAGGGGTACGGGTTCATCCGGCAAGAGAACGGCGAAGATGTCTTCGTCCACTACTCTTCGATCGCCGGTGACGGCTTCAAGAGTCTCGAAGAAGGCCAGCGGGTGGAGTTCGATGTCACCCCGGGTCGCAAGGGACCGCAAGCCAGTAACGTCAGCAAGATCTAAGTGATCTGCATCTGACGGTAAGAGCGCCCCGTCGGCAAACGCCGGCGGGGCGTTCCCGTTTTCGCGGCGGTTGACTGTCGTAGGTGCTGCCGCCAGGATGAGACTCCGTGTCCACCTTCGCCCTCATATCCGATCCGCACGTCAGCGTACCCAACCCCGAGACGGGCTGGTACGCGCCACCCATTCCGTTGGAGCCGACGATGTACGATCGCAGCGTCGAGCTGCTCGACGCTGCGATCGACGAGATCAACGCGCTGCCGGAGCTGGACTTCGTCCTCGTCGCCGGCGACCTGACGCGCGATTCCGAGCCGTACAATCACGACAAGGCGCGCGAATTGTTCACGCGCTTCCGCAAGCCCGTCTTCTGTGTCTCCGGTAACCACGACCAACCACGTCCCGCAGCGCTACGGCCGCGCGCCTATCTGGACCCGCACGTCACGCCGGTGCGGACGACGGAGATCCCACGACTCTACGGTGACTTCGGGTTCGAGAACTCACAGCGCACCGCATTCAGCTGTGATCCGACTGACGACGTGCACCTCGTCGGCATCTGCTCGGCGAAACCGGATGAGGATCGCGGCTACATCGCTCCCGAGGTGCTGGCCTGGCTCGATGACGACCTGGCGAAGCACCGCAACGGGCGCGAGACCATCGTCATGCTGCATCACAGCATCATCGAGCATGTTCCCGGCGAGACCGTGAACCCGACCTTCTCGTGGTTCCACGTGGAAAACGCGCACGAGTTGAAGGCCATCCTGCGCAAGCACGGCGTGCGCATCACGCTCACGGGCCACCTGCACATCCAGGACGTGAAGGAGGAGGACGGGCTGCACAACATCGTCACCGCATCGCTGGCGGGTTATCCGCACGCCTACCGGATCCTCACCCTGCGCGATGGCGTGTTGGACGTGCGCAGCCGCCGGCTGAGCTCGATCGCGTCGCAGCCCGATCTGCAAGCCTTCTCCCGCCGTTTCACAGCCGATGCGTTCGTCAACGTGATCAGCGACGCGCTCGTCGCTGCGCCGTTCAACTATCCGCGGCCGAAGGCGGAGGTCGCGGCGTGCAAGCTGCGCGACTGGTGGCCGTCGGTCGCCGACGGCGACGAGCAGTTTTCGTACACGGCCGAGGAGCTCGGCGACGCGGCGTTGGCCGCCTACGTCAACGCCTTCAGCGACCGGCCGCCTGCCGACAACGAGCTGGAGATCCTGCTGCGCGACGCGTGATCCGTGGCGCCGGCTCGGGCTCGTGTCACGACCTACAGCCGCGCCCTGCGCTGTGCTACCTTCCGAGCGTGCGCACCGCTGACGTCGTGATCATCGGCGCTGGGTTTGCCGGCGCCTCGACAGCGTATCATCTCGTCGCGCGCGGGGTTCGCAACGTCCTGCTCCTCGAACGCGAAGCCATCGCCGGGAGGCATGCGTCCGGGCGCAACGCCGCGCTTGCATACCAGGTGCTGTCCGATCCGGCCGAGGCGCGCCTCGCCGTCGAAGGAGCGACCTTCATCGCGGCGCCGCCCGATGGTTTCAGCAGCACAGCGCTCTTGCGTCGGTGCGGATCGCTGCTCGTTGCCGGGGAGCGCGGGCTGCCGCAGTTGCATGACGCGTGTCATGTCGCCCGCCGGCTCGGGCTCAATGGCGAGGTGATCGACGCCGCTGCAGCCGTGCGGCGGGTGCCGGCGCTGGTCGGCGCACCATTCGCCGGCGCCTTCTGGAATCTCGACGATGGGGTGGTGGATATTCACGCGCTGCTGCATGGCTATCTCGCGGCCGCGCGGCGCGGCGGGGCACGCATCGAATATCACCGGGCGATCACGGGCATGCGTGTGCACAGCGGCCGCGTGGAAGCCGTCGAAACGGATGGCGCAACGGTGACCACAGGCGCCGTAGTGAATGCCGCGGGTGCCTGGGCCGGTACGATCGGCGAGCTTGCGGGCGTCGGCACTCGCACCTTGGCGCCGCGCCGCCGCCACTTGTTTCAAACCCGGGTCGACGTAGCCATCGATCGTGAGTGGCCCTTCGTCTGGCACAACGACTCCGACGTGTACTTCCGCCCGGAGGGTGATGGCTTGCTGATGAGCCCGTGTGACGCAACGCCCCACCCACCGCAGGAGCCGGTGGTGGACGCGGCGGCGGCGCGCCTCCTCGCCGAGAAAATCGCGCGCGCGTTCCCCAGCCTGGCGTCCGCACGTATCGCATCGAGCTGGGCGTGCCTGCGCACGTTCGCACGCGACGAACGCTTCGTCATCGGCCGCGATCCCGACGTGCAGGGACTCACCTGGGTCGCCGCCCTCGGTGGCCACGGGATGACGACGAGTCCAGCTGTCGGCCGTCTGGGGGCCGCGGCCGTGCTCGGCGAGGCCAGCGAGGAGCTGCAGCATTTCTCACCGGCGAGACTGGCAAGAACGTGAGAGCGTGAGAGGGTGTGAGCGTTTGAGCGTGCCCCCTTCCCCACGCTGCCGCGCCACGCACTTCCTCCTTGAGTCCCTGCAGCGGCTCGGCTAGCCTCGCCGTGATGTCCGACCGCTCTGCAACCAAGCGCCTTCCCACACGCGCAGTGCGCATCGGGACGCTGCAGATCGGCGCCGGCGCGCCGGTTGCGGTGCAGAGCATGTGCGCGACCAAGACGCGGGACATCGACGCGACCGTGGCGCAGACCATCCAGCTGCAGCGCGCCGGGGCCGCTGTCGTGCGCATCGCCGTCGACAACGACAAGGAGGTCGAAGCGCTCAAGGAGATTCGCCGGCAGACCGACGCGGTGCTGGCGGTTGATCTGCAGGAGAACTACCGATTGGCCGCCAAGGTCGGGCCGCACGTCGACAAGATCCGCTACAACCCCGGCCACCTGCATCACGTCGAGCGCGACAAATCGATTCGCGACAAGGTGGGCTGGCTGGTTGCCGTGGCGCGCGACACGGATTGCGCCATCCGCATCGGCGTCAACTGCGGCTCGGTGGCGCCGGAGTTTCTGCAACGCCACCCGCACGACCAGCTGGCGGCGCTTGTGGAGTCGGCACTCTATCACTGCTCGCTGATGGAGGAGGTGGGGTTCGAACGCTTCGTCGTGTCGCTGAAGGATTCCGATCCGCGCAAGGTCGTCGAGGCCAACCGCCGCTTCGCGCAGGCGCGCGCTGACGTGCCGCTGCACCTCGGCGTCACCGAGGCCGGGATGCCGCCCGAGGGCATCATCAAGACACGCCTGGCGTTTGAAAAGCTGCTGGCCGAGGGCATCGGCGACACCATCCGGGTTTCGCTGACCTTACCCAACGACCGCAAGCACGAGGAGGTTGAGGTCGGCCACCGCATCATCGGCGACGTCGCGCACGGCCGCTTCATTTCGGTCCCCGATTTTGGCCGCGGCCTGAACATCATTTCGTGCCCGAGCTGCTCGCGGGTCGAGAACGAGAGCTTCGTCGAGCTGGCGGCGCAGGTGCGCGAGCTGACCCGCTACGCGCAGCAGCATCGCATCACCATCGCCGTGATGGGGTGCCGGGTGAACGGTCCCGGCGAGACTGATGACGCCGATCTGGGCTTGTGGTGCGGGCCGTCGACGGTGAACTTGAAGCGCAAGGACGTCAAGATCGGCGCCTTCAGCTACGACGCCGTGTTGCCACACCTCCGTGCCGAGCTGGACCGCATCATTGCCGAGCGCGCTCAGACGGGCGCCGCGTCGTCAATGGACGCGGCTTGACCGGCGCCGGCTCGCAAGA
>Ga0335070_10012275_pt1 | contig 9999 bp, 10 predicted proteins | sample Lox_Sample_13_FD_206722 | JGI IMG/M metagenome (GOLD analysis project Ga0335070, IMG submission 206722) | Soil microbial communities from Loxahatchee National Wildlife Refuge, Florida, United States - Lox_Sample_1.3 | ecosystem: Environmental > Terrestrial > Soil > Wetlands | place: USA: Florida... | reverse complement strand
GAAGTCGTGATCGGGGAGTATGGCGGCCAGATGGCCTCGTTCGAGTGGGTCTTCTCCCCGCGCGGCGCCGGCGGGCTCCCGGTCCCTATGTTCGACCGCACGACAGGCGCGGTGGACCCGGCCGTGATCGCCTATTGGAAGGAGCACTACGACGTGGCCGAGTTCCTCCGTCGCCACTGGCCGGAGCTCAGGCGTGATCTCGACGGCAAGATCCACCTGACCGTCGGCTCGGCCGACACCTTCTATCTAGACGGTGCGGCGCACCTGTTGGAAGCGACGATGAAGGGGCTCGGGGCCAGGAGCGACTTCCGCTACGTCGAAGGGCGCAGCCATTTCGACCTCTACACCGTGGGCGACGACCGCTCGGGTCTGTACAAGGCCATCGCATGGGAGATGTATGCGCTCGCCCGGCCGGGATCGAAGTCGCCGCCCGTCAGCCCCCCTCCGGCCCGCTGAGCGCGGCCGGATCGGCCAACTCGGCCGCGGCGGCCCGGCCGCCGTAATTCTCCTGACGCGCCACACCAGCACCACATCGATCTCGCGCCGGCGCGCGGCATCCGGCAGTTGCTCACGGGCTTGCCGCTTGACCGCTCCGGAGCCAACCTCACGAATCTGCGTGGCGATGGTCCGGCCGCGCCGGTCGGCATACTCATGCAGAGCGCGCATCTGCATGGCCAGAGTCTGTTGATCGCTAGTGGACACGCGGGCGCACAGACGGGTTTGCTTCCGGTGGCGGATTCAAACTCGATCACGCATTCGGGACTGGCGACCGGCTCCGGCGCGATCAGTTCGACAAATCTCGGCTGGCGCCGTGCCTTCGGCCTCCATTTATCGGCCGCAACGAGAAGCCGTTTCAGTTTGCCGCCGTCCCGGCGCAGTTGCTGAGCGGTCCGGTTGACTCCTTGCTGCCGGGCGGCATTGATAGCAACCGTCCACAACTCGTCCGGGATCGGCGATTTTCGCGAACGGCTGCTCCTCCACTGCTCGAATCGCGTCCGCGCCGCTTCCATGTCGCCGGCCTCTCCCGCCCGCTCTGCCATTGCTCTCCTCCACCCTTGATTCCGCCGAAGAACGACAGTAGCAGTTGCGGCCCGAACCCTTCACGCATGCTTACCGAAAGGACACGCTCTCTTCCGACAGACCGAATTCCTGCTCATAGAACTCGATGGTGGCTGCACGACAGAGCGCAGTATGGTTCGCAAAAAGTTCGGACGCGGGCAACGCTGCCGCCACTCGACCCTGGCAATTCTCCGTGCGGGCGAAGGCCATCCGATGGCTGTCGGCGGGATGCACACTGAACATCCCGGTCTTGCCCTGCTCCAACCCAGCCAGAAGCCGGCTGGCGAACCCGGCCGAATAGCGGCTCCGGAGGGACGCGACAAAGCCGGGGTAGTTGTCGACCAGCCGTCCTCCCTGTCTCATCCGACTGAGCTGCACGAGCGCCCGTTGTGTAGCCACCGCCAGGAGATTGATTTCCAGGACCGCGGAGATAAATGCTTCGGTGCCGGCTACCCGAACCTGGTAACGGTCGGCTTCCAATTCCATGCGGCGCAGAACGGCACAACTGGTGGCGCATGCCGCAACCATCAGCAGCCACAGAAGTCCGCGCGCCGGCTGGACGAGCACCTGGGCCAGATGTAATACGAACCTCCTTTCCCGGTCCGCCGTTTCGAGCCGTCTGAGGATTTGCTGATCGAGTTCATCGGGCTCAAATACCACCCGCGAAAACCACGCGTTGACGCTCCAGATGAGGCGATTGGATCGTATGTTCGTGGTCAGGGCGGCATGGCCCAGCTCATGGGCGAGAACCCCGGCCATCTGATCCAGGCGCAACCCCGCCACCAGGGGCAATCCGACCACCAGGTCGAAGCCGGGGCGGAAGAGACCGACGATGCCTCCGGCGAAGACGCAGCCGCAGTTCACGTTGCAGTCGATGGCGATGCGCGACGGTTCCGGCGCTCCAACGTTCGAGGCGAGTTGCTTCAGGAAGGCATACAACAGCGGCTCCTCTTCAGGACTTATTAGGTGCGGTTCTGCGGCTCGGGCGGGGCGCGCCACTAGCGGCTTCAACAACGAGAGGATCATCAGGCAGCCGCCAATCAGGAGCGCAGGAGAGACGACAAACACGCGGAGCCCTGAGGCTGCGCCGGAATGAGCACCGTATGCCGATGCCAGCCAGTAGACTCCCCAGCCGGTCAGCGGGATCAACGCGAAGTACACCAACAGCAAAAGGATGGTTACCAGTGCTGCCAGCATCAACCCTAACCGGCACCAAGGGGAAACCACGACCGGTGGAATGCGCTCTCCAGGCAGGCCCAACGCCCGCAATTGGCCAGCAATATCGCGATCAGTCTGGTGAAACACGAATTACGTATCTCTCTGTCCGAGATAGTGAATCTTGTGTAGTTTGATGTCAAGGCGCGGATGCCGGGAGTGCAGCGTCATGAACCACGGTTGCTGCGCGGCCAGCTCGGCTCGTCCTTCGGATTTTCGTTCGTCTCAAGGTTTGGGTCGATGTGTAAGGCCCGCAGAAACTCGATGTCATCGGCGGTGATGAGCGTGGGGGGAAGAGTTGTGCGAGGTATGCCGGGACAGGCCGCTATCAATCGTTCAAAAGGTAGTTCCGCCTGGAAGTCCAGGCCACAATCACAGCAATGCGCGATCACCAGCAGTGTGTAGTTGCTGGTGAGAAAAAGAGTATGCGGGATCGGCGTTCCCACGCAATACCCATTCCCGTGAGAGAAATTCAATTGCCTGAGATATCGAGGCATAATGCCATCCCTCTCCCCCAGCGGCAGCCCCTCTGGCGATACTTGGGGCGGCTGGCAAAGCAGCACTTTTTGTTTCTCTGACACACCTCTCGCCAGAGGAGCTCCAACACATTGGACGCTTGTTCGGGGGATATCAGTTTCGTCCGTTCCGGGCGGCGCAGGCGCCGCCGAGGTCGTGCGATTCCGCGTGGGTGAGAGTGCGCTCTGGCGTCCTTGGACTGCGCCAAATGGGCCACCCAGGTTGTCTAATCCGTGCTATTCCTGTTGTCGGAACCCCGTGGAGCGCAGGATGGCGATTAGCCGGGATCATCCGTTGCGGAGACTGTTCGGCGAACTGGTTCGCCGCCATTTTCAAGACGACGCCGGCATTGCGCAGTATGTCTCCGGTCTCCTACTTGACTTTGTGCACGTCGATAATCTCTACCGGATCCGCAATGCCCGTGGGAGGCGGCTGGAAGACGTCGGCGAGATGCTCATCGAATCGAACCCGTTGCTGGAGGCCCGATCCTTCGACCGGGAGCGCGCGGTACGCAAGCATATTGGTGACTACACGCTATTCCTCACCGGGCTCTTCCCTGAGTACGTCGCCTCGCTGCCGCGACGCGGCCTGCACCTCGGCAGCATGGTGGATTACGTCAAGGCCGGGAAGGAGTCGTACCACATTGTTTCCTGCTTCGATCAGTTCGAATACCGCAACGAGGCGCCGCTGTTTCGCCGGCTCTCGGAGTCGTTCGAGCTCCGGGTGTACGCCCTCAATCTCGTCAAGCAGGACCTGGAGCGCGAACAGCGAGGACGATACGAGCACTGGAAGGCGCAGTTGAACTGAAGCGCCATCGATCTCTGCGAGGCCGGTACTTGAATTCCGTTAGCACCGCCCGAGCAGTTACTGCGGAAACTATCGACGTCGGCATTCGCACAATACTCTTGACAGCGACCGCTTTCGGCATCACAATCAGCACCGGAGTTCACAGAGGAGCTCTACTATGACGCAAGCAATGCAAATGTTATCTGACCGTCTTGTCGCCCTCTGGAACGAGGGCAACTTCGGACTAGCTTCCGAAGTCTACGCTGAAGATGTCATTTACCACCAATATACGGTGCCCGAACCGCTGAGGGGGCGCGAAGCCGCCATTCAGTTCGTCAAGAAAATTAAAGCTGCCTTCCCGGACTTCAAGCTGAAGCTCGAGGAGACGGTGGAAGAAGGCAACAAAGTGTTTGGCCGGTGGTCATGGACCGGCACACACAAGGGCGAGTACAAAGGTATCGCCCCCACCGGAAGAACGGTCGACCAGATGGGTGTCACGATCCTTCACGTCGAAAACGGCAAGATTGTCGAGTTGTTCGACATAGCCGATTCCTATCACCTCATGCGCCAACTTGGAGCCGTGCCCAAAGCGGCGGCTGCGCAATAAGGTCCGTTGCCTCTGCTGGCCGCACTGTGGCATGCGCCCTGAGCGGCCGGCCCTTCAATCGTCATGAACTGACCCTCGGATATCGGCTATCATGAGTCTGGGACAACTTCAGCAAATTTGAAGTTATCAGCTTTGGAATCCTCTACACTTCCTTCGGCAAATCCGCCAGACCGTCACGTGGTCGTTGTCGGTGGAGGCGTGATCGGCGTCTGCTGTGCGTACTTCCTCGCAAGGCGCGGCGCGCGGGTGACCGTGCTGGAGCGGGATGAAATCGGTAAAGGAGCCTCTTACGGAAACGCCGGTTCGATCGCGCCCGGCCATACACCGATCAACAAACCCGGCCGGGTAAAACAAGCGCTCAAATCGCTATTCGATCCGCTCAGTCCGTTGTACATTGCTCCGCGTTTTGATCCTGAACTTGCGCGGTGGTTGTGGACGTTCAGCCGTACCTGCACGAAGCGGCATCTCGATTCTTCGATGAGCATTATGGGACCGCTCGGGCACGCCACCCGCGCGTTGTTTGACGAACTCGTGGACCAGGAGAAACTGGAGTGCTGTTTTCGGCGCGAGGGCTACTACGAGATCTATCTCACCGAGCGCGGTTTCGAATCTGCCAAAAGAGAAGCCGCTCTCATCGCGCGTTACGGCTTCCATCCGGATATCATTGGCGGAGACGCTCTACGGGCGCGCGAGCCTGCCATGAACCGCCAGGTGATCGGCGGCGTCTTCTACCCGGACGCGGCAACCGTGAATCCGTATCGTTTCGTCATCGAACTGGCGAAGCGGGCCGAACGATATGGCGCTATCTTTCAAACAGCTACTGAGGTCGCCGAGATCCGGACTTCCGGCGTCAGGGTGTCCGGCGTACGAACGCAGAAAGGCGAAACGCTGGAAGCGGACGCTGTGATTCTCGCTACCGGCGCTTACAGTCCTGCGCTCATCCGCCGGCTGGGCTTGCGGCTGCCCGTTCAACCCGCGAAAGGTTACCACCGCGATTGCGAATCCGCGGCAGGAAAGCCGCCACTTCTTAGCCAGGCTTGTGTGCTCGGCGAGAACATGGTGTTTTGCACGCCCATGGACGGTTTCGTGCGCTTCGCCGGGACGCTCGAATTCTCGGGGTTGAATCACGAAATCCGCCGTCCGCGTCTGGAGCAGCTCACGAACGCGTCGCGGCGTTACTTGCACGGTACGGAAGGCGCAACCTTCCGGTCGGAATGGTGCGGGCTGAGACCATGCCTGCCTGACGGATTGCCCGCCGTGGGTCCGCTGTCACGATACCCGAATCTGTTCGTGGCCACTGGGCACGCGATGCTGGGCCTCACCCTGGGTCCCGTCACCGGAAAACTGATGGCTGAGTGCATTCTTGACGGTTCGCCGAGCATCAGCCTGGCAGGATTGAGCCCCGAGCGCTTCTGAGAATTTTCCGGCATTCCGATACTAGTCCCTGTACGAACCATCCCCACTTCAGATATTCTTGTCTTTAAAAGCAGTGGGTTCCTTGGTTGCGGGGGCCGGTCGGGAACATCTCATGGAAGGAGGCGGAAGGTCATGAGTTTGAGCCAGCTCGCACGGTCTATTTGTGAATCGCCAACGCTTAAATTGAACGAGATCGCAGCGCTGCTTCGAGACAAGGGCGAGCCCGTCATCCATCTGGGCGGCGGCGAGCCGAAGAGCAAGACGCCGATCGACGCAATCATGAGCTGCTCCTCGATGCTGCAGACCGGCGATGTAAAATACGCACCTCCGGATGGCATTCCTGCGCTGAAGAAGGCGATCATCCGGTACACCGAGGAACACTACGGCCGCATTGTCAGTCCGGAAAATGTGATCGCGTCGAACGGCGCAAAGCAAGCCATCATGGTGGCCCTGCATGCCATCCTGGACCCAAAGGAAGAGGTCATCTTCCCCGTCCCCTACTGGGTGAGCTACCCCGAAATGGTGAAGCTGGCCGGCGGCGTTCCCGTGCCCGTTGCGGCGCGCGACGGCAGTTTCGAGCCCACAGTCGAGGAAATCGCCGAGGCAATCGGGTCGTACACCAAGGCGGTCATTATCAACAGCCCGAACAACCCGTCGGGCGTCGTATATTCGGAGGAATTCGTAGCCGGCGTGGTGGAACTGTGCGAAAAGCGGAGCCTGTACCTGATCATGGACGACACGTACAACCGCCTGCTCTTCGACGGCCGGACGCCCACGAACTGTTATCGCTATGCGAGCGAGGGCAACCTGGACAGCTCCAAGCTCCTGCTGATCAATTGCGTCTCGAAGATGTACGCCATGACCGGTTTCCGGATCGGCTGGGCGATCGGCAACAAGGCGTTGATCCGGGCGATGGCGAACATCCAGTCGCAGGAAACCTCGGGGCCGGCCACGCCGTCGCAGTGGGCCGCTGTGGGCGCTTTGAACGGTATTCAGTCCTCCATTGAGAGCCTGCGCCTGACGCTCGAGAACAATCGCAACGTGATGATGGCCCGGCTGGGAGCGTTCCCCGGGGTGAAGGTGGTCAAGCCCGGCGGCACGTTCTACTGCTTCCCGGACTTCAGCGCCTATGAGAAGGACTCCGGAAAACTCGCGCGCCTGCTGCTCGAAAAAGTGCGCGTGGTCACGGTGCCTGGGCGCGAATTCGGGCTGGAAGGCCATCTGCGCCTGAGCTATTGCGGCGCCATTAAGGACGTGACCGAGGGAATTAACCGGATCAAGTGGGCGCTTGACCCAGACGCGCCCAACGAACTATTCCTGGGTGACCGTAAAATCGTAAGGGACTGGCGATGAATTTCTACGTGGAAGCTGCGTCCCCCGCTTCGCCCGAAGCCGGGAGGCTCGCAAGCGTGTACGGCCTCGAGAATCACGGATTGACCAACCTGCATCGGGTCTATTGGAATCTGCCCACGGCGTCGCTCTACGAGGAGATCGTCTTTCGCGGCGAGGCGCGCATTTCGCACCTGGGGCCCGTTGTGGTGAATACAGGCAAGCACACGGCCCGGTCCGCTGCTGATAAGTACATCGTCCGGGAGGATGGCACCGAGAGAGAGGTTTGGTGGGGCGAATACAACCGCCCCTTCAGCGTGGAGAAATTCAACGCCCTGCTCACGCGCATCCAGGCGTATCTGCAAGGCCGCGACGTGTTTGTGCAGGACTGCTATGCGGCGGCGGATCCGGACTATCGCCTCCCCATCCGGATTGTGACCGAGCAGGCATGGCACAGCCTGTTCGCGCGCAACATGTTCCTCAAAATCCGCGGCACCGAGGAACTGAAACACCATGTGCCGGAGTTCACGGTGATCTGCGTTCCCTCGTTTCTTGGTTCGCCGCTGATCGACGGCACCAGGACCGAAACGTTCATCATCATCAACTTCGCCGAGCGGCTGGCGTTCATCGGCGGCTCCGCCTACGCAGGCGAGATCAAGAAGACCATCTTCACGGCGCTGAATTTCCTGCTGCCGCTGGAAGGCGTGTTGCCCATGCACTGTTCGGCCAACTTGGGGCCGGAGGGTGACGTAGCGCTGTTCTTCGGACTCTCGGGCACCGGGAAGACCACGCTCTCAGCCGACCCCGGGCGCAGACTTATCGGCGATGACGAACACGGCTGGAGCGACAACGGAGTCTTCAACTTCGAGGATGGCTGCTATGCCAAGGTGATCCGCCTTTCGCCGGAGGCCGAACCGCAGATCTACGCCTGCACGCGCCGCTTCGGGACCATTTTGGAGAACGTTGTGTTCGATCCGCTGTCGCGCCGCCTGGATCTCAACGATGAAACGGTGACGGAGAACACACGCGCCGCCTACCCGCTGGACTACATCGAGAACTATCTGCCGGCAAAGCGGGCGGGACACCCCGCGAACGTTGTCCTGCTGACGTGCGACGCCAGTGGCGTGATGCCGCCGATTGCGCGGCTCGACCCCGACCAGGCGATCTACCACTTCATCTCCGGCTACACGAGCAAAATCGCGGGCACCGAAATCGGCCTGGGAATAGAGCCGGAAATTACTTTCAGTGCCTGTTTTGGCGGACCCTTCATGGTGCACCATCCATACAAATATGCTGAAATGCTGAAGGCCCGCCTGCTGAAACACTCCGCCACGTGCTGGCTGGTGAATACAGGCTGGACCGGCGGCCCCTTTGGCATCGGCAAGCGGATCAGTATCGCCTACACGCGGACGCTGCTGCATGCCGCGCTCAACGGCAAGCTCGCGCACGTGCCATTCCGGCAGGATCCCGTGTTCGGCTTCGCTGTGCCGGCCGAATGCGAAGGCGTGCCCGCGCAAATTCTTGACCCGGCAAGCCAGTGGCCGCGGCGCGAAGACTACTTCTCCAGGTACCACGATCTGGCAGCGCGTTTCGTTGAGAACTTCAAGCTCATGAAAGATGGCTGTCCCGAACAAATCGCGAAGGCCGGCCCCCGGATTGAGACAACCCCGGCGTAGCTGTTTTCGGGGCGGGCGTATAATACCGGCGGAGGCCGTTATGCATTTTGAAGGCTTCTCTTTCGGTTCGATCCGCATCGACGGCGTTAACTATGAACACGATGTCCTGATCGAGCGCGGCAAAGTTCGGAAACGTAATAAGAAACCCTCCAAGCAATTCCGTGACACCTTTGGACACACTCCACTTTCGGCAAAGGAGGAAATACCTTGGAAATGCAGCCGGCTCGTCGTGGGCTCAGGCGCACACGGCGCCCTGCCGGTCACAGACGACCTGAAGCGTGAAGCCAGGCGTCGCAAAATCGAGCTGGTCATTCTTCCGACGCCCGAAGCGATCGAGGCGTTGCAGAAAGAAGATCTGGACCAAACCAACGCGATCCTGCACGTGACTTGCTGAGTACTTCTCGCTCCCTTCGGTATAGAAGTTCGCCGCGCATTTCGATACTGCGTGCGTTAAGGTCATCGGGCTGTCAATCGCCGGGCATCGGAAGCGGGCCCGGCATATCGGCGATTGCGGTTATCAACTGCGTGACGTTGGTCTTCAGTTGCATCAACTTCTCCGCGGCGGGCTCCGGAAGCGGGCCCGGAATGTCCATCCGATTGATCCTGTTTTGAAGGTTGGTGGTGAGGCCCAGCGCTAGCTGCCGTGCCAGTGCCGCTTGCGCAAGAAGCACCGGGCGGGAGGGCTGGGGTAAGGGGCCCGGCATGTCCGCCCTGAGACTAAGCGAGCGGGCAATCACGATCAGAGCTTCCACGGCCTGAAAATCGTCGGCGATCGACAAAAGCGCCGTGGCCTGAGGCCTCGGTATCGGGCCCGGGATGTCCGCCACGAGCGATAGTGTCAGGCTTTGCGCGTCCAGAGCCTGGACGATCGTCTGTTCATAGGCCGCGCTTGGGCTCGAAGGGGCCAGGCACAACATAATGCCCGGACAGGTATCGGGCGGGCTTTCTTCCGCCCGGCTAATGGTACTCCGGCTGACCATGAGTGCCATTGCTGCGAAAGTTGTAAGGAGCAGTCGAGAGAGAGTGACTTTACTCTGGCTTTGCATGGATCAAACCTCCTGGCCAGAATTTCCCTCTTGGCATCCTGGCCGCCACCAATTATACAGCGATCAGATAGTTATAGACCTGTTTATCTGTTATCGTGGGCGAACCCCGGAGATCATCTCCAAACTCGGCCTGGCTGCTGCCGCCCGGACGTATAATGCCAGCGGAGGCCATTATGCGTTTTGAGGGCTTCTCCTTCGGTTCGATCCGCATTGACGGGATCACCTACGAACACGACGTGCTCATCGAGCGCGGCAAGATACGGAAGCGCAACAAGAAACCTTCCAAGGAGCTTCGTGACACGTTCGGGCACACGCCACTCTCGGCCAGGGAGGAAATACCCTGGAAATG
>Ga0335070_10012273_pt1 | contig 10000 bp, 13 predicted proteins | sample Lox_Sample_13_FD_206722 | JGI IMG/M metagenome (GOLD analysis project Ga0335070, IMG submission 206722) | Soil microbial communities from Loxahatchee National Wildlife Refuge, Florida, United States - Lox_Sample_1.3 | ecosystem: Environmental > Terrestrial > Soil > Wetlands | place: USA... | reverse complement strand
TGAGACAAGAGGTTGCATCGAGGCCGACGATCCGTTAGCCGACCAGGACGAAGCGTCGGAGTCCGGCCACAGGTTGAGGAGTGGCCGCCCCAGAGAGCTCGTAGTCCATCGGTGACATGGCCCGGAGGGGCTTGCTCGCCCTGACGGCGGCAGGCTAGAGTCCCGTGTCGGCGCAGGCGGTAACGAGAGAACCGAGGTAGCCATGACCGAGACGATCGGTCGAGCTCGACTCGTTCGGCCGGCGGCGGTCGGCGTTGCCGTCGTGGCGCTGGCAGCCGCCGTTCCGGCGACCTCAATCGCCGCCGCCACGCCGAAGAGCTGCCCGCCGGCGTCGGTCGTGAGCGCCGCGCTGGGAACGAAGGCGAGCACGCCAACGCTGACCAAGAACCCGTACGGCATCAGCTGCAAGTACGGCAGCAACGCGCTCGCACCGAAAGTCGAGTTCCAGCAGGACACAGCCTCGACATTCGCCGCCGGTGAGAAGGCGGCCAACGCGGCGCTCCCCGTCACCAAGATCGCACACCTGGGTCAAGCAGCCTGGGCGCCGAAGAGCGGCGGTTCCATCTACGTCTTCACCGGCAGCTACCAAGTCAAGATCCTCGCCGTCCTGACCAGCCTCCCCAAACTCGAGGCCCTCGCGCGGAAGCTGCTCTGAGTTCGGATGAACACCAAGACACATCTAGCCGCCATCCTGGCCGCCCTCGTCGCCGTGTCAGCTACCTCGGCATCGGCGGGACTGCTGCCGTGGCCAGGAGACCCACGGGTGTGCAGCGACTACATCTCCTCTGCCCACCCCAAAGGCAGCACCTATCAGCAAACCCACTGCGCGAAACACGCCGCCGCCCTGGCGCTCAAAGCCGAACAAGGCGCCGCCACAATCAACTGCGGCCCGCTACGCAAAGACACGACAATGCTGCGCTGGCACTGCGCCTGGGGCTACCAAAATTCCCTCCCCTACAACGTCATCTTCACCAACTCGACCGGCACCCCGGTCGGCCCCTGGCTGGTGCGGGTGAAGTACGTCGGCCCTAACTACAACGCACCCTGACTTCCGCCGGTCGCACGTCGGCCAGTAGCTCGAGGGGTAGTCGAGCGCGACCAGCAGCGACGGCGTGCCCATCTCGTGGAGCGCGACCTCGGCCTGGACAGTTAACCGGTTCCAATGCGCAGTCAGCCCCGGAGTCAAGATCGAAACGCAGGAAAGACGACCGAAGTGCCGTGCGCTACGAAGAAAGAGCCCCGCGGTAAGCGAGGATCCTCCCTGCGGCTATGGCCTCGACAGGCTCCGGCGTTCCCCGTGGGTCGGCGTAACGCAGGCTGTCCCGTCATCGACCGGGCCGTCACTCTCTTTTCCTACGCTGCAAGCCCTAGCCGAGCGCCGCGACAGGTCGCGAGGCTCGTACAAATGAAAGCCCCACATGTGCGGGGCTTTCAAGTGTGGGAATCGCCTGGATTCGAACAAGCATCAAGAACCACCTACGACACTAGCGTGAGAGTGGTCGGCGTCGCTTCGAGCTGCTTGGTAACGATCGTTTTGTTGATCATCCAGGAGATGCTCGCGGTGTCGGTGTCGGCCGTGGAAGAGCGCGTGAAGCTGCCATGCGTGAACGACGAGCCCCTCGACCACGGCCCGACGGTGACCTCCGTCACCTGGTGGAACTTCTGGCCGGCCTGGCGCTCAAGCAGGCTGGCGACGACGCTCGTCCGACTCTGATTGGGGCGGAAGAAGACCTGGGCGTAGATGACCGGGCCGCCCCGAGCGCCCTGAAGCTTCGCGAATACCCGACAACTGTATCGCCCGATGTCGGCGCGGGCCGGGTGGCCGAAAGCCGCCTGCACGAGCGACGCGGCGGCGACGGAAACCACGACGACCGCCACGAGGCCCCTTGCGATACGACCGTTCATGTGTCGCTCCCTTCGAACCCCCAAGCGGCTCGAGCCCGGGACGACCGTGCCCCGCGCTCGCCTGCCACGCTCCGGTCGAGGCGATGGTGTGCCCTCGATTTCTATCCCAACTCGCACGGCGATACCAGCTTGCCTCTTGCCGACACGTGCCGTCCGACTACTACTGCGGCTCGTAGGCAAGCTCTCGGCTGGGCCAGCGTCCTGTCACTCAGGACCGGTAGAAAGACGCCTTACCGGTCGCCCAGTCACTCCCGGGATAGCGGGCGCCGCTCAACCAAGCGGATGACTCCGAATAAGTCAGCTCGTGGCCGTCGCGACGGAGTGAAGGCTCGGGCGAGAGGGTTGCTCGCTCCATGCCGGTCAACTCCACTGATCGTCTTAGACCCTATTCCGATAGGGGCTGCCAGTTGGCCGCGCGCCAGGTGATCAGGCCGCAGGCGAGGTGGAGCATCGCGAGGTAGGTGTCGGCGCGTTTCTCCCAGCGGGTGAGGATGCGTCGGAAGCGGTTGAGCCAGGAGTGGGTGCGCTCAACGACCCAGCGGCGGGCGCGAAAGCCGGCCTCGCGCTTGATCGCTTGCGCTTCCTCGCCGCGGCCGCGGATGTGAGCGGTGAACGCGAACTCGTCGCAGAGGTCGTGCACCTCGGCGTAGTCGTAGCCGCGATCGAGGCAGAGCCCTTGCGGCGACTCGGCTGTCGGCGCGGGCCGCTCGATCGGGATCGACTCGATCGTGTCGCGGGCGAGCTTGAAGTCGTTCAGGTTCGCGCCCGCAGGCGCGATCACGAGCGGGACACCCTTGCCCTCGGTGAGGAGCGATCGCTTCGCCCTTTTTTAGCTCTGTCCGTGGGATTGGGGCCGGTCAGCTCGCCGCCCAAGGGCGCCTTCCCGAGCGCGCCGTCCATCGCCAGCCACTCCCACTCGATTCCGTGCTTGTGGTCGTAGGCAAGCAAGCCGCGCCGCCAGAACTCCAGAAACACACCCGCCTCGGCCCACTCGCGGAAGCGGCGGTACGTCGACGAGCAACTGCAGATTCCGGTCGCGTTCAAGGCGTTCCACTGCATGCCCGTCCGCAACACCAGCAGGATCGCGTTCATCGCGTCGCGGTCCGGCACTCGAGGCCGGTGACAGCCAAGCGGATGCGACGGCGGCGCCGGCAACAACGGCTCCATCTGCCCCCACACACGGTCGGGGATCCGCCAGCCGTCGTCAGCAGTCACGAGACCCATCACGCCCTCCCTCGTCGATTTCAGCAACGAGGTCGGACTTCGCTACCCAGCTCCGGGTCCCTGCCTATCGGAATAGGGTCTTAGCTATTTGTCTGAGGTTGAGGGTCGGGCGGAGTCGTTGTTTTCCAGATGCGGACTGCAAGGGCGGTCAGAGCGATGGTGATCGGTAGCTGCAGTGGGATCGAGACGATTCCCGCGGGAGCCAGTGCTCCGAGGAGGACGCCGAGCACGAACAGAACCGGGAGCCACCGAGGCACGACGGGGCTCCGCCACAGTGCGACGGCCGTCAAGACGGTCGCAGCCGCCAGGCCGCCCAGGTAACCCACGAATACCACGTCGAAGGGCCAACCCCGGTTTGCAGACACGAGCACCTGCTCGGCGCCGGCAGGGGTCGTGTTCGCGCTAGCGGCCGCCGCGAGGTCATAACCGATCAGGACGTTGGCGAGCCCGCCGCAGAAACCTGCCAGGCCGCCGACGACCGCGGCCACAGTGGCGATCGTCGCGCCGCGCTCGCGCACCAGCAGGGCGATCGCCGCGAACGACACGCCGAGCGCGCCGAGCCCGAAGATCACAAGCAGGTTGGAGAGATACAGCCGGTCCGAATGCGCCACCGCAATCGGCAGCTCCTTCACTGCCCTGGCCATCGAGATCGGGTGATCAAAGGCCCTTCGGCGTCAGCGCCTCCCCGACCAAAAGCAGGACGGCAGCCACAGCCGGAAAGACAGCGAGGATCCGTGTCCGCGTCGCAGCTGCGCTGGTCACTCGGCCGTCTGCGCGCGCACCGTAAGCATCACTCCGACAACCAAGGCCCAAATGCCCAACCCCGCAAACGCGAGCAGACCGATGTGGTCGAGCGTTCCTCCGAGCACGTGACTTGGAATGGCACCCACGATCGCGAAGGCGACAGCCCACCAAGCAAGCCATCTCGGCAGAAGCGCTGTCCCGAATACCGCCGCGGCGGCACCGAGCAAGAACGCACTTGTACCGATCGTGATCAGAAAGACGAACACCGCGTCGTCGGCGAGGACGTTCAAGACCTGAAGCGCGGAACCCGGGACGTGGGCGACGACATCGGCCATCGCAATGCTGAGTCCGGCGTAGGTCGTCAAGCCGACAGCCAGCACACCCGCTCCGAGCAGGCACAGCGCGGCGCCGCCCGGCACGCTCCGGACCCTCGCCGCGAACGACGCCGAGAAGACCAGGAACAGCAACGCCCCAAGGCTCAGGAGTACGCCCGAGGTCGTCTGCGCAGAACTGTGCTTGCTGAAGTACGCGACGACCTTCGCGACCGACGATGTTCCCTTCGGCGCATTCCCGGCCGCAGCGAACCCGGCAAGGATCAACGCCACCGCGGCAACCCCGCTTACAGGAGCAAATCTCCTTGCGCCCGCCCTGCCTGCCTTCCTGCAGAGGTCTAACGAAACACCGTTGAGCGCGAGCCTACGACCACCGACACGAAAAAGTCCAGGCATGACCCAACCTCCATGGGCCAGGTTGTGACAGCTCGCGGAACCCTCCTGAACACTCGACCAGGCGACGATCCCGCTACCACCACCCCCACTCCTCACTTCGGACGGATCACACCGAATAAGTCAGCCCGTCGCCGTCACGAAGTGAGCGCGGACTGGCCGCCGGCGATGGCGGGGCCGGCAGTATCGCAGCTCAGGGAGCGGTCACTGCGGGCGCCCAGCCGACCCAGTGGCCGTGGACGTTCGGGATCCGCGCGACGTCGGTCCCGTCGAGGTTCATCGTGAGGATCTCGGAGGACGCGCCTTCGGTGCTGCAGTGGTCGATGAAGGCTACCTTCCTGCCGTCGGGAGAGAACGAGTCCGAGCAGTAGTCGTGCCCGCGGAAGAGTACCGTCAGACCGGACCCGTCCGGGCGCACGGTGAAGATCTCGTGCGTGTTGCGGGAGAGGATCCGCGATCCGTCAGGCGACCAGTCGACCTTTTCGTTCGCGTCGAGGTTCCACGATGTGATCTGCTTCATGCTGCCGTTGCCGAGCGTGGCGATGAAAAGCGCGCCCTTGCCCTTCTGGTGGCGGAGCACGACGACCTGCTTGCCGTCGGGCGAGAATGCGCCGTCGTCGTAGTCGCCCGCGATCTTCAGGACCTGATGCGGCGTCCCGCCGGCGGCCGGGATGACCCAGAGTCCGCCGATGCGGCTGAAGAGGAGTCGCCGCCCGTCCGGGAACCAGAGCGGTCGTCCGTTCAGGCCCTTGAGCCCCATCGCGTGGAGGCCAGTCCCGTCCGCGTTCATCGTGTAAATATCGAGGTGCTCGTCCGGCTTGCCGACGGCGAAGTCGCGCGCGAAGGCGAGACGCTTGCCGTCGGCGGACCACGAGACGTCGGACGCGGCGCTGTCGGTGAAGTTCGTCAGTTGGTGGACGTGCGTTCCGTCTGCGTGCATCGTGTAGATCTGGTCGCGCCCGCCGATCGGATGGAGGAACACGATCAGGCCGTTCTTGCCCGGAACGGTTGCTTGCGCGGCCGCCGCGAGGCAGGCGACGACGGCGAAGCCGAGAAGGACTCCGACGACGGATCTGGACGTGCGGTTCACGACGTCTTCTCCCTACTGGTCAAGTGGATGGGGTGTTCCCGGCTCGCACGGACGATTCGCGCACCAGCCTGTTCATGCTTCGAGTGCCGCGCAGTGCGGTGACGAGGACGAGCCAGTTCACGCTTAGCCACCTCCCAGGACGCGGAGCGCTGGATTGTCGTAGACGGCCGGTCAGCATCTGCTCAGGGCGCGCTCAGGGCGAGGCCTTGAGCGGCTCTCCGGGCCGTGCGAGACTTCCTCGGAACGCGAGGAAGATGGGATTAACCACTTGGTCGAGTTCCGGCTGCTGGGTCCGCTCGAGGTGGTTCGCGAGGGTGAGCCGGTCGCGATCCGGGGAACGAGGCAGCGCGCCCTTCTTGCATCTCTGCTGCTGAGCGCCGGGCGGCCCGTAACCGCTGATGTGCTCGTCAGGTCAGTATGGGGCTCCGACGCTGGAGCGGCGTCGGTGCACGGACTGCACGAGGTAGTTTCGCAGCTACGACGCACGCTGGCCGAGGGCGGGCTCGACGACCTGATCGAGACTCAAACCGCAGGAAGCTACGTGCTCAACGCCGAGGACGAGCAGCTCGACTCCCGCCGGTTCGAGAAGCTCGCGAGCGCCGGCTTCGCGGAGACCGATCCTGGCAGGCGATCGGAGCTTCTTCGCGCTGGGCTCGATCTCTGGCGCGGGCCGGCGCTCGGTGCCGTCGTGCTCGAGGGCGAGGCCCGCAACGAGCGCGACCGTCTCGACGAGCTTCGTCTCGCGGCGACTGCGACCTGGATCGACACGCAGGCGCAACTCGGTAACGACGCGCTTGTCATTCCGGAGCTGGAGCGCCTCACCGGCGCCTACCCGCTGCATGAGCGCTTCCGCGAGCAGCTGATGCTCGCGCTCTACCGGCAGGGCCGCCAGGCAGAGGCGCTCCGTGAATACCGGGAGACGCGTCGGCTGCTCACCGGGAAGCTGGGGCTCGAGCCAAGTGAAGGCCTGCGCGACCTCGAGCACGCGATCCTCCGGCACGACCCGAGCCTCGCGGCGCCAAGACCGCGCCCGGCAGGCGTCGCCCTCCGCCTCCGCTCCGGCCGTCTTCCTCACCGCCGTTATCTCACACTCGCAGTGGCACTCCTTGCGGCCGGTGTCGCGGCGGTGCTCCTCGGCGTCGGCGGCCGCGGAACCAAGGCGGCCGTCCTGGCCGACAGCCTCAAAGGAACGCCGATCGACACGCAGACCTGGGATCTCGAAACCATCGGCCAGGGCGTCGCCATCTCCCCGACTCCCGACGGTGTGCTGCTAACGATTCCAGCACATGCGACGCCGACCGACGCGACCGGGCAGATCAAGGCACACCTGGCGACCTACTGCTCGCTCCTAGGATCTTTCGACGTCCAGGTCGACTACCGGCTGCGCACCTGGCCGCCTGCGAACGGCGTCAGCGTCGGCATGTACGCCGCCTTCGCCGACCTCGTCCGCGAGAGCAACGCCCGGCGGGGCGAGCAATACGTCGGAAACGTCACCCACTTCGACCCACCCGACCGCCCGCCGAACAAGCACCTACCGACCCACGACACATCCGGAACGCTCCGGATCACCCGCACCCTCAACCACATCGAAGAGCAGGTACGAACGAACAGACACTGGCAACCGGTCTACACGGCCCACTCGGCCTTCGAGTACCCGGCAGCGGTCTATCTCGAGGCGTGGACGAACAGCACGCGGTTCGCGCACCGGGAAGTCGACGTCGAGTTCTCGAACTTCCGCGTAAACGAAGGCACACTCACATGCCCCCAAGGCGCCCCTGCCACGTGCTGCCCGACCGTGTCCAGCCACTAAGCCACTTCCCCCAGCGCCTCGCGGTTGGAGGCGTTTTCTCGCCGCCCATCTCCTAGCCCGAACGGCTTCTATCCAGGGTCAGCACGCCTCCTCGACTAGGAGTGCACCTCACGGCAGACACATTGCGAAGGTCAAGTCGGGCAATGGACTCGGATGACTCCGAATAAGTCAGCTCGTGGCCGTGGTGACTGTCTGCCTCCCTCGGTGGAGGTGGCGATTGTCGGGACGTGCAGCGTTGGCGAGCTGGGTCTGCTGAAGAGATGCTTCCGACCACAACGGCTAGACGCGATCGCGTACGAGTTGCACGACGAGGCGCAGTTCGTGCTCGCCCAGGAGAGGTTCGATTGTGCGGATGATCCCGGGCTGGCCGTTGATTTCTAGCCGGTCACCGACCGCGACAGTTCGTCCAAGCTTCGGGGAGAAGGGATCGCGACGAAAATGCACGACCGCTTTGCTCTGCCCGCTGCGGCGCTGTTCGTTTTTGCCTGCGCACTCGCGGGCTCGGCTCCCACCGCCTCGTCGTCGGAGGCGAGACCACCGTCGGTCGTCGCGGCTGGCGGGAACCTGCTCGCAAGCTGTGTAGCATCACCGGCAGCGCCTACAGCGACCACCGACGCGACCATGCAAGTGACCGGTAAGACCGCCTGGGGCTTTTGGCTCACCGAGAACGCACGCGGATTCGCTCCCCGCGAGCCCATGCTCGCCTGGCTGTTTGACCCCAAGTGGGAAGGCACGCCTTCATGCATCGCGGCCGGCAGAGCGACCACCGCCGGCACCGCTCACACGGAAGCCGCCGTCTGGTACCGAGCCACTGCACCAGGCAGCTACAAACTCTGCCTCGTCGGTGTCCACTCCGGCCGAACGGCCTGCGGCACCCTTGGAGCTACGCAGCCGAAATAGCGAGTGCGACACCAAATTCGCCGGCCTGACGCTGATCAAGCACCCAGGCCGATTACCCCACGTCCTCTCATTGCGGCAGCACGTAGCCGCCGGGGCGCGACGCTCACTGCCGCCCGGCCCACGCCTACAGGGAGGCGGGCGCGAGTTGGACTCCGACCGCGTTAGGGGAAGATCTGGCCAGCGAACCAGGTAGACGCGTCGACCCAGTCGCCGGCGCCGCCTCCGCCCCAGCCTTCGTTGACGTAGAAGTAGGCGGCGATCTCGGTCTCTGTCCAGCAGAAGATGAAGCAGTACTGGACCGTGACCTGCTCCCAGGCGTAGCCGAACGCGAGCGGGTAATGGCTGAGCCAGCCAGTGCCGATCACCGCGGGGGTGTGGCGGTCTCGGATCGAGGAGATCGCCTTGTCGCGCAGGCCGCCTTCGTCGATTCCCAGTGAGTCCCAGTCGCATTGGAAGCGGGTGTAGGTGCGTCCGTTCAGGTATTGCCAGGCGCCCGGCATGTCCCAGGGGGTTGTCGCGCCGTTATCGAAGATGCAGAAGGTTCCGACGTCGTTGTGGATCTCCTGGATCACGTTCTGGACGCCGCCGTCCTGGTTGAGCGGTGCGACGACATCAGCGCCGCGTCCGCCGTTCTGCCGGTACAAGCCGAAGCGTGGAGCCCAGTAGGCGTTGCCCGATCCCGCCTGATGATCGGCCCAGAGGAACATCATCGTGAGCGCGACCGGGCCGCAGCCGACCTGACAGCCGCCCCACTCGTACTGGTCGTAGGCCGGCTGTGCGCCGCCGCCTCCTGTCGTCCAGTACTCGGTCCAACCCATCGCCGCCTCCTCTAGCCCTTCGGTCCAGGAATGGGCTTGACGATCGGCCGCACCGGTGGCACCGGGACGGGCACCGGCCTGACCGGCGGATGCTGGTTGGACGGCGTCCCCGTCGGAACGACGAAGTAGGGGAGCGATTCGGAGGTGCCGTCGGTATAGGAGAGCTCCAGCGTGAAGTGCACCTCGCCTTTCGTCTCCGAGTCGAGCGCATTCAACTCGACCGCCGGCGCACCCGGCCGGTCGAGTATTCCCATCCGCACCAGCTTGATCCCGTCGCCGGCGATCGCCGCCTTGCCCGGCTTCAGCAGCGGCACGACCAGGCTCGTGCCGGCGTGGATGCCCTGGCCGAACTTCGCAAGCAGATCCTCGATCTCCCAACGGCCGGCCGCCCGCGACTTCTGTGCCGCGAGCTGATGGGCGAAAGCTGCCCTATAGCCCTGCTTCACCTTCGCCCAACTCCCCCAGCGCTGCAGCTTCACACTCGGCGGCTTTCGCCCACCGGCAGTAACAAGGAGCTTCCCCGGCCGCCCGTCGTCCCTTCCCGAACTCGCCGGCGCCGCCACCGAGCTTCCCGGATAAGAACCAAGCTTCAACGCGGCCGCGGGAAACTGCACCAGCGGTGGGAACTGCCCCAGATGGCCTAGATACTTCCGCCCCTCATCCTCAGCCACATAACAAAGCGAATCGATCCGCCACACCATCGCGACCGCCGAGACGCCGGCCGGGTCGGCGAACTGCTGCTCCAACGCCCGGCTCGGCGGGTTCCGGTCAAGACTCCAGTGCG
>Ga0335070_10012272_pt1 | contig 10000 bp, 6 predicted proteins | sample Lox_Sample_13_FD_206722 | JGI IMG/M metagenome (GOLD analysis project Ga0335070, IMG submission 206722) | Soil microbial communities from Loxahatchee National Wildlife Refuge, Florida, United States - Lox_Sample_1.3 | ecosystem: Environmental > Terrestrial > Soil > Wetlands | place: USA: Florida... | reverse complement strand
GAGAGTGGGTCGCGCTACATGCGCCGCCCTCTCTCCTACTCTACCGCCTTAAATCATCCGAACATCGTGGCCGTATACGATGTCGGCGAGCAGGATGGCGTCGGGTACATGGTTTCGGAGCTGGTGGATGGCGAGTCCTTGCGTGCGGTCATCAACCGCGGGCCGCTTCCTCTCCGGAAGCTGGTGGACCTCGCGGCGCAGATTGCCGACGGGCTCGCTGCCGCGCACGGCTCCGGCATCATCCATCGCGATCTCAAGCCGGAAAACATCATGATCGCGCGCGATGGCCGCGTCAAGATTCTGGATTTCGGACTCGCCAAACAAAACGTTAGGCCGACCAGTGAAGAAACCGCCACCGCAACGTTCTCAGAGCCTGGGGTGGTGCTGGGCACCGTGGGCTACATGTCGCCGGAACAGGTGCGCAGCGAGCCGGTAGATCCGCGCTCGGACATTTTCAGTTTCGGCTGCATTCTTTATGAGCTCGCCACCGGCAAGCGCGCGTTCCAGGGCAAATCGGCTGTCGATGTGATGAGCGCCATCCTGAACAGCGAACCGCCGGAGTTGGCCGCAGCCAGCGCCGCTTTGCCGCCTGCCCTTGAAACCATCATCCGCCGCTGCCTGGAAAAGCGGCCTGAGCAACGCTTTCAATCGGCGGCCGACCTGGCATTCGCGCTGCGTTCCTCGGCGAGTCTGTCCGGAAGCCAGCCCTCCCAACCCGGTGTGAAACTGCCGCGCCGCGCGAATTGGATGCGAGTCGCGCTAGCCGTGGCCGCCGGCATCATCCTGGCGGCGGGCGGATATTTTCTACGCGACCGTACCGCCGTTACGAGCACGCCCTCATTCGCGCGGCTGACCTTCCAGCAAGGTCACATCTCCGCCGCCCGCTTCAGCTCGGACGGGCAGAATGTGCTCTACGCAGCCTCTTGGGAAGGCGGCCCGAACCGCATCTATCTCGGGACGCCGGGCAGTCCGGAATCGCGAGATCTGCAAATGCCCGACAATGGGCAGCTTCTTTCCGCTTCGTCCAAGGGCGATCTCGCTCTGCTGGTTGGCCCGTTTGCCAAGGATGGCTCCGGCACGCTGGCGCAGAATTCGGTTACCGGCGGCCGAATGCGGCCGCTGCTCGAAGACGTGTTCACCGCCGACTGGTCCCCGGATGGAAGCGCGATGGCTGTAGGCCGGCGGGTCAATGGAAAGTGGCGGGCAGAGTACCCGTTGGGTCAAGTCTTGTGGGAAGGTGACTGGCCGCCCTTCGGTCTCCGCGTGTCGCCCGACGGCGAGCGGGTAGCGTTCTGCGTTTTTGGCGAGGGGAGCAGCATTGGAATCATGACCGTCAACCGGTCACGAGAGCGGAAGTTCCTGGGCATTGTTTCGGGTCAGCTCACAACGGCGGTAGGCGCACAACTGGCCTGGACCCCCAACAGCCGCGAAATCTGGTTCCGCTCCTTCGACGCTAACGATCTAGGCACCCTCTACGCCGTGAATCTGAGCGGAAAACGCCGGGTGATCGCTCACCTGCCGGGGCGAGTGAACCTGCGCGATATTTCGCGCGACGGCAAAGCGCTGATCAGCACGGTCGTTGTTCGCCAGGGAATTCTGGGCATGGCGCCCGGCGAGAATAGCGAGCGCGAACTCTCCATCCTGGATGCCAGCGATCTGAAAGACATCTCGCGGGACGGCCATTGGATCCTGGCCAACACGCGCGGGGCCAGCGGCGGTCCCCACGGCAGTGTCTACCTGCGAACCACCGATGGCTCTCCTCCCGTTCGCGTGGGGGACGGCCAGGCGTATGCGATTTCTCCCGACGGCAAATGGCTCACCGGCTACACTTCCAGTGATGCCGCAACACGCAAGTTTGTGTTGATGCCGACCGGGGCGGGCGAAGAGAAGGTTCTGATCATTCCGCGCCTAGTGGGAAACAGCGGAATTGTCGTCGGCTGGCTGGCCGGCGAGCAGAATTACCTGGTGATGGGCGCTCTACCGGGGACAGCGGGGTGGCAGTTCTTTGCCTGGAACGCTGCCCGTGGTGATGTGCGGCCCGCTTCAGCCGAACGCATGACTGACATGTTTCCGCTGGTTTCGCCTGACGGCCGGCAATTCCTGGCGCAAGATCCCGATCACGCCTGGTACATCTACTCCATCGATCAAAGCCAACCGCGCGCGGTCAGCCTGACCCAGCACGATATCCCCGTGAACTGGTGCGCTGATAACCATTCGCTTTACATCCGAACTCACGCCGACACGAACAAGACCGCGCGTGTCTCCGTTCTGGACCTCAACACCGGCCAGAGAACCCCGTGGAAGGAAATCCATCCCGCACGACCCGTGGACGACATCAATAATCTTGTGATAACGCCGGACGGGCGTGCTTATGCTTACAACTTCGTTCAGACTATGTCGGATTTGTACCTGGCCGAAGGTTTGACGTGAGCAAAAATGGAGTTATGTCAACGTTGCGCGAAACCCTTGCGGAAGCGGAACAAAACCATACCGCCGTAGGCCATTTCAACGCTTCCGATCTCGTCACGCTGCGGGCAGTTTTTGAAACAGCTCGCGGGTTGAATCTTCCGGTGCTTGCCGGTGTCTCCGAAGGCGAACGCGAGTTCATGGGAGTCCGCCAGGTGGCCGCCGTCGTCCAAAGCATACGCAACGAGTTCGGCTACCCCATCTTTCTCGACGCCGACCACACCCACACGCTGGCAAAAGCCGTGGAAGCCGCAACCGCCGGCTTCGATGCCATTGTCTTCGACAACTCGACGCTGCCGTTTGCGGAAAACGTGGAGCATACCCGGAAGGCTGTGGAAGCCGTCAAGTCGATCAATCCGGCGATTCTGGTCGAAGGCGAAATCGGCGATATCGGAAGCGGCTCCGAAATCCACGAAAAAGCTCCCGAACGCGCGCTGAGCACGCCGGATGAAGCTCGCCAATTCGTGGAGGCCACGGGCGTGGACATCCTGGCTCCGGCGGTCGGGAACATGCACGGGATGTTACGCAGCATGGTCCGCGGAGAAGGCGAAAAGCGTCTCGATATTCAGAGAATTCAAGAGATCAAGCAGGCTGCGCGCGTTTTTCTGACGCTGCACGGCGGTTCGGGAACCAATGACGAAGACCTGCGGAGCGCCATCCAGGCCGGCGTCACTATCGTGCACGTTAACACCGAACTACGCCTGGCATGGCGGCGCGGTCTCGAGGAGGCGCTCGCCAGCCAGCCGGATGAAGTCCCGCCGTACAAGATCTTGCCGGGCGTGTTTGACGCGGTAAGCCAGGTGGTTCGCGGACGACTCGAGGTGTTCAGCGCCCGCCGCGCCGGTGCAGGCGGATAACGGCTCCGAGCTTCGCCCCACCCTCCTCCCCAATTGCGTAAGAAATTTCGAGCGGCTCTGTCGATTTCGCGTCCTGTCCGCCGACTTACCGATGAAACTGCTCATTCGGAGATGAACGATATGCATAAAATCGCCCCATACTTGTGGTTTGACGCCAACGCCGAAGAAGCGGTGAACTTCTACACCTCCATTCTCAAGAACTCGAGCATTGTAAATATCAGCCGTCATGGAGACGCAGGGCCAGGACCTAAGGGAGGGGTTCTGGCTGTCACATTCCAGCTCGCTGGACAAGAATTCATGGCTTTGAACGGTGGCCGGCTTTTCACTTTCCCGCCGGCAATCTCTTTCTTCGTGAATTGCGAGACTCAGCCAGAAGTGGACGAGCTGTGGGACAAGCTCTCCGAAGAAGGAAAGAAGGACAGATGTGGCTGGCTCACGGACAAATATGGCGTATCGTGGCAAGTCATACCGACTGCGTTAATTAAAATGCTGAGTGATCCCGATCCTGCAAAAACGAATCGAGTCATGCGAGCAATGCTTCAGATGAACAAGATCGACCTCGAAACGCTAAAACGGGCGTACGCGGGAGACTAAGTCTACACCGCCATCGGCAGCGACCGAGGACGTTTTCCCGTGGCTTGAAAAATGGCGTTGGCCACCGCCGGAGCCAGTCCCACGATGGGCGTTTCGCCGGCGCCGGCCGACGGCAAATCCTTGCGGTCCACAAGGACGGTCTCGATCACCGGCACATCCGCGAATCGGGGGACACGGTACTGCGAGAGTCTTGGGTTCAGCATCCGGCCGTTTTCAAAACGGATTTGCTCGAAGAGCGCGCCGCCGATAGCCATGATGATCGCGCCTTCCACCTGGTTCCGCAGATGATCCGGGTTCACTACCGCGCCGCACTCGAACGATTGGACCACGCGTACGATCTTCGGCTTGCCGCCCTCCATCGCTACCTCGGCGCACGTGGCCAAGTAGCTACCTTTTTCAAATCCGATGGCTACTCCGAAGCCGCGGCCCTCCGCCGGTTTCTGTTTTCCCCAGCCGAATTTCTCCGCGGCCGCCGCAAGCACCGCGCGCTGCCGCTCGTCTTTCAGATTCTTGAGCCGGAACTCCACCGGATCCAGGTGCAACGCCTGCGCGATCTCATCCATATGGTTCTCGCGCGCGAAATGGTTGGCCGTGGCTGCGAGCCCTCGATACGAACCCTGGTGCAGCGGCGATTTCGAAGGATGAAACTGGATGCGATGGTGCGGAATGTCGTACGTAATCTGGGAGCCCGACGGCCCGGAGTTGTAGTTATGAAACTCCCACGCGGTCATCCGCCCGTCTTTCTTCACGCCGCTCGCTATTTCAATCACGCCCGCAGGCCGCACGTAGCCCCACGTGAATTCCTCCTGGCGCGTCCACACCAGCTTGACCGGTTTGCCCGCAGCCTTGGCCAGCCGGGCGGCTTCGATGGCGCACTCGCCTGAGTGCTTGCCGCCATATCCGGATCCCATGTCGGGCATGAGCACGTGCACGCGCTCTTGAGGAATACCGAAGGCCGCGGCCAGTTCTTCGCGTACGCCGAACGGCCGTTGCGTGCCCGTCCAGACCGTCAACTTATCCGCGTTCCACTCGGCGACCGCGGCTCGTGGTTCGAGCGGGGTGTGCGCAATGTATGCCACGGTGTAGGTTCCGGACAGCTTGCGGTCGGCATCCGCCATGCCCTGCTCGATCGAGCCCTGCGCCTGCCGGTCTTCGGCCGCCTCGGCGTTCGCTTTGAGGTACGCAAACAACTGGCTGTCGGAAGGCTGGCCCTCTTCGGTTTTCCATTCGGCTTTGAGCGCGGCGAGAGCGCGCTCGGAAGTGGCGGCATCGGGCGCGGCCACACCGGCAAACTCGCCCTCCCGCACTACGGTTACACCGGGAATCTGTTTCGCCGCCGCATCGTCGAGGTTCGCGAGCCTTGCTCCGAACGCCACCGGACGCAGCACTTTGCCGTGGAGCATGCCGTCGCGCTTCACGTCGGACGGGAAACGATGCTTGCCCGTCACCATGTCGCGGCCATTCACCTTGGCCACGGAGTGCGCGGCGATCTTCCACTCGGCAGCGGGCGCCAGCGTGACATCCGCGCCGATCTTGTGGACCAGTTGCTTCCCGCCGGTCAGCTCCCCCAATCCGGCGGAACGCCCCACGGCAACAATCCTGCCGTCCTCTACCTGCACCGCCTTGCGGTCCACGCCCCATTTCGAAGCGGCCAGATCGATCAACGCCTCGCGGGCCGCAGCCGCGGCTTTGCGAAGCTGCGGAGCCATAGTCGGCGTCGTACGGCTGCCAAACGTGCCCATGTCGTACGGCGTCAAATCCGTGTCTCCCATGACCATGCGGATACCTGCAACCGGCGTCCGCAGTTCCTCGGCTACCGCCTGCGAAAGCGAAGTGCGGATGTTCTGTCCCACTTCCACCTTGCCCGTAAAAGCGGTCACGATTCCGTCCTCGCCGATGTGCAGCCAGGCCGAGATCTCCTGCGGATGCGCATCGCCGCCGCGCGCACGCCGCCCCGATTCCTGCGCGTCCGCCGCTTCCACCACGCACAGCACCACAACGCCACCGCCCAAAGTGGATAGGAAATCACGCCGCGTGAGTGTCATGCCGTCCTCCCCGCTGTCTTCTGCCGGAGCGCCGCCATGCGAACCGCCGCGACAATCCGCGGGTACGTGCCGCAGCGGCAAATGTTGCCCTGCATGCCGTGAACGATCTCGCCGTCGTTCGGATTCGCGCTCTTAGCCAGCAGCGAAACGCCGCTCATGATCATCCCGGGAGTGCAATAGCCGCACTGCATGGCCCCGGTTTCGAGAAATGTTTCTTGCAGCGGATGCAGGCGTCCGTTCTGTTCCAGGCCTTCAATAGTGGTGATGTGTTTACCGGCGGCGCGGGAAAGCGGCGTAATGCAGGAGCGTACGGCCTCGCCTTCCAGAAGAACCGTGCACGCGCCGCACTGCCCTTCGCCGCATCCGTATTTGGCGCCGGTCAGGTCGAGCTCGTCGCGCAAAACGCTCAGCAAACTGCGCTCGGGGCCGGCATTCACAGGACGCGCGACCCCATTTACGTTGAGTTCAATCACACGCGGCATAATAATATTATGATCGCGCGAAATTCCCGGTAACGCTTCTATGCGGGCAGCCGTCAGACATGTGAATCCTATCAACCGTCGCATGCGGTCCCGCTGCCTCACGCTCGGCGCCTTTGTTCTCTTCCTCACAGGGGAGTTTCCGCTCAGCGCGCAGTACCCCGGAGGGTACCCGCCCGGTGGTTATCCGCCCGGAGGCTATCCGCCGGGCACCTACCCGCCCGGAAGCGGCCCCGGAATCCCTATGCCGCGCCGGGGTAAGAAAAAAAGCAAAAAGGAAGACGACCAGACGCCGCTCTCCAGCATGAAGGGCATGCTGCGCAAGCTCGACGACCAGTCCGTGATGCTGGAGGCAGAAGATGCGCGCATTGTGAACCTCAAGCGCACCAGCACCACGAAGTTCATGAAAGACGACGCCGAGATGAAGCCCAGCGCTCTGAAACCCGGAGACCATGTCGAGGTCGAGTACCGGGAAGGTGAAGACGGCTACCTGTTCGCCGTCAACGTTCTGTTTGAAAAGGAAGGGACCGCCGAGGAACGCGCCAAGGCTTCTGAGCCCGTCGAGATGGTATCAGCCCAGGGCCAGAACAAGCCCGCCGGCGACGACGAACGGCCCGTTCAGCGCCGCAAGGACCCAAAGGCGCAGGCTGAACCTGAAAAAGAAGAAGACGACGACGCGAAAGCCGCGCCCGCTCCGGCCAAATCATCACAGGCTCCGGCGAAAGCCAGCACACCGCCGGCCGAGCTGCCGCCGATCGCTCCTCCTGATGCCGGGCTGGATTTGGATCACATTCCCGCATCAACCAGCGCGCATCTGCCCGCCGATGACGACAGCGCGCCGCACCCCTTGAAGCGTGGCAAACCGAAGGAGGCCCCGCAGCAGGTAGCCACCAACTATCCGCCCGCCGAGACAGCTCAACCCGCGTCCGCTCCCGCAGCGCCTAGTGTGATTCAGCCGCGGCCTCTGGATGCCCCGCCACGGCCGGCGGAACCGGTAGCCGTAACCGAACGGCCCCCTGATCCCCGCATCGAAAAGGCACGGGAAGCGGCTGCGACGTTCACGGAATCGCTCCCAAACTACGTCTGCCAGGAACAAATGGCGCGTTTCGCCAGCCAGACGCACGTCGTGAGCTGGCAGCCCATCGACATTGTCTCGACTGAGGTCGTCTACGAGAACGGCAAAGAGCGCTACCGCAACGTGGCTGTGAACGGCAAAGCCACAAAGAAGAAAATCGAGGACCTCGGCGGCGCCTGGTCCACCGGCGAATTCGGGAGCGTGCTGATGGATGTTCTCTCACCGGCCACGGCCGCGGATTTCCGCTTCCGTAAACGAACCAGGATTGACAACCGCGAGGCCTACGTGTTCGATCTTGACGTTGACCACGAGCATTCGCACTGGCACATCGAGGCGCCCTCGCAATACGTGTTGCCGGCCTACCGCGGCTCCATCTGGATCGACAAGGAAAGCTCCCGCGTGCTTCGCATCGAAATGCAAGCCTATCAACTGCCCGAGCAGTTTCCCTTCGACAAGGTGGAATCCGCCACTGACTACGAATTCATTCGCATTGGCGGCGACCACGAATTTCTCCTGCCGGTTCACGCCGAGACGCTGACCTGCGAGCGCGGCACCAACAACTGCAGCCGCAACGTGATCGACTTCCGCAACTACCACAAGTATGCCGGCGAAGCCGAGATCAAGTTCGAGAAATAAACGCGCGCCAGGCGACGCGATTGTATTTCATCAGACATTCGCGTGACTGCTCGCGGGTACCGAACTGCCTTTTCAGCCATCTAAGCTCATGAAACGATCCAGGAGGGATTAATCCCACCCAGTTGGCGGGTATCGAATTTGTGTCCATCGATCGTTCCCCAATCGTAAGTCGCGGCGTACATAGGAAAGCACGGGCCCACGGTGCCGTCGGTGCGGCAGTACGAAATGTCGGCTTCTCCACGTTGAACCACAATCTCGGCTACTGCTACAACGACGCCCGCGTACTGAAGTGGCTCTGGAAGCACGCGCGCAGCGGCCGACGCGGCGGCGCCTGCAGCTTCGAAGATTAAGCCTTGAGGAAGTAACCGAGTGCGTCGGCAACCCTGCGTTGCGCTGTTCGCGAAACGACCGCGGAGTCACGCAGATATGCCACTTCGCCTACCGAGAGCGTGGTTATCAGGTCGATCCGTCAGACCGCTTGAGCCGGGCTCGAAAGAGCCAGTCTTGCTTTGCCCGTTACAATAAAACGGCAAGCAAATTCCGTACAATCATAATAGTTTCAATGAATTACATAATTTTGCCAAGCCAATCCCGCAACCGAACACTTCACTGGCACCCCTGTGGGACACTAAAGCATCCTCCTATCAAGGAGCGCTAAATGGAAGATTCCGACCGCCCCATCCGCATCGCCGTCATCAACGGTAGTGTGCGTCCCGGCAATTACACCAGCATGGCCTCGGCTTACGTGGTCGATGAGTTGCGAAAGGATCCCAAGGTCTCGGTGGATGAGGTGCATCCCGAAAAACTGCATCTGCCGTTCCCGGGCACGGACCCGAATTCAGCCGGTACCAAGGAACTGCAGCGCGTCGTCAGCCAGGCGACCGGCGTCGTCCTGGTCACGCCCGAATATCACGGCAGCTTCAGCAGCGTCATGAAGCTCGTGATCGAAAATCTCGGCTTTCCTTCCGCGCTGGCCGGAAAACCGGTGGCGTTGCTCGGTGTGGCCGCGGGAACGATCGGCGCCATCAAGTCGCTGGAGCATTTGCGCGGTGTGGTCTCGCACGTTGGCGGCGTTGCTCTGCCTCTCCCGATTTCAATCGCCAACGTGCAAAAAGTTTTTGATCGCGAAGGCCGCATCCTCGATCCCGCAGTGGAAAAGATGGTGCGCCAAGTCGCCGTGAATCTGCTCGGTTACATCGAAAAGCACATCTGCCCGGCGGTGACACTGGAGCGGATTCTGCGCGAAGGCCTTCCCGCGCATCCCGACATTGTCACGGTCTGAGCCGTATCGCTCACCCGCACTCCAGTATTAAGATAGTTCGTTCCCTCATGGCACCGTCTAACGTCTGGCGCAAGCTATTTGACGTGCGAAAGGGCGAGTATGCCCGCACGCTCTACATGTCGCTCTACCTGCTCCTCGTGATGGTGGCCTATTACATCCTCAAGCCGGTTTCGGCGGCGATGTTTCTCAACAAGTTCAACATCGACAAGCTGCCCTACCTCTATATCCTGATCGCCGGAGCCGGTGGCGTACTGGCCTATCTCTACACCCGCATTGCGTTGAAATCGTCGCTGACCACGGCCGTTTCCTGGACCATGCTCATCGCCATCGTGTGTCTGGTGGCGCTGTGGTGGCTGGTTGGGTTGAAGAATTTGCCGTGGATGCTCTACGTGTTCAACATCTGGGTGAGCCTCTTCAGCATCGTGCTCTTCTCGCAAGGATGGCTGGTGGCCGCCAACCTGTTCGATTCCCGCCAGGCCAAACGACTCTACGGGCTGCTGGGCCTCGGGGCGGTGGTGGGCGCGGCCGTGGGCAGCGCGGTGACCACCCTCACCGTGAGAATCGTG
>Ga0335070_10012271_pt1 | contig 10000 bp, 4 predicted proteins | sample Lox_Sample_13_FD_206722 | JGI IMG/M metagenome (GOLD analysis project Ga0335070, IMG submission 206722) | Soil microbial communities from Loxahatchee National Wildlife Refuge, Florida, United States - Lox_Sample_1.3 | ecosystem: Environmental > Terrestrial > Soil > Wetlands | place: USA: Florida... | reverse complement strand
AAGTCGCCGAGATCAAGGACACAAAGCCATTTCAGCCCGGCCATTCATGATCGGGAAGACAAGGATCGCTGACTCACCCGATCGTCGTGCTAACGCGCGGGTATGGTGATGTCGTTGAGCTTCACGCTGTCGCCAATATCCCCCCCATCCTTAAAGACATGCAGGCGATCGCCCGCAGGCGGATCAAACAGCCCGACGCGCAGTTCGTAGGTCCCCGGCGGGGCATCGCCGGGAATCACGACCCGCCATTCGTCTTTGATGGTTTCGCCCGGCTGCCAGAGACGGGTTGGGTAGGCGACACTGAAATGCGTTCCCGGGACGTTGTGCCAGACCGAAAATGCCCCGCTGACAGGCTGCCCGCCCCAGATGGCGATCGCTCGCTGGTTCTTGCTGTCCCACAGGTGAATGAAGACGCTGTAATCCGCCGTGGCGGGATGTATATCGGTCCACCACAGGGTCAGGTACAGAGCTTCGTTGGGATACTGTATGAGCGTCGAGAGATCGTAGCCTGCCAGCGTGGCGAAATCGCCAAGCTTCACATTGAGCGGGCCGTTGGGCTTTGGAGGCGTGAAGCGCGCCACGTTGTGGATGGTATAGACGGAAAAACGGAAATTCCCGTCGTCAATGGTGTAGACGCGAGTCATCACGTTGTCGCGTGTCAGCGAGGCCAGGATCTGGTTATGGTCGAGTTTGTTATTTTCGCCATAGAGGCGCTGTCCGGCGGAGCTGTCGATGAAGTAATCCACGTCAGCGATCTGGTCAAGCAGAGTGGGGTAATCACCGGTATGGATCGGATAGTCACCCGCGCGGATGTCGTCCTCCGGGAAGAAAAATGCGAGTCGCAGTTCGCCCGGCGCTTCCACTTTCAGCGGTCGCCCGAGCCTATTCCGTGCGGCGGTCAGAAAATCGACCAATCCCATCAGAGCGGCGTTTCCACGCGCGATCCGGGCATGATCGTCGGGTAGCGATCCGGTGATGGCTGGTTCCAGGGCGCCCAGAAACGCGCCGAAACCGGGCAGCGACAGCGCGAGAATCAGGGTCATCCCGGCCAGCGTATAGGGCGCGCGGGCGGGCAGACTTCGGGTGATCCGATCAATCGGCGCGGCGACCAGCACGGCGAACAGCGGGATGATCGCGAAGCTGAGCCGGTAATGGTAGGAATACGACCAGAACCAGGTGACGAAATACGGCACGATAAACGCGGCGATCAGGAGCAGCAGGCGCCGCTGCGACATGGACAGCCCGCGCCAGAGGGGCAGGGTCGCCCAGGCCAGCAGCAGCAGCCCAATCCCGATCAGGATCAGGTCGATAATTCTCAGTGGCGCGGGCTTGGGATGATCGGCGATGCCGCCGATGAGCATCTCGCTCCATTCGGAGAGCGTCGGAAAGCGTTCCGCGAAGGCGGAATGGAGAGTCGCGACTAACAGCAGTCCGAAGCCAGCTACGCCGACCCGAACACGCCGCCTTTTCACGAGGAGCAAGCCCACCAGTCCCCCGGCGATCAGCAGCGGCCAGCCCAGTTCGGCGCCCGACCGCTGCGCCTGATCCTGCCAGTAGCCCGCCGGGAACACCAGCGGGGCATGGCCCAGCAGCATATTCCGGACGTACCACATCCCACCAATCGGCAGGGCCGCGAGTCCAGCCAGGCAGACGTCTCGAAAGGACGCACTCTGGATCACGTGAGGCAGGGCGGCGGCGAGCCGCTGGGTGCGGGGCTCCGAGGGCAGGCGCGGAGCCGTGCGGAGAAAATGGCTCACGGCGATCGCGGCTCCGATCAGCGCCAGACTCTCGATCAGGGCGCCGGCGGTCGGTTTTGTCCACAGCGCACTGCCGAGCAGGAGGCCGCTCAACAGGACATCGCGCGAGTTCCGGTCGCGCCAACCGGCGATGAAAAAGGCTGCCGTGCCGGTGAAATACAGCGTGACCGGGACTTCGAGATCGCCGAACTGGCTCCACGCGGCGTGCTGCGGATATAACGCCCAGATCGCCGCCGTGAGCAGCCCTACGCGCGGGCCGAACAGCTTTTTCCCCAGGACATAGGCCATCAGGATGCTGCCCAGCGCAAACAGGGGAACCACCGTCCGCGCGGCATGATCACTGATCGATCCCCACATCAACTGCATGAAGGTGTAGGCCAGGGGGAGAAGCGGCGGGTAATAGCCCAAGCTGGAAGGAATTCGTCCCTGCATCAGGAAGATCTTCGCGTTGTAGCCGTACACCCAGAATTCGTCGTAGGTGGTGTAGGGCCAGTAGGCCGTATTCCAGAAGCGCAGTATCACGGCCACCGCGATCACCGCGATCAGCGTGTAATCGACGGCAGAAGGGCGCCAGGAATCCGACTCTCCCTCTCGTGGCGATCGGTTCCACCAGGCGAGGATCGCGCCCAGCAGCGCCACGGCGATCGACGCGATCAGGACGTTTTCGCGTGAGAATGTCCCGAACGTCCCGATGAGGAACATGGCACTGGTCGTCGCAACAGGGCCGAGCGCCAGTGCCACCGCAATGACCAGGATCGGCTGGCGCCGGTCGGCACGCGGCAGGATCGCCACGGCCCAGAAATAGCCAACACCCAGGGAGAACCATAGCAGGGCGGGAAACAATCGGACGGTCGGCTCAAGCCAGTCTGGGATCATTTAACTCGGTGTCATAACGGTAATCGCAGGCGCGATCTGAACACAAAAAAGGCGACTCTGCCAGTCGCCTTCTCGATGGTTATGCCACGTTCAGCCTGTTATCCGGCCACTTCCTTGGGAACCGGCAGGGCGAAGCCGCGTGAACGCAGACGCTTCTTGGCGTCGGTCAGGATCTTGCGACCAATACCACGGATCTCCAGGATCGCGTCGTCGCCGCCCTCTTCCAGCCGCGCGATGAAATCACCCGCCGACTTGATGCCGTTGGAGGCCAGCAGTTCGGTGTACTGGCGACCGAGATTCAGATCGCTGATCGGGAGATCGGAGGGATTGTCGCTGCGTTTGGCCGTTTCTGCGGCGCGTGTGTCGCGGACTTCGAGGCGCTTCATGAAGCGATCGACCTGTCCTTCGGTGTCAACGATGCGCTGTTCGCCGGTGTAGAAGGGATGGCATGCCGAGCAAATATCGACCGTGAGATTGGGTCTGGTCGATCCGACCGTCCACGTGTTACCGCACGCGCAGACGACCCGGGCATCGGGGTACCACTTGGGATGAATACCTTCACGCATTGTAAACGTAACCTTTCGTCGCACGACGGACCCGCATATCATTCAGCGGAAAGGCGGGTTGGCGTCGCGTCTTATCGGGGGTGTTCCGCTGAAATACTAGACAGGCTGGGAAACTTCTTCCTTACGCTCCGCGCGCACGGCGATCTGACGATGCCCGCCGCGGATGAACTCAAAGCTGACGTAGCCTTCCTCGGTGGCGAAGATCGTGAAATCCTTGCCGATCGCCGTCCCGGGGCCAGCGTAGAACTTGGTGCCGCGCTGGCGGACGATCACGTTGCCAGGAATCACCAATTCACCGCCGAAGCGTTTCACGCCCAGACGCTTGGACTGGCTGTCGCGACCGTTGCGGCTGGAACCGGCGCCTTTCTTATGGGCCATTTTCGATTACTCCTTGGTTTTCGATCGGGCTGTTAGGAGATGGTGTCGATTTGCAGACGGGTGTAGGTCTGGCGATGCCCGCGACGACGGCGATAGCGCAGCCCGGGGCGATACTTCCAGATCAAGATTTTTTTGGCGCGGTAGTGGTCAACGACCGTCGCCTGAACCGTCGCCCCTTCGACCAGGGGACGCCCGATCCGCACCACCCCGTCATCGGCGACGACGAGCAGCACCTCGTTCAGCGTGATCGATTGTCCCGCCTCGACGGCGAGTTTCTCGACATCAATAATCTTTCCGGGTTCAGCGCGATACTGCTTGCCCCCGGTTCGGACCACAGCGTACATGATGCAAACTCCAATTCTCGCTTTTCACCGTGTTGACAACCTCACGGGGCGTCCTGACGGGGAAAATTGGTTGAAACCTGACAGCGGGGAGTCATTATACTTTCCCGAGGAGATCGCGTCAACGGACAGTTCTGTTAGGGATCGGGAATGTGCCCGGTATCGGCGTCATTCGGCAGGATAATACCAGTGACAGCGTAGCAGTGAGGCGAGCAGGCAAGTCAGAAGGCGAGGGAAGGGAAGAGTTGGCGACGACCTACGCTCCCGGGAGGCGACCCTCCCAGTACCATCGGCGCTGGCAGGCTTAACGACCGGGTTCGAGATGGGACCGGGTGTACCACTGCCGCTTGCGACACCAACTCAGCCGGGCTTCCCCCGCCTGGAGTGGACCAGAGTGCGTTGTTCAAGGCACCTGAGGAAGAAGGGACGCCGTCAGAAGGGTTGCTGACGGACCATGTTGCGCCAGAGGGTCAAGGTCTCCGTATCACACAGCAGGAGATAAGCCCTCGACCATTAGTACCGGTTGGCACACACGTTGCCGTGCTTACACGTCCGGCCTATACAGCGGGTGGTCTACCCGTGGTCTTACGGATTGCTCCTGAGGGAACTCATCTTGGGGCGGGCTTCCTACTTAGATGCTTTCAGCAGTTATCCCTGCCGGAGGTGGCTACCGAGCCATGCCGTTGGCACGACAACTCGCCCACCAGCGCTCCGTCCAGCCCGGTCCTCTCGTACTAGGGCCAGCTCCCCGCAATTCCCTTGCGCCCACAGTGGATAGAGACCGACCTGTCTCACGACGGTCTGAACCCAGCTCACGTACCGCTTTAATGGGCGAACAGCCCAACCCTTGGAACCTTATCCAGCTCCAGGATGCGATGAGCCGACATCGAGGTGCCGAGCCTTGTCGTCGATGTGAACTCTTGGACAAGACTAGCCTGTTATCCCCGGGGTAGCTTTTATCCGGTAAGCCACGGCCCTTCCACCCGGTGCCGTGGGATCACTCAGCCCGACTTTCGTCTCTGCTCGGCCTGTCAGCCTGGCAGTCAAGCTCCCTTGTGCCTGTACACTCAAAGGTGGGTTTCCATTCCACCGGAGGGAACCTTTGGGCGCCTCCGCTACTCTTTAGGAGGCGACCGCCCCAGTCAAACTGCCCGCCTGCCACTGTCCCCCCACCCGCTCAGGGTGCTGGTTAGGGCCAAGACACACTCAGGCTGGTATTTCACCGACCGCTCCACCAAGGCTGGCGCCCTAGCTTCAACGCGTCCCAGCTATCCTACACAGACTGCCTCCTAACGCAATGGCAAGTTGCAGTAAAGCTCCACGGGGTCTTTTTGTCCTACTGCGGGTAACGCGCATCTTTACACGTACTTCAATTTCGCCGGGTCCTTCGTTGAGACAGTGCTCTACTCATGAGGCCATTCGTGCGGGTCGGAACTTACCCGACAAGGAATTTCGCTACCTTAGGACCGTTATAGTTACGGCCGCCGTTCACCGGGGCTTCAATTCAGAGCTTCAGGTTACCCTTGACCCCTCCTCTTAACCTTCCGGCACTGGGCAGGCTTCAGCCCCTATACGTCAGCTTGCGCTTTGGCAGAGACCTGTGGTTTTGTTAAACAGTTAGCAGAGCCCTTTCACTGCGACCACATCGCTGTGGCACCCCTTCTCGCGAACTTACGGGGTTAATTTGCCGAATTCCTTAACGAAGGTTCTCCCGTTCGCCTGGGTATCTTCTACTCATCGACCTGTGTCGGTTTGCGGTACGAGTACCCGTCATTCATCGGTTAGCGGCTTTTCTTGGCCGATGGGCCCACTCACTTCTGGCCCGAAGGCACCGCCGTCGCGTCTTGGCTCAGGGGCGGATTTGCCTACCCCCTCCGCGCTATCCCGCTTGGCACCCGGATGTCCAACACCGGGCTGAGCTCCCCTTCGGCGTCCCCGCTTCCCTCCCGACAGGTAGTACAGGAATCTTCACCTGTTGTCCATCACCTACGCTCTTCAGCCTCGGCTAAGGCTCGACTCACCCGACGCGGACTGACCTTGCGTCGGAACCCTTAGATGTACGGCGAACATGGTTCTCACATGTTTTTCGCTACTCATGCCAGCATCCTCACTCGTGGCCCGTCCAACCGCGCTTACCGCCCGGCCTTCGTCCCGACCACGACGCTCCCCTACCATTCTCATCCCTGATTTCGGTGACCCGTTTAGCTCCGTTACATTATCCGCGCAGGGGCGTTTGACCAGTGAGCTATTACGCACTCTTTAAAGGGTGGCTGCTTCTAAGCCAACCTCCTGGCTGTCTCAACACGCCCACCTCGTTTTCCACTCAACGGGCACTTCAGAACCTTAATCGGGGGTCTGGGTTGTTTCCCTCTCGACGACGAAACTCATCTCCCGCCGTCCGACTGCCTGACTTGGAGCGTTGGTATTCGGAGTTTAAAAGGGTTTGGTAACCCTAAGGCCCCTAGCCCGATTAGTGCTCTACCTCCAACGCTAAACATCAGACGCTCGCCCTAAAGCGATTTCGGGGAGAACAAGCTATCTCCAAGTTCGTTTGGCATATCACCCCTACCCACACCTCATCCAACTCTTTTGCAACAGAGGACGGTTCGGCCCTCCACGAAGGGTTAACTTCGCTTCAGCCTGGACATGGGTAGCTCACCTGGTTTCGTGTCTAATGAATGCGACTTCCCGCCCTGTTCAGACTCGCTTTCGCTCTGGCTCCGGCTGTTGCTGCCTTAACCCGCCACATCCATTAACTCGCTGGCTCATTCTCCAAAAGGCACGCCATCAGCGCCTTGCGACGCCTTTGACTGGTTGTAGGCATATGGTTTCAGATTCTGTTTCACTCCCCTCACCGGGGTTCTTTTCACCTTTCCCTCGCGGTACTTGTGCACTATCGGTCGTCAAATGTATTTAGCCTTAGAGGGTGGACCCCCTATCTTCCGGCGGAGTTAGCGTGTCCCGCCGTACTTGTCGCCTCTCGGTCTCGGCTGCCATCTACGGGGCTTTCACCCGGTCTCGCGGTCCTTTCCAGAACCTTCGATTCGCCTTCCCTGCTGGCCCTCGCGGGCGCTGCTGGCTGTTCCACTTTCGCTCGCCACTACTCGCGGAATCGTTTCTCTTCCTCAGGGTACTGAGATGTTTCAGTTCCCCTGGTTCCCTCGTCATGAACTATAGATTCATTCATGCGTCCCCGGCCATGCCGCCGGGTGGGTTTCCCCATTCGGATACCTCTGGGTCTGCCGGTCACACACACCTTCCCAGAGCTTTTCGCAGTGTATCGCGTCCTTCGTCGGCATTTGACGCCTCAGGCATTCACCATACGCCCTTGTAGCTTCTCCTACATGTGCTACGGAGAAATTGACTCTCTCGCGTTACTTCTTCCTCAATTGTTAACGTGCCCGGAGATTATGCATCTCCGAGAATGACACTAACCCTGCTAGCTGATGTCATTCTCGCAAACGATAATCGGTCGTGCGCTGGACTGTTCTTGTGCTGCCACCTCTTGGACGCAGAGGGATTCGAACCCTCGGTCTCACGGATGCAAACCGTGCGCTTTCCCAGCTAAGCTATGCGCCCCGAAAAGATGGGCGACAGAGGACTCGAACCTCTGACCTTCCGGTTATCAGCCGGATGCTCTAACCAGCTGAGCTAGTCGCCCGGACGCACCTTAACCGCTAAATCGTGAAGGAAAGGGAAGCGACGAGGGGAGGGGAGCAGCGCCCTCCGGGCACCCCCGCGGGGGCGCTCAACCTGAGTGGGCGGGCGAGCAGGGGGGTGAACCCCCACCCCACGCCGCGCCAACACCCTAGAAAGGAGGTGATCCAGCCGCAGCTTCCGCTACAGCTACCTTGTTACGACTTCGTCCCAGTCACCAGCCCTGCCTTGGGCGGCTGCGTCCTTGCGGTTCGCACACCGACTTCAGGCGTGACCAGCTCCCATGACGTGACGGGCGGTGTGTACAAGGCCCGGGAACGTATTCAACGCCGTATGGCTGACCGGCGTTTACTAGCAACTCCGACTTCATGAGGGCGGGTTGCAGCCCTCAATCCGAACTGAGACCGGCTTTGGCTGGATTGGCTCCGCCTTGCGGCTTGGCGACCCATTGTACCGGCCATTGTAGCGTGTGTGTAGCCCTGGATATAAAGGCCATGCTGACTTGACGTCATCCCCACCTTCCTCCCGCTTGTCACGGGCAGTCGTTCCAGACACATGTAACTGAAACGGGGGGTTGCGCTCGTTACAGGACTTAACCTAACACCTCACGGCACGAGCTGACGACAGCCATGCAGCACCTGGATGGGCTCCTTGCGGTCCCTCCCCTTTCGGGTCGGTACTACCCATCTGTCCAACCCAGGTAAGGTTCTTCGTGTAGCCTCGAATTAAACCACACGCTCCGCTGCTTGTGCGGGCCCCCGTCAATTCCTTTGAGTTTTAACCTTGCGGTCGTACTCCCCAGGTGGTCGACTTATCGCGTTGGCTGCGGCACCGAGGGGGTTGAGACCCCCAGCGCCTAGTCGACATCGTTTACGGCATGGACTACCGGGGTTTCTAATCCCGTTCGCTCCCCATGCTGTCGTGTCTGAGCGTCAGGTACGAGCCAGGGCGCCGCCTTCGCCTCTGGGGTTCCTCCGGATCTCTACGCATTTCACCACTACACCCGGAATTCCACGCCCCTCTCTCGTCCTCTAGAACGGCAGTCTGGCATAACCCCGCCCGGTTGAGCCGGGCGATTTCATACACCACTTACCCTCCCGCCTGCACACGCTTTACACCCAGTAAATCCGGATAACGCTCGCCACCTACGTTTTACCGCGGCTGCTGGCACGTAGTTAGCCGTGACTTGTTGTCCGGGTACCGTCCTGCCTCGTCCCCGGCCAAAGAAGTTTACAACCCGAAGGCCGTCGTCCTCCACGCGGCGTTGCTGCGTCAGGCTTTCGCCCATTGCGCAATATCCCTTACTGCTGCCTCCCGTAGGAGTCTGGGCCGTGTGTCAGTCCCAGTGTGGGGGACCACCCTCTCAGGCCCCCTACCCGTCGTCGGCTTGGTGAGCCACTACCTCACCAACTACCTGATGGGCCGCAGCTCCCTCCCTCCGCCCCTGAAGTTTCTTTAGGGCGTTCTAATCCCCCTAAAGCCATGCGGTATTAGCAGTCCTTTCGAACTGTTGTCCCCCGCGGAGGGGCAGGTCAGCTACGTGTTACGCACCCGGTCGCCACTCACCTCTTGCGAGGTCCGTTCGACTTGCATGTATTAGGCACGCCGCCAGCGTTCATCCTGAGCCAGGATCAAACTCTCCGTATTGTCTTCCCACCGGCTTTCACCAGTGTACGGGTTCGTTCCCTTTTCCTGCCAGTCCCATTCCTGAGACTGGCCTGCTGCTTGTGTGTTTCTCGCTGCTTTGCTTTCTCTTCACGATTTAGTTGTTAAGGTGCGGTGGAGCATTATCACATAAATCCTTAAAGGCGTCAAGACCAGAGACGCAAAAACTCCGGTGCGATTCCGCTACCGGCTCCAGGATATACCGATATTAGGTTAGCGATCGTTATCGCTTTATCCTGCAGCCCCTTTCAGATTTATCAGAGTGTGCGATTTTTGTCGCCGCTTTACTCTGTAGTGATGGGAGTTAGTATAAACGCCCTCGCTCGGTTCGGCAAGAGCCAACTTGAGCGCCTTACCGGGTTATTCGTCCGGTTCGCCCTCCACAGTCTTGATCTTGGCCTGCATCAGCGGCTGCTGCTGCGTATTGCCGTCTTGATCCGTGACGTCGATGAAACCCTGTTCGCGTTCCAGGAAGGAGTAGAACGCCATTACGTCTTCCGCGAAGCGTGCCTTGAGGCGCGCAACCATGTCGGGGCCGTGAGTCAGCCGGGTTACAATGACGAAATCGGCGCTGTCGCGGTGCCCGATGAAGTCGTCAGGGGTACCCTTTTCGCTCACCATCTCGTTGATCAGGTTCGCCGTGAACAGCACCACCTCTTCACCCGCCATGAAGCCGTACTTGTTCACGAAAGGATCGAAGTTGGCGATCGAGAAATCGATCATGTACCACCCGTATTCATCGGCAAGTGCCCGAATCCGT
>Ga0335070_10012270_pt1 | contig 10000 bp, 9 predicted proteins | sample Lox_Sample_13_FD_206722 | JGI IMG/M metagenome (GOLD analysis project Ga0335070, IMG submission 206722) | Soil microbial communities from Loxahatchee National Wildlife Refuge, Florida, United States - Lox_Sample_1.3 | ecosystem: Environmental > Terrestrial > Soil > Wetlands | place: USA: Florida... | reverse complement strand
GCTCGACTGCGGATCAAAGTTTGGCAGTTTCAGCGGTGTGATGCGACCGGATACACGGTCGACCCGCACCCAGCCGCCCCGCTGCCATATCCATCTGGACTGCTTCTCGTCGGGCAGCGCGTCATTCAAGCGGACTGCCCTGAAAACTACGAACTCATGTTCGGTGACATCGTGCGGTTGCCCTATCGTGTACTCTCTCAGCTTTCCATCAACCAGGAGCGTGCGGACGCGGATCTCAGCGGGTTCCATCTCCGTGCCTGAGTCTAGCTTTACGGATTGCCACTTCCCGAAGCTGATAACGTGTGCTTTCGTGGCGGCGAGCACAGGAGCACTGGCAACTGCCAACCAGCAGAAGCAAACAAAGGTTCGCACAAGGGAACATTAGAAAGCAGCCGCTAAGAGGGCAAGGTCAAGTGAACGAGCCGGTTGTTCAGGAGCAAAACTGGAAATTCCTACACGGTCTTGCGTGACTGTGTTGAAATCTTCCTCAGGGCCCTTTCCAAGTATGTGAAGTTGACTAAAATAGTACCACTTCCGGTTTTGGGGTGGGCGGTGAGCCGCGATGGACATCCAGGATCATACAACTCCCGGCCCGAAACTCGATTCTGATTTGGACATGGGCAAAATACTGTCAGCCCGGCGGCGTTCTCCTCGCGTTCTGGTGGTGGACGACAACCCCGATATCGTCTTGTTGATGCAGGAACTGCTGGCTAGCCGGGGTTATGATGCGGTGGCCGTTTCGCGCGCAGAAGAAGCCGAGAATGAGATTCGCAATCAACCTCCGGACCTGGTGCTGTTGGACGTCATCATGCCCGGCAAGTCGGGTTACGAGCTTTGCCGGGAGATTAAGGACGATCCGACAACCCGGCTGATTCCCGTCGTCCTGATTACCGGACTCAGTGATCGCGAAGATAAACTGCGCGGCATCGAGGCGGGAGCTGACGATTTCCTGAACAAGCCTATCTTCGCGGAAGAGTTGTTCGCCCGGGTCAAGTCGCTGCTCAAGCTTAAGGAGTTTACCGACGAACTCGAATCAGCGGAGAACGTGCTTTGTACGTTGGGCCTCAGTGTCGAGGCACGCGATCCCTACACCGAGGGCCACTGCGAACGGCTGGCCCATTATGCCGCCGACTTGGGACGGCACCTCGGACTGGATGAGGAGTCGCTGGTCGCGCTCCGGCGGGGTGGTTATCTGCACGACCTGGGAAAGATCGCAGTGCCAGACGAGATTCTGAAAAAAGGCAGCAATCTCACGCTTCCCGAATGGGAAATCATGAAGAAGCATCCGGTGACGGGGGAGACAATTTGTAAGCCTTTGCGTTCCTTGCGCCTGGTGTTGCCGATTATTCGTTCTCATCATGAGCACCCCAATGGCAGCGGCTACCCGGACGGTCTCCGCGAGGGTGAGATCCCTTTGCTGCCGCGGGTTTTGCAGGTCGTGGATGTGTATGACGCCCTGCGTACCGCGCGTCCTTATAAACCTGCCCTCAGCCATGAACAGGCAGCTTTGACAATGCGGGATGAGGCTCACGCTGGTTTATGGGATGCCGAACTGGTCACCGAGTTCTTCGATATGCTCGACAAAGAACGCCGGGTGGCATAAGACCAGTTCTCAGCTAATCGTTCTCAGTGCTTGCTTATCCTGCCCTAATCGTAATTCTGACAACTTTCTAACAATTCTATAAGGCGCAAGGTTATCCTTGACTCTCGGTTGCGATGGTTTTGTCTCTTAACTGAGAACTGAATGCGCTGCAGCATCGTGATTCCGGCGTATAACGAGAGCCGCCGTATCGAGCGGACCTTGAAGAAAGTGTTGGCCTATGTGGCGCAACAGGGCTGGGATGCCGACGTCATCATCGTGAATGATGGATCTCGAGATAACACGGCTGACATCGTCCGACGCTACGCTGGAAAGAATGCCGCCCTGAGGCTGATCGAGAATCCCAGCAACCGCGGTAAGGGCTACAGCGTGCGCAGTGGGATGCTACATGCCCGGGGCGACGTGATGTTGTTCAGCGACGCCGATCTGTCGGCTCCGATCGAGGAATCTGCCAAGCTGTTGGAGCAAATTCAGGCGGGAGCCGCGGTCGCCATCGGCTCGCGTTGGATAAAGCCGGAATTGCAGACTCAGAAGCAATCTCTACATCGCCAGGTGTTTGGCCGTGTTTTCAATCTCGCACTTCGAGCCGTGCTCGGGTTGCGGTTCAAGGATACGCAGTGTGGATTCAAGGCATTCAGCCGGCGCGCGGTTGACATCATCTTTCCTTTGCAGAAGATCGAGCGATGGGCGTTTGATCCGGAAGTGATTTTCCTTGCGGAGAAGCACGGATGCAGGGTGGTCGAAGTTCCGGTGCAGTGGGCACACGAGGGGGGCGGCAGCATTCATCCGGTACGCGATGGGATACGCATGTTGTGGGAAGTGTTGAAGGTTCGCTGGTACTGGAGTACGCGGAAGTACGACCTTGCGGCACGGAGCTCTACCGATGCGACTTCAGAGTCCCGCGCGCGCTCGGAGCGCGGGTAATGGACGCGTTGTTACTCCCACTTCTTTCTTGTACATGAGCGTCATCCGCGCCGCACAAGTTTCACACAACCAGAAGAATTCGGTACGGTGTGCTGGTTTCTTCATACCCTCGCCGTTAGAGGCATTCGCCGATGCTGCGGGCACTTCCATGCGGAACAACTTCCCAATATGTAAGTAGCGAAACGATGCAGTGCACTCGGGGTTGGCGCACTTGGAGAGCATAAAATCTGTCTCCTGCCATCCTTAGAAGAAACTCCTAAAATAGTACTCCATTTGGAAAGCACGTGCGGGAATCTTGGCGTGGATAATTCAAGTGGCAACTTGCTGCTGGGCTTTCGCGGCCAGGGTCGGAATGACTTGTGAAACCTTGGCACCCATTTCTGATGTAGTCAGCGCAGTCTGTCCAGGTTCAACGAGATCGTGGGTCCGGGCTCCTGATTCCAATACCGCAGCGACTGCCTGTTCAATGCACCGGGCTTCCCGTTCGAGTTGGAAGGAGTGGCGCAACAGCATGGCGCTGGAAAGAATCGCGCCGAGAGGATTGGCGATTCCCTTGCCGGCGATGTCGGGCGCCGACCCATGAACCGGTTCGTAAATTCCAACTTTCCCGCCGACGCTGGCGGATGCCAACATGCCGAGCGATCCCACCACGCCTCCGGCCTGGTCGGAAAGAATGTCGCCGAACATGTTCTCGGTCACGATCACATCGAATTGGGCGGGACGCATCACGAGCGCCATTGCGGCGGAATCGACGTACATGTGGGACAGATGAACATCCCCATAGTCTCTGCCGACTCGCGAGACGACTTCGCGCCAGAGACGCGAACATTCGAGGACATTGGATTTATCCACTGACAGAACCTTGGAACGCCGGCGCCGAGCGAGTTCAAAGGCCATGCGGGCGATACGCTCGATTTCATCTTCCCCATAACGCATGGTGTTAACCGCCACACGAGATCCTTCCTTGCCGGTCACGGAGCGGGGTTCTCCAAAGTACAGGCCACCGAGCAATTCACGCACGATCAAAATGTCCGTGCCGCGCACGAGTTCAGGATGCAGCGGCGAGGAACCGATCAACGCAGCAAAGCAAGTGGCGGGTCGCAAGTTGGCATAAGCGCCGAGCTCCTTGCGTATGCGCAGGAGACCAGCCTCGGGGCGCAGGTGGCGCGGATAATGATCGAAGGCGGGACCGCCCACGGCGCCCAGAAGAACAGCATCGCTGGACAGGCAGGCGTCGATCGTCTCGGGTGGTAGTGGGTCGTTACTGGCGATTAAGCCGGCACCGCCAATGTTCTTGCGACAGATGCGCAGGTCGTGACCGAAGGCGTGGCTGACAGCATCGAGGGCGCGAATGGCCTCGTCGGTTACTTCGGGGCCGATGCCGTCTCCTGGCAGGACCGTGATTTTCAGGATCATGGGGTTACAACTTTAAAGCAACCGATGGGTACGAGGCGAATAAGAACGGTGTCGCCCCTCCGGGGCTTTGCCATCTTCGCCTTCAACCCACGGCTACGGCGTGGGCTACATTCTTTCGCCGCTTCGCGGCTAACGACTTCCTCTTGGTCCAGTACGGATGGAGAAGCTCGAGGCAGCACGCCCGGAGACGGCAAGGCAGGAGACTAGACGCCCCAGAGATAGTCTTCTTCATGATGCTCGGCCATCGGATGCAGCGGCAAATCGGATGGCTTTCTTTCCGAATGCAGTCCCGCTATATTCGCCGCTGAGGCACGATGCGCAGTTGTGGAGCCGGCAAGTGCCGCTGCTGCCGCGCGCGCGGTGGCTTCTACGTGGGCGGGCGGAATCCGGATTTCGCGATCCTGGCTTTCCCGGACGAGTTGTAGCAGGTGATGATCTTCGACTTGCTTAATCTTATCCGCCAGAACGACAAAGCGGCGATAAACGTCGTCCAGTTGTCGGCGGTCCAGTTCGAATCCAAGAGCTGCGCATTTCAAGCCCAGCGCATGACGGCCTGAATGCTTTCCGAGCACGAGGCGACTGTCGGGAACCCCGACGGACTGCGGAGTCATGATCTCGTAAGTTAGCGGGTTCTTCAGCATGCCATCCTGGTGAATGCCGGCTTCATGGGCGAAGGCATTGCGCCCGATAATGGCTTTATTCGGCTGTACCTCGACGTTTGTGGTCTCAGACAAAAGTTGGCTGATGGGGAACAGGCGCGTGGTGTCGATTTCTGTTTCATAAGGATATTTTTCGGGGCGCACGTGCAGTGCCATGACGATCTCCTCAAGAGAGGCGTTGCCGGCACGCTCGCCAATTCCGTTAATGGTGCACTCGACTTGCCGCGCCCCGGCGCTGACAGCAGCGAGGCTGTTGGCTACGGCCAAACCCAGGTCATTGTGGCAGTGAGCCGAGATGGTCACACTCTCGATACCACGAATTTCAGTGCGGATGGTCTGGATCAGTTCGCCGAATTCGCTCGGCGTCGTATAGCCCACGGTATCTGGAATATTGACGGTAGTCGCCCCAGCGTCCACGACCGCTTGCACTATTTTGAGGAGGAACTCAGGATCGGTGCGCGTGGCGTCTTCGGGCGAGAACTCCACATCCGCGCACAAAGATTTGGCAAACGCGACAGCATCACGCGCCTGCTCAACGCATTCTTCGCGGGAGATCTTCAGCTTGTATTGCAGGTGAATGTCGGAGGTCGCCAGGAATATGTGAATGCGTGGGCTGGCGGCGTGCTTCAGGGCATCCCAGGCGCGCTCGATATCCTCGCGGCGGGCACGGGCCAGGCCGGCAATAATGGGGCGGCGAACCGACGCGGCAATGGCGCGGACCGCTTCAAAGTCGCCGTCGGAGGCGATGGGGAATCCCGCTTCGATGATGTCGACGCCCAGCCGATCCAACTGGCGGGCCATGCGGAGCTTCTCCTCCACATTCATGCTGCAGCCAGGCGACTGCTCGCCATCTCGCAGCGTGGTGTCGAATATCGTAATCCGTTCTCGTTCCATTTGCTGTGCCCCCAGAGTGCTCGCGCAGCGAAGCTGCGGTGCACCACGGCCTCGCCAAGGCGAGGCCAACAGCTATGCTCCCGTGGACAGAGAGATAAAGCAAGCTTATAATGCTGCAATTATCATTAGATAAACTTAAGATGATCAGCGCGGCTTATGACGCAAGAAGCTGCGCTTAACAGGCGCTCCCATGGATCTTGCTCAGCTGGAAGTATTCCTGGCAGTCGCCCGCGAAGGACGTTTCTCGCGAGCGGCCGACAAGCTTTTCCGTACCCAATCGGCAGTAAGCCAGACGATTCGTAAACTCGAGGAAGAACTTGGCGAACCCTTATTCGACCGCACGTCGCGCGAGGGCGTACTCACCGATGCCGGCCAGGTTCTTCGGGAATATGCGGAGAAGCTGCTCAACCTGCGGAGCGACGCGCAGGAAGCTTTGGTAGAGCTACGCGAGCTGCACAAAGGCAAGCTGGTGATCGCCGCCAACGAGCTTACCGTGCTTTACCTGCTGCCCATATTGGCGGAATTCCGGCGCTTGCACCCCATGATCAAGATTCTGGTGCAACGGGCGCTCGGCAGCCATATTCCTGATGACGTGCTGCGGCACAACGTCGAGTTGGGAGTGCTCACTTATGATCCGGACGAGCCCCTGCTGCATTCGATTGTCGTGTATCTGGACGAATTAGCGTTCGTGGTTCCACCCAATCATCCCTTGGCGTCGGCGAAGCAAGTGAGCATCCGGCAGTTGGGGGCGGAGTCGTTTGTCGCCCACATTGTTTCTTCCCCCTATCGGGAAAAAGTGATCCAGACGTTTCGCCGCCACCGAACGCCATTGCATATGGACGTCGAACTACCCACGTTACAGGCGATTAAGCGCTTCTTGGTGACGGGCAACGGAGTGGCGCTGGTACCGGAGATTAGCGTGGAAGGCGAATTGGCGCGCGGAGAACTGGTTCGGGTGCCGGTAAAAGAACTGCAATTGCACAGGAAGCTTCGGCTCGTTTATCGCAAGGAGGCGAGCCTGTCACATGCGGCGCGCGCGTTTTTGACAGTTGCCGAAGCGGCCGCCCTGGAGCGACAGGGACGGTACCGCTTCCAGCGGGAACGCTAGATCACGCTGCCTGGCATGCGTTCAGTGCCTGTTCCTGCGTCGGGAAGATTTCGAAAACGGTAGTCAGGTTCGTGAGTTCCAGAAGATAGAGCAGGCGACTGCTCAGGCCCGACAGCTTGAGCGTGGCCCCGTATCCCTGGGCCCACATATGCAGCGCGACTAGTTCGCCCATTCCCGCGCTGTCGATGGCATTTACTCCCTGCAGCTCCAGAATAATGTGTTTACTCTCCTGCAGGGCGGCAGCGACCGCGTGCGATAGAGCCTCGGCCTCGTTGCGAAAAATGATTCGGCCCCGGCAATGAATAACGGTCACGTCTCCCAACTTGCTGGACTGCAAACTCAGCGACAACTGCTCCTCCTTCGGGACGTAGGCCGCCTGCGCATAGTTCTCGAGCATGGGTTCTGTAGTCATATGCTGAAGCTAGCGGCGGCACGTTTCATCAAGATTTCGGAATGATGAAAATAATATGAATTTCAAACGACTACGCGGTTACCGAGGTGGCAGGCTTTTATCATAGCGGTTCGTACGCTGTGGATGGCAGCGCAAGATTGTAAAAATGGGTAAAAGGAGGTTACTCAGCAGCTACCTGTACGCCGAGCGGGCCTGACACCCTCAACAAAAGTGCGCACGACGACATGGGGGCGGTTAATGTTGCGACGGGGGGACGTATTCCTTGGGCAGGGCTGACCCTTCGCCAAAGAAGTACTGCTCCAGTTGTTGCACGATAACTTGCTGGTCTTCTTTGCGGGCGGGATTAAGGCGGTACTCGTTGAGCAGCATCTTGCAGTGTTCCATCCACATGGTCCAGGCATCTTTGGAGACGCTGTCGTAAATCTTCCTGCCCAGTTCGGTATCGAACGGAGGCTCATCGAGGCCCGGCAATTCCTTTTGCAGTTTCACGCAGAACACTTGGCGACTCATCTTTTCCTCAAAAACCATTATTGCATAGCTAAGCGGCGTGACTTCGATGCTACTCTGGTGTAAATTGCTCCTACTGACGCAGTGGCTTTCTACCTACCAAACGGCCGTTGTCCTGTTCCTTGTCGCGCCGCTCAGAATCCGAAGTGGATGGAAATCGTGTAATGCACCAACCGGAGCATCTTAAGCCGTCACTCCAAGCGCTCGAGCAGACGAGTGACAGCACTGCGCCACCGCCTGACGGGGAAGCGCTTTCCCTGGTCGAGGCACAGGCAGCGAAATTACGGGAACAGGCGCAGCTGTTGGACTTGGCTAACGATGCCATCTTCGTACGGAAACTCGACGGCACGGTGTGCTATTGGAACGAAGGGGCAGAGCGGCTCTACGGTTGGACTCGCAAGGAAGTCTTACACCAGCCACTGAGCACGTTTCTGAAGACGGAATATCCACTTCCGCTAGTGCAAATCGAGCAGACGCTTTTGCAGGAGGGACGATGGCAAGGCGAGCTCGTACACACGCGCCGCGATGGCAGCAAAGTGACGGTGGCCAGCCGTTGGACGCTGTGGCGGGACGAGCAGGGCAAGGCTGAAGGCTGGCTGCAGATCAACACAGATATCAGCGAACGTAAGCGGGCGGAGGAGTTGCTGCGCTCACTTTCGGCCCGCCTCTTGCAGACTCAGGACGAGGAGCGCCGCCGTATCGCTCGCGAATTGCATGATAGTGCGGGACAACTGCTGGTAGGACTGGATATCAACCTGGTCACGCTTCTGAGAGAGGCGGACAAGCTCTCGGTGAATGCGGCGCGGGCATTGTCAGAAAGCGTAGGGTTGGTGAAGGAGCTGTCGGCGGAGTTACGGAACATTTCGCATCTACTGCATCCGCCTTTGCTCGACGAAGCGGGCCTGCCGGCCGCGATTCGGTGGTATGTGGAACGTTTTTCCCAACGCAGCAAGATCTCGGTTGAGCTCCATCTCGCTTCCGATCTCGGACGTCTGCCGCGGGACAGTGAGACCACAATCTTCCGCATCGTTCAGGAATCCCTGACCAATGTTCACCGGCATTCCGGAAGTAGTACCGCGGAGGTGCGCCTGACGCGCCAGTTCGGCCGAATTCGTGTCGAGATTTGCGACAACGGCAAGGGACTGGCGAGCAACAATTACCACACTTACTCGGGCATGGTTACCCCGGGAGTGGGGATTCAGGGCATGCGCGAACGGGTGCGGCAATTGGGCGGACAGTTTGATATTCGGTCAGGAGCGAGCGGCACGAGCATTGTGGCGACCCTGCCATTGGATGATGTGCGGGCTAAGAGCGCGGATTAGAAAACGAGTCGTTGCTTGTTCGTCGTTGGCTGCAAATACCAACGACTAAGGAAGTGCCGATTTTTCCTGAATTCCTCTGCCTTCAACGATCGTGTAAATAAAATCCGCCGCAAGATTCTTCAGGACTTCGGTTTGGCCGCTGGGCCATTGGACGGTTACTTCGCTCATCGTGTCTGAATCCCCCAGGCCAAAGTGGAGTCGAAGATCGTTCTGAGAAATGTAGCTGCCGCCAGCCCGTACTTCATCCATTTGCGCCAGTTTGCGTGAATGGACGGTAACGCGCGCTCCAATCGCCAGACGGTTGCTCTTTACCCCCAGCAAACGGAACGTGACGCGATGATTTTGTTTATTGCAGTGGTTCAGCAGAAGCGATGGCGGTGCGTCGGCGTTCAGAATGAGGATGTCTATGCAGCCGTCATTGTTGATGTCCCCAAAAGCGGCGCCACGACGAGACCGCAAGGGCATCGCTGCTATGCCGGCGGCGCTGGTGACATCTTCAAATTTGCCGTTGTGCAGGTTGCGAAACAGGAGCATGGGAAGAGCGTAGTGAGCCTCGCCGGGTACACGATCTGCTTGGGGATACACGTGCCCGGCGGTCAAAAAAATGTCAGGCCAGCCGGTGTTGTCCATGTCGAAAAACGAAGTTCCCCATGCCACTAGCGAATAGGTTGGTTTTGCCAGGCCTGCCTGCAGGGTTACGTCTTCGAAACCTTTGTCTCCCAAATTGTGGTACAGGGTGGAGGACTGATCGACAAAGTTGGTGACGAACATGTCGAGACGGCCATCACGATCGTAATCGCCCCAAGTGACTCCCATCGAGCCCTGTTCAGAGCCGTCCGCACCGACGGCGATGCCATCCATCAGGCCTTCTTCTTCAAAGGTGCCGTCGTGTCGATTGCGGTAAAGAAAATTAGGGCCAGTATCGTTGGCGACATAGAGATCCGGCCAGCCGTCATTGTCGAAGTCGCCCCAGGTCGCGCCCAGTCCGTAGTAATGGTGGGGATCGTCTACACCCGCCTGGCGGGAGACTTCCGCGAAGGTCCCATCTCCGCGATTGTGAAAGAGAAGGTCGGATTCGCCCTGCATACCCCAGGGGCCGCATTGCACCAGGATTCCGTGGTAACGGCAGAATTTCTCGTCGCTTCCGAGCTCGGGGAG
>Ga0335070_10012269_pt1 | contig 10002 bp, 6 predicted proteins | sample Lox_Sample_13_FD_206722 | JGI IMG/M metagenome (GOLD analysis project Ga0335070, IMG submission 206722) | Soil microbial communities from Loxahatchee National Wildlife Refuge, Florida, United States - Lox_Sample_1.3 | ecosystem: Environmental > Terrestrial > Soil > Wetlands | place: USA: Florida... | reverse complement strand
TATCGACGCGCTGTTCATCCCCGATGCAGCTAGGACGGCGGCCCCGTTGGCCGCCGAGGTGCGGCAGGTCCTGCCCAAGGTTGCCCTGCTCGGCACCGAGAGTTGGAACGACGCGCAAGCCTTGGCGAGCGCCGGGTCGACAATCGACGGGGCGATCTTCACGGACGCCTTCTTTGCTGACAGCGCGCGACCCTCAACCCGCCGCTTCGTCGAGCGGTTCCAGCGCGGTGCCGGCCGTCTGCCGACCGTGTTCGAGGCGGAAGCGTTCGACGCCGGCGTCGCGGTGCGGCAGGCACTTGCCGAAGGTGTGACGTCGCGAGACCAAATGGTCCCGCAGCTCACGTCTCTGAGAAGCTTTGAGGGCGCCGGTGATCTACGCACCTCACCCACGGGCTTCCAACGGGCCGTCTCAATCCTGCGCTACCACGACGGTAAGATTGAGGAGGTGACGCCGGGCAGTGACGGCAGCTCGTGAAGGCGCCGCAATTGCTTGACGAACCGCCCTACTGGGGAGCTGCGGGCGTCGGCGCGGGTGTCTGCCCTCCCTGCTGTTGACCGCCAGCGCCCTGCTGGCACTTCTTGATGTCATCCACGCTGATCATCATCGTCGTGGAAATATCTTCGGCCGAGCGGCCGGTCTGCAAGTACCGTCGAACCTGGTCGCAATTTACACCCTGTGCCGCGCGCGGCATGAGGACCCCCGCAAGCAAGCCCCCAGCTAGCATCAGACTCATAGCTCCACGTTTCATCTTCCGTCTCCTTTCAGCGCGACAACGTCGCGGGGCGTTCGATAGCACTTCAGCCCGCGCTCGACAACTGCCCCGACTGGGACCACTGCGCGCTTGCTGTGTCGTCAAGCTGTTCGCGAAGCGGGGACTGTGGACACGTTGCCCGGCGCTGCAATGCCGATGCGCAAGCACAGCGCTTGGGCGAGATCGGCGGGCGACAGCGTCTGCTCGCGTACGGTGCGCAGCGCATGCCGCCGAAAGTCCGCGGCGTCGAGGTTTGGGGAAAGCAGAACGGTGATCGGAAGGTCGCGTGTCTTCGGATCTGCCCGGAGTCGGGTCAGCAGCCGTAAAGCATCGCCCCCCGGTAGGGCCAAGTCGATTAGCACGACCTCGGGATCGATCATCGTGAACAGGTCCGTGACCTGACGGAGGTCGAGGGCAACTGAAGTCGAGCAGCGCATGCGTGCCAGGGCCACACGTAAGGCACCCATCATCTCGATGTTCTCACTTACCGCCAGCAGGCGCTGAAGTGTACCATGCGACTCCAGCAAGCGTGCCACGCACGAATCGGCGTCGAGCGGCGCAACAAGGAAGTCCACCTTTCCCAACAGGAAACCGCGCGTGCCGTCGGCGCAGTAGGCGATGATGTGCTGTGCCTTGACGTCCACGGCGGCGGCGGCGATGGCTGCCAGCGGCTCGGGCGCCCGGTTGAGTAGATTGACCACGAAGATCCGGGCTGCCCCACCTTCACTTTCCGGGGCGTTCAGATACCGCGCTCCCGGCAGCCCAGCGAGGCATTCGGATACCGCGTCACGGAGGGCCTTCTGCTGTTCCAAGTGGATCACTGCGAGCGGCCCGCTGGTCCCGGCAGGGCGCTCTGTGGGCTTGGCCGGGGTGCTTGCAGGGAGTCGCTGCTCGGGGAGCGGCGCTGCGGCAGGGCGGCCCGCCGCCGGCGCGGCGCGGGCGGGTTGATCTGCGGGCCGCGGAGCTCCACTCGCTGCCGCGGCTCGAAGTTCGGCGAGCTGCCGCTGTAGGTCGTCACGCTCCTCGCGTCCGACGCTCAATTGGGTCGTGGCCTCCTCGCACGCTTGACGCGTGAGTTCCAGCTCGTTCGTCAGCCGCTGCAGCTCGCGCTCGTACTTCTGTACAGCCTCGGCCCGTTCATTCAGCTCGACCATGTAGCCAGCCACTGCCGCTGAATGGTGGTGAGCCGCTTCGGCGCGCTGAAGCTCCATTTCGGCAATCCGCGCCTCCAAGCGGGCATTCTCTGCCTGCAGCCGGCGGGCCTCCTCTACGGGGACGCGCTCCGCACGCACGCGTTCGCATTGGCGCTCGAGCTGAGCCGAGAGAGTGCCGAGCTGCTCTACGCGCACGCGCAGCGCTTCGCGCTCGCCTTCCAGCGCCGCGATGTGTGCCGCGGCCTCGTCTTGTGCTTGCGCCTGCGCTGCGTTCTGGCTCTCCAGCTCCTGGAGACGATCGCCGAGTTCGGAGCACTGGTGCTGTAACCGGGCCTCGCGCTGCTCCGCTGCCTGCCAGTCCGCCTCGCGGCGCTGCAGCGCTTCGGCCATCGTCTCCTGCTTTGCAGTGTATTTTTGCACGGTTCTGTCGAGGTCGGCGCGGAGTTCCAAAATCCGGTCATCGCGGCACCGCAGTTCTTCTTCAAGCCCCGAGAGGCGAAGAAGGAGTTCGGCACGCTCGCTGTCGTATTGCGTGCGCAGGCCGGTCAGTGCCTGGTGATATTCGGCTGCTGCAACTGCCTGCCGCTGCTCGACTTCGGCACACTGCCGCACTGCCGCGTCGCGCTCGGCCTCCAGTGCAACGACTCGCTCCGACAAAGCTGTGCGTTGAGCTTCCAGTTCGGCTTGCAACCCCTCGATGGCCCGGCGTCCCTCCTGCTCGCGCCGCTCCATATCGGCGTTGAACGCCGCGCGCTCCTGCGCATGGGCCTCGGTGGCTGCTTGCAGTTGCGCGTCCAGTTCCGTACAACGCTGTAGTGACACCTCGCGCTGTGCCTCTAGCGTGGCGATGCGCTCCGACAGCATGGCACGCTGGGTCTCCGCGTCGACCCGCAACGCCTCGATGGCCCGGCGTCTCTCCTGCTCGCGCCGCTCCATATCGGCGTTGAACGCCGCGCGCTCCTGCGCATGGGCCTCGGTGGCTGCTTGCAGTTGGGCGTGCAGCTCGGTGCAGCGCTGCAGCGCCGCCTCGCGCTGTGCCTCTAGCGTGGCGATGCGCTCCGACAGAGTGGCGCGCTGAGCCTCCACGTCGACCCGCAATGCCTCGATGGCCTGACGTTGCTGTTGTTCCCGCTCTCTGGCCGCCTCGAACGTGGCGCGCTCGCTCGCGTGCTCCTCCATCAAGGCCGTGAGCTGCTCCGTGATCTCTGCACGCGCCTGCATCGCGGCAGCTAATTCCGCGGTGAGCGACTCAAAGCGAGTGGCGAAGGCCGTGGCCTCGTGCTGTAAAGCGTCGGCCTTGTTCTGTGTCTCTTCGAGGCGGTGTACCAGCTCGTTCTGCGCGTCAACCAGCTCGGCCTCACGTTGTCCCGCGAGAGCCTGCCATTCGGTCAACTCCTCCTCGTAGCCGCTGCGCAGGGCTGCCACCTCAGCCTTGGCCGCGGCCTGGCTCTGTTCGCCGGCGACACGCTGAGCGTCGAGCGCCCACCGTAGCGCAACCACCTCGGCCTTGAGCCGCACGACACGTTCGGGATCGGCAGCCCCCTCGCTCTGCAGGCGTTCGCGTTCTTCGTGGAACACCGCGTGCTCAGTTTCGAGATCGGCCAAACGCCCCTGCGCCGCCTCGAGCGCGGTGGTTAGCTCAACGTTGGCGACACGAAGCTTTTCCGCCGCCGTGGTGTTGCGTTCGAGAGCCTTCTCGGCCTGTTCAGCGCGCTTGTTTGCGGCGTGTGCCTCGGCTTCGAGCCGGGCGCGTACCGCGTGCGCGCCGCGCCGCAACGTCTCGATCTGGGCCAGCGCCTCGCTTAGACGTTTTTCCGCGGCTTGCGCCTGAACTTCCGCGCGACTCTGCGCCTGCTCGAGCTGCCGCATCAGATCGGCGCGCTGGCGTTGCCAGTCATCCACCGCCGCCTGCAAGCAGGCCAGGTCGGCGTTCACTGCGCTGTCGGCGCCCGTGTCGGGCAGCTGACGTAACGGCTCGGCGGAGGGAGCTTCTGCGCCAGGTTCATCGTCGGCTGGCATCGCCGTCTCATTCCAAGCCGAGCCGCTACAGTCGTCCCTGCAACGCGGGGCGTGGGGTGTGCGCGACGGAGCCACCATCGTTGTCACCGACTCCTACCACAACGCACAGGTATTCGGCCAGCTGGGCCGGAGGCAGTTGCAGGGTGGCACAGCGTGCACGCACCGCGCTGCCCGGCATACCCCAGACCACGGAGCTGCGCTCGTCCTGCACGACTGTACCCGCGCCTCGGGCGTGCAGCCGCTGCATCGCCCCGACGCCATCATCCCCCATGCCACTCAGCAGGACAGCTTGTACACGCTCGGGAATTCCTAGGAGGCTCTCGAACAAGATCTCGACACTGGGTCGGTACATGTTGTGCCGGGGGCTGGTGTGCAGCTTGATGTGCTCGTGCACCAGCTCCATGTGATACCCACCCGGTGCGATGTAGACAACGCCGGGTACGACCGGATCGCCGTGGCGCGCTTCCACGACGGTCAAGGCGGTGCGCATGTTTAGACAATACGCCAGGTCGCTGGTGTACCCGGGCGGCATGTGCTGCACCACCATCATGCAACCGCGGAAGCCGCAAGGAATGAGCGGCAGCATCTCGTTGAGCGCCGCCGGCCCACCGGTTGATGCGCCGATTGCGACCACAGACACTCCATGGCTGCGCGGGCGCGGGGGGGGCGCCGGCAAGATCACCTTGCGGGGCGCCACCACCCTGGTGCGGCGGCAGGCCATGTCGAAGGAAGCCGAGCGTACGACGCGGACGCGCGCCGCCGCGCGCACTTTGGTTCGGATCTCGTGGGCCTGCAGCTCCAGGTCGAGACTAACACCAACCTGGGACGGCTTCTCCACGATCTCGATTGCACCGTATGCCAGCGCTTGGGATGCCGCCACACCGCCACGCCGAGTGTACGAGCTGATGATCACGATGGGGACAGGATGGCGACCCATTATGACTTCCACGGCGCGCAGCCCGTCGACACGCGGCATGTTCACGTCCATCGTGATCACGTTGGGCCGCAGCCGCGCGGCGAGCTCGATCGCCTCGGCGCCGTCGCGCGCCGTCGCAATCACCTGCATGTCGCCTTCCGCCTCGAGAATGCGGGCAATCATCCGGCGCATGAGGCCCGAATCGTCGGCCACCAAGACCTGTAACGGCTTGCGCTCGCGTTCAGCGACGGGGGCCGTGCCGGTGGCACCGTGCACCGCAGACATCGGCATCAGACGTGACCTCCATGCCTTACTCGAGCGCCGATATCGTCGCCTGCTGGGGCGCCGCGGCGGCTCCATCTTGCGTCAAGCGCTGGATGTCGGCGAGCAGCTGCTCCTTGGTGAATGGCTTGGTGATGTACCCCTGCGCTCCCAGCTCACGTGCTCGCCGCCGGTGCTTCTCACTGGAGCGCGAGGTGCACACGATCACCGGCAGGTGCCGATACTCCGGATGACGCTGAATTTCTGCCATCAACTCGTAGCCGTGCATGCGCGGCATCTCGAGATCCGTGATCACGACGCGGAAGCGCCCGCTGGCGAGCTTTTCCAGAGCATCCAAGCCATCGACCGCGGTGTCGACCTCAAGGCCGCTGCTTTCGAGAAAGCGGGCGGCCAACTTGCGCACGCTAATCGAATCGTCGACAAACAGCACGGCGCGTGCCTCCGTCGGCTCGACGTCGGACGACTCGCTCAAAATGAACGTCGGCTGACGGGCTGCCACCGACGCCAGCATGTCAAACAGCCGCCCGACATGCAGCACGAAGATCACCACGCCGGCACCGGAAATCGTGGCGCCGGAGAGGAACGGATGCGTATCAAGCAAGGGTCCGAGAGGCCGGATGACGACTTCCTGCTGGGCTTGTACCCGATCTACGATCAACGCCATGGCGCGGTCGCCCGCGCGCAGCAGTACCGCCACCGCGTTCTCCGTAGGGGCGGGCTCGCCGGCGAGCGGCGCCAGGCTGAGTACCGGTAACAGCTCGTTCCGCACCTTCAGCATCGGCTGACCGTCAACGTCCATCAACTCCGCCATCTCGATTGCCAGGACCTGCTCGATGAAATCGATCGGCAACGCGAATGATTGCGCCCCGGCCTGCAACAGCAGCACCTCGTCGATTGACGTCGTCGTCGGCAGGGCGATGCGGATGGTGGTGCCCTGCCGGTCGGTGGAATCGACCACCATGCTGCCGTTCAATGCAGCGATGTCCCGCGCCACCACATCCAAGCCCATGCCCCGTCCGGAGAAGTCGGTGGCCGCCTCACCAGTGGTGAAACCAGGTCGAAAGATCAGCGGTAGCAACTGATCGCGGGCCGGCTTAGCGTCTGGAGCCACCAGACCAAGCGCACGACCCTTGGCCAGAATGGCCTCGAAATCGAGGCCCGCGCCGTCGTCCTGCACTGACAAGAGCATGCTGTTGTGCCGCTGCATGGCCACGATGCGGGCGACGCCCGTAGCGGGCTTGCCCCGAGCTTGCCGCACCGCCGGCAGCTCGATGCCGTGTGACACAGCGTTGCGCAGCATGTGCAGGAGCGGCGGATACAACGCCTCGACAATCGACTTGTCGAGTTGTACATCTCCACCAACCAGTTGCAGGTCGACCAGCTTGCCTTGCTGTCGTGCCGCGTCGCGTACTGGACGCAACAGGCGCCGGAAGACCGTGTCGAGCGGCACCAATCGGACGCGCGTAATCTGACGCTGCAAACCAGAAGTGATCTTGGAGAATTGGCGCGTTTCGTCGCCAAGGGCGTCGATGAACCCGCCCAGCTGCTCGGCGATCTCGCCGGTGTCGGTTGCTAGCTCGATGACGCTGCGGGCGAGGATGTTGAGATCGTCGTACTTGTCGAATTCCAGATCGGTGAAGAAATCGTCCTCCGCGGTATGCTGCCGCTCGCCGTCGCCCGGGGTTACGCCGGGGCGGGGCACAGCAGATTCGGGGCGCTCGCCGGTATTGAACTCGTAGCGCTCCTGGAAACCCTCGATGATCTGCGCCAGGCGCGATTGGCAGTAGTAGAGTTTGTCACGCAGCTCGGCAAACGCCTGCAGGTGGCGCTCCATGCGGGTGCGGCTGACCACCAGTTGGCCGACCTGGTTCATGAGCGCGTCGAGGCGCGCCGCCTGGACGCGGACGATGGTCTCGTGTTCGACGCGCGAAACGGCCGGCGGCGGCACCTCCTGCGGCACCTCCTGGGGCGCGGCTGGGCGAATTTCGGCCGCCTTTGGCGGTACCGGCGGTGCGGGCGCCTGCGTGAACGCCGCAATCTCACGAGCGACATCGGAGAGTACGCGGCGCTGCTCATCGAGCACACCACGAGCCCTGTTGATCAAGGCGGTGACCGAGTCCGTCAGCTGGAAGAGAAAATCGACCAACTTGACGGCATCCACTGCTACGCCGCCGTCAAGCACTTCCTCCAGCAGCGACTCGCCGTGATGCAGTTGCGCGGCGACCTGCTCGAGACCAACGGCGGCCGCTGCCCCCTTCAGCGTGTGGAAGTGCCGGAACAGCTCGCGCAACAGCGAGTGGTCTTCCGGCTGGCGCTCAAGGTCCAGCAACACACGCTCGACCGCTTCGATTGTCTCTGTCGCATCGATGGTGAAGGCGTCGAGCAGCTCGCGCTCGAAATCGGTATCGAGTGCTTGGGGCGCGCTCGGCGGCGGCTGTGCTGGAGTGATTTGGGGCGCCGGCCGACCGGCCGTGGCGCAGAGCTCGTCCAGGGTGCTCTGTGCCGCGGCGATGAAGCGCGCCGATAGCGGCTCGGAAACGGGTTGTTCAGCGGCAGCCGCGAAGTCTTCTTGCAGGCGTTTTGCCAAGCTGGCAACCTTGTCACGCTCCAGCATTACGGCGGAGCCGTAGATGGTATGGAAGATGCGCGCCAGCTGGGCGCAGGCAACGCCCCGCGTGTCGGGAGAGCTAAGCAACTTGACGAACTCCGGTATCTGGCTGAGGTGTTCCTGCAGCTCCAGGGCGAACGCTTCCGCCAACTCGTTCGCCCACTCCTCATCATTACCCGCTGCCGGCGAGGTCTCTGCCGGCAACTGCCGGGCAGACGGGACCTCCGGCACGTTCAGGTCGTGCAGTTGGCCCCGTACCCGTGGTGAGAAGGTCATCAGCAGCTCGGTGTACAAGTTCTCCTGCGTTTCGGGATTGTTGCCAGCCAAGGAATCGTCGAGCAGCCGCTCAACAAACACCAGGGAGGTCTGCATCTCGCGAAACATCGCCAGCGCCTGGCCGACATCGGTCTCGCGACACTTCACCGATGCGTTCGATCACTGCCCCAGCCCGGCTGAGGCTGGTGAGACCTACCAGTGATGCAGTACCCTTCAGAGAGTGGCCCAGAGCACGCAGCTCATCGAGTGCAGAGGGGTCCCGTGGGTTCGACACCAGCTGGGTCAAGCGCGCATGCATGCCGTGCACGAACCGCAGCACGTCGTCGCGAAACAGATCTTCGATTCCCTCAAGCGTGAAACGGCGGGCCATCAGTTCACACCCCGGTTCCCCGCAGCGGCTGCCGACGGCCCTGGAGCAGCGGCGGCAGATCGACTCTTAGGCACATCGGGGCGGCCGACGCGCCGGAACACCATGGCGCCGTTGACACGGATGGAATCCAGGATGTCGCGATACGCCTGCAACGAATCGGCGTAGCCTGCGATCAGGAAGCCACCCTGACGGAGCGCGGAGACCAGGGTGCGCACCAGGGCATCGCGCTGCGGTTCTTGAAAGTAAATCAACACGTTGCGACACAAGATGAGATCGACTTGCGTTAGTGGCAGCCCGCTGGTGAGATTCCACCGCAGCCAGCGTACGGCGTCGCGCAGCTCCGGTATGACCTCGTATTCTGTGCCCACACGGCGGAAATAGCGCTCGCGGCGCCAGGTGGGCAGGCTCACAACCTCGCGGGCCGGATACACTCCTCGGGTCGCCCGCTCGATGGCGTCGCCGCTGACGTCGACCCCGACGATCTCCGCTTCGATGTCTTCGAGGATCGGGTGGCCCTCATGCACCATCATCGCCAGCGAGTACGCTTCCTGGCCGGTGGAGCAGCCAGCGCTCACCAAGCGCAGGCGGCGGCGGCCGCTGCGCTGTGCCTCGCGGGCGAGCTGCGGCAGGACGAAACTTGCCACAGCTCGGAAGTCACTCGGTTCCCGCAAGAAGCCGGTTTCGTGGATGCACAACCTTTCGATAAGGGTCTGCAGCTCTCCGCCGCCCGCCGGGCTCTCTTGCACAATGCGGGCGTAGTCCGCGAAGTTGACCTGCATCTCCTCCATTCGCGTTGCCAGCTGAGCGCTGAGGTAGCCCTCATGCGGCCCGCCGAGGTAGAGGCCACAGCGCGCGGCCACCGCGTCGCGCACCCACGCGACTTGCCATAGCGGAAGTTTCAGGGGGCGACTCATGGCATAGGGCCGCTAGGCTTGTGACTATACGGCGCCGCGTGGTCCGTTGCCCGCGGTGGTGTGCTCCTTCGGTTGCAGCATCTGCGCAGGCGGCACCGCGACGCGGCCGTTGCCGTTCTCGCTCACGCGGAACAGCCCGACCTGCGTGTTGAGTTCCGACGCGACTTCCATCAGGGAGTGGGTGCTGTGCTGCGTCTGCTCCGACGACGCCTGCGCTTGGCGCGCCACTTCGGAAATGCTGAGCATCGCCTCGCTCAAGCTGGCGGCGCCACGCGCCTGCTGACTGGCAGCCAAGGAGATCTCCGCAATCAGCTCGGCGCTCTGCACCGAGGCGTGCTCGATCCGTTCCAGGGTGCTGCCGGCTTCCGACACGAAGGTTGTTTGCTGCTCGACGTGCTCGGCCTGGCGCTCCATCCCGTTAACGGAATCGTTGGTTTCCGACTGCATGCCGGCGATCAACCGTGCGATCTCGTCGGCGGCAGTTTCGGTGCGCTCGGCGAGTTTTCGTACCTCGTCGGCAACCACCGTGAAGCCGAGCCCATGCTCGCCGGCGCGCGACGCCTCGATGGCGGCGTTGAGGGCTAGCATGTTGGTCTGTGCCGAGATTTTCTGAATCGTCCCGATGATGGTTGAGATCTCCATAGAGCGCTCGCCGAGCCGCTTGATCTTCACGGCAGACGCCTGGGTGTTCCTTTGTAGCGCTTGCATGCC
>Ga0335070_10012268_pt1 | contig 10002 bp, 12 predicted proteins | sample Lox_Sample_13_FD_206722 | JGI IMG/M metagenome (GOLD analysis project Ga0335070, IMG submission 206722) | Soil microbial communities from Loxahatchee National Wildlife Refuge, Florida, United States - Lox_Sample_1.3 | ecosystem: Environmental > Terrestrial > Soil > Wetlands | place: USA... | reverse complement strand
AAACCGTCGCACATAAACATCACCCGTCAGAAGCTTGTGCAATATGACGGCCGGGGTCATCCCGTCGTTGAACAGGTAAGCGCCGGCCTTTATCCCGCCTTCCGCCCCCTTGAGCCTGGCATAGAGAATAAAGAACCTTTCGCTGGAGACGACGCCAGTCTGCTCCAGCTGACCGGCAATTTTTTTCAATGAATATCCTTCCCTGAACTCGAAAATCCAGGCATGCTTGCCGCTGCCCGGGGGCAGCCAGAGGAAAACTGCGCAGCGGATACAGAAAATGCCGGCGGCCAGGGTGATCAGAGCGGCAATTCCCGCAATTTTCCACTTTGCGCTCATGGATGAAATTTTTTCTAAATTGAAAAACCGTTTCACTTGAGACTTCCCGATGAAATGGAATTACGATTATTGTTTTTGAAACACAAGCTTTTGCTTTTCAAGTCCGGACCCCTTTCTTGACAACACAGGCAATTGTTGTTACAAGGGTATGGTCTCGCGAGAACTTGTGGAGACCCGGAACAGAACGGAGGTTGACAGATGGAATTCAGCACGATTGACGATATTCTCGAATTTGCCCTTGAAAAAGAGGACGCTTCCTACAGGTTATACAAATCCGCCGCAAAAGCCTCGGTAAATCCGTCCGCCAAGAAACTCTTCGAGGAGATGGCCGAGGAGGAAGCGGCGCACAAGAGGTTCATCCGTCAGCTGGACAGGGGAAAAATCGCCCGCTACCAGTACAGACCGGCGCCCGATCTGAAAATAAGCGAATACCTCGTAGACATCCCGTACCGCGAGGACATGACCTACCAGGAAATTCTCGTCTATGCCATGAAAGGCGAAGAGAAAGCCTGCAGGCTTTATTCGGAAGCGGAAACGATGACTGATGATCCCGAGTTGAAAAAGCTCTTCACCATGCTGGCCAATGAAGAGAAAAAGCACAAGTACCGCCTGGAATCACTTTACGACGACCACGTCCTGACGGACATGTGACGGAAAAAGAGCCGGTTTCCCGGCTCTTTTCTTATGCCCTGAATTTGCTTTCAGTCCCCGCCCTCAGCCTTTTTATATTCTCCCTGTGCCTGTATATGACAATGACCGCTATGACAATGGTCATGGCAACTGTTTCGGGTTTCCCGGAGATGAGCGTCACCAGCAAAGGCATGCACGCCGCCGCGGTGACAGAGGCCAGCGAAACAAAGCGCCATTTGTACAGAACCAGGGAAAAAACGACCAGCGCGGCCACAACGGAGAGCGGAGACGCGGCGAGAAACACGCCAAGAGCCGTCGCAACGCCCTTGCCCCCCTTGAAGCCGAGGAAAACGGTATAGACATGCCCGAGAAAGGCCGCCAGCCCGACCGCGGCAATCCAGAAGCCGGGCAGGCCCAGGCATATCGCCGCGACGACCGGTATCACCCCTTTCAGGCAGTCACCGATGAGAGTGAGAAGGCCGACCTTGCGCCCCAGGGTGCGGTATACATTGGTCGCGCCGATATTGCCGCTGCCCGTTTCACGTATGTCGACCCCGCCGAATGCCTTCGCCAGCAGAAGTCCTGTGGGTATGGAACCAATAAGGTAGGCAAAAACAATAATAATCACTTCTACAAGCAATGTTCACTCCGGATTTGATGAATTGAAAAATCGGGGCCGCTTTTCAGGCAGACGCGCCAGGAAAATCGCCGCCGCCAGGAACGCCACATCCCTCAGGATCGCCACCCAGGCCGGCGTCTTGTCCCCGCCCTGCCGGAAACAGCCGCAGTCGACATTAAGGCCGCGAACGATTGTGGACGCCAGGGCCGCCATGAAGACGAGATTCATGGCAATAATGATGCAGGAGGCGGCCTTGACGCGACAGCCCACGATCAGCAGCGCTCCGCATGTCGTCTCGACCCAGGGGAGTATCGCGGCGACAAGGTAGTTCAAATTGTAAGGAAGAATCTTGTAGGCCGCGACGCTTCCGGCAAAGGCCACCGGATCCATTATCTTGAGAATACCGGCATAGACGAAAACAAGCCCCAGCCCTATTCTGACGACAACGGGAAAATATTTTCCGATTCCCTTTTTCATGGATTCCGCCCCTCGACCGGAAGTTTGCCGTCCTTCCATTCGGGATATCCGCCTTCGAATACGTAAACCTGGCGATACCCCTTCGACATCAGCTTCTTGCCGACCGTCATGCTGTCATGGCATCCATAGCCGTTGCAGTAAACGACAACTTCGGCGGTGAACGGAACTTTCCCTGCAAATTCGGCCGATTTTGCCTCGAATTGCCCCAGGGGCAGGGACAGCGCCCCCCGGATGTGTCCCCCTGCAAAGGCGAACTCGTCCCTGGCGTCGACAAAAACGGCCTCCTTGCGGTCATACATCTCCTTCACCTGCATCAGGCCCGCCGGCAGCGGAATGCCGCCCTGATCCGCCGATGCGGGAACAGGTTTCACCGTCTCTCCCGACGCTCCCGTCCAGACGACGTACAGCATTTCGCGGTTCCAGATTGCCCCTGCCGCCGCGGCGACAAGGACAATGACCGCCATCTCCAGGAATAGCTTTCTTGCCGTATTCCGCATATCAGTCGCCTGCTCCTCGGTTTTCGTCCCGCATTTCAGGGTTCTTTCAGCTCGCAAACCTTGTCGTTCTTGTCGCAATAGCGCATAACCCTGACATTCTCAAAGGTAATGATGCCGCCGTTCATCATCGAGTCGATTTTTGGCATGACCGCTTCCAGCTTTTCCTCGGCCGCGACAACTTCGATGATCATCGGCAGCTCCTTCGACAGATCCAGCAGCTTGTCGGTGTGGTAGACGAGATGCGGACCGAATCCGGAAACCCCGCGCAGGACGGTCGCGCCGGCAAAGCCTTCATGCATGAGCATTTCGACAAGCGCCTCGTACAGCGGCCTGTGGCCGTGCTTGTCGTTTTCGCTGATATGGACCCGCATCAGAACCTTTTCACCGGTAAACTTGGTCATTTCTGCCCTCCTACAGGTATCGCGCGGCGATTATTCCCAGCCAGGTAAAAAAGAGGCATGTGATAACGCTGAAAAGCACATTCGCGGTAGCTATCGCAAAATTCCCCTCCTCCAGAAGTCTGAATGTCTCGTAGCTGAAAGTGGAGAAGGTCGTCAGCCCGCCGAGAAAACCTACGGTCATGCCGAGACGTATTGACGGGGGGATCAGTGTGCTCCTGAGACCGAATTCCATGATCAGACCGATTATGAATGCGCCTGTGATGTTTACGGCGAAAGTGCCGTATGGAAATGCCCTGCCCAGAATTCCGTAGACCCAGCCGGAGAGATAATATCGGGACAGACATCCCGCCGCGCCGAAAATCGCGATGTAAAGAGCAATCTCCATCAGAATCCCCTTTTTGCATGAGGAATGCGCCCTGATGTTATTCCCCGGTTATACAGGCGCCGCGCGAAACGCATATATATTTGCAAACTAACTCACAACTGTTTTAATGTCAAGGGACAGATACACGGCTTTCATTAGAGCCCCGGGCCCGTCTGCCGCCAGTCCGATACCGTCTGCCGCCCACATTTTAAAAGTTGCCCGACAACTTTTAAAGGTTGCATGACGATGAGCCGCAGTGATAGAATTCAAAACTCGGGAATTATGATTGCAATATGAGAGACGCCACTTTCTGGATAGAAAAACTCGCCCTTGTCAAACACCCCGAAGGTGGGTGCTTCCGCGAAACGTACCGGTCGGACGGGACAATTCCGGAAAACGCCCTGTCGGCGGGATTTGACGGAGCGCGCAACTTTTCAACCGCCATATATTTCCTGCTGGACGGAGATGATTTTTCCGCCTTCCATCGCATCAAATCCGACGAATTGTGGCATTTCTACGCCGGTTCCGCCCTTATCATTCATGTAATCGATAAAGCAGGGGAATACCGCCGGATAAGGCTCGGAGACAATCCGGACAATGGCGAGACTTTACAGGCGGCTGTCCCGGCGGGCTGCTGGTTCGGCGCTTGTCTCGATTCCCCGGGATCATACGCCCTGGTCGGCTGTACGGTCGCTCCGGGGTTCGATTTCCGCGACTTCGAGATGGGAGACGCTGAAGAGCTCATCCGGCTCTATCCCGGCCATGCCGCGATTATCAGGAAGATGACCCGTCCCGGCCCCACAGAGGCATGAAGTCATATACCGCAATTTCCGGACATTACTTTTTAATCCAGTTGCCGAAAGGAACCACAAAACCCCATGATGTTACGCCTGATGCTTTTTCTGATGCTTTCGACCTCCTTATTCACCACACCTGCGCTTGCCGCCGTGCCCGCGCAGCCCGCCGCCGCGCCGGATGTGCCGATACTTCTCTACCACCGGCTTGCTCCTACGGTCAAGGATTCCATGACCATAACCACCGCTGTATTCGAGTCGCATCTGAAATACCTGCGTGATAACGGATACAAGGTAATCCCGCTTCGGATGCTCGTAAACTACTACCTCAATAAAGGACCGGCGCCGGCGCCGAAATCGGTGATAATCGTCGAAGACGACGCTCACATCTCTGTCTATACGCAAATGCTGCCCATAGTGAGGAAATACAGGATACCGGTAACCGTGTTCGTATATCCTTCAGCCATCTCCAACGCAAGTTACGCCATGACCTGGGACCAGTTGCGCGAGCTCAAGAAAACCGGGCTGTTCGATATCCAGTCCCACACCTTCTGGCATCCCAACTTCAGGCACGACAAAAAACGGATGAAACCGGCCGAATTCGACAAGTTCGTCGATGTGCAGTTCAAAAAATCAAAAGCCAGGATCGAAAAGGAGCTTGGAGGCAGCGTTGATATGCTTGCCTGGCCCTTCGGGATATATGACGACTACCTGATTAAAAAGGCTGCCGCCGACGGCTACCGGGCGGGATTTTCCATAGTGGCCCGCCATGCCGGGCCTCGGGAAAATCCGATGGTCATACCCCGATATCTGATGATCAACGCCGACCAGGGCAAGGCTTTTGTCAGGATTCTGGAGGGTACTGCCCCGAAGAGAAACATAGTCTTCTAGACCGGAAGATACCATGTCGTGCAAAGACAAGAAATACCCGTGTGCCGATTGCGCATTCTGCCAATGGTGCAGCGATGACCGTTGCAGAATGTGCCTGGGGCAAAAATGTGCGCGACGGAAAAAACTTTCCATGCAGGAGCAGATAAAATTATTCGAGGCTTTGAACAGGCCGGCGGATAAGGCAACCGAAGATTAGAGAATATAGAGCTTGTTCGTAAATAAAGCATTCCGGGCGCGACCCGTCAGAACGTTATTTACGAACAAGCTCTAAATTAATTTGTATTTTTTTATTCTAGAATCATATTTTTATAGACTCGTACCTTAGATGGGGTTATAAAAGGCTTTCGGAGACTATATGGGAAACCAGAGAAAACTGCTCGGCCAGATCCTGAAGGAAAAGGGCATCATTTCGGAAAAGACCCTGCAAAGGACCCTGGCGCGTGCGAAAAGGTTCAACAAAAGGCTCGGAACAATGCTCGAGGAAACCGAGCTGATAACGGGCGAAGAGCTTGCAAACGCACTTGCGGTCCAGTACGGCTTCAGGGTTGTTAGCAACTTTGCCGCCCACCAGTTTCCCCCCGAACTGCTGGCAATGATTCCGGCGGACGTGGCCATGGAAAACATGCTGTTCCCTCTGAAAATAGAAGGGGACAGGCTTGCCCTTGCGATGGCGGACCCCACTAACACCAGGATAGTTTCCAATATCGCCGCCAACAATGGTCTCAAGATAGTGCCTTTCATTTCCACCAGAAAGGAAATCATCGCCGCCATAAGTATTCACTATCTCGGCAAGGACCCGGCCGCGCCACAGGATAAAACGATCCTTCTTGTGGACGTGGACAACCTGCTCTGTACGATGCTGGGTCACATACTGTCAAAAGAGGGTTACCACATAATTTCCGCCAACGATGGAATGGAAGCATACAAATCAGCAGTTTCCGACTCACCACAGGTTATCATCGTTGACAGGAAGATACCGAAACTGGACGGCTACGGACTTTTCGACGCATTGAAAAACATTCCCGAGACAAGGCCCATCCCGATAATCCTGATGACCGACTGCACCGACGCCGAAGAGGAAGCCAGGGCATTCGAAAAAGGGTTCTTCGACTTCCTGACCAAACCCATCAAGGATGTCACGCTCACAACCAGGGTAAAAAGGGCGTTCCAGTACTACGAGCGCGAATTCGGCTTTCTGTGACGGAGTGTCTGTCTACTGAGCAAAAAAGCACACGGAACGCCTTCAGCCCGTAATTCCCGCCTCCCTTACTTTTTCCCCAGCTCCATCGAACGGGTCGTCGCGGCGTCCACCGCGGTCATGATCGTTCCGCGCAGCCCTTCCTGCTCCAGTACATGGAGCCCGGCGATGGTCGTTCCGCCCGGCGAAGTAACCTTCTCGCGAAGCATCGCCGGATGTTCGCCTGTCTCCAGAACCATTTTCGCGGAACCGAAAACCGTCTGCGCGGCAAGCCTGGAAGCGACGTCCCTGGGCAGGCCGTTTTTCACCCCGGCGTCCGACAACGCCTCGATGAAAGTGAACACATATGCCGGTCCGCTTCCTGACAGGCCGGTGACCGCATCCAGCAGTTTTTCGTCAACCGTGCAGGTCGTGCCCAGAAGATCGAAGATGCCGCGCGCAACTGAAAGGTCATCGGCCGTCGCCAGACTCCCGGGGCTTATCGCCGAGGCAGCAGCCAGCACCAGGGCCGGGGTATTCGGCATGACCCGGACCACCCGCGCGTTTCCTCCCAGGTTCGATTCAATGGTTTCAGTCCTTACGCCTGCCATAATGGAGATGAAAAGCTTGTCCCGCTGGTCCACGCCGGCGATGCCCCGCAGAACCTCGCCGCACACCTGCGGCTTGACGGCAGTTATGATCACCTGACACGATTTTACCAGGGCGGAATTATCAGTGCCGACCGAAACCCCGTAAGTCTTCGACAGGTATTCCCTCCGCGCCTCAACCGGCTCGGAAACCGATATGTCCGATGAGCGGACGCCGCCCGCGAGAAGCCCTTTTATTATTGCCTCGGCCATGTTGCCGCCGCCGATAAACCCCACTTTTTTCCCAGCCAGCATCTTGATCCCCCTTTTATGTGGAATGCCCGGCCGTCAGCCGCCAGCTGCCAGCCTCCGGTCTTACTGATAGGTAATCAATCCATTGTAACTTGTCAACAAAATAACGAGCTATCCTTCATATGACGCGAAATATTAAAAAGCGCCGCAACCGTAAAAAACAGTTGACTTGGCAAGCCGTTTATATTATAAAGCTCACCCGTTTGTAAATGATTAAACATAAAGTTTAGAAACACTAAACATGCCGATTGACAAAATGTTTAGAAATGCTAAACTTGGTATTAAACAAAAAGTTTATATTTACTAAACCGGGAGGCTGGCTTGAAAATCGGTGAGAGGTTGAAAAGGCTGAGGCTGGCAAATTCGCTGACACAGGAAGAACTGGCCGGACGGGCCGATCTTACCAAGGGGTATATTTCGCAGCTTGAAAACGACGCAACTTCCCCTTCCATTGCCACACTAAAGGATATTGTCGACGTGTTCGGCGTCACCATGGAGGAGTTTTTCGCCGAATCGTCAAGAGGCGAGGACGTCGTCTTCGGCATCGACTCCAGGGTCCAGTCCACCGGAGACAATGAAGGAATAAAGGTGGAGCTCCTGGTCCCCGGCGCGCAGAACAGGGAAATGGACCCGGCGCTCGTCACTCTGAAGCCGGGCGAGGAAATGGACAGGCAGGATTACCACGAAGGCGAGGAATTCGGTTATGTCCTCAGCGGCAAGATCCAGCTGCAGCTGGATGAACTGTTCTATACGGTAAAAAAGGGGGAGTGTTTTTATTTCAGCTCCGACAAGAAACATTCGGTCAAGAATACCGGCAAAACCGAAGCGAAAATATTGTGGGTCGTGACACCACCGACGTTCAATTACTGAAAATCAGGATAATGGGCTGAAGGCTGAAGGTTACAAGAAAATTATTCATATTTCGCAACACAAGGAACAGGGCATTTGAACTGGCATGTGAAGGTAGCGAGATTAATTTGACAGACATTTGGTTAACTTTAGCCTTCGGCCTTCAGCCTTGACACCTGAACCGGAACAAAAGGAGATTCGCAAATGAGCAAAGTTCTGATAATCGGAGCCGGCGGAGTTGGACGGGTAGTCGCCCACAAGTGCGCCCAGGCTTCCGACGTTTTCACCGAAATCACCCTTGCATCGCGCACCGAGTCAAAGTGCAGGGCCATCGCCGCCGAGATCGATTTCCCGGTCAAGACCGCGCGGGTCGACGCAGACAATGTCCCCGAGCTCATAGAACTTATCAGACGCGAACAGCCGAATCTGATAATCAACGTCGCCCTCCCCTACCAGGATTTGCACATCATGGATGCATGTCTGGCAACGGGCGTCGATTACCTCGACACCGCCAATTACGAACCCCTGGACACCGCCAAGTTCGAGTACAGCTGGCAATGGGCCTACCAGGACCGTTTCCGCGAAAAGGGCCTGATGGCGCTGCTGGGCAGCGGCTTCGACCCCGGCGTCACCAATGTTTTCACAGCCCTCGCCGCCAAGCATTACCTGGACGAGATCCATGAGATAGACATCATCGACGCAAACGCGGGCAGTCACGGCCAGCCGTTTGCCACCAACTTCAACCCGGAAATCAACATCAGGGAAGTCACCGCTCCCTGCCGCCATTGGCAGGACGGCAAGTGGATCGAAACTCCTGCGCTTTCGACCAGGCGCAGCTACGATTTCCCCGAGGGCATCGGCCCGATGAATATCTACCGCATGTATCACGAGGAAATGGAATCGCTGGTCAAGCATATTCCCACAATCCGCAAGGCCCAGTTCTGGATGACTTTCTCCGACAACTACCTCAAGCACCTTGAGGTTCTGCAGAATGTCGGCATGACCCGCATCGACGAGGTGGAGTTCAACGGGCAGAAAATCGTCCCCCTCCAGTTCCTGAAGGCGGTACTTCCGGACCCGGGCAGCCTCGGACCGCTGACCAAGGGCCGCACCTGCATCGGCGTCGTCGCCAGGGGGATCAAGGACGGAATAAAGAAGCAGGTATACATTTACAACATCTGCGACCACGAGCAATGCTACAAGGAAGTCTATTCCCAGGCCATCAGCTACACTACGGGCGTACCCGCCGCGGTCGGCGCCATCATGATGGCCACCGGGCAATGGAAAGGCAAGGGTGTCTTCAACATGGAGCAGTTCGATCCCGACCCTTTCCTGGCGAAGCTGGCCGACATGGGACTGCCTTGGCAGGTGGTTGAAAGCGGGGATTGGCTGGAGCTCTAGGCAATATATTGTAGGGGCGCTGCCCAACAGAAGGCAATCACATGAAGGGCGATCACAAGGATCGCCCCTACGTCAAATCGGAAGCAAACAGTTGACAGGTATCGATATTGAAAAAATTCTGCAACTTTCCCCTTCCCCGGCCTACGTGGTCGACCTGGGGAGACTGCGCCATAATCTCGCCGTCCTTGACGAGGTCCAGAAGAGGAGCGGGGCGAGGATTCTCCTTGCCCTGAAGGCGTTTTCCATGTGGAGCGTTTTCCCGATCATCCGGGAAACACTGCACGGCGTCTGCGCCAGTTCACCATGGGAAGCACGCCTCGGCCGCGAGGAATTCGGGGGCGAGGTGCACAGCTTCTCTGCCGCCTTCAAGGAAAGCGATGTGGAGGAACTCCTTGAGATATCCAACCACATAGTCTTCAATTCCTTCGACCAGCTTGAGCGCTTCCGTCCCCTATGGGAAAAACATCAGGGACGTGTGTCCGTCGGGCTCAGGGTAAACCCGGAACACTCCGAAGGCCATACGGAACTATATGATCCCTGCGCGCCGAAATCGCGGCTCGGGATCAGGCGCGGTGAATTCGAAGGCCGCTCTCTGAAAGGGATCGAGGGTCTGCATTTTCACACCCTCTGTGAACAGCTTTTCGAACCGCTGGAGCGCACCGCCTGC
>Ga0335070_10012267_pt1 | contig 10003 bp, 5 predicted proteins | sample Lox_Sample_13_FD_206722 | JGI IMG/M metagenome (GOLD analysis project Ga0335070, IMG submission 206722) | Soil microbial communities from Loxahatchee National Wildlife Refuge, Florida, United States - Lox_Sample_1.3 | ecosystem: Environmental > Terrestrial > Soil > Wetlands | place: USA: Florida... | reverse complement strand
GCGAAAGGAATTCGAGGAGACGCTGCCGGACCTGCGGGAAGAGGACATCGCCGGATCCGGGTTCGCGATCACCGGTTACACGGTGCATCAGGCCCTGGGCGGGGATGCGGCCCTGGCCCGCCTTCGCGAGCGTTTGCGGAGGCGGGGCCTGAAGTTGATGCTCGATTTTGTCCCCAATCACACCGGCCCAGATCATCCCTGGGTAGAGGCTCATCCGGGGTATTACATCCCGGGGACTGAGGCCGAACTGGAGCGGACGCCACAGAACTTTACTCGGGTCAGGCGCCGGGGTGGCGATTTAATTCTGGCCTTTGGCCGCGATCCTTACTTCCCAGGCTGGCCGGATACGTTCCAGCTCGACTATAGCAATCCGGCCACCCAGGAGGCCATGATCGGGGAACTGCTGAAGATCGCAGGCCAGTGTGACGGCGTTCGCTGCGATATGGCTATGCTGGTTCTGCCGGACGTTTTCGAACGAACTTGGGGCCGCAGGCCACAGGACTTCTGGCCCCGGGCAACCCGGCAGGTTCGGGAGCGGGTCCCGGATTTCTGCTTCATGGCCGAAGTTTACTGGGACCTGGAATGGACACTCCAGCAACAAGGGTTCGATTACACTTATGACAAGCGGCTGTACGACCGCCTCCGTGAAGGCCATGCCCGGCCAGTGCGTGAACATTTTTGCGCGGGGCTCGATTACCAGGACAAGCTCGCACGATTCCTGGAGAACCACGACGAACCGCGGGCGGCCGCTACGTTCACTCCGGAAGTCCACCGGGCTTCGGCAATCATTACATTTCTGGCACCGGGGTTGCGGTTCTTCCATCAGGGCCAGTTCGAGGGGCGGAGGAAACGCATTTCGCCGCATCTGGTTCGCGCGCCCCTGGAGCCACCCGACGGAGAGCTGCAACAGTTCTATGACCGGTTGCTTTCTGTGCTGCGCCAGCCAGACGTTCACGACGGCCAGTGGCAATTGCTCGAATGTGCGCCGGCCTGGGATGGCAACTGGACCTGGGATTGCTTCCTGGCCTTTGCCTGGCAGGGGCCTGCTGGCGACCGCCTGCTGGCGACGGTGAACTTTGCTCCCAATCAGAGCCAATGTTACGTCCGGGTGCCATTCATGGATTTGGCTGGCCGGTCTGTACGATTCAAGGACTTGATGGGTCCCGCCAGCTACGATCGCAGTGGACACGAGGTTGTATCGGGAGGCCTCTATCTCGACCTGTCGCCCTGGGGCTACCATGTCTTCCAAGTAGAGAGCAAGTAGGGTCACAATCGAGTGGCACAGACCTCGCGATTTCCGCTTCCTGGAGGTGGGCCGCATCGCGTCGCGACCGAAGGGAGCGGCGCTTTGGAGTGCGGCGGCTCGACGCCGCTTTCCCTCTAATCAACCTATAGTCGTCAGTCAATAGTAGATGAACGATGCTTTTTTTTCAGAATGAGCTCCGTCAGGAGCGGCCTGTAAAGCAAGGAGAGGACGCTCCTAGCGGAGCTAAGGGAGAAGAAAGGGGCTGTCATGCTAGAAACAGGACGCTCCTCCGGAGCTGATCTGTACCGCTACGGATGAACCGAGCATGGGGCAGACATAGAGATTTCCGCGATATCTGCATAGCCAGCTCCGTCAGGAGCGTCCTGTTAGTAGAAGAATGATTTTCCCCCGGATTGAGCTCCGTTAGGAGTGGCCTGTAACCACGGGAAAGGACCCTCCTAGCGGAGCATTGGGGCTAGACATTTTTGAGAAGTCCAGCGGCAGGATGCCGGGACCACCGAGCCCCAGGTCAGCAGGGGCCCAGGTCAGCATCAGCGATTCCAGGCAGTCCTTAGTTAGGAGCGCGGGACCGGTGTCCCCCCCTCGCGCCGCCCTGGGTCAGCATTTCAACCAATTCTCTTCTGGTCAATCGGACATTCACGGAATTAAGGAGTTGCCATAATGAGTCAAAATTGCTCCAACAAGGTGAAGCTCGGGGTCATGTTCCTGAGTGTGATCGCGCTTCATGGCTGCCAGACTCTGGGCATACATGACACGGCGAGCCTGTTGTCGCCCAAATTTAATCGGTCTGAAATCGTCGGTTTTGTGGCGGGTCTGGGAACGACCTTTGCCGCCCTGCCGGACTTGCTGGGCATGCTCAAGCGGCGATCCAGCTCAGGCATGAATCCGAGGATGGCGGGAATCATGGGCGTCTTTCAAGTGGCTTGGGTTTACTATGGCCTGTTGATTATTTCACGGCCGGTGATCGCTTGGAACGTGATCGCGATCGTGATCAACGGTCTGAGCGTCGGTGCGTACCTTCACTTCGCCCGCAGAGGAAGGAACCAGGCACAACAGCGATAGAGTCAGTTCGTCTTCTCACAGGCGTTGCGTGAACGGAACATGGTCCGGATCGCTCATCCGCATCAGGAAATCGCGAGGGGAGGAACCGACAAGTAATATTCAAGGAATATTTAGGGAATAATAGGAGAGATGGCGATGAACCACGAAAAGCGAAGACTGACAGTTTCCCTGCTCCGCCGCAGTGCCGAAGACCCTCATCGCGCGAATCGGAGGATTGTGAAAGCAACAGGACTGGCGGCGCTGCTGAGCCTGTGTGTCCTGGTCTGTTCGATCGGATGCAGCCGTGGGCAACAGGAGGCGCCTCCCGCGGCGAAGAATGCCGCTTCCCAACCGGAGGTACCCGCAGGGCCAGAGAAGACCGCTGCCCGACCGGCTGCAGCGGGGGATGAGGATCTCCCTCCGATCGTCAAGACACCGTGGAAGGGCGATCTGGACGAAATGGCCAAGCGACGCGTCGTACGGGTGCTGGTGCCGTTCCGGCGGCCAGAGTTCTTTTACATGGATGGGCGTCCGGCAGGGATCCTCCAGGAAGCGTTCCAGGAAGTCGAAAAGGTCTTGAATACGAAGTACAAGACCACCGCAGCGAACCGGATTATTGTCGGGCTTTTGCCGACTCCGGTTGACCGACTTGGGGAGCGGATGGCAGGCGGCTATGGAGATATCGCGGCGGCAAGCATTTCGATCACGGAAGCCCACCAGGCCATCGTGGACTTCACCATTCCCACGGTAACCGGGCTGAAAATTATTGCGGTGACGGGGCCAGGCGCTCCCGACCTGAAGAGCGTCGAGGATTTGAGCGGCAAGGAAGTGTGGGTGATGCCCAAAACGCGCATGAAGAAAGACCTCGAGGACCTGAATGCCAGGCTGAAATCCCAGGGGAAAGCCCCCGCGAGGATGCGCGAGACCGACCCGGTACTGGAACCGGGCGATGTGATGGAACTGGTAAACGCCGGCGTTTATCCCGTTGCCTTGATGCAAAGCATACAGGCGGAGTTTTGGGGGCAGGTTTTCGACAACCTAAAGCCCCACAGTGATCTGGCATTAGCCGAGGATGTACAATTGGGATGGGCGATCCAGAAGGGGACGCCGCAGTTGAAGGCGTTTCTCGATGACTTCATCAAGACGCACGGCATAGGAACGTCTTTCGGCAATACGGTGATGCGCAGATACCTGAAAGAAGCCAAGTACGTGAGGAACGCTACGGACGTAAACGAGATGAAGAAGTTTCAAGCGACTCTGCCGCACTTCAAGAAGTACGCTGCACAGTACAACCTTGACTACCTCATGATGGCGGCACAGGGGTACCAGGAATCACGGTTGGACCAGAGTGTAAAGAGCCAGGTCGGAGCCGTGGGAATCATGCAGGTATTGCCATCGACAGCGGCCAGCACGCCCGTGAAGATCCCCAACGTCGAAACCGAGGAGAACAATATTCACGCGGGTACGCGCCTGATGCATTTCCTGATCGAGGATTACTTCAACGAACCCGGATTGGACCTGCAGAACCGCATGTTATTTGCCATGGCTTCCTACAATGCCGGTCCGGCGAAGATCGCCCGCTGTCGGACTCTGGCCAAGGATATGGGCTACGATCCGAACCAATGGTTCAACAACGTCGAAGTCCCAGCGGCAAAGACGATCGGCCGGGAAACAACCCAGTATGTGGCCAATATATACAAGTACTATGTAGCTTACCGTTTGGCAAGTGGTACGTATCAGAGAAGAAAAGCGGCCGAGAATAAAGCACACAAAAATTGATTCGGGCGCGAACGTGCGTTCATTTCAGGGACCTGAACTTCCGCGTTTAATGGGCGAGGTCGTCATGACTTTCGCTTTGGTTGTAAGATTGTGCGTATTGCTCGGGTTTAGATACCTTCGTCGCTTCACACCTGCTATGATTCCTTTTCTGTATGCGGTCATGGCGCCCCTGGAGGCGTCCATATCGGGTACTGGCACGAACCCGGCACGCAGCATAGAATTGAGCCTGTAGAGATCGTTCGCTCTGCTGGGAGCTGAACCCCATTCCTGGCCCGAGCCGTGTTTGGCACGGGCAACACAATTTCTGCAATGTCGTTGGAAAGAGCCCCGTCAGGAGCGACCTGTAAAGCAAGCGGCAGGACGCTCCGGCGGGGTTGAACCCTATCGCTGGAGATGCACCGTGGTTGACGCAGACAGATTGATTTCTGCCCGCGGGAGAGGGGGCATACGTTGCCCAATCCTGATACCACTCTTAACGAGCGAAATTATAGACGGAAGAAGACAATGCCCTATTTCACCAAGTCTCGTCTTGCAGGTCTCCTCTTCAGCCTCAGCCTCAGCTCTGCTGTTTGTGTCGCCCAGGACCTCACTCCACGGGCGTATGTGATCACGCCTGTCCATTCCAATGCGGTCGTTTACGTGTCTTCCTTCTTCACGGGCAGCATTCTCTTCAATCCGACCCTGCCCATATCAGACCTCACGGCGAACCCTAAAATTCAGATCTTCAGTTTCTATCACTCCCTGAATCTCCTGGGTCGCTCGGCCAATATCGCCGCTTCGTTGCCCTATGGGGTTGGCACCTTTGAGGGGAAGGTGCTGGGTACAAACCAGTCAGTTTACCGCTCCGGTCTCCTGGATTTCGCCTGTCGATTTTCCGTAAATCTCAAGGGTGGTCCGGCCCTGGTCCCGAAGGACTTTGTGAAATGGCGCCAAAAACTCCTCATTGGCGCCAGTCTCACGGTTATCGCTCCCACGGGCCAATACGATCCCGCACGGCTAATCAACCAGGGTAACAACCGCTGGGGTTTCAAGCCCGAACTGGGATTGTCGCGACGCTGGGGGCACTGGATCCTCGATACCTATGGGGGGGTGTGGTTCTACACGACGAACCCCGCGTACTTCTCTAATAATCTGCTCTTTCCAGGCGAGAACACTTTCAAGCAAAAGCCCATCGCTTCCTTCGAGGGGCACCTGAGCTACGATGTGAGACCGCGCCTTTGGGTTTCCCTCGATGGCAACTTCTGGTACGGCGGGAATACTATTTTCAATGGCAAGGAAAGCCCCAGTTCCTATCAAGCAAACTCCCGGATCGGGGGGACGGTCTCCGTGCCTATAACCAAGCACCACTCTGTAAAATTCAGCTATAGCGATGGAGCTTTCATCCGGTTGGGGGGAAACTACCAGAACATCTCCGTTGGTTGGCAGTACTCCTGGCTGGGCAGGCCCAATTAGCCGGTAGATTTCACCACAAAGACACGAAGACACCAAGGCGAGCCTGCATCCGAGCCGCAACATTCTATCTCCCCTAAACATCGGGCTACGTTGTAGAATAAGGCGATGCCTTTGATTACGAAACTGCGCCTCGCAGGCCTGCTCTTCAGCATCTGCTTCAGTTCCACGATTTCGATGGCCCAGGACCTCACTCCACGGGCCTACGTGATCACGCCTATCCATTCCAATGCGGTCATTTTGACGTTTTCCTTCTTCAACGGCAGTATCCTCTTTAATCCGACCCTGCCGATTTCAGATGTCACGTCGAACCCGAAGATTCAGATTGCCAGTTTCTATCACGCGCTGAATTTCCTGGGCCGGTCGGCCAATATCGTCGCTGCCTTGCCCTATGGGGTCGGGAACTTTCAAGGGAAGGCGTTGGGCATGCAAGGGGAGATTTACCGCTCCGGCCTATTGGATTCCAGCTTTCGCTTTTCCATAAACCTCAAAGGCGGTCCGGCCATGGCCCCCAGGGATTACGTGAAATGGCGACAGAAGCTTCTCATCGGCGCCAGTCTCACGGTCATAGCTCCCACCGGCCAATACGATCCCGCACGGCTAGTCAACCAGGGCAACAACCGATGGGGTTTCAAGCCCGAACTGGGTTTGTCGAGGCGCTGGGGCCACTGGGTCCTCGATGCCTACGGGGGAGCGTGGTTCTTCACCACCAACCCTGCGTATTTCTCGAACAACCAATTCTCTCCCGGAATCAACACTCTCAAGCAAAAGCCCATCGGTTCTGTTGAAGGGCACTTGAGTTACGATGTCAGAGCGAGACTTTGGGCCTCTCTCGACGGCAATTTCTGGTACGGCGGGCACAATATATTGAATGGTGTGGAAGCCCCCAACTCATTTCAGGCAAACTCCCGGATCGGAGGGACGGTCTCTGTTCCCATCAGCAAGCACAGCGCTGTGAAATTCAGTTACAACAACGGTGCTTACATTAGGCTGGGGGGAGACTACCGGAACATCTCTGTTGGCTGGCAATACTCCTGGTTGGGCAGACCCAATTAACATTCAGCGCGGAGGCCCCGGGACATACCAGGTGCTTCCAGCATCCTGTCGCGGGCTTTGGAGCCCTGACCACTGATCAGACCGCCAACGGCTGGCAGCCATACGCCCGAGCAAGCTCATTGATGCCGGTGCGGAGAGTGGCCCAGAGTCTGGCGACTTCAGATCCGTAGTTGCCGCGCGCAACTACCTGATTGATCCTGCGCCCATCGTCGAGTACCTGCTCCACCTGGGCTTTCGTCTCCATCCATTTTTCGGTGCCGTTGAACTTGCGCTTCAACCGGTTCGTGGACCGATTCAGGTCGCCCAGCGCATCGTCCAACTCGTCCTTCTTGACGTTGGCGTTGGCTTTTTGGCTGTCTGATGCCGTACGTTTCGCCTTCCGGCCTTGCGCTTGTGCTGTAGAGGCGGTATTTTTCGCATTCTCTCCCCGTTTGTCCAGATAGTTCCGAAATTCGTCGACGCCGTTTTCGACTTTGGAGATCAGATTGGCCACTTGGGGTTTTGTCATCATTTGGGCCGCAGCCTTATTGGCTGAAAGCCCAATCAGGGCCAGAGTAGACAGCAGGACTAGCGTGAATCTTCTCGTCATAATCAATCCTCCAATTTCTACATTAGCTTGTAGCGCAGAGTTGTTTTTTGACTCTGCGGCATTGGGCGCCGCTAAAGGCCGCAGACCCTCCAAAACGGGTCTGCGCTACGACCTCCTTAACTCCCGCCCGCCTCTTCTCCGCCCACCTGCTCTGCTATAACCTTGGCCATCACGCGACCGCGTTCGGTCTCCAGCAGGGTTTTAGCGTCGACACGGCCGAAAAGGTCCAGCAGAGCGGCGACCAGACCGGTCCACCCCGTCTGGTGGCTAGCCCCGAGGCCCGCTCCATTGTCCCCGTGGAAGTACTCGTAGAACAGGATCAGGTCCCGCCAATGCGGATCTTCCTGGAACCGGGCCGTCCCTCCGTAGACCGGCCGCCGCCCGTTGGCGTCGCGCAGGAAAGTGCCGGCAAGCCGGCGGACTAGCTCCTTGGCCACATCGAACAGCGTCATGTAACGGCCGGAACCGGTCGGACACTGCACCTTGAATTCGTCGCCGTAGAACGCGTACAGGTTCGCCAACGCCCGGACGATCAGCACATTGACCGGCATCCACACCGGACCGCGCCAGTTCGAGTTCCCGCCGAACATTCCCGTATTCGATTCGGCCGGCAGGTACTGGACCCCGTACTCCTGATGACCCACCTGGAATTTGAACGGATGATCCAGGTGATACCGCGAAAGAGAACGGATTCCATGGGGGCCGAGAAACTCGTTCTCGTCGAGCATGTAACCAAGCACCCGCTCCAACTTCTTCTTGTTGAGGATCGACAGCAGACGACGCCCCTTGTAGCCGATGAAACTCGCATCGGTCGGGGCCACGTGGGAAACCAGCTCCGGATGACGTTTCTTGTAGAGTGCGATCATCTCCATGAGTTTCGGATGACGCGTCACGTCGTCCGCCTCGATCACCGTTGCGGCGCACAGCGGCAGCAGTCCCACCAGCGACCGCACCTTCAAACGCATGGCCTGGCCTTCGGGGAGCCGCAGCAGATCATAGAAGAACCCGTCCTCCTCATCCCACATCTCGTCGTGATGCACGCCCAAGCGGTCCATGGCATAGGAAATCTGCATAAAATGCTGGGCGAACTTGAAGGCGATCTCCTCGTACATCGTGTCGTAATCGCACAGGATCAGCGCCATTTCCGCCATGCACTGGCTGTAAAACGCCATCCAGGCTGTTCCGTCCGCCTGCTCCAGCGATCCGCCCGTGGGAAGCGGCGCACTCCGGTCGAATATGCCGATGTTGTCCAGTCCCAGGAATCCGCCAGCGAAGACATTCTTTCCGGAAGGATCTTTGCGATTCACCCACCAGTTAAAGTTCAGCATCAAGCCCTGAAAGGACCGTTCCAGGAAACGAAGGTCCGCGCGGCCCAGCTGCTTCTCATATTTGTACAGCCAGAGCGTGGCCCAGGCGTGCACCGGGGGATTCACGTCGCTGAAGTTCCACTCGTAGGCGGGGATCTGGCCGCTCGGGTGGAAGTACAGGTTGCGCAGCATCAGCAGCAGCTGCTCCTTGGCAAAATCGAAATCCACCAGGGCCAGGGTGATCGTATGGAACGCCAGGTCCCAGGCCGCATACCACGGGTACTCCCACTTGTCCGGCATCGAGATGACGTCGGCGTTGAGCATATGGAACCATTCCGTGTTGCGCACGTTCTGGCGCGCGGATTCGAACAGCGGATGACTCTTGTGCTCGCGCAGCCATTTCTCCAGGTCGAGGTAGTAGTACTGCTTGCCCCATAGCATTCCCGCCAGCGCCTGGCGGTGCACCCGGCGCTGATCTTCGTTCAGCGTGTGCGGCGTGATTCTTTGATAAAACTCGTCCGCGTCCCCAATCCGGCTCTTGAATATCCCCTCAAAATTGTGGAAGGCGTCGTCCCCTCGTGTGGCTGCGAGCCGCAGGCGGATCGTTTTGCTGTTGCCGCCGGGCACTTCCAGCACGTAGTGAGCTGCGGCCTTGGTTCCCACCCTGGCGGGATTCACCGCCTCACCCTGTCCCGCGATGAGGTAGGTGTGGAAAGCATCCTTGACGTAGGGAGAAGCATTGGGCTGGCCCCAGAGACGGCCGGCATTGCTCTCATTCTCCGTAAAGAGCAGCTCCGGCCTCCCATCGCAATAGAGCCAGTACTCGCCCAGTTCGTGGTGGGAGGCTTGAATCGTGCCCGGCGCCGCCTCGCGCAGCGAAGGCTTCCGATCGTCATCTCCCCACGACCAGGTGTTCCGGAACCACAGCGTCGGCAATAACCGGAGCCGGGCCGCTTCGGGCCCGCGATTGTGCACGGTGATGCGGATGAGCACGTCTTCCGGCCCGTCTTTGGCATACTCCACGAACACATCAAAGTACCGGTCTTCGTTAAAAACACCCGTATCCAGCAACTCGTACTCGAACTCCTCCCGCGACCGTCCCCGGTTGGTCTCGATCAGCTCCCGGTAGGGATACTCCCGCTGAGGGTACTTGTACAGATACTTCATGTAGGAGTGCGTGGGGGTGCTGTCGATATAGAAGTAGTACTCCTTCACGTCCTCCCCGTGGTTGGCCTCACTGTTGGTGAGCCCGAACAGGCGCTCCTTCAGGATGGGGTCGCGCTCGTTCCAGAGGGCCAGGGCAAAGCAGAGCCGCTGCTTGTCATCCGAGATCCCCCCCAGCCCGTCCTCGCCCCAATGGTAGGCCCGAGAGCGCGACTGGTCATGAGTAAAATAGTCCCAGGCGTTGCCGTCCTCGCTGTAGTCCTCACGGACTGTGCCCCACTGTCTCTCGCTGAGGTAGGGCCCCCATTTCTTCCAGGGGATGCCTTTCTCTCGCGCGTCATTCAAGCGCTT
>Ga0335070_10012264_pt1 | contig 10003 bp, 10 predicted proteins | sample Lox_Sample_13_FD_206722 | JGI IMG/M metagenome (GOLD analysis project Ga0335070, IMG submission 206722) | Soil microbial communities from Loxahatchee National Wildlife Refuge, Florida, United States - Lox_Sample_1.3 | ecosystem: Environmental > Terrestrial > Soil > Wetlands | place: USA... | reverse complement strand
AACGGCAGCGCGTGCAGCACGACGCTGATGTTGCCGCCGTGCGCGATGAACACGCCGAACACGCAGCCCAGCGCGACGACCCAGCCGATGATGACGAACATGGTCCTTCCCGTTCGCGGTCGTCGGCAGCCCTTCGGCCGGCGCATCCGCCGCTTCAGCCTTATCGGCCCGCGGATGGAGCTCTTGAGCGGGTTACACGATGCGCCTCGCCGGTGTCACCGGCGGTGACCAGCCGTCTCGGGCCCCCAAGAAGAAGCGGCGCGTCGCCGAAGCGCCGCGCCGCAACGGCACGCGTCGGTGCCGCTAGGAGGAGACAAGCAGGAGAACAGGGATCCGTCTGTGATGTCGGCTCCCTGCGTCGATTGTGTAGCCGGCTGCCGCGCCGGATCAGTGAATTTCCAACGTTACGGCGCGCAACGAGCCGTTCTGGCGCCCCTTGCCGGCGCGCGCCGGCGGGGCGCACAGGCCGCAGACATAGTGGCGCGCGATCTCGTGCGGATGGGTCACGAAGTGGCCGCCGCACTTGGAGCACGCGGTCATCGTGAGCATGCCGTTGTCGACGAACTTCACCAGCCGCCAGGCGCGGGTGACCGACAGCTGCGGCTCGAGGTCCTGGGCGGAGATCTGCTCCAGGTACAGCTTGTAGGCCTTGATGACGGTGTCGATCTCGTCGAGCTCGGCCGCCTTGTTCAGGTACTCGTGGATGTTGAGGAACAGGCTGGCGTGGATATTGGGCTGCCAGGTCATGAACCAGTCGGTCGAGAACGGCAGCTGTCCCTTGCTCGGGCTGCGGCCAGCCACCTCCTTGTACAGGCGCAGCAGGCGCTCATAGCTCAGATCGGTCTCCGACTCCAGCACCTGCAGCCGGGCGCCCAGGCGGATCAGCTCCACCGCGCGCTCGATCTGCCTGGCCTCGGTGAGGATGCTCTTGACTCGCATGGTTGCCTCCGGCGTCCCGCTGTGATGCCTGTCGCGTCAGGCCGCTTCCTGGTGGCGGCCGGCCATCAGGATCGACGCGTGCAACCGCGACACGCCGTCGTTGGCGGCGGGCTTGCCGTGGTTGGTGAGCAGGCCCCACACCATGTCGTCGTCGCAGCGCATGCGGCACAGCAGCGTGTTGCACGACGCGATCTTCATCATCTGCGCCGGCGTCAGCGCGTCGATCAGCGTCGCGCTGTCCTCGCCGAGGCCCAGACGGAACAGCGCCTGCTCGCGGTCGCTACGGATCAGCGTCTGCGCCAACATCAGGTAAGACAGGTTGGCTTCGCGGATCTCGGCTAGCACTTGGTCGCTGGTCATTCGATTCTCTCCTGGCCCTCTGAGCCTCTTTCGATGACCGTGACTGTAGGCACCGGCCGATCCGAGGAACATCGGTGCGATTCGCGACCTTGAGTCCCGGAAACGCCAACGTGCTTGTAGGAAGACATCCGACAACGGCCTCGTGCGCGTGGAGATGGTGCGACAACGGGCCGTTGTTCGTTCGCTCACGCGTGACGAATGTCTCCACCATCGAGCGGCGTGTTGTGTTGCCCGCGGCCCATCGGCTGTAGCGCGCGCAGGAGGAGACCGTTCGCGTGCTCACGACCCCGTTCGTTCACGTGCAGGACACCGAGGAGTTCATGGCCGACGCCCTCGAGCGCGGTCGCGGCGGCGATGCGCTGACCGCGGCGATCCGCTGCGTCGACGCACTGGTCCCGCGGGCCGAGCTGGTGGGGCGCGCGCTGTTCGTGCCGTTGCTCGACCAATTGGTGGCCGAAGCGGGCGAGCAGCTGGCGGCTGCGCACGGCGTGCCCGCGGTGCGCGCCGGTCACGCGACGCAGCTGGTGGTTGCCACCGAGACCTATACCACCGGCGGGCATTCGCGCATCGTCGAAGACCTGTGCCGCCACCTGCCGAACCCGCTGCTCGTGCTGACCGACCTGTTCGGTCGCGTCGGCACCGGAAATCTGCCGGTCGACCACCTGCGCCATGCTGCTGGTGGCGCGCCGGTAGTGGTACTGGCGCCAGGCACGGCGCAGGCCAAGACGGTGGATCTGATGAACACGGTGGCGAGGCTGCAGCCCGAGAGCATCTGGATGCTGACCCATCACCAGGACGCGATCGCATGCGCCGCACTGAGCCCACGGCGCATCGCGGTGCCGCGCGTGTTCATCCACCACGGCGACCACAATCCATCGCTCGGCTGCACGATCGACACGCTGCACCACGTCGATCTCGTGGACCAGACGGCGCTGGCGTGCACCACGGCGCTGCAGCGTGCCACCGGCTACATGCCGCTGCACGTGCACGACCGCGGCGCGCGACCGCAGCCCTGCCGTGCGCTGGCGCAGGCCTCGGTGGTCACCAGCGGTGCGCCCCAGAAGTACGCCCGCGGTGGCCCCCTGGCGTACCCGCTGATCGCGGCGGCGGTCCTGGGCACGGTCGGCGGCGCCCTGCACCACGTCGGTCCGCTGCCCGACGACGCGGTGGCCGAGGTGCGGCAGCATCTGGTTCGTCAGGGGATCGCAGCCGATCGCTTCCGTCTCGTCGGCGCGGTACCGTCCCTGTGGCAGTGCCTGCGCGAGCTCGACGCCGATGTCTACCTCACGTCGGCTCCGCTCGGGGGCGGTCGTGCAGCGATCGAGGCGCAGGGTTGCGCGATGCCGATCGTCTACCACGACCCGCGCGACAGCGGGCGCCCGCTGCTGGCCACGGATATCTACAACCCGTCGGCCTGCGGCTGGTCTCGTCTGGACGAGCTCGGCCCGGCGCTGCGCTCGGCACTGGCCGACGCGCCGACGCAGTCCGCCGCGTCGCGGGCGTTCTACGAGGCCGGCTACGCCAGCGCCGCGTTCGGCGCCGCATTGCAGCGCGCGCAGTCCGCGGCGGAGGCGCTCATCGACGGCTGACGCGCCCTGTTAGGCGGCTTCGCACTGCACGGTCCGCTGCAACGCTCCGCACAACGTGGGAATGGTGTCCAGCGACTCGTACTTCTGCAGCAGCAGTCCGGCGCTCACACGGTACGCCGGCGGCAGCGCGTAGCCGGTGGTCGAGTTGTGGAACAGCGGCACGCGCACGATCTGCGCGCACGGCGCGCCGCCGAGTGCCATCGCCTGCAGGCAGAGGTCCGTGCCCCACAGGTGCCAGCCCAGCGCCGGATCGATGGCCACTGGGGTGCTCGCGTGCAGCGCAACCGCGAACTCATCAATCGACACGCCGGCCGTGCTCTCCGCGTGGTCGAAGTGCTGTACGCGATCGATCACCTGGCCCGCATAGCGCAGCCCGCTGCGCAGATCGGCGCCGGCCTCGAGTCCGGCGAATCCCACCGGCGCGGCGGCACGGCCGTCGGCCTGCATCGCGCCGAGCTGCTCGGCCAGCATCAGGCCACTGCCGCGCGGCAGGTAGACATCCTGGTGCACGAACAGTCGCCACTCGTGGCGAGCCTGCGCTGCACCGCGCTCGAACGCATCGGCGGCGCTGCGCGCGCCCTCGACCACGATGACCTCCGCGCCCACTTCCCGCAGGCCCGGTGACCGCGCGATGTTCAATTCCAACTCCAGCGGGCGGTTGACCGGCACGATCACCGAGAACGGCGCGTACACCGTGCTGGCGCCGGGCGCGCGCAGGGCCATCTTGCAGCACACCACGACCATGTACTGCAGGCCGAGATTGCGCTGCACCGTCTGCGGCGGCAGTCCGAGCGCCATCGCGGCGCCGATCAGGCGCGAGCTGAACACGGTTTCGGGCACTTCGGTACGGCACTGCGCCTGCAGGTGCGGCAGCCAGCCAGCGTCCAGCAGCAGCTTGTACGCCGATGCCGGCGACAGAAAGCGCGCGTGCGCGGCGTCGAGCACCCCGGCATCGTCGAGACTGATGTCGCCCATCACCAGCCGCTGCACCACGCTGTGATGACCCATGTTGGGCCAGCCGCACAGCAGGCGTGCCGCGGGCGTCGTCCATTCGTGCAGCGCCTCGAGGGCGGCGACGCCTCCACGCAGGGCGGCGGCGCGCGAGTCGATGACGACCCAGTCGTAAGGCGGCACGTCGGCCGGCCGCGCGGACGGCAACTCGGCCATGCAGTCCCAGTGCGCGTCGGGCCACAACGTGCGATAGCGCGCGCCCAATGGCGCCGGCAGCGGGCTCAACTCGAGCACGCGCCCAGCGTTGGCGGGCAGTGCCTGAAGCAACGCCTTGATCAGCGGATCGTCCATCGTGGTCATGCACTCGGCGGGCGCCGAGGCGCCCGATGGCTTGACGCCGATCGTCGCCGCGATGGACGGCCGCCGATCGCGTGAATTGCGCCGCTATCACTCGCCAGCTTCGGCTACTTGGGCACCAGCGCCAGGCCGTGGCGCAATCCGGCACAGATCTCGCGCACGGTGCCGGCCTCGAGGTACGGGGCCATCGGCAAACTCAGTACCTCGCAGGCCAGACGCTCGGCGATCGGCAGCGCGGGCCAATGTGCAGCGGCGTAGGCCGGCTGGCGATGGCACGCCACCGGGTAGTGCACCAGGTGACCGACGCCCTGCTCGTCGAGCACACGCTGCAGCGCCTCGCGATGGCGGCTTCGCACGACGAACAAGTGCCACGCCGGCTGCGCGCCGGCGATCACCCGCGGCAACGTCAACGGGGCGTCACGCAGCCCTGCCATATACACGGCCGCCGCGGACCGCCGTGCCGCGTTGTCGGCGTCGAGCGTGCGCAGCTTCACGCGCAGAACGGCCGCCTGGATCTCGTCCAGCCGCGAGTTGAACCCCGCGATGTCGTGTTCGTACTTTCGCGGCGAGCCGTAGTTTCGCAGCGCGCGCAGCTTGCGGGCCAGCACGTCGTCGCTGGTGGTGACGGCTCCACCGTCGCCGAGCGCACCCAGGTTCTTGCCGGGATAGAAGCTGAACGCCGCGGCATCGCCGAGACTGCCGGCACGGCGCCCGTGCAAGGTCGCACCGTGGGCCTGCGCCGCATCCTCGATCAGGCGCAGACCATGGGCATCGGCGATCTCGCGCAGCGCGGTCATGTCGGCGCACTGGCCGTACAGATGCACGGCGATGATGGCGCGCGTGCGCGGCGTGATCGCCGCGCGCACGCGGTCGGCGTCGATGTTGCCGGTGGCCTCCACCGGCTCCACCGGCACCGGCCGCGCGCCGCAGTGGCTCACCGCCAGCCAGGTCGCGATGAAGGTGTGCGACGGCACGATCACCTCGTGGCCGGCGCCGATGCCGTAGCCACGCAGGATCAGGTGCAGTGCGTCCAGCCCGTTGGCCACCCCGACGCAATGGCGCGCGCCGCAGTAGCCGGCGAATTCATGCTCGAAGGCCTCGACCTCCGGCCCCAACACGTAGCGCCCCGACGCCGCCACGCGCGACAGCGCTTCGCCGATCTCCCGGTTCAACGGCCAGTTGACCCGCTGCAGATCGAGGAAGGGCGTCACTGGCACCAGCGCGCACGCATGAACTGCGCGTAGTCGCGGATGTAGTCGCCCTCGTCGAACGGCGCCGACGCGAGCACCATGCACACGGAGCCGGAGGAGAAGTTGTCGAGCTCGCGCCAGATCATCGGGCACAAATAGAGCCCGTTGTAGGAGCGGCTGAGATGGACACGCTTCCGGTCCTTGCCGTCGTCGAGCACGACATCGAAGCTGCCGGACATCGCGATGATGAACTGGTGCAGGGACCTGTGCGCGTGCCCGCCGCGGTCGGACCCTCCGGGCACGTCGTACAGGTAGTAGACGCGCTGGATCGTGAACGGCACGTGCCGGTCGCCTTCGATGAACGTGAGGTTGCCGCGCGGATCGTGGATCTTCGGCAAGTCGAGCATGCGACACTCGGCCAGCGAGAACGTCGTCCGGTCTCTTGCGACCGCGGCAGCGTCAGACAACGTCTGTACAGGCACGCGAGCGTTCACAGCGCAATCTCGTAGTGTTCGAGCACGACGCCGCCGGCGCCGAACTCCGACTTGAACCGATGCAGGCCCTCGTTCAGCACGCGGCCCCGCTGTTCGTTGCTGTGGCCGAAATCGAAAAAGGACGCGCCGGAGGCCCGTGCCTCCTGGATCGCCGAGTCGAACAGCAGGTCGAGCGCGCCCATGGATTGCCCTTCGGCATTCGATGCGATGTATTGTGCGTGGACGCACCGCGGAGTCATGAACAGAACAAGGCCCGCGACCACGCGCTTTTCGGCGCGTGCCACGCGGCATTCGATCTGGCGTGGAAACCGCTCGGCCAGCAGCGTGATCTCCTCGACGGTGTGCACCGGCGTGACGCCGTGGGCGCGCTGCAGGTTGTCGGTGACCACGGGCCACAGGTCGGTCAGGTGCTGAGGTCCTCCCTCAAGCGCCAATCCCGAGCGACGCGCCTTCTTCAGGCCTCGCTCGCGACGCTCGCTGCGCGGCAGTGCGTGATCCAGCGCGATGCAGCTCGACAGGTCGCTGCGTACGCGCAGGCCGCCGAGGCGAAACAACGCATACAGGTCGTCCTGCGCGGGCGACCGCTGGTACATCGTCGGTACCGGCTTGTAGACCAGGGTTCGACACCCTCGTTGCTGCAATGCCTCGCACGCGGCTTGCAACGCCTGCACCATCGCCTCGCCGCGGAGCCGGCCGTGGTGCACGAAGCCGCCATAGCTGATCCCCGGGTGCGACACCGCGCGATCGCCATCCGAGGGGTCGATGGCCGCGGGCAGCACCCCCAGCCACTGGCCGTCGCACTCGGCGATCAGCGAGCAATCGTCGAAGCGCGACCCGTGGTACGACAGGAAGCGCCGCGTGTGCAGGAAGGTCGCGCCGTAACTCGCGGCGCAGAAGGCATCCCACGGCGCGCTGTCGGCGGGGGTGAACCAACGCCACCGCATCATGCGTCAACGCGCTCGGCCAGGCCGACCCCGGTGCCCCCGAAGTCGTTGCCGTTGTACAGCAGCCAATCGCGCCCCTGCGCCTCGATCGGTGCCGCGAAACACTGACCCTCGCCATCCCACTGCCCCAGCTCCACCTGCAGACCGACTTCATCGTCGAGGCGGCGCCAGCAATGCGCATCGGAAGAGCGTGCATACCCGAGCCGATTCCCCGACTCTCGTGTGCGCACCGAATAGAACATCTCCCAGCCCGGCCCTGCGCGACGCACCCAGGGCCGCCCGAAGCCGTGCTCGCCCGCGCCGAGCGGCAACACGACTTCACCGTGCGGCGGCCAGGCGATGCCGTCGGACGATTCGAGGCGGCGCATGTCGTACACCGGCACCGGTTTGCGGTCGATCGACTCCCAGCCGCCGCCAGCGACGTACCACATGCGGAAGCGGTCGCCGTCGTGGGCCACGAACGTGCCGCAACGGAAGTGCGGTTCGGCGTCCGAGCGCTCGAGCACCGGCGTGGCACGGACACGCCGGAACGATTGGCCGTCGTCCTCGCTCACCGCCAGACCCGTGAGCAGCCGATAGCGAATGTGCCGGCACAGCTCGAAGCCGACGTAGTACAGGAAGATGCGGCCGTCGCCGGTCCTCAGTGCCGAGGTCGGAAACACGCCGTTGTCGTCGAAGCTGCCCGGTGCTCCGACGTCGAGCACCGGCTCGCGGGCCGCGGCGATCACGCGCCGCGGATCGCCGGGGTCGAGATCGATCCAGCCGATGCGGCCGACCCCCGCGCCATCGCGGCATTGCAGGTAGACCCGCCAAGTGCCATCGCGACGCCGCAGGGGCGTGGGACAGCTGGCGTGACTGAGGGCCCACGCCAGGTCGCCGCGCGGACGCCAGAGCACCCCGTGACGCCGCCACTGCACCGTCGCCTCCGTCAAAGCGCGCCGCTCAGGCCGCGACCCGGAAGAAGCGCGGCGCGGTGACCCGCGCAGGCTCGGGCTGCTCGGTCCTGAACAAGGCACCGTCGGCCGTGTCCTTCATCACGACCGTGTTCGGCCCGATCCAGTTGTCCCGCCCCAGTGTCACGTTGTTGGCCAGCGTGGCGTTGACGCCGAGAAAGCTGTGGCTGCCGACGCGACAGAAGCCCGACACGACGACGTGCGAGGAGACGAAGCAATGATCGGCGATCGTCGAGTGGTGCCCGATGTGGTTGCCACTCCACAGGACCACGTTGTCGCCGATCTGCACGAACGGCTGGACGGTGTTGTCTTCGAACACGAAGCAGTGTTCGCCGAGCCGCACGTTGCGCCAGACGAAGGCGCGTGGGCTGACGTACGAGGCCAGCGCGTAGCCGCGCAACTTGGCCTGCGCGGCGAGGCGCGCGCGCAGCCGGTTCAGCTGCGTATAGGTCACGGCCGCGAACACCGCGTGCGCATCGGGCGCGAAGTGTCGGTCCAGCGCCTCGAACGGCACCACCGGCAGGCCGTGCAGGCAGTCGCGCTTGAGGAACGCCTGTTCGACACTGAACGCCACCACCTGGTAGTCGGTGTCGGCGTCGAAGTACTCGCGCGCGATCTCGGCAAAGGCCGAGTCGCCGACGATGACGAGCTTGCGCGCCTTCATGGCGGACTCCTCACGGCTTGCGGATCAGGATGTCTTCGCGCCGGTTGGCCATCGGCAGGTTCACCGCCTGCGGCATCACCCAGGCATGGAAGCCCTGCGCCCGTGCACGGGACACGAGCGACAGCACGACGCTGTCGTCCATCAGCCCCGGCTCCAGCCGGTTGAAGTGCACTTGGGGCAGTTCGCTGCTGCGCGTGTGGCGCTGATGGGTCGCCACGCCGGCCGGGCTGGCGAAGAATCGCTTGCGCATGGTCTGGTTGGGCACGTCGCCGATCAGCAGCTCGCCGCCGGTGGCCAGCAGCGCCAGGCAGGTGTCGAGGAAGTGAAACAGGTTGCCTTCGCCGAACACGTACTGCACGACGCTGTAGGCGACGATGGTGTCGACGCCGCCCGCCAGCTCGTGCAGCCGCGGCTGCAGCACCTGCGGAAAGCGACCGGCCACCTTGCGCACGTGCGGCGCATCGGGCAGCAGCGCGAGCATCTCGGCGCTGTCGACCCAGGTAAGCTCGCTGTGCATCTCGGCGCAGCGCTCCGCCAGCATCACGGGCACCCGGCTGCAACCGGGCCCCACCTCGATCACGCGCCCGCCGGGGCGCTGCAGGCTGGCGAGCTTGGCGACGACGTCGCGAAAGATCGCCTCCTCCTTGCCTTCGCGGTAGCTGTCGGGAAAGCCCACCCTCTCGTGCCGGCTCAGACTGGGGTCGCCCGCCAGCGCGCGAAAGGCCTCGAAGTCGAGGTTATCGAACCGATGGCCCACGGTCGACGTCATGTCCCGTTCCTCAAGCGACCGCCGCGGCGGACTGCGACGCCCGCGCGCGATACAGCCAGACCGGGTCGAGCACGTCGTCGGGCACATCGAGCGCCGGGCTCATCGTGCGCGCCACCATGCGCTCGCGCGGCGTCGTCTCCACCTTCTCGAGCACCACGCGCATGAACGCGGCACGCTCGCGCGGCGCCTCGCGCAGCTCGGGGTCGAGGTACTGCGAGCTGAGCACGCCGAAGCGGTGCTCGAACCAGCCGAGGTACCAGAACCAATCGGTGTAGTAGAGCCACGAGTTCTCGTTCATCGCGCGCACGTGCGTCGGGTCTTGCCAGGCGGTGGGTGCGTGCTCGTACGGCACCTCGATCACGAGGCGACCACCCACGCGCAGCAGCTGCAGGACCTGGGTCATCAGCCGCGGCAGGTCGGCGACGTGCTCGAGCACGTTGTTGGCCAGCACGCAATCGAGCTGACCTTCGGCGAGCTCGACCGGCCCGACGGTGTGCGACTGTGCCTGCAGCGGCAGCCGCAGCGGCTGCGACAGGTCGAGCACCAGGTCGGGCTCGGCGCGCTGCAGCACGTCGACGTTGAGCCATCCGGGCTTGTAGTCCTTGCCCGAACCGATGTGGATGCGCGTCGGCCGCCACGGCGTCTGCGGGCGACGCTCGTGGTGAGCGCCGCCGAAGCCGACCGCGAACGCCAGCAGGTCGCCGTAGGCCTCGACCGGGTCGGCGTCGCGAAACTGCGCAAGTGCCGCCTGCGCGCGTTCAGCGAAGACGGCCGTGTCCTTGAACTCGGCCAG
>Ga0335070_10012263_pt1 | contig 10004 bp, 6 predicted proteins | sample Lox_Sample_13_FD_206722 | JGI IMG/M metagenome (GOLD analysis project Ga0335070, IMG submission 206722) | Soil microbial communities from Loxahatchee National Wildlife Refuge, Florida, United States - Lox_Sample_1.3 | ecosystem: Environmental > Terrestrial > Soil > Wetlands | place: USA: Florida... | reverse complement strand
CCGAAACAGAGTTGGTCAGGACAGTATGACAATCCGTAGACGGCAAATCCGACGAGTTTACCATTTCCGTCCACGACCGGTGCACCGTCATTACCCGGCAGGACCGGTACGTTAGTCTGAATCAGTTGGTCGCCGTCCTTGCTGTATACCTGCTCAACTTTGTTTGTCGTGACAACAGGTAGGTTACGGATTTTATCGATTGTCAGTGAACTATCGGTGTAGGCTGGATAGCCAATGGTACTGAGCGTATCGTTGGATTTTACAGTCTGCGTAGAAGCTATCGGAACATCTGGGAAATTGCCATCCACTTTCAGCAGCCCCTCATCGTCTGACGGCATATCGCTACCGAATACCTCTTGAACCGTTTTTGCGGGATCGTAATTGGCACCGGCGCCGATGAATTTGGCACTGAGCACCGTATCAGAGTATGCAAACGACGGCTTGTTTGTATCACTATGGTTGATAACAATCGGTTTGTCCGATGGCTGAACGGCGTATGTATATACATCATGGTCTGGGTTGATGAATTTATCAGGAATAACTGACGCGATGTTCTCAACTTTCGCGAGTGCCTCCTGGTCCCCGGTCTGCGCGCCTGTCTTTAGATAGTCGGCGTCAGATTGCAGGATAAGTTTTGACGTCACCAGGTAGTCCAGCACCCGCTGTAAGCGGTCCAGCATCTCGCTAGTAGTTGATGCAAAGTTGATATAGCCGTTGATCAACGCCTTTTTCTGTGCGCGAATCGCATGTGCAGTCGTAGCGATATAGCCATCCTTAGATATAAATACACCACTCGACATGCTGCCCGTACAGGCATCCGTCAGGGTCGCTGCCGTATCACCGCTTTCAAATTTCAGTGACACGTCGGCGCAGTACAACATACCAATACGCACGACGCTCGGCTGCGTCTTGGCGATGGCGGTTAGACTACCCGCGTTTCTGTAGTAATCAGGCGTAATAGAAATCAATGGCGATTCATCAGAGTCGCCGTCCGTTGAGTTGGCTGCAGCAGCGTCCGAACTATTGCTACCGTCGGAACTACTATTGGTTGTTGCCTGAGTCAAACGAGCCAACGGATACAGAAATGAGGTCTTTTTTGACTTGTCTGTCGAATTCGCACTAGGCGTAACACTGTCAGTCCCGTCTGAAACCTGTTGTGGCTGGACATAGGTAATGGAATCAAATACCTGTTCAACCAAGCTGGCAGCGCTGACACTTGTCGGGCGGACTCCGGTAATACAGATAGAGAACGGCTGATCGTTCTGAATCGTGTAGTAGCAATCATCATATTTCACATTGGCAACACGGTAGTTCTCGTTCGTCGTGGTGTAACGCACCTTTTGATATTCAACGCCGCCGATAGTCGAACTGACCGGCTTGGTGGCATCGATCGTGACTACCGTATTGTCATCCGCAACTCGTTTCGCTGTGCGTTTGTCGCCATCGAGTTTGACAAACAGGCTCAGCGGAGACAGGTTTTTGTTCTCCGGCACCTGCTGCGCCTTCGTAATATCCTGGCTCGATACGGTAGCAGACAGCTCTAGTTGCGGCGGGTCCGGGTTGAGCTGCCGCGAAGCTTCGACGCTTTCGATCGGGCTGATGCGGACATAGTTGTAGGCGCGAGTTACACGCAAGTCGTTGTTTTCATACGTCTCACCCGCCCCTGTGCCAACCGCGTCCTTGCTAGCCTGGTTGCTGTTCACTTCGGCGTAGCTATCATACACACGGTTGTCATAGCTGAGATTAAATCCTAACTGAGAAGCGACGTTGACGCGCTTCAGTGTTTGGTCTGGCGGCTGCAGGATGTCGGCCAGTTTCTGGCGCGCCGACTGATCAATAGCGGTGGTGCGTGGAATCACAAAAAATAGCCCACCCCCGATGGGCACGGCCACAACGGCCGTTATAATGAGCGCCCATTTGACTACCCGCCCCAGTGGTGATTGGCGCTCGTACACCTTTTGCCGTATAGTCTCTGACTCCTGTGGAATATACGGGTTCGTCGACGAATCTTCCATGCTTATGGTTTAGTATAACATAGGGGTTAGCAGTTAGTAGATAGGAATTGGTAGAATTTTAAACTGCTATCATAGGACCATGGAACAACTGCGTACTATCGACTTAACTAATCAATCCCACAAACCTGAACTTGTTGATCCCTGGCCTTCTCCAGATGATGGAGTAAACCCTCCCGAACTACCAGAAGGCCACTATAAGGGACCCGAACCACAGCCAGGCGGCTGGCTTATTGAACTGCTGCAACGATTTCATGAAGCAGAACTAGAGAAGAGATAGTCTACAAAGTTACATCTTATTGCGGATTTCGGCGATCAAATCGCGGAGTTCCGCGGCTTTTTCAAATTCCAGGTTGGCACTTGCCAGCTCCATTTGCCCCGTGAGGTCTTTGACCAGACCGGCATACTCGTCCTTTGGAATCTTTTTGAGATCAAGTTTTGGCTTTTTGTCCTCTTCCTTCATCGGGATGATGGCACGTAGGCCTTCACCGATTTCCTTGTCAACGCTGCGCGGCGTAATGTTGTTCGTCTTGTTGAACGCTTCCTGGATGCCGCGACGCCGATTCGTTTCGGTAATCGCCGCCTGCATCGAGCCGGTCACCGTATCGGCATACAGCAACACCGTGCCATCGACATGTCGGGCGGCACGGCCTATCGTCTGGATCAGCGCGCTCTCACTGCGCAGGAAGCCTTCTTTGTCGGCGTCCATGATGGCAACCATGCTCACCTCGGGCAGATCCAAACCCTCTCGCAGCAGGTTGATACCGACCAACACGTCATACACGCCCATACGCAGATCGCGCAAAATATCGCCACGCTCAAGCGTATCGACATCGCTATGAATATATGCCGTTTTGATGCCCAGGTCCTGCAGATATTGGCTGAGGTCCTCGGCCATACGCTTGGTCAGCGTTGTCACCAGCACGCGCTGTTGTTTATCGATCCGCTCGCGGATTTCAGCAATCAGGTCGTCAATTTGTCCTTTGGTCGGTTTAATAACAATTTGCGGATCGAGTAGCCCGGTCGGACGGATAATCTGCTGCGCTGGCGCCGGACTATGCGCCAGTTCGTACTCACCTGGCGTCGCCGAGACATAAATCACCTGATTAACATGTCGCTCAAATTCATCTAACCTAAGCGGCCGGTTGTCGAGAGCCGATGGGAGTCGGAATCCATACTCGACCAACACTTCCTTGCGCGCTCGGTCGCCATTATACATACCACGAACCTGTGGTAGTGACTGATGACTCTCGTCAATAAATAACAGCCAGTCGTCCGGGAAATAGTCAATTAGCGTTGCCGGCTGTTCGCCTGGCTCGCGGTTGGTCAGATAACGGCTGTAGTTTTCAATGCCTTTGACAAATCCGGTCTGCTCCAGCATTTCGATGTCGTATTTGGTTCGCTGCGACAAACGCTGCGCTTCCAGGTGCTTGTCGTGCTCAGTAAACCACTTCAGCCGCTTATCGTATTCGTCTTTGATGCCCTCGATCGCATGCGCCAGCTTTTCCTTGGGCGTGACGTAGTGGCTCGATGGAAAGATTTGCAACTCACCAGGCTCGCCCAAAATTTCCCCCGTCAGCGGGTCGATGTGCGTCATGCGATCGACCTGGTCGCCAAAGAATTCAATGCGGTATGCCACGTCGCTGCCCGCCGGAAAAACGTCGACCACGTCGCCCTTCACCCGGAACGTGCCGCGGTGAAAATCAATGTCGTTGCGTTGGTACTGAATGTCTGTCAGCTGGCGGATAAATTTGTCCTGCAGGCGTCGCTCGCCCACGATCACATGAATGGACATGTCGGCGTAGTCATCGGGATTACCGATACCGTAAATACAGCTAACCGACGCCACGATAATCGTGTCGCGCCGGGTCAGCAGCGCTGTCGTCGCCGCATGTCGCAAACGGTCGATTTCGTCGTTGATTTTGCTGTCTTTTTCGATGTAGGTGTCGCTGGATGAAATGTAGGCTTCTGGCTGGTAATAATCGAAATAGCTGACGAAGTAATGTACTTCGTTGTCCGGGAAATACGCCTTGAACTCACTGTACAGCTGCGCGGCCAGCGTTTTGTTGTGCGCCAGCACCAACGTCGGCACCTGCCGCTCCTGGATAATATTGGCCATCGTGAAGGTCTTGCCGCTACCGGTCACACCGAGAAGCGTTTGCTCGTGCTCACCCGCCTCAAGTCCCTTGACCAACTGAGCAATAGCCGTAGGTTGATCACCCGTCGGCCGGTAATTCGTTGCCAGGCGAAATTTTTGATTCATCTGGTTAATTATAGCACTTATGCAACAAAATTAGTCATATGGCTAATACGGGAGACGGGGCTCTAGCCCCTGCGCTGAACTTCGTGTTCGCCGTAGCGGTCGCCGAGTTGTTTGTCGGTGCCGTCGTGTTTGAAGTCAGCATACTTCTCGTCGAGCGCTTTGATGACTTTGCGAACCAGCCGCTCAGGATCGGTATCGTAGATGATTTCATTCGCGCCCGGGGACTCGATATGTTCCAGAAGTGTCGGGACGTAATCCGCCAGACCGCCGCTCCCGAGCAGCACGCCGCACACCTTGCGGCTTTCAAGTGCTGTGGCGAGTTCGTGGAGACTACCCATGCGACCGCCAACCGTAATAACGGCGTCGCTACTACGCACCAAGTGCACATCACGGCCGACATACTCCATACTTGTGAAGTTGATGTAATCAAACTCCTTCGTTGGCAATTTGTAGGTGGCGACATGTTCGCGGAACGAGCTGGCGGGGCTAAATCCGACAGAAATACCATTCGTATCCTTGACGCTGGTGAAGCCCATGGCGGCATAGTGTGGCAAACCGACAGTCGCGCCGGTCAGAAGTGTTTTGCCCTCTTTGGCAATCGCTTTACCGAGGTCATAGGCCAGCTGGTGCGACGCCGTCACGGTTTCGCCGCTAGCTGCGCCGGAAACACAGATCTGGTGTCTCACTCGTTAATCTCCGTAATTTTGTAGTCTTCAGGAGCGTCCGCCAGAAATTTCTTGATCTCATCAATCGGCAGCAGACCAGCCTGCGCACCCAATTTCTGCACGACGCTCATACTGTTGATCGGGGCCCAGGTCAGCGCCGTATCCATCGACTCGCCAAGAGCAAGTCCGGCGACAATTGTCGATGCAAAGGCATCACCCGCGCCCGTACGGTCAAGCGGCGGTGCTGGGTCGGGGTAGTTCGGGATCGTGACTAGCTTCCAGTCGTACGATGCGTACGAACCGTTTGGTCCGTCAGTGATAACAACAATGTGCGGACCAAGGTCATGCAGACCGTTGGCGAGCTCGCGAATGGAGTCGTACGACCTGCCAGTGACGTCCACAGCTTCCTCGCGGTTCATCATGACGATGTAGCTGCGGCGGTAAATACCGGACAGTTTGTCCTTGCCCCATTTGAAGTGGAACGTGCCCGGCTGGAATGCCAGCTTGACGTTCGGGTAATCATTCAGATATTGCAGCAAATCCTCATGCAGTTGCCATGACTTGTCACTCAGCAGCGACAAATAAATCCATTCCGGTTCCTCGGATGGCTCCTTCCATTTGTACTCATAATCCTCATTCTTGACCAGAATCGTACGCTCGGCCCCGTAGCGCAGGACGTAGTAGTAGTTTGTCTTCATGCCCTTTGCAAACGACAGCAGCTCTGACGAAATGCCCTCGGATTGCAGGTATTCCTGGGCTTCTTTGCCCGTTTGGTCGTCACCCATAAAGGCCAGTAGCGACGGTCGCAGCCCCAGACGCGCCATTGACACAGCCGCGTTTGGCGACGGGCCCACAGCCTTGACGATTTCGACGTCGTCGTACGGTGGTTTGTTACCCAGCGGCAGACTGATTCGCTTGCTGCCATCCGGATCGGTATCGACACGGGCGACGTCCTCGTTCAATTTGATAAACGCGTCCGTAAAAATGTCGCCAATCGCAAGCACGAGCGGCCCGTTGCCTTTTGTCATTTGTGGTTCTCCTTTTTTTTCTGGTGCTGGTTCATGAATATTTGGGTGTCCCTCGTCAGATGCAGGTTTGAGCCCCATTTGATCGGCGAGTACGTGTACGAGATCTTTATTTGTTCGGTCGTGGTCAGCATAGCGGCGAATAATCTCGGCTCGCAGATGGCGCTGGCCGCTGCTGACAATACGATCCTCAAATTTCAGTTCGTGATGGGCGTTTTCAATGACATCGTGCAGATTAAATGAAACAAGGTCGTCGCCAAAGAACAGTAGGGCAAAATCGCACTCACGAAGTTGATTCCTGGCTGCGTCGCTGCCGACGAGGTTATTCAGCGCGCGGTACGCCTCGAGACCTGTCGTGTTCGCCGGGTCAAGGCCAAGCTTGCGCAGGACAGCGTAGCCCTTCTCTATAATGTCGCCGAGTAATTTGGCATCGACGCCATCACCACCCGTGGCTCGCTCCAACGCAGAAAGATTTGCCGCGAACAGCGGGTGATCGTTGCCGAGGAGTTCTCTGAGTACGTGTGCCATATCTTTTCCTATGTCCTGCTTATCGTTTTTAGTTCTTTTTCATGAAGTGGCATGTGGTGCAAGTGGACGCCTTTATGCAGAATACCGGTCTTGGCACCGATATACTGGACGACCGAGGTTGAGTTGGCGCTGGCGAACACGATACTGTCGACGAGAGATTTGCCCTGTGCCCATTGGCTGAGAAAGCCCGACCCAAATGCATCGCCGGCTCCGGTGCGGTCGATGACTTTCACGTCCTGGTACATGCCTGCCTTGACGATAGAATTGCCGTCGCTGGCGCAGACACCGTTCGGTCCATCGCTGACGATGACCACCGGCACATAATTGCGGCCGTGCATGACGAGTTCCTCAATGGATTCGCCCTCGACCAGTGTCGCCATTTCCTCTTTGTTGACCGACAGCACTTCCACGTCCTCGAGTAACGCACGGAGTTTGTCCGGGTGCTTGAGCTCACCCTTGCCAGGATTGAAAAAGATCTTGATGCCCTTTTTGCGAGCGTGGCTGAACAGCGAGTGCAGAACGCCAAAACTGCCCGACATCGACGAGACGTACAGCCAGTCGACATCAATATCACTGAGGTCGAAATTCTTTTCGTTGTAGTGCGTCGATGCGCCGCGATAGGTCAAAATCGTACGCTCACCGGTTGGCGCGAGGAGCAGGACCGAGTAACCCGTACTGAGCTTCTCGTTGTAGCTGACGTGGTGTGTATCAACGCCCTCCTCGTCAAGATCGTGCAACACCGCCAGCCCGGCCGGGTCGTGGCCGATCGTGCCCATAAATACCGCTTGCAGACCCTGACGAGCAAACGTCACCGCCGCATTCGTTGCGCCACCGCCGGTACTGAACGTAATATTGTTGACGTCGGCCTTGGCACCGAGGTCGAGTTTCATAAACTGCTCGTGAGATGCTTTATTGCTGACCGGTGCGAATTCCTCACTATGGCTCAAAAAGACGTCCTGCACTGCCGCGCCCACAGATAATATTTTTATTTGCCCACTCATAATTATTAACAGTATAGCACTTATGCTTCGTTATATGTAAAGTCGAGATTATTTGACGGCTTTGCCGGCGCTGCCAAAGGCGTGGATTTTATCTTCGACAACCGCCTGGACCGAACCGTAAACTTCTGGCATCAACTTGACGATAGCATACTCATCGGGGTGTTCGCGGAGTACTTTTTCGAGGGTTACACGAAAGGCCACGCGCATGTCGCTGTTGATGTTGATCTTGCTGACACCAATCTTGGCGGCTTCTTCGAAGTAATGCAACGGCGTACCGCTACCGCCATGCAGGCTAATCTGGCAACCGATTGCGTCACGGATGGCCTGCAATAGCTCCAGGTCGAGTTCTTTTGGCACCGGATACTTACCGTGCAGGTTGCCGACGGCGGCCGCGAACGTGTCGATGCCGGTCATTTCACAGAAATATTTCGCACTGTCTGGCGTACTGAACGTCTTTTTGATTTCGTCGTAATCAATTTTCTCTTTGTGGACGTTCGAAGACCCGCCAAAGTAGTGCGGCTCGCTCTCGACGAGGGCGCCAGTAAACTTGGCGTAGTCAACAACTTCCTTGGTCATGGCGATGATGTCCTGCAGACTGGCTTCGTGGTCCTGCTGGCTGATATCGATGTGAATGAACTCAAAACCTGCGTCAATCGCGCGCTTGCAGTCCTCAACCGTTGGGCTGTGGTCAAGGTTGATGTACATCTCGATGCCGTACTCTTCCTTGTAGTTGTCGACCATCGAGCGAATATTTTCCAGACCGAGAGCCTTGACTTCGCCGTGACTGACTTCAACCAGCACGGGCGACTTGAGCTTCTGGGCGGCACGCGAAACCGCGATCAATGTTTCCTGGTTGTCGATATTGAATGCCCCGACGGCAAAGTGCTGACGACGGGTGCGCTGATACAGATGTCGTGCCAGCATCGTGTTCGCGCGGATCTGCGGAATTGTCAAACTCATTTTAGCCCTCCCTATAATATTGCGGTGTGTTTTCCACGAACTCTTTAACTGTTAAAGCAATTTTACCACCAGTCATGCCAAAATGCTCAAGCAATTCATTTGGCTCGCCCGACTCACCGAAACGGTCCAGCATGCCGATACGTTTAAGCGGCATCGGTAATTTCTCTGTCAGAAGTTCGGCGATGGCACTGCCAAACCCGCCGATCACCTGCGCCTCCTCGGCAGTGACGACGCGGCCGGTCTTTTTGGCGCTGGCCAGAATCGTATGCTCATCGAGCGGCTTGATGGTCGGCACGTGGACGACTTCGGCGTTGACACCGTGTTTTGCTAATTCTTCGGCGGCAACCAGCATCTGGTACGACATCGTGCCCGTACCCATCAAGCTAACATCACTGCCCTCGCGTAGGACATAGGCCTTGCCCAGTTCAAACGGCGAATCTTCGGTGCTAAAAATCGGAGTCTTTTCGCGGGCGAGGCGGATGTAACTTGGCTTGCCGTTTTCGGCAATTGCCCTGGTCGCTTTTTCGGCCTCAACACTGTCGCCAGGCGCCACAACCACCATGTTTGGCAACACGCGCATGAGCGCGATATCTTCGAGCATCTGATGCGTCGCGCCGTCGGGTCCGACACTGACGCCGGCATGCGAGCCGACGATTTTGACCGGCTGATCGTTCAACGTCACCGTCGTACGAATTTGCTCCCAGTTGCGGCCTGGGCTAAACGCCGCGTAGCTGCTGGTAAAGGGAATCTTGCCCGCGCGGGCCATACCGCTCGCCACCGTCACGAGATTTTGCTCGGCCACGCCAATCTCGACGAACCGTTCGGGAAACGCCGCTTTGAAATCACCCATCTTGGTACTGTCGGTGAGGTCGGCACACAGCGCAACGATTTTGTCGTTCGCTTCGCCGGCGGCCTTGAGCCCGCGGCCAAACCCAGCGCGGATCGGCTCACTCGCCACGTCGTCAGTAAATAGCTTGTCGGCAAGTGGATAGTGGCTCATTCGTGTTCTCCTTTGATCTTGCCGTCGAGCGTGCGCAGCTTGTGCAACGCGTCTTTGGCTTGTTCGCTGTTTGGCGGCATGCCGTGCCAATGGTAATCGTATTCCATGAAATCAACGCCCTTGCCGGGGATAGTATGCGTGATGATGACACTCGGCTTGTTGGTAATCGCCCGCGCCATGCTGGCAGCGTCGATGACGCTTTCGATGTTGTGGCCGTCAATTTCCTGGACATGCCAGCCAAATGATTCCCATTTGCCGTGCAAATCCTCGAGATTCATCACATGGTCGGTCGTGCCGTCGATTTGGATATTGTTGCGATCGACAAACACAATCAGCTGCGCCAGTTTATTCTGGCTAGCAAACATCGCCGCTTCCCAAATATTGCCCTCATCCAATTCGCCGTCACCAGTCACGACGTAGACAAACCGCTTAGGTTGCTTGTCGATATATTGCAGCGTGTACGCGACACCCGCTGCCTGCGACAGGCCGCTGCCGAGCGGGCCACTCGTATTCTCGAGCCCCGGTAGGCGCGTGCGCTCTGGGTGTCCCT
>Ga0335070_10012262_pt1 | contig 10004 bp, 7 predicted proteins | sample Lox_Sample_13_FD_206722 | JGI IMG/M metagenome (GOLD analysis project Ga0335070, IMG submission 206722) | Soil microbial communities from Loxahatchee National Wildlife Refuge, Florida, United States - Lox_Sample_1.3 | ecosystem: Environmental > Terrestrial > Soil > Wetlands | place: USA: Florida... | reverse complement strand
CCCGGGGTGCGGAACGCCGGCTGGGAGCTGAGCCTCGGCACCGTCAACCTGACGGGCGATCGCGGCGGGCCGCGGTGGACGACCTCGCTGAGCCTCGCGCACAACGAGAACGCCATCGTCAGCCTGGGCGGCAGCCTCTACGACCCCTACCACCGCTGGTTCCCCGGCCAGCCCATCACGGTGGGCGACATCTGGTCCGGCGACGCGCTGCACCAGGTGTTCTACGACTTCCGGATGACCGGCATCTGGCAGCTCGCCGACTCCATCCTGGCCGGTCAGTACGGCCAGAAGCCGGGCGACATCCGGGTCGCCGACATCAACGGCGACGGCAGGATCGACGGATTCGACCGGGTGATCGTCGGCAACACGTACCCGCGGCTCACGGCCGGCGTTTACAACCGCCTCAGCTGGGGCGGGTTCGACCTCTCGTTCCTGCTCGAGGGCCGCATCGGCTACACGTTCTTCGACTGGTCCCGCGTGCAGACCTTCCTGAACGACCGCAACAACAACCTGAACGTCCCGTACTGGACGCCGGAGCGGTGCGACGGCGGGCCGGACCCGGCGAAGCTCGATCCGCCGGCGGGCGTGACGGCGGCGCAGCAGGCCGCCGTTCCGGGCTGCAACGCGTGGTGGTCTCCCAGCGCCGGGCGGCAGCGGCCGACGTTCGACGACGGGAGCACCTTCAACGCGCCCGCCTACCGCGTCGGGACGCACTGGCGGGTGCGCAACGTCACCCTCGGCTGGACGCTGCCCCGTTCGTGGGTACGGAGGGTGCGCGGCGTCCGCTCGATGCGGGTCTACGTCGAGGCGCAGGATCCGTGGGTGTTCACGAGCTACGACGGGTACGATCCGGAGAACGGCGGCTCGGGCGGGCCGCCGGGCTACCGCACGCTGCTGGTGGGGCTCAACCTGGGCTTCTAGCTCGGGCGGCCATCCGCCGCCGGGTCGCCGTGTCCGTGGTTTGGTGATAAGATGACCGCGTGCCACGGGCCGCCCCATCCACCGCCGCGGTGACGCACGCCGCGCCCGAGCGCGCGCTCCGCTGGGGCGTGCTGGGCGTCGCCGACATCGCGGTCAAGCAGGTGATCCCCGCGATGCGGCTGACCCGGTCGGCGAGCGTGGACGCGATCGCGTCGCGCGAAGGCGCCAAGGCGGAGGCCGCCGCCCGCTCGCTCGGCATCCCGCGCGCCCACGGCTCGTACGAGGCGCTGCTGGCCGACCCCGCGATCGACGCGGTCTACATCCCGCTCCCCAACCACCTGCACGTGCCGTGGACGCTCCGCGCCGCCGAGGCGGGCAAGCACGTGCTGTGCGAGAAGCCGATGGGCATGAACGCGGCCGAGGTGCGCGCGCTGCTGCCGGTCCGCGAGCGCACCGGCGTCGTGATCGGCGAGGCGTTCATGACCCGCACCCACCCGCAGTGGCGGCGGGTGCGCGAGCTGATCGCGGCCGGCCGCATCGGCGAGCTGCGGATGGTGACCGGCCACTTCAGCTACTACCGCCGCGATCCGGACGACGTGCGCAGCCGGGTCGAGTGGGGCGGCGGCGTGCTGCTCGACATCGGCTGCTACCCGGTGACGATGGCGCGCTGGCTGTTCGGCGCCGAGCCCGTGGAGGTCGCGTGCGCGCTCGAGCGCGACCCGGACTTCAAGGTGGACCGCTACGTCTCCGGCGTGCTGCGCTTCCCCGCCGGCCAGGCCTCGTTCACCGTCGCCGGCCAGGCGGCGCTGTGGCAGCGGATGGAGATCTTCGGCACCAGGGGCCGCATCGAGGTGGAGATCCCGTTCAATCCGCCCGCCACGCACGCCGCCCGCCTGCTGACGGACGACGGCCGTGACCTCACCGGCGGCGGCATCGAGGTCGAGACGTTCGCCCCGGTGAACCAGTACACGCTCCAGGCGGAGCGCTTCGCGGACGCGGTGCGCGGCCGCGGCGCCGTGCCGGTGGGCCTGGAGGACGCGATCGGCAACATGGCCGTCCTCGACGCGCTGTTCCGCGCCGCCGGGAGCGGCCGGTGGGAGAAGCCGTGAGCGCGGTGCTCGAGGCGCTGCGCCGGCTGAGGATCGTCCCGCTGATCGTGATCGACGACCCGGGCCGGGCCGACGGCCTGGCGGCGGCGCTGGCCGACGGCGGCCTGCCGTGCGCCGAGGTCGCGTTCCGCACGCCCGCCGCGCTCGAGGCGCTGCGCCGCCTCGCCGCCAAGCCCGGGCTGCTGGTGGGCGCCGGCACCGTGCTCACGCCCGACCAGGCGGCGCAGGCGCGCGGCGCGGGCGCGCGGTTCGTCGTCTCGCCGGGGCTCGACCGCCGGGTGGTGGACTGGTGCCGCGCGCACGACGTCGCCGTGTTCCCCGGCGTGTGCACGCCGACCGAGATCGCCGCCGCGGTCGCGATGGGCCTCGGCGTGTTGAAGTTCTTCCCGGCCGAGCCGATGGGCGGCCTGCCGTTCCTGAAGGCGGTGGCCGCGCCGTTCACCGGCGTCGAGTTCATCCCGACCGGGGGCCTCGCCGCCACCCACCTGCCCGCCTACCTCGGCTGCCGCCGGGTGGTGGCCTGCGGCGGCTCGTGGATGGCGCCCCAGGCGTGGATCGCCGACGGCCAGTTCGACCGCATCCGGGCCGCGGCGGCCGAGAGCGTGCGGCTCGCCGCCGCGCCGCCCCCCGGGGCCTGAGCGATGCCCCCGCGCGTCGTCACGCTGGGCGAGATCATGCTGCGCCTCAAGGCGCCGGGGCGCGAGCGGCTGTTCCAGTCGCCGGCGCTCGAGGCCGGCTTCGGCGGCGCCGAAAGCAACGTCGCCGTCTCGCTCGCCCAGTGGGGCGTGGACGCGGCATTCGTCACCGCGCTGCCGGCGAACCCGGTCGGCGACGCCGCGGTCGCCGAGCTCGCGCGGTTCGGCGTGGACACCTCGCTGGTGCGGCGCGCCGGCGGGCGGGTCGGGATCTACTACCTGGAGGCGGGCGCGGCGCAGCGTCCGAGCCGCGTGGTGTACGACCGCGCGGGCTCGGCGCTGGCCGAGGCCGCGCCCGGCGACTTCGCGTGGGACCGCGTGTTCGCCGGCGCGGCCTGGCTCCACGTCAGCGGCATCACCCCGGCGCTGAGCGCCTCCGCCGCCGAGCTGGCCCGGACGGCGGTGCGCGAGGCGCGCGCGCGCCGGATCACCGTGTCGTGCGACTACAACTTCCGCGCCAGCCTGTGGCGCTGGGGCAGGCCCGCGCCCGAGGTGATGCGCGAGCTGGTGGGGCAGGTGCAGGTCGGGATCGCGAACGAGGAGGACTGCCAGCGCGCGCTCGGCATCGCGGCCGACCTGGACGTGCGGGGCGGCCGGCTCGACGAGGCGGGGGTGCGCGCGCTGGCCGAGCGGGTGCTGCGGGAGTTCCCCAACCTCGAGAAGCAGGCGATCACGCTGCGCGAGAGCCACGGCGCCGACCACAACGGCTGGAGCGCCTGCCTGCACGACCGCCGGCGCCTGCTCGCCAGCCGGCGCTACGACATCACGCCCATCGTGGACCGCGTCGGCAGCGGCGACGCGTTCGCCGCGGGGCTCATCTACGGGCTGCTGAGCTTCGGGGACGACCAACGCGCGCTGGAGTTCGCCGCCGCCGCCGGATGCCTCAAGCACTCGGTGCCGGGCGACTTCAACCGCGCGAGCGTCGCCGAGATCGAGTCGCTCCTGAAGGGAGATGCGAGTGGCCGAGTACAGCGCTGACGCCGTCCCCGGGGCGGCGCCCGCCGGGCCGCGCTTCGGGTTCCGCTGGACGATCGTCGCGCTGCTGTTCGGCGCCACGACCGTCGGTTACGTGGACCGCCAGGTCATGGGCATCCTCGCGCCCACCATCGCGCGCGAGCTGCACTGGACCGAGACCGACTACGCGACCGTCGTCTCGTGCTTCACCGCCGCCTACGGCCTGGGGATGCTGTTCATGGGCCGGTTCATGGACCGGGTCGGCGTGCGGCTCGGCTTCGTCGCGGCGGTGGGCACCTGGAGCCTCGCGGCGATGTCCCACGCCCTGGCGCGCACGGTGGCCGGCTTCTCCGTCGCCCGCGCGTTCCTCGGCCTCGGCGAGGCCGGCAACTTCCCCGGCTCGGTCAAGGCCGTCGCCGAGTGGTTCCCCAGGAAGGAGCGCGCGTTCGCGGTCGGCCTGTTCAACGCCGGCACCAACGTCGGCGTGGTGGCGGCCGCCGTCCTGGTGCCGTGGGTCACCCTCGCGCTGGGCTGGCGCTGGGCGTTCGTCGTCACCGGCTCGCTGGACCTGGTGTGGCTGGCGGTGTGGATCGCGGTGTACCGCGACCCGGCCGTCCACCGGCGGGTGAAGCCGGCCGAGCTGGCGTACATCCGCAGCGACCCCGCGGAACCGCCGGGCATGGTGCCGTGGCGCAGCCTGCTGCGCTACCGCCAGACCTGGTACTACGCCGTCGGCAAGGCGATGACCGACCCGGCGTGGTTCTTCTATCTGTTCTGGCTCCCCAAGTTCCTCGACACGCGCTTCGGCGTGAAGCTCACGGGCCTCGCGCTGCCGCTGGTCGTCATCTACCTGTCGGCGGACTTCGGCTCCATCGCGGGGGGCTGGCTCTCGACCACGCTGATCAAGCGCGGCTGGACCATCAGTCGCGGCCGCAAGACCACGATGTTCGCCTGCGCCCTGCTGGTCCCGCCGACGGCGCTGCTGGCGCCGACCGCGGCGACGATGTGGGCCGCGGTGGGCCTGGTGAGCGTGGCGGCCGCGGCGCACCAGGGCTGGTCCACCAACCTGCTCACGTCCCCGAGCGACCTGTTCCCGCGCCAGGCCGTCGCCTCCGCCAACGGCATCGGGGGCGCCGCCGGGATGGCGGCCGCCTTCGTGTTCCAGAAGTACACGGGCGCCATCCTCGACGCGACCCACGGCGACTACCGGCCGGTGTTCCTGGTGCTCGGCTTCGCCTACCTGACGGCCCTGGGCGTCATCCACCTGCTGTCGCCGCGGCTGGAGCCGGCGCGGCTGCCCGCGGCTTGACAGCCCGCGCGCCGCGGCCCACCTTGGCGGCGAGGTGATAAGGTGAGTTGATGACCCCGCCGGGGCCGCCCGGCCCCGCGGACCGAGCGCGCGAGCGAGCGATGAAGATCGCCGACATCCGGGCCACCCCGGTCACCGTCCCCCTCCAGGCGCCCCTGCGCCACGCCAACGGCTGCCACTGGGGACGGTTCGTGCGGACCATCGTCGAGGTCGAGAGCGACGACGGGCGCGTCGGCCTCGGCGAGCTGGGCGGCGGCGGCGACGCCGCGACGGCCGCCGTGCTGGGCCTCAAGCCCGACCTGGTCGGGCGCGACCCGGCCGCCCTCGAGGAGCTGCGCTTCCAGATCGCCAACCCCACCGCGTCGCTGTACAACAACCGGACCCAGCTGCTCGCCGCGATCGAGTTCGCCTGCCTCGACCTCCTGGGGCAGCGATGGGGCGCGCCGGTGTGCGACATCCTCGGCGGCCGGGTGCGCGACGAGGTGCGGTTCGCCTCGTACCTGTTCTTCCGCTACGCGAACCCGGGCGACGGCGGCGGCGAGGTGCGCACGCCGGACCAGCTGGTGGCCGAGGCGCTGGCGCAGAAGCAGGAGCACGGGTTCGCGACCCACAAGCTCAAGGGCGGCGTGTTCCCGCCCGACTACGAGCTGGCCTGCTACCGCGCCGTGGCCGAGGCCTTGCCGGGCGACGCGCTCCGCTTCGACCCCAACGGGGTGTGGACCACCGAGCAGGCGGTCCGGTTCGCCCGCGCGATCGAAGACCTCCACAACGACTACCTCGAGGACCCGGTCTTCGGGATGGACGGGATGCGGCGCACCCGGCAGCTGGCGCGGGTGCCGCTCGCCACCAACACGGTGATCGTCGGCTTCGAGCAGCTGGCGGCCAACGTGCGGGACCCCGCGGTGGACGTGGTGCTGCTCGACACCACCTTCTGGGGCGGCATCCGCGCGTGCCTGAAGGCGGCCGCCGTCTGCGAGACGTTCCAGTTCGGCGTCGGCGTCCACTCCTCCGGCGAGCTGGGCATCCAGCTGGCCACCATGCTCCACCTCGGCGCCGTGGTGCCGAACCTCGGCTTCGCCGCCGACGCGCACTACCACCATCTCAAGGACGACGTGATCGCGGGCGGCAAGCTGCGCTACCGCGGCGGCGCCGTCGCCGTGCCCACCGCGCCCGGCCTCGGCGTCACGCTCGACCGCGACAAGCTGGCCGAGTACCACGAGCTGTTCCGCCGCCTCGGGCCCTATCCGTACGACCGGGACCCGCTACGGCCCGGCTGGGCGCCGCTGGTCCCCAACCAGCGCTGGGCCGATCCCGACGACGCGCGGGTCCCCGCGCTCGCCTGGTGACGCAAGGCCGCCCGATGCACGGTCTCACCCGCTGGCTCCCCGTGGTTCTCTGCTGCGCGCTGCTTGCGGACGCGGCCCCCCGTCCCCGGGCGGAGGACGGCCACGAGCTGTGGCTGCGCTATCGCAGGGTGGACGACCTCGCGCGGCTGCGCGAGTACCGGCACGGCCTCACCGCGCTGGTGGTGGGCGGGGACTCCCCGGTGCTGCGGGCGGCGCAGGGCGAGCTGGAGCGCGGCCTCAAGGGCCTGCTCGAGCGGCCGGTGAGCCTCACGCGGACCGTCGCGCGGGACGGCACGATCCTCATCGGCACGCCCGCCGGGTCGCCGGCCATCGCCTCGCTCGGCCTGGCGGCGGATCTCGCGCGGGCCGGCGACGAGGGCTACGTGATCCGGGCCGCGCGGCTGGGCGCGCGGCACGTGATCGTGATCGCCGCCAACCGCGACGCGGGCGCGCTGTACGGCGCGTTCCACCTGCTGCGGGCGCTGCAGCTGCACCAGGGCCTGGAGAGCCTCGCGGTCGTGGCGGCGCCGAAGATCCGGCGCCGCCTGCTCGACCACTGGGACAACCTCGACCGCACGGTGGAGCGCGGTTACGCGGGGTCCTCGCTGTGGGCCTGGGACAGCCTGCCCGCCCACCTCCCGCCCCGCTACCGCGACTACGCGCGCGCGGACGCGTCCATCGGCATCAACGGCGTCGTGCTGACCAACGTCAACGCGCCGGCGCGCGTGCTCACGGCCGAATACCTGGTCAAGGTCGCGGCGCTGGCGGGCGTGTTCCGGCCGTACGGCATCCGGGTCTACCTCACCGCGCGGTTCAGCGCGCCGCGGGAGATCGGCGGGCTCGCCACCGCGGACCCGCTCGACCCCGCGGTGCGGGACTGGTGGAAGGCGAAGGCGGACGAGATCTACCGCCTCGTCCCCGACTTCGGCGGCTTCCTCGTCAAGGCGAACTCCGAGGGCGAGCCCGGACCACAGGACTACGGGCGCAGCCACGCCGACGGGGCGAACTGCCTGGCCGACGCGCTGGCCCCGCACGGCGGCGTCGTGATCTGGCGCGCGTTCGTGTACAGCGACGCGGTGCCCACCGACCGGGTGAAGCAGGCCTGGGACGAGTTCGTGCCGCTCGACGGGAAGTTCCGCGCCAACGTGCTGGTCCAGGTCAAGAACGGCCCGCTCGACTTCCAGCCGCGCGAGCCCTTCCACCCGCTGTTCGGCGCGATGCCGAAGACGCCGCTGGTGCTCGAGCTGCAGGTCACCAAGGAGTACCTCGGCCAGGACACGCACCTCGCCTACCTCGGCACGATGTGGCAGGAGGTGCTGGGCGCCGACACCTGGGCCCGCGGCCCCGGCTCGACCGTGGCCCGGGTGGTGGACGGCTCGCTGTTCGGCGGCGCCCAGACGGGCATCGCCGGGGTGGCCAACGTCGGCACCGACCGCGACTGGTGCGGCTCGATCATGAACCAGGCCAACTGGTACGCGTTCGGCCGCCTGGCCTGGGACCCGGACCTCGGCGCGCAACCGATCGCCGAGGAGTGGGTCCGCCAGACCTTTTCGGGCGATCCGGCGGTGGTGCGGCCGGTGACCGCGATGCTGATGGCGTCGCGCGAGGCGGTGGTGGACTACATGACCCCGCTGGGCCTCGCGCACCAGATGGCGCGCGGGCACCACTACGGCCCGGCGCCCTGGGACACCGGGCTGCGCCCCGACTGGATGCCGGTCTACTACAACCGCGCCGACAGCGCCGGCATCGGCTTCGACCGCACGCCGGCCGGCAGCGACGCCGTGGCGCAGTACTTCCCGCCGCTGCGGCAGCGGTTCGCGAGCCCGGACTCCGTGCCGGAGAGCCTGCTGCTGTGGTTCCACCACCTGGCCTGGACCGCGCGCCTGGCGGACGGCCGCACCCTGTGGGAGGAGCTGCTGCGCCGCTACCAGGCGGGGATCGACACCGTCCACTGGATGCAGGCGACCTGGGATTCGCTGGCGGAGCGGGTCGATCCCGGGCGGTTCGACTCGGTGCGCGCCTACCTGCGCATCCAGGCCGCCGAGGCGCGGTGGTGGCGCGACGCCTCGGTCGCCTACTGGCAGAGCCTCAACCACCTGCCGATCCCGGCGCCGTACGCGGCGCCCCGGCACCCGCTGGAGTTCTACGAGCGGCTGCGCTGCCCGGCCGACGTCCGGAAGCCGCGCTGCCCCGCCATCGAGGAGACGCCATGAGCCCGAAGGTCCCGCAGGACGCGTTCACGCCCCGCCCCGAGCACCACTTCACGTTCGGCCTGTGGACGGTGGGCAACACGGGGCGGGATCCGTTCGGCGACCCGGTGCGCGCGCCGCTCCCGCCGCTGCGCATCGTCGAGAAGCTGGCCGAGCTGGGCGCCTACGGCGTCAACCTGCACGACAACGACCTGGTGCCGCAGGGCGCCACGCCGGCCGACCGCGACCGGATCGTGCGCGAATTCAAGGCGGCGCTCCAGGCCAGCGGGATGAAGGTGCCGATGGCGACGACCAACCTGTTCGGCGACCCGGTGTTCCGCGACGGCGCGTTCACCAGCAACGACGCTACGGTGCGCGCCTACGCGCTGCAGAAGACCATGGCGGCGATGGACCTCGGCGTGGAGCTGGGCGCGGAGACCTACGTGTTCTGGGGCGGGCGCGAGGGCGCCGAGACCAACGCGGCCAAGGACCTGCGAGCGGCGCTGGGCTGGTTCCGCGAGGCGCTGAACTTCCTGTGCGACTACGCCCGCGCGCAGAAGTACGCGCTCAAGTTCGCCCTGGAGGCGAAGCCCAACGAGCCGCGGGGCGACATCTTCCTGCCCACCACCGGCCACATGCTCGCGTTCATCACCACGCTCGACCACCCGGAGATGGTGGGCGTGAACCCCGAGGTGGCCCACGAGCAGATGGCCGGGCTCGACTTCTCGCACGGCGTGGCGCAGGCGCTGGAGGCGGGCAAGCTGTTCCACATCGACCTCAACGGGCAGCAGCCGGGGCGGTACGACCAGGACCTGCGGTTCGGGAGCGACAACCCGCGGTCGGCGTTCTACCTGGTGAAGCTGCTCGAGGACGCGCGCTGGCCCGGGATGCGGCACTTCGACAGCCACGCCTACCGGACCGAGGACGAGGAGGGGGTGTGGGACTTCGCCCTCGGCAGCATGCGCACCTACCTGATCCTCAAGGACAAGGCGGCGCGGTTCGCGGGGGACGCCGAGATCCAGCAGCTGCTCGGCGAGCTCAGGGCCCGCGGCGACGCGGGCGGGGCCCGCGCGCCGTTCAGCCCGGCGCGGGTGGCGGCGCTCAAGGCCGAGCGGTTCGACCTGCCGGCGCTGCGGGCGCGGGGCTACGCGTACGAGCGGCTCGACCAGCTCACCACCGAGCTGCTGCTGGGCGTGCGGTGAGGGTTCGTGGCGCCGCGCCGCGGCCGGCGTGGGCCGGCGCGGGGCCTCCGGCTAACCCGACCGTCCCCGTCGGGCTTCCCGGGGCGGGCGGGTGCGGACCGGTCCTCGACTTTCTTGACAGCGGCCCGGTGGCGCGTAGTATGGTGGCCCGTATGGTCATCTTATCACCCGACAACTGGCGCTATCCGGTGTGACCGGGTGGTGGCCGGGCCGCGGTGAAGGCGGCGCGCGCCATCGCCCATCGTGACGTCCCTCGGGAGGGTCCCTAGATGAAACATT
>Ga0335070_10012261_pt1 | contig 10004 bp, 9 predicted proteins | sample Lox_Sample_13_FD_206722 | JGI IMG/M metagenome (GOLD analysis project Ga0335070, IMG submission 206722) | Soil microbial communities from Loxahatchee National Wildlife Refuge, Florida, United States - Lox_Sample_1.3 | ecosystem: Environmental > Terrestrial > Soil > Wetlands | place: USA: Florida... | reverse complement strand
GCTTTGTGCCGCGATCGTAGAACAGCTCGTTATACGACCGGTTCACATCCACCTCGGCAGGTCCGTCGCGGCGATCCCGGTTTACCTCGTCCACGCGCCGCTTCTCGTTCGCGGCTGCCTCCGCCTCGGTGTAGAATTCTTTGTTCCCGAGATTGGCCGGACGCTGCAGCGGCGTGAGGCTGGCCGAGTTCCAGATGCCTTCGAGAAGTGGATGGCCATCAGCAGCGCGAGGCACAGGTTGAGCGTTAAGAACCGTGGCGAGAGCTGTTGCGAACAGAAACTGGCGCATAAGCCTCCTTATTTCGCGGGATGTTTTCGAAGCGGGCCATAGAGCAGCTCTTCAACGTACTCCGCGCACTTGAATTCCATGAGTTGAGCGTCCTTCTCCAGCCGCCGGTACAGCGGCATACTGATCTTCCAAGGACGCGAAAAAATCTTCGGATCTTCGACCATGGCTTCATAGTTAATCACGTTCGGACCCGCTGGCGTGTAGCGTTCGACGACGTGCAGGGCATCGCTGTGATAATCGCCGGCGCGATCGAACCAGGTCTGATCGTTGAAGCCGGTGACGTCGATCACCAGCGTGTCGCCCTCCCACCGGCCGTTCGACCATCCCATCCATGTATCCACGGGTGCCTCGCGCGGCTTCCTCATGTTGACCGGCCGAACCGCGCCCGCATACTGGTAAGCGATCATGATGGAACTTTCGCCCTGGATGATCTGAAATGGATAGGGCAGATACGTGGCGCGCGGCACGCCCGGCAGGTAGCACTTGATTTCGGGATCGGCGGACCAGCGGTTCGCGAAGTTTTCCTTTTTCTTGGCCAGCGCTTCCGGTTTGTAGGGGATTTCGCCGCCCTCGACGACGCCAAGCCCGGGTGGAATCGCACCGAGCGTTCCTAGACTGGCCAGCCCCACGCCAGGTCCATGGGTCTCGAGATCCCAGTTCGCGGTGTTTACAGCCTGCCAGATGCCATTCAGGTTGGGCTTCCCGTTGGCAAGGCGGGCAGAGCGATCGGAAGGCTGTCCGAAGGCAATACCGCACAGGAACACCACTATCGCCATCGCCGTGTGAGCAGCTTTCATTTGGGTGCCCGGCCGATCTAACTCAGCTTGCCACAATTTACGGCAATCGACACGCCTGGACCTCACCACGGCTGCTCTCGTGCGTCACATATACGAGCATCTGCTATCGTAAGCGCATGACCCGGCTTTTTTCGACGCTCCTGGCTGCCGCGGCTACGTTTTCAGCCGTTGCCCGGGCACAGCCCTCCGACGTCAAAACCGACACCCTCGCCAACGGCATGAAGGTCCTCATCCAGGAGGATCACAACATTCCCAATGTCGCGCTCTATTTTTTCTTCAAGGTCGGTTCGCGTAACGAACGCCCAGGCATCACCGGCATTTCGCACTTCTTCGAACACATGATGTTCAACGGCGCGAAGAAATACGGCGCCGGCCAGTTCGACGTCCAGATGGAAAAGAACGGGGGCAACAATAATGCCTACACGACCGAGGATGACACAGTTTACACCGACTGGTTCCCCTCCAGCGCGCTCGAACTGATGATGGACATGGAGGCTGACCGCATCCGCTACCTCAGCTTCGACCCGAAGATCGTCGAGTCCGAGCGTGGCGTGGTCTATTCCGAGCGCCGCACCTCGGTCGACAACAGCAACTTCGGAGTGCTCTTCGAACAGCTTCGCGCTGCTGCCTACCAGGCGCATCCGTATCACTGGCCTGTGGTCGGTTGGCCCTCCGATATCGAGTCCTGGACCATGGATGACCTCAAAGGCCACTTCCGCATGGGCTACGCCCCGAATAACTGCATCATGGTCGTTGTGGGGGATGTCTCTACTGCCAACGTGCTTGCGCTAGCGAAGAAATATTTGGAACCGATCCCGCGCCAGGACCCGCCGCCAGCGATTCGAACGAAGGAACCTGAACAACTCGGCGAGCGCCGTATCACTGTCTCGCGTCCCGCCCAGTTGCCGCTCGAAATGGTGGCATACCATGTTCCAGAGTCCAAGCACGCGGACGATTCCGCGCTGGACGTGCTTGAAACCGTGCTCGCGCACGGGCAAAGCTCGCGTCTATACAGCCGGCTGGTCGACAAAGAACAGCTCGTCATCTCGGTCCAAAGTTTCCGGCAGCCTTCGCTCGATCCGGGCCTCCTCATCTTCAGCCTGCAGCCCCGCAGCGGAGTGGAACCGGCGAGCGCCGAGAAGGCGTTGTTTGAAGAACTGACTCGTCTGCGCGACCAGCCGCTGAGCGATCAAGAGCTGCGCAAGGCCAAGAATCAGCTCTTGGCTAATCACTATCGCGAGCTAAAAACCATTTCCGGCCGCGCCAATCTGCTCGGCAGTTATGAGCTGTTTTATGGTGACTACCGCAAGCTTTACTCGCTGGAGCAATCCGTAGAGGCAGTCACCGCCGCCGATGTCCAGCGAGTCGCGAAGCAATATCTGACGGAGAAGAACCGAACGATCGCGACGCTGATTCCGGCGGCGAAACAGGAGAGTCATCCATGAAGCGCGTCAGCTTGATCGCCGTTCTCCTGGCGGGCGTCGCGTTGGGCGATGTTCGGCTGCCACCGTTTACTCGGCAGGTACTCCCGAATGGCGTCGTCGTCCAGCTTATGCCGCGGACGGGCGTCCCATTGGTGGGTTTCCGAATCCTAGTGAATGGCGGAGCAGAAGCCGAGCCTGCGAATCTTCCAGGACTGGCGAGCGTGACGGCCCAGCTTTTGCGAAAGGGCACTGCGAAGCGTACCGCGGATCAGTTCTCCGACGAGCTCGATTTTCTCGGCGGCACGTTCCAGACTCCCGAAACAAGCCAGTCACCCGCCAGCGTGATTGCAGCCGAATTCCTCCGCAAAGACTTCGATCGGGGCCTGGAGCTTGTGAGCGATGCTGTCCTTCATCCCAACTTCCCCGATACCGAAGTACGCAAGTTCCTCTCTCAACGCATCGACGCCGCCAAATCCGTGAAGGACAATCCGCAAGCGGCAATCGGAATGTATTTTTCAAGTTTCTTCTTTAGCCCGGCTCACCCCTACGGCCGGGTCGCCGATGAAAACAGTCTTTCGAAGATTCGCCGGGAAGACATCGTCGCGTTCCATGCTCGCAACTATTGCGGCAAGAATCTAGTTGTGATCGTCTCAGGCGACTTCGATTCCGCTACGGCTGCGCAAAAGGTCCGTGAAACTTTCGGGAGCGTAGCCGCCGGTGAAGCGTTCCAGTCAGCTGAAGCCCCAGCCATCCCTGCGGGCCCGCGCCTTCTCCTGGTCGACAAGCCCGACGCCACGCAGACGTACTTTTACATCGCCCAGCCCGGCATCGAGCGCACAAATGCCGATCGCGCCAAGATGACGCTCGTGAACCTGCTCTTCGGGGGCCGTTTCACATCGATGCTCAACGAAGAGCTGCGCGTGAAGTCCGGCCTGACGTATGGCGCCACATCGATCGTTCAGCAGCCGCGCATGACCGGCGCCAACATCATCGCGAGCTTCACCAAGACGGAAACCACCGAGAAGGCCATCGATATGGCGCTGGACGTTCTGAAACGGCTTCGCGAGCAAGGCATCACCGCCGAGCAGCTGGGCTCCAGCAAGGCTTATATGAAGGGCACCTTCCCGCCGCAGCGCCTCGAGACCACGGATCAGATTGCCGCGGCCTTGGGTGACATCGCCATCTATCATCTCGGCAAGGATGACATCGACGACCTGTTCTCGCGCATCGATGCCGTCACTGTGGACGACGCCAACGCAGCCGTGCGGAAATACTATCAGTCCGGAAATCTGACGTTCGTGCTGGTCGGCAATGCCGCCAAAATCCGCGACGTTGCGAAGAAGTACGCGCCGAAGATGATTGAGATCCCGATCACAAAGCCGGGTTTCGCAGCCGACTAGGGAGTGTGTGCCAGCGGGGTTGCCAGGACCCCGGGCACTGGCGCCGTCTGGCTTAAGGTCACCAGCGTCCTGCCGGTTACCGTGTCCAGAATTTCGAGCGTCAGAAGCAGCTTGCATGCCGACGCACTAGGAGCCGCCGGGGCGAAACTCGGGCTCGCGACCACAGCGCGAATCTGCTTCCGGTCGCCCGTGGTGGATAGGTTCAGGTCGATGTCGCTGCGCAGTTGCAGTGCCTTGCTTGCCCCGGGAGGGATCGCAACCGTAGTCGATTTGAGTGCAAAGCCGTTATCGTCAACCAGCGTGATCCCGGCGTTACAGACCACACCCAACGCGGGAGGCTGCACTCCTGGATTTAGGACATTCACTTGAGCAGTCTGGCCCGCGGCGATCCCGACCACGCCCGTCGTCATCACGATCGGTTGGCCAAGCATCGCAACACAGCCAAGCAAAGCGAGACACGTGTATTTGAACATAAGAAGCACTCCTAGGAAGATTGAAACCGGCTCCGCTGACGCGGTGGTAATAAAGCGCGGCGCCGTCTGTCATTCAATAACACAAAACGCGGGCGGGAGTCTCGCAAGAACGTAACTGGCCGCGCCGATTCGAGCCTCGTATATAATCCTTAGTCATGATCTCCGCCCTTCGCCGAAGCATCGTCTGGTTTCTCCCTTTGACCACGCTCTCTGCGCAGGTGAAATTGCCAGACGGCGAAGGCAAGGACCTGGTCGAGAACGTCTGCTCGGCGTGTCACGGCTTGGAGACCGCGATCGACAGCAACCGCACCGAAGCCGAGTGGAAGAAGGTCGTGGATACCATGGCGGCGCGCGGGGCCGAGGCCACGGATGCGGAATTCGCCACCATCGTCAAGTACTTGACGAAGTACTTCGGCAAGGCTGGGAGCGCGCCCAAAGCGGCGCCGAAGGCCGCGGCTGCTGAGCCCAAGGTGGAACCGGGCAAGGTTTCCATCAAGCTCGATCCCAAGAACGACTGGGCGGCCTTCGGGCGCGACGAAGGCGGCCAGCGGTACTCGCCGCTCACCCAAATCAATACCAAGAACGTCAGCAAGCTGAAGCTCGCCTGGCAATACGGCCTCGACCCCAACATCGGGAATCAGACGGGACCACAGCGCGGGTTGGCGCCAACCGAAGCGACTCCGATCGTGATTGGCAACGTGCTCTTCACACCGACGATCCAGCACACCATCGTTGCGCTTGAGGCCGACACGGGCAAAGAGATTTGGAAATACGACCTCGGCCGCGCCAGCGGCACAATGCGCGGCGTAAGCTTTTGGCCGGGCGATTCGCAGGCTCCGGCGCAAATTCTGGCCGGCACGAGCGACGGCCGGTTGATCGCGCTGAACGCCGAGACCGGCAAGCCTGTCCCTGGATTTGGAAATGAGGGTATCGTCAACCTGCGCATCGGCGTCACGGAAAAATTTCCGACCATGCCTTACCACATGAGCTCACCCGGCGCGATCTACAAGAACCTGATTATCACGGGCTCCCAGGGTCAGGAAGATAATCCAGACGGCCCCGCCCAGGACCTGCGCGCGTGGGACATCCATACGGGCAAATTAGTCTGGACCTTTCATCCGCTTCCGCATCCGGGCGAAGTCGGCTACGATACGTGGCCCAAGGATGCGTACGAGCATTTCGGTACGCCCGCCAACTGGGGCTTCATCACGGTGGATTCGCAGCGCGGCCTGATCTTCGTGCCGTTCGGGCAGCCCGCTCCGCAATATTATGGCGCCATCCGGCCCGGCCAGAATTTGTTCTCATCATCCATCGTTGCGCTGGAAGCCGCCACGGGGAAGTTGCGCTGGTACTTCCAAATCACGCACCACGACATGTGGGATCTGGATGCCGAGGCTGCGCCCGCGCTGATCGATGTGGTGCAGAACGACAAGAAGATTCCAGCCATCGTGGCGGTTTCGAAGGCGTCGCTGATGTTTTTCCTCGATCGAGAAACCGGCAAGTCGATTTATCCTGTCGAAGAGCGGCCCGTCCCGCAAAGCGACATTCCCGGCGAACACTCCTGGCCCACGCAGCCGTTTCCGCTGAAGCCGCCGCCGCTCGCTCGGCTCGGCATGAAGCCGGATGAGGTTTTCACCGGCGAGCCGGAACACGAAAAATTCTGCCGCGACCTGGTGGAGAAGATCGGCGGCGTCCACAACCTCGGCCCCTACACGCCTTACAGCAGCAAGGAATATCGCGTTATTTTTTCCGGACAGCAGGGCGGACCGAACTACGGCGGCGTTGCGGTCGACCCGACACTCAACTACGTTTTCGTCAACACGCGCGATGTTGCCGGCCTCGGCAGAATGGACAAGCAGGACGACAAAGACGTGGTCGCGTATCGCCGCACGACGCCGCTACCCGGGCGCGGTACGTTTTATTCGCGCTTCTGGGACCCGTCCAACCAATTGCCGTGCCAGCAGCCGCCGTGGTCGCATTTGATCGCGGTGAATGCCAACACGGGTGAGTTTGCGTGGAGAGTCACGCTCGGCACCAGCGACGAACTGGAAGCCAAGGGCATGCACAACACCGGCGCGTTCGGCCAAGGCGGGGGCATCGCAACTGCCGGCGGTCTGGTGTTCATTGCAGGCACCAACGACAATCGCTTCCGCGCCTTCGAATCGCGGACCGGAAAAATGGCCTGGGAAACGAAACTCGACGCCGAGGGGCGGACGAATCCGATGACCTATATGGGGAAGAACGGGAAACAATACGTTGTGATCGTGAGCTCAGGCGTCAACGCGTTCACGGTGGAGTAAACACCCGACGTCACTCCCTCCGTAGCGCGGATGCCGGATAGATGCGGCCGCTCGAGATGTAGCGCGCCGTAGAGTCCGAGAGTACAATCGCCGAGCTCGCGCAGTGACATAATCGAAGGCCAGGAGGCTTGCATGAATCGCGTAAGAATCATCTTGATTTCATTCGCAGCCTGCGCGGCGCTGCACGCCCAGGCGCCCAAGCCGAAACACATCAACCGCGCGATCGAACTGCTCGAACAAGGCCAACCGGTCTACTACACCGGCTCGCATTCCGGAACCGTCGGCAGCTTCGAACAAGGCAAGCAGGACGCGCAGACCTACGCCGACTACATCAGCTACGACATGGAGCACGCGCCGTTCGATGTCAAAGGCCTGGCAGAGTACATGCGCGGGCTGGTCGCGGGTGGGCCGACCAAGAGCGGGCACCGCACGCCCGCGGTGATCGTCAACGTTCCCGTGAATGCAACCGATGAGGCAACCGTGCGCGCCAACGCCTGGATGTTCCAGCAGGTGCTCGCGACCGGAGTCCATGGCGTGCTGCTGACGCACGCGGACACGCCCGGTGCGGTGCGTGCCTTCGTCGAAGCGATCCGCCTGCCGATCCACAAGCAAGGCGTCGATCACGGCATCGGCGAGGGACGCCGCGGCGTACACGGGGTTCCGACGGCCGCAGCAGTCTGGGGCATCTCGGAACAGGAGTATTGGGACAAGGCCGATGCCTGGCCGCTCAACCCGAACGGTGAGCTGCTGCTCGGCCTGAAGCTCGAAGACAAGTACGCGCTGGCCAATGCAGAGGAAAATCTGAAGATCCCGGGGATCGCCTTCGCCGAGTGGGGACCGGGCGACATGGCGCTGTCACTCAGCGTTCGCGGACCGCACGCGGAGAAGGATCCGCGCATGCAGGCTGCCCGCGCGAAGGTTTTCGCCGCCTGCAAGGCGAACAAGATTTTCTTCCTGAACACGATGAATACGCGAGACGTGGTCGACATGATCAAGGAAGGCGTCAAGATCGGTCCGGCGAGCCCGGAAGCCGCCGCCATCGGCCGCAAGTTCACGAACCGGCAGATGCCTTATTGACGACGATCGAGCTTCTTTTTCTCTTCAAGACATCGGTAGCGAAAACGATCGAGCCGCGCTCCAACGAAGTAGAATCCAGGCGGGACTCTGGATCCGCGTGCTCGATCTAGAAACCGTGATCGCGATCAAAGAAAGAGCCTCGCGACGTTTTCTGGTGAGCGTGAGTGGACGATGTCGACATCAAAAGTATTGATGGGCGCGCCGCGAACGACGGCCGCGACACCACCGACCAGAATGAACTCCACCCCACCTTCGAAGAGCGACCGCAAAATCGCGGTGGGTCTATTCTGAAGCATTCAACTCGCAAATTGCCAGGATCTCATTCACGTGGTCTTCCAGGACACGGATGCGTTCAGCGGGAGTCAGCGACAGCATCCAGCGAATGAGCGACAGATCGGCACCGTCTTCACTGTAGGCCGGTTCAAACGCGGGATCTCCAGGCGCCATCGTTCACCGTCATCGCTCACTGGAGGCTGCGCAGAAACTCTATCATGAGCCGCGTTACGTCGGCAGGCGCTTCCTGCTCAGTCCAATGACCGACGCCGGGAAGCAGGACCTTCTTCCATAAATTGGGAACGCTCTTTTCGAGATTGTCGACCCCAGCTCTGCCAAACTCGACCACGGCGTCGTCTGTACCGGCGACATACAGCGTCGGCTGCATGAGTTTGCGGCCGATCAAAAACCCGGTCTCCTGCCAGAAAATATCCTGGCCGCGATACCAGTTCAAGCCGCCGCGAAAGCCGGTCCGCGCGTATTCTTTGGCGTAATAATCGAGGTCCTCCGGCTTGAGCCAGGCGGGAAGCTTCTCGGGGTCCGTGCAGCCGTCCAGCGCCTTCTCGTTTTGCCCAAACACATAGCGCCATTTATGTTCTTTTGGAATCGAGCCGGAGAGCGAGTATAGAAACATGCGCATGGTGCGCTTGGGATCGGCTTCGAACTCCTTCTCGGCGACGCCGGGCTTTTGGAAATAAGTTTGATAGAACTGCTGCCCGGCAGGCACGCGCCGCTGCATGCCTTCGGTGGGCTTGACACCGCCTTCGCCGCGGACGCCATACGGGACGCTTAGCAGAATCACGGCGCGAAACATGTCGGGGCGTAGATTAGCCGAGTTGTACGCGACCGGTGCGCCCCAGTCGTGGCCGGCAATGACGGCTTGTTCGTAGCCCAGCGCGTGTACCAGGCCGACCATGTCGCCGGCGAATTGAAGCTGAGTGTAGTCTTCGAGGTTCGGAGGCGCGTCGGTTTGGCCGTAGCCGCGCATATCGGGCGCGACGGCGTGATACCCGGCCGCGGCGAGCGCCGGAAGAACGTGGCGCCAGCTATACCAGAGCTCGGGAAACCCATGCGCGAGCACCACCAGCGGGCCTTGCCCCTGCTCGGCGATATGCATCTTGATCCCATTGACCTGGACGAAGCGGTGCTGGACACTGGAGGTTTGCGCGGCAGCCGTGGACATGCCAGCCAATGTAGCAGCATACACAGCAGCTCGGAAAACAATCGGACGGATTCGGATCATCTTATCCTCGTTATCACTGTAGCGTGCGTGCGCGCCAGTGCGGTGGCTCGCCCGATCCCGCGCCCGCCTCCTGTATGAGAGCGATAATAGCCTGTTCAGTATACGACGCGAAGTCTATAGTGGAGGAACGAGCAATCGGCCGGATCTTTACACCAAGTTTGTGCTCACCGTGATCGCCATCCTAATGGCGCTGATCGCACTGCAGCCTGTAGTGCGACCCACCGCGGTCGAGGCGCAATCGAGTGCACCGTTTTATATCGAGCCGGGAACCGTGAATTTGCGGCTGCCGGACGGAAGCTCGCTGGGCGACGGCAGGATCGTGATTAATCGCGAGACTGGGGACGTCTGGGGCTTTCCGACGCTGACGCCGGGAATGCTCTATCCACTCGATCCGATGAATAGTAAACCGGCACTCTCCAAGCCGGCATTACTCGGCCGCTTCGATTTTCACGCAATGAGTGTTACGACACGCTGAAGCTACTTCAGCTCGGTCATCATTCCGGGCAGGCTCCATTGCATCTGGAGGCCGTTCTGGGTCCAGTGGAAGTCGGCCATCATAGCCTTGGCGACGTCGTCCTGCGTCTTACCTTCGCGAATCATGCTGATGACGCGATCGCGCTCTTTGAGGACGTTGTCGCGATAGGTTTGCAAAGCGGCGCGGTTGCTCACCGGACCGTGCCCAGGAATGACCGTATCGAAATCGAGTTCGTTTAAGACAGCATCCAGCG
>Ga0335070_10012260_pt1 | contig 10005 bp, 5 predicted proteins | sample Lox_Sample_13_FD_206722 | JGI IMG/M metagenome (GOLD analysis project Ga0335070, IMG submission 206722) | Soil microbial communities from Loxahatchee National Wildlife Refuge, Florida, United States - Lox_Sample_1.3 | ecosystem: Environmental > Terrestrial > Soil > Wetlands | place: USA: Florida... | reverse complement strand
CGACGCGACCGGCCTCGTGGCGGAGTGGATCGAGGCGCTGGTGCGCAGCTTCGCGGGATGCGTCGTCGTGGACGCCCCCCCCGATCCGGCCGTCGCGGAGCGGTTCGAGGACGAGTTCCCGAGGCCCTTCGTCGAGCGGATGGATCTCCTCGCGGCGCGCGAGGAGGTGGCTGCGCCGGATCCAGGTCCCTCGCTCGAGCTCCTGCGCGCGCCCGGAACGACGTCCGAGGTGCGCGCCGTCGCGGCGCGCGTGCGCGCGCTGCTCGACCAGCACGCCCGCCCCGAGTCGATCGGCATCGTCGCGCGACGCCTCGAGCCCTACCGCGCGGCGCTCGACGCGCAGCTCGGACGCCTCGCGATCCCGTTCTCGGTGATCGGCGCGCGCGCGGGCGCCGACGCGGGGAGCCGCCGTGCTGCCGCGCTCGTCCGCCTGCTCGCCGACTGCGAGCGCGCGTCGACGGACTGCTGGCTCTCGGCCGACGCCGGTACGGTGTCGGGCGCTCGGGAGGATGGCGATCTGCGCGTCGCCCTGCACGCGCTCGGTGCGGGTCGCCTCCGCGACGTGGTCGCGCTCGATCTCGCGAGCGCGTTCAGCGGCAGCTCCCTCGCGCTCCCGGTGCGCCGCGGCCTGCTCGAGGAGGACGGCGCGAGCGACGCGAAGGAGGAGGGCTCGCGCGCGACGCGGCGCGTGAACCGGCGCCGCGCCATCGAGCGCCGCGCGCTCGAGGCCGCGCAGGCGCGCGCGCGCCGAGTCGTCGCGAGGCTCGACGGCTGGCCCGCGCGCGCGCCGGTCGGAGAGCACCTCCGCGTCTTCGCGTCGCTCCTCGAGGAGGATCTCGGCTTGCGGCGCGACGCGGAGGCCTGCGTCCGCGTCCTCGATGCCACTCACCAGCTCCGCGCCGGCCTGCCCGAGGCGCTTCCGCTCGACCGCGACGAGATGGCCCTGCTCCTCGAGCGCGCGCTGCAGGCGAGCGCCGAGCCGTCCCTCGGCGGCGCGGGTGCGGGCGTCCGCGTGCTCTCGGCGACGCACGCGCGCGGCTGCACCTTCGAGCACCTCTTCGTGCTCGGGATGAATCGGAACGGCTTCCCGCGCGGGGTGGTCGAGGACGCGCTCGTGCCCGACGCGCTCCGGCGCCGGCTGCGCGACGTGCTTCCCGAGATGCCGATCAAGGAGCGCGCGCGCGACGAGGAGCGCCACCTGTTCGCCGAGCTCGTCTCCTCGAGCCCACGCGTCGCGCTGGCGTGGCAGCACGTCAGCGACGAAGGGCGCGAGCGTCCCGAGTCGCCGTACATCGTGCGGCTCGGGCTGCTCCGATCGGATCTGCCTCGCGTCACCGCGCCGATGCTCTTCGAGGCGCCGTCGGAGGATCCCGTCTGGGGGGAGGCGCCGCGCCCCGCGCACGAGCACGCCGCGCTCGCGGGCCTCGCGGGCGCCCGGTCGTCGCTCGAGCTCCCGCGCGAGCTGGCGCTGCGCGAGGTGAGATCGGAGCTTCCGGCGGCCCCGGACCCGCCGGAGCCCGAGGCGATCGCGCGCTTTCACCTGTCGGTGTTGGACGAGCTCGATCCGCGGCGGTCGGATGCCCCCCGGCTCGGGCCCTGGTTCGGGTTCGCGGGCAACCCGATCGACGGCGACGCGGTGCTCTCGGCGACCCGGCTCCAGGATCTGGCGCGCTGCGGCTGGCAGGCGTTCCTGCGGCGCGAGCTCGGTCTCGAGCCGGTGCCCGACGCCCTCGATGCGCTGCCGGCGCCGGATGCGCTCGCGCGCGGACGGGTCGCGCACCTCGCGCTCGAGCGGATCGCGCGCGCCGTGTTCGGCGAGGCCGCGCCGACGACGCTGGCCGAGGCGGTCGCGCGGGGTCCGATCCGCGTGCCGTGGCCGGACGACGCCGAGCTCGCGGCGCTCCTGCGCGACGCAGCGCGCGAGGTGGCGCGCGACGACGGCGTGTGGCTCCCCGGCTTCGCCGCGGCGCTGGCGAGGAACGTCGCGCCGTGGCTCGACGCCGCACGCGCGGTCGACTGGCGCGATCCCGAGGGCCTGGCGGTCCTCGGCGTCGAGGTGACGGGCGAGGTCCTCCTTCGCGATGGCGCCGATCGGGAGCGGCGTCTCCACTTCCGCGCCGACCGCGCCGACCTCGACGCGCGCGGCGTGCTGCGCCTCACCGACTACAAGACGGGCGCACCGATCAGCAGGGCGGTGAGGCTCGAGAAGCGAGCCGAGGCCTTCGAGAAGAAGGTGGCGTCCGGGAGCTTCCTGCAGGCGCCCATGTACTGGCTCGCGGCCAGCGAGCTCGCCCCGATCGCCGAGGGCCGCTTCCTCTTCCTGGGCGACGGGCTGGCCGACGACGCGCGCGTCCTCCGCGTCGGCGCGAGCGAAGGCGGGATCGCCGCGAGCTTCGAGGCGGCGGCGCGCGTCGTGCTCGAGGCGTGGGACCGCGGCGCGCTCGGGCCCCGGCTCGCCGGGCGGAGCGGCGACGAGCCGTCCGCTTGCCGTTGGTGCGAGGTCTCGGCGGCGTGCCTGCGCGGCGAGAGCGTCCATCGCGCGCGGCTGCGCGACTGGGAGCGCGCGGCCGCAGCCGGCGAGATCCCGCTCGCCACGCCCGCCGAGCGCGCGCTCCTCGCGCTCCAGCGGATCGGCGACGAGGAGGGGTCGCCGTGACGCCGGGCGAGGCCGCGCGCCGCGACGCGGACCGCGAGGCGCGCCTCGCCGCCCAGACGATCTTCGACCGCCCGCTGGTCCTCGAGGCGGGCGCGGGCACGGGCAAGACCAGCGTGCTGGTGGCGCGGGTCGTCGCCTGGTCGCTCGGGCTCGGCTGGGATCGCGCGGAGGGCGCGCTGCGCGGGAGGGGCGCGGCCGCAGACGGAGATCGCATCGCCGCGCGCGTGCTCGAGCGCATCACGGCCATCACCTTCACGGAGGCCGCGGCCGCGGAGATGGAGGAGCGCATCGGGGTGGCGTTCCACGCGCTCGCGAGCGAGGCCGCGCTCCCGCGCGGCATCGAGGGCGACGCGTTGCCCGCGCCGGCGCTCTGGCGACCGCGGGCGCGCGCGCTGCTCGGGAGCTTCGACCGGCTGCACGTGTCGACCATCCACGCCTGGTGCCGCCGCCTGCTCGCCGAGCATCCGATCGAGGCCGGCGTGCACCCCGCCTTCGTCGTCGACGCCGCGGGCCTCGAGCGCGCGGTCGCGGCGCGGGAGGCGGTCGAGGCGTGGCTCGTCGAGGCGGGCGGCCGCGAGGATCCGGAGCTCGTCGAGCTCCTCGCGAGCGGCGTGGCCGCGCCCGAGCTCGAGCAGATGCTGATCTCGCTGCTCGCGGAGGCGGTGCCCGCCTCCGAGTTCGGCGCGGATCCCCTGGCTCCCGAGCGCATCGCGGCCTTCGTGGGGCGCCTGCGAGCCGCCGTCCAGCGCTTCATGCTCGCTGAGGGGGGCCGACTGGCGGGGCTCGCAGGCGCGGCGAAGGGCCGCGACGTCGCGGTCGCGGCGGGGCGCACGCGCGATCGGCTCCAGGCCGCCGCGCCGCGGGATGTGGCGTCGCTCGCCGAGCTCCTCCACGAGATCGGAGATCTCTGGGAGGGTGCACTCGATCGCCTGCAGGCGTATGCGCGCGGCACGTGGAAGGCTGTAGGGGAGCGCGACGCGGCGGCGGAGCACAGGGCGGCGATCTCGGAGGCCGCCGCCGAGCTCGAGCCGATGCTCCGCCAGCTGCCCTCCCTCGAGCCGGGCCGCCTCGCGCGCATCCACGGCGTCCTGAGCCCCCTCCTGGCCCGCGCGCAGGAGCGGCTGCGCCGCGAGGGCTCCGAGAGCTTCGAGGCGCTGCTGCGCCGCACGCAGGCGCTCCTGGAGCGACACCCCGATGTGACGGCGCACATCCGCGCCGGCATCGACCAGCTCGTCGTCGACGAGTTCCAGGACACCGACCCGGCGCAGTGCGCCGTCGTGGAGCAGCTCGCGCTCGATGAGCACGGTGGCGAGGAGGGGCCGGGACTCTTCCTGGTTGGCGATCCGAAGCAGTCGATCTATGGATGGCGCAACGCGGACCTGGCGGCGTACCAGGCGTTCCGCGATCGCATCGAGAAGGCGGGCGGCGCGCTGCGCCGGCTCTGCGTCAACCACCGCTCGTCGAAGGCCCTGCTCGACGAGGTGGCTCGGGTGATGACGGGCGCGATGCGGGAGGAACGGGGGCTCCAGCCCGCGTTCGAGGACCTGCTCGCCGATCCCGAGCTCGCGAACGGTCAAGGGACCGCCGCGCCCGCGGTCGAGTACTGGGTCTCGTCGGACGTCGACGCGTCCGCGGGCGCCCTCACCAAGACGCTCTCCCGCGCGGCCACCGGGCGCGAGGCGGTCCAGCTCGCCGGAGATCTGCTGCGCCTTGCGGAGGAGGGTGGTGACGCCTGGCGCTGGGACGACGTCGGTATCCTGCTGCGCGGCATGGCTGATGCCGACGTCTATCTCGAGGCGCTCCGCCGCGCCGAGATTCCCTACACCGTCGGGCGCGACCGCAGCTACGCGCAGCGGCGCGAGGTGATCGAGGCGTCCGCGCTGGTGCGCGCGGTGCTCGACCCGAGCGACCAGATCGCGCTCGTCGCGACGCTGCGCTCCGCGTGGGTGGGCGTGCCCGACGCTGCGTGGCGGCCGCTCTGGGCGGCCGCCTTCCCCGACGCCGTGCGGGCTGCCCTCGACGGCTCGCCGGGGGCGCGCGAGCCGCTCGTCCGGGCGGTGTCGGCGGCGGCGGGCGAGGTCCGCGGCCTCGAGATCCCCGGTCTCGAGCGATTGGAAGGCTGGGACGCGAGCCTGCTCCACGCGCTCGACGTCCTCGTCGCGCTGCGGCGCTGCTTCGAGCGCGATCCCGCGGAGCGCCTCGTCGAGAGGCTGCGCACGCTCCCACTCCTCGACGCCGTCGAGGGTGCCCGCTTCCTCGGCCCCTGGCGCGTCGCCAACCTCGACCGCTTCTTCCGCGAGCTCGGCGCCTCGCTGGAGCAGAGCCGCGGAGATCCTGCGCCGGTGCTGCGCGCGCTGCGCCGCGACGCGGCGCGCGAGACCGACTGGGACGAGGGGCGGGCGCAGCACCCGAGCGAGGACGCGGTGCGCGTGATGACCGTGCACGCGGCCAAGGGCCTCCAGTTCGACCACGTCTATCTGCTCCAGCTCCACAAGGGCTCCGCCGGGTCTGGTCCGGGCCCCTTCTGCCGCGGGCGCGACGCGCTCGCGGGCGAGTGGCGGCTCGAGGCGGGGCGGGTGACTGCGTCGACGCTCGGCTTCGACGAGGTCGAGACCCAACGGCAGCGCGTGGAGGAGGCCGAGCGCGTGCGGACGCTCTACGTCGCGATGACGCGCGCACGCCGCCGCCTGGTGCTCGCCGGGAGCTGGACGTCCGTCCGGGGGGGGGCGCACGCCGAGCTGCTCGAGCAGGCGCGCCCCGACGGCGCCGCCGAGGCCTTGAAGCGCGCGCTCGAGGCGGAGAGCGCGGTCGTCGACGCGGACGGCGCGCGCTGGGTCTTCCCCGCGCTCGTGCCGCCCGCCGAGGGCGCGATCCGGGCGCGCCGCGCATCGGTGGGGATCGATGCCGACCGGATCCGCGCGGACCTCGACGCGCTCCTCGAAGAGCGCCGCGAGGCCGATCTGCGCGCGGCGCGTCCCTTCGGTGGACCCGCCTCGGACGCGGTCGCCGAGGAGCTCCGCGAGTCGGTGGCGGAGCTGGAGCGGGGCGAGACCCCGCATGGGCTCGCGATCCCGGAGGACGCGGAGATCGCCGCGGCGGTCGGCACGGCCCTCCACGCGCTCCTCGAGCGCTTCGACTGGGAGGCGGAGCGCGGTGCCGAGCTCGCTCGACAGCGCGCCCGGGTCAGCGAGATGCTGGAGCGAAGGCTCGCTCCGTTCCTTCTAGCCCGCGCGCGCCGGCGTGCCGACCGCGTCCTCGGGCGGCTCGTCGCGAGTCCGCTCTGGGAGCGCCTGCAGGAGATCTCGCCGCACGTGGTCGGGCGCGAGCTCGCTGTGCTGATCGGTCGCGACGGGGAGTCGAGCGGGCCGGTCGCCTACTCCGCCGGTGCCATCGATCTGCTCTACCGCGACCCGAAGACGAGTGCGCTCGTCGTCGCCGACTTCAAGACCGACGAGATCGAGGACGAGTCGACGCTCGCGGAGCACGCCGAGCGGTATCGGGCGCAGGGTCGCGCCTACTGCAAGGCGATCGAGGAGGCGATGCAGGCCGACCCGCCGCCCCGTTTCGAGCTCTGGTTCCTCGACCCCGGTCGGATCGTGGAACTCGACGCGAAGCGAAGCGGCGGGTCGGCTGCGATCGACGCGCGATCTCGCGCGGACTAGAAGTGGAAGGCCGACAGCGACGGGATGCCGACGGGCAGCGTCTGCGGCGGAGCGGCGTACGGCGTGGTGAACCGATAGCCGCCCGAGCTCTGGCTCGAGCCGTGCGGCACCAGCCGCTTCGGAGCGCTCTGCTCGCTGGGCTCCGCCTTCCGCTCGGTGCCCGCCACCGGAAGGGCGTCCCCGCTCGCAGCCGCCGCCACGACCGCTGCCTGCGGCGGCGCCTTCGAGTCGATCGCCGTCTCGGCCGCGAGCGCCGAGAGGGGCAGGCTGATCGCCAGGGCCAGTGCGGTCGCCGTGGTGAAGCGCAACATGTTTTCGAGACCTCCTGGTCGCGACTCGGATGCGACGAGTTCGCGCTAGAGCAAGGGCCGTGCCACGGGGGAAAGCGGCCCGAGCGACGCGGAAATCGCGTCCCGCGCCTTCTCGGCGCGCTCCAGGGCCAACATGAGTCCGATTTACCTGCATCGGATGGATGCACCCCGCATCCTGAGAAGGCTCTCTGGAGCTAGATATGCAACTCACGGTGGCATCTCCAATCGGCTGCGGAAACTGATTCGACATTGACTTTCATTTTCAACGAAGCTACAAAGAGGGCCTTCGCGCCACCCAGGCCGCGAGCATGCCGAAGCGCCCGAGGACGCCCGTGATCGTCTGCCACTGCAACGCCATCACCGATCGCGAGATCCGGCGGGCGGTACGCAACGGTGCGACGACCCTGCGCGAGGTGAGCCGCGCGTGCGGCGCGGCCAGCGGCTGCGGTGGCTGCGTGGAGACCGTGCTCGAGATCGTCTCGGGCGAGCTCGGCGCGCGATCCTCGCGCGCGCCCGACCTCGATCTGGCCAGCGCGCGCTAGATTCGCCGCTTCCACCCGGGGGAAGCGAGCATGCGCGGCGATCCGCAGATCATCGAGGTCCTGAACGACGTGTTGACCGCCGAGCTGACGGCGATCAACCAATACTTCCTGCACGCCAAGATGTGTGAGAACTGGGGCTACCGGCGGCTCGCCAAGAAGAAGCGCGACGAGTCGATCGACGAGATGAAGGACGCCGACTCGGTGATCGAGCGCATCCTGTTCCTCGAAGGCGTGCCCAACATGCAGCGCCTCTCCCCGGTGCGCGTCGGCGAGGACGCCGTCGAGCAGCACCGGCTCGACCTCGAGATGGAGCTCGACGCGGTGAAGCGGCTGAACCGCGCCATCGCGCTCGCGCGGGACAAGGCCGACAACGGGACCCGCGCGCTGCTCGAGGGCATCCTCCGCGGCGAGGAGGAGTCGGTCGACTGGCTCGAGGGGCAGCTCCACGTGGTGGGTGAGATCGGCAAGGAGCGCTACCTCGCCGAGCAGCTCCACGGCGACGACGACTAGGTAGAGACCTCGCCTCGAGCAGGCACGTTGGCCTGCTACCGTCGGAGCGCTGCAGGAGTCGCCGCACCGAGATGCGCGCCTCGACGCTCGCCTGGATCTGGATCGCGCAGGGAATCGGCGGCTCGACCCCTGCGATCACCAAGCTCGCGCTGGCGGGACTCGACCCGTTCGCGCTGGTCGTCGTTCGCCAGCTCCTCGGCGCGTGCTTCCTGATCGGACTGGCGCGGCTCGGCGGCGCGGCGCGCGGCGGAGGGAGCGCTCCTCCCGAGCGGCCGTGGACGCGGCGGGATTGGGCGCTCCTCCTCACGCTCTCGTGGGCGGGCTTCGCCTTGCCGCAGCTCCTCGGTGCGCTCGGGCTCACGCTCTCGACGGCGACGCACGGCGCGCTGCTCTCGCCGCTCGAGCCGATCGGGATCCTGCTCGGCGCCGCGCTCGTGCTGGGCGAGCCGCTCGGGCTCGCGCACGCGATCGCGTTCGGCCTCGGGCTCGCCGGAACGGTGCTGATCGTCTGGCCCACCGGCGACGCGCTTCCGGCGCGCGGCGGCGACCTGCGCGGCGACCTCGTGATGGCGGCCGGCCATCTCTGCTGGGCCATCTACACGCTCGCCGCCAAGCCGCTCGTCGCGCGCCACGATCCGCTGCGGATCGCCATCCGCGCGGGGCTGCTCTCGGCGCTCCCGCTGCTCCCGTTCGCCCTGGCCGAGCCCCTCTCCGCGGAGCGGGCTCTCCCCGCGCTCGGGTGGGTCGTCCTGCTCGCGCTCCTGGCCTCCGGCCTCGGAAGCGTCGCGTGGAACCGAGCGCTTCGCGAGGTCTCGGCGGCGACGATGGCCACCTTCATCTTCGTGCAGCCGCTGGTCGGGCTCGCGATTGGCACGCTCGTGCTGCGCGAGTCGATCGGCCTCGGGGCGATCGGCGGTGCCGTGCTGATCGTGCTCGGGGTCGGAGCCGTCGCCTGGGCGGGCGAGAGCGCGCCACCGCCCGCGCTGGAGACGTCGTGAGCGGCGCGCTGCGCGCCGGCGTAGCGCGGGTGGAGTTCGAGGCCGCGCTCGGCGGCGCGATGATGGGCTACGGGGCGCGGCGGGGAGGCGCGCGGGCCCGACACGATCCGCTGTTCGCGCGCGCGGTGTATCTCGAGCGCTCGGGCGCGACGGAGTCGGGTGAGCTCCTGCTCGTGGAGCTCGACCTGTGCCTGCTCGCGCCCGCGCACGCCGAAGCGCTGCGCGCGCGGATCGCCGAGCGGACCGGGGTCGCGGAGGCGCGAGTCGGCATCGGCTGCATCCATACCCACTCGGGTCCGGAGACCGGCCTGTTCGCGGCGCTCACGGGCGCCGGGCCGCCCGACGACGCGCCGTGGCTCGCGGCCGCGCTGCGGGCCGCCGCGAGCGCGCGCGCCGGAGCGGAGCCGGCGCGCCTCGGCGTGGGGCGCGCAGAGGCGCGGATCGGGCGCAACCGCCGGGTCGCGGGCGGACCGCTCGACCCCGAGGTGCTGGTCGTGCGGGTGGAGCGCGCCGACCGGCGCCCGCTCGCGGTACTCTACATCCACGGGTGTCACCCCACGGTGCTCGGCCACGACAACCTCGAGTACTCGGCGGACTGGCCGGGGGCGGCGTCGCGCGCGATCGAGGCGGCGCTCCCGGGCGCGATCGCGCTCTTCGCGCTCGGCGCCCACGCCGACATCGACCCGCGCACGCGCGGGCTCCACGATCTCGCGGTGAGCGGGCAGAGCGCCGGCGGCTCGTTCGCGTCGGTGGAGGAGCTCGGGCGCGAGCTCGGCACGGCGGTCGCAGCGGCGGCGGACTCGATCGCGACGCGGCCGGATGCTCCCATCGCGACGGACACCGTGTGGTGTCGACTCCCGGTGCACGGCGGCGCCGATCCGCGCGCGCGCGAGGCGGCGCTCGCGCCCTCGCGCGCCCGCGCGCAGGCGGCGCTCGGGCTCGGCGCGGACGTCGACCCGGGCGTGCCCGAGTGGTTCGGCCTGATCGGTGAGCGGACGGCGGGCCTCGCGCCCGGAGAGGCGCGCCCGCGCATCGCCGCGGCCCGCGCCTACCTGCGCGACCGCACCGCGCCGCGCTTCGCGGGAGGGCTCGCGCCCGCGGTGTCGGTGCAGGTGGCGCGGCTCGGCGACGCTTGGCTGCTGTGCCTCCCTCTCGAGGCGACCGTCGACGTCGGCCTCGACTGGAAGCGGCGCCTCGGCGGGGCGCCCGGCGCGGTGGTGAGCATCGCCAACGGCTGGCTCCGCTACCTGCCGCACCCGCGGAACTTTGCCGAGCCCGACGCCGAGCACGCGTACGAGGTGCTGATGTCGACCTTCGGGCCCGACG
>Ga0335070_10012259_pt1 | contig 10006 bp, 3 predicted proteins | sample Lox_Sample_13_FD_206722 | JGI IMG/M metagenome (GOLD analysis project Ga0335070, IMG submission 206722) | Soil microbial communities from Loxahatchee National Wildlife Refuge, Florida, United States - Lox_Sample_1.3 | ecosystem: Environmental > Terrestrial > Soil > Wetlands | place: USA: Florida... | reverse complement strand
GTCGCAAGGTGAGCTTGTCCTGAGCCTGTCGAAGGAACAGCCGAGGACGCCCGGAAGGACGGCCATATTCGCGGTCGTAGCAGGTGGTTCGTGCATAATGCGGGGCTAGTATTCTCCTAAATCCTTCACTGCTGGTGGAGAACCCGGAGAGGTTCGACCGAACCAGCGATATCTCTGTTCTCCTCCCCAGGCGGGAGGGGAAAGAGGGGAGGGGGATTCGATCGGTCGGTGTCACCCCCCACCTCACCTCCCCCCGTCAAAGGGGGGAGGATCTATTGTGATCATGCTGAGATGCCCCCTTGGAGGGGGCTTCCTGATGTGCTACCCGCTCTCTACGGGCGGAGTCTTACTGGTGACCACCGCACGGGCGGGAATGAACCTCTTGGGGTTGTCGGACAGCCTGCCTTAGATTGTTGAGACGATTGATGGTCGCCATGACGGGTAGTGTTAAGCTTGGGTGCGGTCGGTAGGTGGCGGCCGACCCCCAAAGAACAGGGAGTTGAAGCCATGACAAAGGACACGGATGTTGTGATCGTGGCTGCGGCCCGGACGGCGATCGGCAGGTTCGGCGGAGCCCTTAAGGACGTAAGGGCTCACAAGCTGGCCGCTCACGTCATTCGGGAGGTTCTGCAGCGAGCGGGTAACCTCGATCCGAATCTCATCGGCGACGTGATTTTCGGCGACTGCCTCCAGTGCACGGACGAGGCGAACACGGCACGTACTGCGGCACTGGCGGCGGGGATACCACACCAGGTTCCCGCCTTTACCATTCAACGGCAGTGTGCCTCCTCCATGCAGGCCCTGGCGAGCGCGGCGCAACAGATCCGGACTGGCGACGCCGAGGTGGTTCTTGTGGGAGGCGTGGAATCCATGAGCTCCGCTCCCTACTACCTGCCGACGGCGAGATGGGGTATGCGCCTCATGAACCAGGAGGTAGTGGACTCCGTGTGGGAGGCGCTTCACTCTGGGAGCCGGCTGCTGGGTGAGCCCATGATCATGGGGTTGACCGCCGAAAATCTTGCCGGCAAGTATGGTATCTCGAGAGAAGACCAGGATCGCCTGGCTCTGGAAAGTCACCAGAAAGCGGAGGCGGCCATCAAGGCGGGGCGCTTTGTCGAGGAGATCGTTCCCATCGAGATCCCGGGGAAGCCGGGGGAACGAGCGCTCTTCGCGCGGGACGAACACCCCCGCTTCGGACTCAAGGTCGAAGATCTCGTGAAGCTGAAGCCGGTTTTCAAGAAGGATGGCACCGTGACGCCCGGGAACTCTTCCGGGTTGAACGATGGGGCAGCTGCCGCCATGGTCACCAGTCGCAGGCGGGCCCGGGAGTTGGACCTCAAGCCCATGTGCCGCGTGGTGACGCAGGCGGTATGCGGGGTGGAGCCGTCGTTCATGGGGTATGGGCCGGTTCCGGCCACGGCAAAGGTACTTGCCAAGGCGGGGATGACCCTTGGCGACATCCAGCTCATCGAGCTCAACGAAGCCTTTGCCGCGCAGTATATTGCCTGCGAGCGTGGTCTCGGCCTCGATCGGTCCATAACCAATGTGAACGGAAGCGGGATCGGCCTGGGCCACCCGGTGGGATGCACCGGTCTCCGGATCGTGGTTTCCCTCATCTACGAGATGACCCGGCGCAACCTCGAGGTGGGTCTCGCGACCCTCTGTGTCGGGGGCGGCATGGGCATGGCCACCGTCCTCGCCAGAGATTGAGCAGGGTGCAACGTGGCCGCCGAAGCCGAGGCGGGAGGCTTCCCCTCCTTACTCTTGAGTGCGTAAACTGCCTAGAGTGAACTAGAGTGCCTAAAGTGTTGTCGGCAGGTGCGGCGTGTCGGCCGAGGTCCCGCCTTGGCGGGACGGAGGCGGAAGATCCGCCCCACGCGGGCTGGTGGGGAGAGGTTGCCGGCTTCGTCCGGTCAGGATAGTCTTATACCATATCCGCAGGCCCGCTCTCTGAAGTGGCCTGTGCTTGTGTTGTCGAGCCTGAGGGCGGGTGCGGCGTGCCCTCCTCCGAAACCCCTTGGCCACCAAAGGCTTGGCGACGGCGGTTGGCGGAGGCGGAACGCCCGCCCTACGTTTGTATCTGCGCAACGTCCTCGAGAGTGGGAATCGCCCACCGCAGATGAGAGGGGGGATCGTATGTCCCAACTAGTCGCTTGTCGGAATGCTCACGGCATTGTGTTGGCCGCGGACAGCTTGGCGCTGGAGATCGGGGCAGCGGGGACCATGGTTGGGGTAAAAACGGAACGGTTCGTGCCTCTTGCCGACCAAGCGGCGATGCTCACGGGCGGAGCCGCAGAAGGCACGGGGATGTGCCGCACCCTGAAACGGTTCATCACCGAGGAAGGGCTCCGAAACGTGGAGGACATCTACCGCGCGGCGCTCCCTTTCCTGGCGTCTGAGTACGAACTCTTCATGCGGAAGAAGTGCCAGGCGCTCCCGGTCGATCCGCTCCACCATGTGCATTTCATTCTTGCCGGCGTCTCATCCCAGGATTCCGCCCAACCGTATCGGATGTATCTCCTCTGGACCAAGAAGAGCCTCCCGCAGCTGGACGGCGACGAGATCGGACTCGCCTACACGGTTCCCCGCCGGATGGGGCTGGAGTACACCCTCGGCCAGCTCTGCAAAGAGAACAAGCCGGTTGATGAGATTCTCCTCACGGTTCGGAAGCACATGGAGAGGCTGGGACAGGAGCAAGATGAGGTGGGACCTCCCTTCACCTACGCGGCGATCACCAGAGAAGGGGTGCGGGTGGTGGAATAAGGGCGAGAAGGGCCCTCCGGCGAAGTCAGGGTGAACCTTATCCCCAGTCTGGCAGTGCGGCTCACGCCGGGCTGACGGTGGGCTATGCCCACCCTGCATCTTCCTCGCTGCCCGCGGACTGCGGAGCTCAAGCCATCCTGGCCGATGCGGAGATGGGCCCTACTCCATGCTCTCCGCCACGTCGGTTCCAAACGACCCGATCCTCCAGCCTCCGCCGAAGCGGAGGTGCCGTGCTCATCCTCCATTTCCTGCCTCCTGCCCGCTGCTCGCTGCCGACTTTCTCACCCGCCTCCAACCTCAAGCGAAGCGATGCTTTTACCCTGAGCCTGTCGAAGGGCCGACCTCCAAGGCACCGGAGGTGCCGCGACTCCGACGGGCCGTCAGGTCCTCGCATGCCATGGCATGAATCCTGCTTTCTGGATCGCGATAAGGCAGTCCGCTACAAGCCGGGTGAGACCTCCGCTGCCTCGAGGGAAGCCGCACCCAGAGAGCTCTCGGGCTGAAGGGCCGATCATGGAGCACGCCAAAGGAAGCAACACCCCATGAGACTTCGCACGATCCTTTTCGTTCTCGCTCTGCTAGCCTTTCTCTCCGCCTCCGTTGGTGGCTATTTCTATTATTTCTCCGTGAGGGAGTCGGCGTTCAAACAGTCCGAGGCACAAGGAGCTGCGGAGGCCGAGGCGATGACGACGCGGCTGTCGTCGCTCCTGGCTGAATACCAGAGAGCGGCGAGGGCACTCGCCGGATTGAAGGAGGTGCGCGAGGTCCTCATTCGGGGCAACGCACAGGCACGGGTTAGAGCCAGTGCATTGCTCGATCATTTCCAGCAGGCCCTCGAGGTCAGCGTCTGCTACGTGATGGACCGTGATGGTAAAACCATCGCCGCCTCGAGTGGGAGAAAGTCCAAAACTTTTGTGGGGCAGAACTATGCGTTTCGTCCCTATTTCCGCGAGGCGATCCAGGGCAAACCGGCAATTTTCATGGGGCTCGGCGTAACCTCGGGAGTTCGTGGAATTTACCATAGTCACCCGGTACGAGTGCGCCGCCAAGACGACCCCGTAGGTGTCGTGGTCGTGAAGGCGTCAATGGAGGCCCTGGAAAGGGAATTTCGCCGCGCCTCGAACGGCCTCGGCTTCCTGGTCAATCAGCATGGACTGATCTTCGGTGCCAATCGCGAGGAGTGGCTGAACCAGAGCCTCTGGAAGCGGACTCCTGAGCTGTTCGCCGGAATTGCCGAGACCCGACCGCTCGGCGACGGCCTGTGGAACCAAACCGGCCTCGAAATGAAAGAGAATCACCGCGCCGCCGACGGATCAGGGAACGAGTATCTCATTTACCGGGCGCCGATTGAGCGCTTCCCGGGCTGGCAGCTCGTCTATCTCGTCAGCGTCAACGAGTTCTCGCGGCAGGCCTTCGACCCGCTCCTCAGGACCGGGTTCCCGATCGTTATCACTCTCTGCATCCTCGTTGGCCTGGCGGTTCTTGTCCTCTACACGACAGCGAGCAGCGATATCGCCCGCCAGAAGGAGACGGCGGACGCCCTCCGCGCCAGCGAGGAAAAGCTCCAGGCGATTACCGGGAGCGCCCCTGACGCCATAATCCTCATGGATGACCAGGGGGAGATCTCCTACTGGAACCCAGCAGCGGCGAGGATGTTCGGCTACACCGCAGAAGAGGCCTTGGGGAGAGATCTTCACCTGTTCCTCGCGCCGGAGGCATATCACGAGGCCTACCAGAGAGGCTTTGCCGCCTTCAGGGATACGGGGACAGGGCCGGTCGTGGGTAAGACCTTTGAATTCGTGGCCAAGAAGAGAGACGGAAGCCCCTTTCCCATAGAGATCTCGACCTCGGCGATCAATGTCAAGAACCAGTGGCATGCGGCCGGCATCATCCGCGACATTACGGAGCGCAAACAGGCTGAGCAGAGCCTCCGGGAGAGCGAGGAGAAGTATCGCAACATCCTGGAAAATATCGAGGAGGGTTACTTCGAGGTCGATCTCGCCGGCAACTTCACCTTCTTCAACGACTCCATTTGCACCATGTCCGGCTATTCCCGCAGCGAAGTCCGGGGGATGAACAACCGGGCCTACACCTCCCCGGAAACGGCGAAGAGGATGTTCCGTGTGTTCAGCGAGATCTATCGTACCGGCAAGTCCGCAACCATCCTGGACTACGAGATCATCAGGAAAGACGGGACCATGAAGACCCTGGAACTCTCCGCCTCGCTGATGCGCGACTCTGCCGGGCAGCCCGTCGGGTTCCATGGGATCGTTCGTGACGTGACCGAGCGCAAACGTGCGGATGAAGCTCTCCGCGAAAGCGAGGGAAAATACCGGACGGTGCTCGAGGCCAACCCTGATCCTGTGGTGGTCTGTGACCGGGAGTCCTGGGTGGTTTATTTCAATCCCGCCTTCACCCGGGTCTTCGGGTGGACCCTGGAGGAGCGCCTGGGGCGACCGTTGGAGAGGTTTGTGCCTGAAGACAATCAGGCCGAGACGAAGGTGATGATGGAACGGCTCATGGCCGGGGAGAGCTTCTTCGGTCTCGAGAGCCGCCGCTACACCAAAGGCGGACAGATCCTCCCGGTGAGCGTGAGTGGGACCGTCTATCGCGACCAGGACGGCAACCCCGTGGGGAGCATCATCAACCTCCGCGATATCACCGAACAGAAGCAGCTCCAGGGTCAGCTCCAGCATGCCCAAAAGATGGAGGCGGTGGGGACCCTCGCCGGCGGCATTGCCCACGACTTCAACAATCTTCTCCAGGCGGTCCAGGGATACGCTGAGCTCCTCTATAGAGGCAAGGCCAAGGACAACCCCGACTGCGCCGGTCTCCAGAAGATCCTCAATGCGGCAAAACGTGGCGCTGAACTGACCCGGCAGCTGCTCACCTTCAGCCGGAAGGTGGAAAGCAGGAAGAGGCCGTTGGATCTCAATTACGAGGTTCAGGAAATCCGACGGTTGCTCGAGCGGACCGTGCCAAGGATGATTGATATAGAGCTCCACCTGGCCGGCGATCTCAAGATCGTCAATGCCGACCCGGTGCAGATGGAGCAGGTGCTCATGAACCTCGCCGTGAACTCCAAAGACGCCATGCCTCAGGGAGGGAGACTCTTTATTGAGACCAAGAACGTGGCCCTGGACGCGGAATTCTGCAAGACCCACCTGGGATCGAAGCCCGGCGATTACGTCATGCTGGGTGTCTCGGATACGGGTCATGGGATGGACAGCAGGACCATCGCCCACATCTTCGAGCCCTTCTATACCACCAAGGGCCCGGGAAAGGGCACAGGCCTCGGACTCGCCATGGTCTACGGCATCGTCAAGGACCACGAGGGTTACATCACCTGTCATAGCGCCCCCGCGGTTGGAACCACCTTCAAGATCTATCTGCCGGCCGTCGACGAGCCGGCGGAGATCCCGGAGGAGAGGGAAAGAGTCATCGAGGTCAAAAGGGGAAGTGAAAGGATTCTCCTCGTGGACGACGAGGAATTCATCAGGGACGTGGCGGTGCAGCTCCTTCGCGAGTTCGGCTACACCGTGCTCACCGCTGCCGACGGGGAGGAGGCCCTAGAGACCTACCGGAAAGAGCATGGGCGGATCGATCTCGTCATCCTGGATCTCATCATGCCCGGTATGGGAGGCATGAAGTGTCTCCGGGAGATCCTCAAGATCAATCCCCAAGGCCGGGTTCTCGTTGCAAGCGGCTATTCGGCAGGCGGTCCGGCGCGAGAGGCGATAGACGCCGGTGCCAGAGGCTACCTCGGCAAGCCCTATGATATCGACAAGATGCTCACCGTGATCCGAGAGGTACTGGACAAGCTCGCCGGGGGTGTGACGGTTCATTAGCGCGGGGCACGATGCCCGCCGTCTGACCTGAGTAACGAAAGCCGAGACCCTCAATTCCCCCCGCACCCACCCTTTCAAAAGGGGGGCAAACAATTTTCTGCCCGGAGTAATACCCTCAGACACCCAGAAACGAACCCGTCCAGTTTCTCTCCCGTCACAAAGAAGCCCTCACCTCGGGGAGGTTGAGGTGAGGGCTCAGGGGCCATAGGTAGGACTCGGAGGAAGGAATTAGCAAGTCCCTACCTACGTGGTGTAGTATATCCACCGTCACGGGGAGAGAAAAGTGGCCCCCGGGAAGACCGGTCGCGGCACATTTCTCTTCCCCTCCCCCGGAGGGAGGGGGACAAGGGGAGGGGGCTTCCTGATGCCACCAGCTCTTCGGGTGGAGGCTCACCTCACCCTACTTAGGTCGCAGGACCGGAAGCAGGAGTTGCTCAGTCTAGGAAAACGTCACGAAAGCAGCCAATGACGCGCTTCAGGATTTTCACCAGCAACCGCCTCGAGATCCTGGCCGACAAACTCGCCGAGGTGCTTGGGGAGCCTCTCAGTTCTCCTCTTGAACCGGAGCTGCTTGTGGTTCAGAGCAAGGGAATGGAGCGCTGGATCTCTATGGAGCTCGCCCGGCGCCACGGCGTGTGCGCCAATATGAGATTCCCCTTTCCCAACACCTTTCTCCAGGATCTCTTCCACAGGCTCATCCGGCAACTTCCGGACCGTTCGCCCTTCGAACCTCAGGTGTTGAGCTGGAGGGTGATGGGGCTCCTGCCGTCTTTGCTCGGGAGCCCGGGCTTCACGACCTTGCGGGGCTACCTGGGAGATCCTCCCGATGCACTCAAGCTGATCCAACTCTCCGAGCGCATCGCCGACACCTTCGACCAGTACCTTCTCTTCCGGCCGGAGATGATCCTCGGGTGGGAGCAGGGCGGGGAGAGCACCTGGCAGGCTCGACTCTGGCGGGAGCTGAGTCGAGGTCGCGAGCGCCTGCACCGAGCTGCCCTGGGAAAGGCGCTCCTCGAGGCACTCGAGGGGTCCGATCTGGAGTTGGGGCATTTCCCGGAGCGGGTCTCGGTGTTCGGGATTTCGGCCCTCCCGAGATTTCACCTGGAGGTGCTGGCCGCCTTGTCGCGGGTCACCGAGGTGAACCTCTTTCTCATGAACCCATGCCGGGACTACTGGGGGGATATTCTCGCCCACCGCGAGGCGAGACGGGCGACAGCAGGGGCAGGCTCTCCCACCGACCAGCTCCACCTGGAGACGGGGAACGGCCTCCTCGCCTCGCTGGGGGCCCTGGGCCGGGACTTCTTCGATCTCCTCACCGAGTACCCCGGCGAGGAGCAGGCGACCTTCCTGGACCCAGGGGAGGGGACGCTCCTTAGCGCTCTCCAATCGGACATCTTGAACCTCCGCGATCGAGGCCGAGCCGGGGGGGGCAGGTCGGCCGTCGCCGCGGCTGATACCTCGATCCAGATCCACGCCTGCCATAGCCCGATGCGGGAGGTCGAGGTCCTCCATGACCGTCTCCGTCAGCTCTTCGAGGAGCGTCCCGACCTCGCCCCCGGAGACATCCTGATCATGACGCCGAACATTGGGACCTATGCGCCTTTCATCCAGGCGGTCTTCGCAGCTCCCGCCCAGACTTCCGGGATGATCCCTTTCGCCATCGCCGACCGGAGCGTGATAGAGGAGGGCGAGGTCGTCACCGCCTTTCTTGCCATCCTCGATCTGTGGGGGAGCCGCTTCACCTCCTTGCAGGTACTTGGCCTACTCGAGGCTCGCGCGGTTCGGCGTCGGGCGGGTCTGAGCGATGAAGAGGTGGCGCTGGTTCGGAAGTGGGTGAGGGAGACCGGGATCCGCTGGGGGATCGACGACCGGAATCGACGGGAGCTCGCTCTCCCGGCGCACCGGGAAAACACCTGGAGAGCCGGGCTGGACCGGCTCCTCCTGGGATATGCCCTGCCCGGCGAGGAGGAGCGCCTGTTCGGCGGAATACTCCCCTATGACGAGATCGAGGGGGGCGATACCCTGGTGCTCGGTCGGTTTCTCGAATTCGTCGAGGAGCTTTTCCGGGAGGTCCAGACCCTCGGCCGGCCCCGAACCTTGGTGGAGTGGTCCCGGGTGCTCCGGGAGATTCTCGACCGCTTCTTCGAGATGGATGAGGAGGGGGAGCGGGAGCTCCAGGTGATTCGCCGCAAGGTGAAGGACCTTGCGGACTTCCAGGGGCTTGCCGAACTCACCGGACCGTTAGAACTCAAGGCCATTCGGTATCACCTCGGTCACCACCTGGAGCGGGAGGGTTTCGGGTTCGGGTTCATGACCGGAGCCGTGACCTTCTGTGCCCTTCTTCCCATGCGGAGCATCCCCTTCAAGGTGATCTGGCTCCTGGGTTTGAACAACGACGCCTACCCCCGGCAAGCCCCACCCCTCGGCTTCGACCTCATGGCACGGCACCCGAGGCGGGGCGACCGCTCTCGCCGGAACGACGACCGCTACCTCTTTCTCGAGGCTCTCCTCTCCGCCCGCGAACACCTTGCCATCAGCTACGTGGGCCAGAGCATCCAGGACAACAGCCTCCTTCCGCCTTCGGTGGTGGTGAGCGAGCTTCAGGACTACATAGAACAGGGGTTCGAGCTCCCCGGGGGCGACATCCTGGAGCGCGTGGTGACCCGCCATCGCCTCCAGGGGTTCAGCCCAGAGTATTTCACGGGCGATCAGAGGCTCTTCAGCTACTCCGACGAGTACTTCGAAACGGCGAAACGTCTCCTAGCTCCACGCCGGGCGCCACTTCCCTTCATCACCACAGGGCTCTCCGAACCGCCGGCTGAGTGGCGGACCGTTGACCTCGAAGATCTCGTCAGGTTTTTCGCCAACCCGACGAGGTTCCTCCTCACGCGCCGACTGGGGATACGTTTGGACGAGGGAGAACAGGTCCTCCCCGAGTCGGAGCCCTTCATCCTGACCGGCCTGGAGAGGTACCTGCTGGAGGACCGGCTGGTGGCACAAGGGCTGGCCGGTCAGGATCTGAGAGCGTACCTCGCTGTGGCGAGAGCCGCCAGCCGGCTTCCCCACGGGATGGCGGGTGATTGTACCTACGAGGAGCTTCGGTTCGCAGTCGAGCGCTTCGTGGCGCGGACCCGCCCATACCTCGAGCGCGCCCAACCTGAACCCCTCCCGGTTGATCTCACCCTCGGGGATTTCAGGGTAACGGGGCGCATCAGCGGCCGCTACGGGAACCGGCTGGTGCAGCAGCGCTATGCCCGGGTGAGGCCGCAGGATCACCTCCGCGCCTGGATCACCCACCTCGCTATGGGCCTCGCCGACTCTCCCCGGAGCAGCATGCTGGTGAGCCTCCGCGCCGAGGGCGAGCCAAACTGGGTGGCCTGGGACTACCACCCGGT
>Ga0335070_10012257_pt1 | contig 10006 bp, 9 predicted proteins | sample Lox_Sample_13_FD_206722 | JGI IMG/M metagenome (GOLD analysis project Ga0335070, IMG submission 206722) | Soil microbial communities from Loxahatchee National Wildlife Refuge, Florida, United States - Lox_Sample_1.3 | ecosystem: Environmental > Terrestrial > Soil > Wetlands | place: USA: Florida... | reverse complement strand
ACCGCGCGCGCCCAGCGGCGCAACCGCGCCCCGCAAAGCAGGCCTTCTACTCTATAAGACTACCGCCTCGCGCCGCCGGAATACACCGTCCGCATGCTGTCCCGTCTTGTGATCTGCATCACATTCTCCTGTGACAGCTCCGGTTGTTGCTCCGCCCCCATGAAAGTAAGGTAATGACATCGAAAGGCAAGTCTCGCAGGGGTGAGACAGCAGGACGGTAAAGATCGAAAAAGCTTGGTCGGCACAAAAGCGGTCATTTGCCCGCAATCATAAGGAGCATGGCAATGTCAGATGCACAGAACAATACCTCGACCGTAACCTGGACCGGCGTCCAGGCCTACACGCTGGCGGTGATCTGCCTCCTGTTGGGAATGGCTGGCGGATGGCTGATTCGCGGTTCGCAATCCCCGGCAGCGCCGGTGCAAGCGGCTAGCGCCTCCGCGCCTGCACCCTCCGCAATGGGCGCGGCGCCGAACGCGCAGCCCACGCCCGAGCAACTCAAGCAGATGGCCGATACCCAAGCCGCCCCGCTGCTCGAAAAGCTCAAGTCCGACCCGAACAATCCCGAACTACTGTCCGGCATCGGCAACTTCTATTACGATGCGCAGCAATTTCCCATCGCGGTCGACTACTACAACCGCGCCCTGAAAGCCAAGCCCGCCGATGCCGCGGTCCGCACCGACATGGCGACCGCCTATTGGTATATGGGAAATCCCGACGAGGCCATCAACGAGTTCAATAAAGCTCTCACTTACGAGCCCAACAAGCCGAACACGCTCTTCAACCGCGGCATGGTGAAGTGGCAAGGCAAGATGGACATCAACGGCGCCGTCGCCGATTGGGAAAAGCTTCTGGCCACCAATCCCAACTACGAAGGCAAAGACAAAGTCGAGCAGATGATTGCCGAGGCCAAGAAGCACTCCGACGTCAAACCCGGTACGAAGGCAAAGCCGCTACCGCAGTAACCGGGCCACCAAGAAAAAGAAACGGGCGGGGACCAAAGCCCCCGCCCTCTGCGTCTTCGCCCCTAAAGCGAGCGCAGAAAATTTAGCAGATCCTGCACCTGCGTCGGCGTTAGCGTCTTGAAGTTGTGAATCACGCCATCCGCCTCCGATTGGCAACTCCTCTGCCGGCAGCCATTCACGCTGTGATCCAGAATCGCCTGCAACAAGTCCGAGGTCCGCCCATCGTGCATGAAGAACAAGCGTTGTCCCACGCCCCAGAGCGGCGCCGTGCGGAATTGATCGAAGCCGGCTGCTCCCTGCGCGATTCCATCCGCTAATCCGCTGCCCATGTGGTGTAGCGCGAAGTCAGAGTAAGGATGGTATGTAACGTTGCTCATGCCTGTGTAAGGCGACGCCCCCGTTGTCAGCGATTCGGAATGACAAAGCGCGCAGCCGACATTCTCGAAATCGGCCTGCCCGTTCTGCGTCGACTGTGTCGGCGCAGCAGGCGTCGGCGCCGCCGAGAGCCGCGAGAACGCCGCAAAGTTCACTGCGTCCGATGACATCTCCGAGATCGTGCCCACCGGCGTGTTGAAGTTTGGACTGTTTGGATTCGGGTTCAGCAGATGGCTTGTGTCTTCCGGCGAATTGTTGAAGACGCACCCCGAGACTGCGTTTCGCTCATTCGGGAATGCCTCGTTCGAGACGCCCATCTCCACGTTGTACGCTTCGCCGGAGAACACGAGCAGCGACTTGTTCTGCGCCTTCCATCCGAAGCGGGTAATGCTGCCATCGTTTCCACTGCTGTTGAAGGAGCCGCCAATGCCGAGGTGCCCCCTCGCCTTCGCCGTAGCCGATAGATTCGCCTGCAATGTTGCGTCCGGCGTGCTCTCCACCAGGCCCAATCCGAAAACCGGCGTCGGAATCCGGAAGATAACATTGTGATGGGAGAGTTGCGATGCGAAGTTCGGTTGCGCCAGCGTACATCCCGGAGCGTCGCTCCGCCCCGCAATCGTGTACAGGCCGTGCACTCCGCCATCCAGCGACCCATCGCTGTTGAAGATGAAGCGCGCCTCCCGCACCGGACCGCTGCTGGTGATAAACGATGGCACCGTATTCGTCGCCCCATCCAGCGTCGCCAGCGCGACCTGCGGATTCGCCATCGGGACTTGCGGACTTGTGGGCCCTGGACTGCTTCCGCCCATCGCGGGCTGCGCATGGCACATCGCGCAACTGTTGCCATTGAATGTCGGGCCCAGCCCTTTGCCGGGTTCGATGGTCCCTTGCACGGAATCCATCTCGGCAAACTCTTCGATGGACTGGTTAAAGAACTGAAGCTCGTCCGAGTTCAGCCCCGCGAAGGCGCCACCGGCGCCCGCAGGTCCGATTCGTGGTCCCGGATCCTGCTGCGCCCAGGCCGAGCCGATTGTTAGAGCGAGTATGAGCAGACCTATGCTACGTGCATTCCATGTTTTCATCTTCTTCTCTCCTTAGTCGGCCAGACACACTAATGGCATATGCCGTTGGGTGCGAGACGCAGGGCGTGTGAGCAGCCGGCGGTCTTTCGCCGTCGTCTTGCCCGTCTTGCCATTTAAATCCTTGGGTTTTAGGGCCCCGAGGAGCGGAATCTTCGCTCTGTCGGCGAAGCTTTGGAAAGTTGCGTAGCACTCTATTTCCGAATCGCGCCGCAGTCAATCTGCCATTAGTTCATGATTGGGGCCGACGAACAGCATTCGGAAACATCGACCACCCATTCCTTACCGTCAGGTACAAATTCCCATTCCTATCGTCCAAATTCCACATGGCACGCAAACCAGAGACCATTGAGCATGACCAGAGTAATGAACAACTGATGGCTAGCGCCCTAAAGTTCGGCACCGATGGCCGATGTATGCCGTGTGGGCAGTCTTCTCAGAACTCTCCTCCCCAGCTTCCTTTTCGCCTTCTTGGCCGCCGTTCTCCCTTTCCCTGCGCCGGCCCAAACCGCCGAAACGCCCACCGGACTCACCTTTCGTTCCAACGTCAATGAAGTCCGCATCAGCTTTTCCACTACCGACAGACAAGACCGCGTCGTCGCCTCCCTTCGTCCTTCCGACTTCGCCATCGTCGACGAAGACCACGTCGTGCGCGACTTCCGGAGCTTCACGTTATCCGACTACACTCGCCTCGACGTCGTCCTTCTGGTCGATGCCAGCGACTCCCTTCAGCCTCATCTAAAACAAGAAATCTCCAACGTCCTTCATGTGATCGGGCAAAGCACGGGCGTGCCCGAAGACTCTTTCTCCGTCGTCTCCTTCCGCGGGCTCAAGCCCAAGGTGTTGTGCCAGGGGAACTGCCGCGCCCTCGATTTGGGCGCGCAGTTCCCCGCGGTTTCCGCCGGCGGAACGACTCCTCTTTACGACAGCATCGTCTTCTCCGCCCGCATGTTGGGCCAAACCCACGACATTCACACGCGCAAGATTCTCGTCGTCTTTTCCGACGGCGCGGACACCATCAGCCTCGCGTCCCTCAACGACGCGATCGACTCCACTCTCCATGCCGACGCCGCTATCTATTCCGTCGACTTCAGCAAGGCTCCCCATTACGGACAGGGCACGGCCACCCTGCGCCACCTCGCAGCAACTTCCGGCGGCCGCTACTTTACCGCCGAAGCGGGCGCCGACCTGGTGCTCAACGCAATCCTCGAAGACTTCCACGCAACTTATACCGTAGCTTACAAACTGCCGAGTTCCGCGGTGGGGTTTCACCTCCTCCGCATTCTTCCCACGCATGACTTAGGCCTGCAGTTCCATTGCCGGCGCGGATACTACTTTCCCAACCAATATTGAGAAGTGAGGATTTGAAAAACAATATGAAGCATTCTCTCCTGCTCGTTTTCTTGCTGTGCACGGCTTCGATCTCCTTGTCTCAAGACCGTTCCCGCCAGGAAGGTACCATCACTCGCATGCGCATGACCGATTGCATCGCCGCCCAACATCCCTTGATGGACGCTCTCTCCGGCAATCGGGGCGTGATGATGAGCGCGGAGCTCTGCCCGGAGTACGTCCTGGTGACAAACTCCGTTGTCTACGTAATCGTCGGCAAGGGATCGGATCAACTGGTTCCGCTCGCCGAGACCACGTTCTTCCGCATGCAACACAATGAACTCCTCATCCGCATTGACGACGCCAAGCATGAATCCCGGTTCCGCGTAAAACAAATGTTGCTGCGTCCCGAGTGGGAGCGCGGACAACAGATCATGGAAGCGGCGGCCTCCACGACGTTGCGCCAGCAGGTTGACGGCGTTGTCTTAGTCAACGCTCGTCAATAGCGGCCATCGCCAGCTCTTTTCAACCTACTTCGCCACGTTCCTTGGGCGCCGTCCGACTCGACCAGTTCGATGAAGCGGCGCTCAAGCTCTTTCCTGCCTGTAAAATTGAGGAAGGCGAAGACCCGAGGAACCATGGCCAACAGGAAACGTAAGGCAACCAGGCAGCGCCAGCTCGTCACGAAAGCTCCAACCGCAGCGAAAACGAAAACGCAACCGTCCGCGGCCAGCGACAAAGCACTGCGCGAACATTTGCTCAAAATCCTCAGCGGCAGCGAAGCCCACGCCGACTTCAACTCCGCCACCGGCGACTGGCCCGTCCAGCTAGCTGGAGCCAAAGTCGCAAACTTCCCCCACACCGCCTGGATGCTGCTGGAGCACATGCGCATCGCGCAGTGGGACATTCTGGAATTCAGCCGCAACCCCCGACACGTCTCCCCAAAGTGGCCGGAAGGCTACTGGCCCGAGTCGGAAGCTCCCACAACCGAAAAAGAATGGGAGCAATCGATCGCCAATTTCAAAAAAGATCTGAAGTCGATGGAAAAACTGGTCGCGAATCCCAAAAGCAATCTCGTCGAAAAGTTCCCATGGGGCGAGGGCCAAACCCTCCTCCGCGAAGCGCTGCTAGTAGCCGACCACAACGCCTATCATCTCGGCCAATTGGTAATGCTGCGCAAATGCATGGGAATTTAAGATTTTCTCAGCGACCTCTGCGGCAGTTCTCAGCGCTCTCTGCGGTTAAAGGCTTTTGATCTCGACACCCCAGAACTCAAGCAGACAAATCCGCGCGAGCCGGAAATCTGCAATCTGAAATCTGACCTCTGCAATCGCTCGCTCTCTTGCGAAACACAACTCTCAATTCCTCCCTCCATCGCTCATCAATCCCGAGCAGTTCCCACTCAATCTCCGGCGAAAAATATCGCAAGATAGTGTCCGTTGCGGGATGCACATGCAGTGCCGGTGCCACCAGCATCAGCAGCGGCTTCTCCGCCGAAATCTCCCGACCAGGAAAATATCCAAACTTCGCAAACTCCCCGCGCTCCTGGTGCCTGGCCACCCGCGCCCAATAATCCACTCCCTGCAATGGCAAATGAATATCCTCAGCCGCCTTCAACTCAATCACCGCCAATCGCCCCTCGCCGGTCGCCGCCAGCACATCGATCATCGCCCGGTCCGCGGCTGAAAACGCCGGCACCTGCCGGTAAACAAAATCCGCCCGCAACCGCCCATCGAGCGCCACAATGTTCTCGCCCGCCAGCGCCTCCAGCCATCGCTCCGGATGCATCCTCCACAACGCATGATTCTTCGGCCCATCCTTATGCCGCACCGAAGCAGCCAGCCTCACCAGGTTCGCGAAGTCCGCTTCGTTCGCGGCGTCCAGCACCCGCTCCTCCGCCCCCACGCCAAAGACGATCTCTTCTCCCGCCGAGAAATTTCGCGGATCGTGCGCTACCCGGGCCTGCGCAAACTCCAGCCCGCATTGCCGAAAAGAAATCACCGCCGGTGACAACGCCACAACCTCCGTTCCCGCCAGAATGCCCCGAATCTTCACGATCGAAGCCGCAAACCGGTCGCGGACTCTGTCTTCATCGAGCGCATGCACCAGTCGCGTCTCCAGATTCCCGCGATCCCCAATCTCCAGCCGCACCAGCGCATCCTCGCGCTGATCGAATTCGTTCAAATGCCACTTCGCCGCCGAGGGATGAAGGTGCGCCATGCGTTGCGCCGTAAGAGTCGCCCCGCCCTTCGGCACCACCAGCACCAGTCCCTCGACCACCCGCCGCTCGCGCTGCGCCATGCGGCACCCTTCGAGCCAAAGCAGTCCGCAAGTCAGCGCGCCATCGACCGTCGCCTGCGTCTCCGCATCGTTCACGCCCACAATCGCCAGCGCCCGCTGTCCCATCCGCATCGACCCGCGCAAATATGCCGGACCAAACGACCTCTCCAAATCCAGCGAAGTCGTCAGCCGCCCCACAGTCCATCCGGGAAAATTCCGCTCCAGCACCCGCCGCAACCGCGGCTCATAAGCCACCCGAGCCGCCCGCCGCTGCGCCGGAGACCGCTGATCCCGATCGCGGCAAATATCCAGCCGAGTCGGCCGCCCCTGTCCCATGCGCTGCACCTGCAACCGCAACGTCGAGCCCTTGATCTCGGCATCAAGCACCCGCCGCACAAAATTCCGCTCATGCGACCACAAATGAATCAGGCACTTGTTGTACTCGCCAGAGATCGAGTATTTCGATTGCGCCAGATCAAAGACAATCGTTCCATCCTCAACAACAACCGCCGCCCGCGAGCTATCAAGAAACTCCGCCAGAGTCCGGTTCAACGATTCAGGCGTCATACCGGCGATTATTGACGAGCAAGTGAACCATGAATGTGACGGCTGAACTCCGCAACTGTGTCGAATTCTGTGATGTACATAATTATAGATTTCATGTACAGAATCATGTTATATTGAATCAAGAGAAGCAAAAGGCGAACATGCCTGCCACGAAGCGAACCCACAAGCACTTTCAACTCGACGCCATCAAGATCAAGCGCCTCCAAAAAGCGCTAGGCACCGCGACCGAGACGGAAACCATCGATCGTGCTCTCGATCTGGCCCTCGCCGAAGAAGAGCGTAACCGTCTGACCCGGGAAGCTCATGAGCGCTTTTTCAAGAGTGGCATTCAGATTGACGACGTGTTCGGCAATCTCGAACCATAGATGCGCCTCGCCCTTTTCGACACTTCGATCTACGTTTCCGCGCTGCGTCAGGGAAATCAGGCAGTTCTGACAGCGCGCCGGCTTGAAGCAGAGGGTCTGCTTTGGCTCAGCTCTGTAGTGCTCGCCGAACTTTACGCTGGCACACACGATCCGCATCGGGGCGTAATCGAAAGGTTGGAACGGGACTTCGGTCAGGCGGATCGCATTCTTGTTCCGAACCTCCGCGACTGGACCGATGCGGGAAAAGTCCTCTCGCAGCTGGCCACCCGTTATCACTACGAAAAGATCGGCCAAGGACGCTTGGTTAAAGACGCGCTAATCGCAACGAGCGCAGGGCGTAAGGGCATAACAGTTCTTACGACTAACGAACGTGACTTTCGACGTCTAGCAGAATTCCAGCCCTTCCGGTGGCAAGTTGCCGACGTGCCATAATTGTGGACAGAGTCTTTCCCTCAGAAAAGGCATCGAATCATCGTGAGCAAACAAGAGCGTTTCTTCTTCGAGCACTACGGCCTGACGCACAACGACCTCGAATCCTACCTCGCTGCCGCCCTCTCCGCCGGTGGCGACTACGCCGACCTCTATTTCGAATATCTGACCTCGACCTCTCTCATGGTCGACGAGTCCATGGTCAAGTCGGCCTCGCAAGGCATCTCCGCCGGGTGCGGCGTCCGCGTCGTCTCCGGAGAGCGCACCGGCTACGCCTATACCGACGACCTCACGCCCGCACGCATTCTCCACGCCGCCCGCACGGCCGCGCTCATTGCCAGCGCCCCGGCCAAGGCCACCGTCACCGGTTTTCAGGAGAAGCCCGCCCGCAGCCTCTATCCCGTTCCACTTCCGTCCGTCGACGCCGAAATCAGCGCCAAGGTCGACCTCCTCATGCGCGGAGACCACACCGCCCGCGCCTTCGACCCGCGCATCAAAGAAGTCCGCGCCAGCTATGCCGACGAGCTCCGCAACATATTAGTAGTCGGCTCCGACGGCACCTTCGCTGAAGACTCACAGCCGCTCGCCCGCTATAACATCTCGTGCATCGCGAAAACCGAAGCCAGCTCCGGCCGCGGCACCGCCGGTGGCGGAGGCCGCGTAGCCCTCGACTTCTTCTTCGGCGACAAAACACCAGAGTTTTTTGCTAAAGAAGCCGCCCGCCAGGCGATCCTCCAGCTCGACGCCCGTGAAGCTCCCGCCGGAGACATGGAAGTGGTTCTCGGTCCCGGCTGGCCCGGAGTCCTGCTGCACGAAGCGGTAGGTCACGGCCTGGAAGCCGACTTCAATCGCAAAAAAACGTCTGCCTTCGCAGGCTTAGTCGGCAAGCGGGTAGCCAGCGAAAAATGCACAGTCGTCGATAACGGCACCATGCCCTGGCGCCGCGGCTCGCTCAACGTCGACGACGAAGGCCAGCCCACGCAGGAAACCGTCCTCATCGAAAACGGAATTCTCAAGGGCTACATGAGCGACAAGCTCTCCGCCAAGCTCATGGGCCTCGCCGACACTGGCAACGGACGCCGCGAGAGCTACGAGCACATTCCCATGCCGCGCATGACCAACACCTACATGCTCGCCGGCCAGGACGACCCGCAAGACATCATCCGCTCGGTAAAAAACGGCGTCTACGCCGTCAACTTCGGCGGAGGCCAGGTCGACATCACCAACGGCAAATTCGTCTTCTCCGCCAGCGAAGCCTACCTGATCGAAGACGGCCAGATCACCGCCCCAATCAAAGGAGCCACGCTGATCGGCAACGGCCCCGACGTCCTGACCAGAGTAAGCATGGTCGGCAACGACCTGAAGCTGGACGAAGGAGTAGGCACCTGCGGCAAAGACGGGCAGGCTGTGCCGGTAGGAGTGGGGATTCCGACAATTAAGGTGGATCGCCTGACGGTGGGCGGGACCGCCCGGAAGGATACCGGCGGGTATATGCAGTGAGCATCGGTTCCATCCGGGGAGCACAATGGCGTCCACGTCTGCGCAAAGATGCATGATAGCGGATTTGTTGGAGAGAGTCGCCAATCAACAGATCTCGTCAAAAGATGCTCTTCGGGAACTAGAAGGATGGACAGAATATCCTTGGGGTGAGAAGCAGCTAGCAGACTCCTTCCATCTTCTCGTTCACTTCGACAGTGATGGGGACGTAAGGGAGAAGGACCAACGATATGCAGCTTTAATTACGCGCCAGTTACTCGAACGCGCTCGAATTCTTCGGGCGTGACGAGCGCGCAAGAATTCCAAAGGCTACGCGGTGCCCCCGTGCCTCCGTGGTAGATTCAGAATTAAGCAATGACAACAACAGCAGAAGCCAACACGCAATCCGCAACCGACCTCAAGTCCCTAGCCCAAGACGTCGTCGCCCGCGCCACCCGCGCCGGCGCCACCGCCGCCGAATGTGTCGTCCGCGAAGGCGACGAGTTCTCCACCGTCGTCCGCCTCGGCCAGGTCGAGACGCTCAAGGAATCCGGTGCGCGCTCCATCGGTGTCCGCGTCTTCTTCGGACAGCGCGCCGCCTCCACCTACTCCAGCGACTTCTCCCCCGCCGGCATCGACCGCATGTTGGGCTCCGCTCTCGAGCTCGCCAAAATTACCTCCGAAGATCCCTTCGCCGGCATCCCTCAAGCCGCGCAACTCGGACAGCTCACCGCGCCGCTAGATCTCTATCACGAAGACGTCTACTCGCTCTCCGGCTCCGACCGCATCGACTACGCCCGCCGCGCCGAAAAGGCCGCGCTCGATACCGACCCGCGTCTCAAGAATTCCGACGGCGGCTCCTTCGACGCCGCCACCGGTCGCAAGATTCTCGCCAACTCGCACGGCTTCGTCGGTGAATACCGTCGCTCTTACTGCTCTGTCGCCGCCGTTCCAATCGCGCAAGATGATCAAGGCAACATGCAGCGCGACTATTGGTACTCGGTCGCGCGCAGCCTCGCCAAACTCGACTCCGCCGAGTCAGTCGGCAAAGAGGCCGCCCGGCGCACCCTTCGCCGGCTAGGCGCGCGCAAAGTGAAAACCGCGCACGTTCCCGTCGTCCTAGACCCCATGGTCGCCGCCT
>Ga0335070_10012255_pt1 | contig 10007 bp, 7 predicted proteins | sample Lox_Sample_13_FD_206722 | JGI IMG/M metagenome (GOLD analysis project Ga0335070, IMG submission 206722) | Soil microbial communities from Loxahatchee National Wildlife Refuge, Florida, United States - Lox_Sample_1.3 | ecosystem: Environmental > Terrestrial > Soil > Wetlands | place: USA: Florida... | reverse complement strand
CGCGTGCTGGAAGATACCCGCTGTTCCGCGGCCAGGTCAGGCGGGCTGGGGAGCGTCGCCAACATGCCGCCCAGCGTTTCTTTTGGCAGCTTTGGGACGGCATTGATGGTGTCGCGGAAGGCGTAGAAGTCGATTTGCTTTTTGACCCACGCATGCAGGATGGGGGATCGCCAGGCGTGGAGAATTTTGGCGTCCAGAAAGAAGAAAAGGCCGCAGAGGGGAAGAAGCAGCAGCAGACCGGCGAGCGCTGCGGGCCGGCGGATCAACGCGGCACAGGCCAGGGAGCCAAGGCTGACGGCCACAACCGCCACCACGAGATTGCGAAAGTACCTGGCGCGCCGGTCGATGGTATCTGTGGTCCGATTGATCGCAACGCGATAGGGAGACACAGTTTGGTCTTTCCGACTAGGCGGTCACGTTCTTGGATCGTCTCAGTTTGCGCACCGAAGTGATGACCTTCCCGATCGTGTAGTCGATTTCTTCTTCCGTAGTGAAGCGGCCAAGGCTGAAGCGGATGCAGGAGTAAGCTTCATCGTCCGTGAGTCCGATGGCCTTGAGTACGTGGCTGGGGCCATTCGAGCCACTCGAGCACGCAGCTTGTGTCGAGACCGCAATATCATGCATGTCGCGGATTAGTGCGCGGGCATTTACCGATTTGAATCCGATGTTCGAGGTATTGGAAATCCGGTTCTCCAGATCACCATTAATCCAGATGTCATGCAATTCGGCTAGAAGCACCTCTTCCATCCGGTGACGCAATCGGCAAACCCTCTCCGCCTCACCCCTCCATTCCTGTTGAGCGATTCTGCAACTTTCTCCAAATCCGACAATTCCGGGGACATTGAGGGTCCCTCCGCGCCATCCGTGTTCTTGCCCGCCACCGTCAATCAGCGGTTCCAAATCGATCCCGCGGCTGCCGCCCCGAACGAACAGCGCCCCAACGCCCTTTGGCCCGTACATCTTGTGCGCGGAAAACGCGGCGAAATCAATGGGGCCGGTGTGGACTCCAACCGGCATCTTGCCAGCGGCTTGAGTGACATCGCATAGGAACCAGGCGCCCGCGGCGTGGGCAATCCGACCAATTTCCTGCACTTGATGAAGGGTGCCTATCTCATTGTTGGCAGCCATCAAAGCCACCAGCATCTCCGCACTTGCTGCCACCGTGGTCCTGAGTTTGTCTAAGTCAATGCGGCCCTCGCGATCTACGGGTAGAATTTCGACCTCGATTCCGGCGTTGGACTGAGCCCTCCGGCAAGGTCCAAGAACGGCCTCGTGTTCAGTTTCACAAGCGATAAGCTTCTTGTTGCGCCGCTTCCGCGAGGTGACGAAACCCTTGATTACGGCATTCAAGCTCTCGGTGGCGCCGCTGGTGAAGATGATCTCGGAAGGGGCACAATCACAGAACTCCGCGACCTGGTGGCGGGCGTCCTCGACAGCTTCCGACGCATCCCAGCCGAAGGCGTGATCGCGGCTGGCAGCATTTCCATATTTCTCCGTATGCCACATCAGAGCAGCCTGGTTAACACGCGGATCGACCGGAGTGGTCGCATTGTAATCGAGATAGATCATGGTTGAGAACCTGGCACCGAGAGGTCAGATGTCTTAGTACGGAGGAACGCTGAGTTTGGACAGGAAATCAGTCAGAGATGCGGTGACGTACTTTAAGGGGTCGTCGGGATCGTCGTGTACCCAATATACTACTGCGCCCGATTTTACATCAAGGCAGAATATTCCCGCGTTTCCATTATCATAGGCAAACGGCAAGAGTGTGGACGGAAGACCTGCTTTGACGAGGCGTTCCCGAGCGTGTTCGAACGATGATCCCTTGTGCGAGGCTGGAGGACGAATCGGCAACAGTGAACCGATTTCCACTTCTATACGATCGTTCACGAAGTACGTTTTCGCCGGCTTGCCTCCATTGCAGCTCAGGACAAGTGCCTTCAGGTCTGTGGGAAGAGATACTCCCATTTGTTTCTCGACCGCCGAAAGCGTCGCTGCAGAAAGCGGCAGGCAGCGCTGCCATTGATTTTCATGCGCGTTATCCGCGGCGTTCCCAGCATTTTTTGCACGTGCGGTGCCCGGCTTTCGGATTGTCTTGCGCTGGGACTGCTTCTTCTTTGGGGTGCCCATACTAATTTGTTCCTCCTTTGAGACCAGGACGGAATTAGACGGTCAGGAGCACGGTTTCCCGCGAAGGCGGCCTTTCTTTTCAACGTGCTGAACCGCTTCTGGAGTATCATACTTGATTCCTGTCGCGTGCTGGAAATCTGACACGCCGCCTGCGTGGGGCGTTTCGTGGGCGCTGGTTCGTACCAGCTGCATGTCGCCATAACCGGTTCTCGGGTTGTAGTTGGCGTGGTGCCAAGTGTAGCCATCCGGTGTGCTCGAAAAGCCCGCCATACGGTTTGCCAGCGAGAAGTCCCTGGATCGGGACCCCTGGTACGGAATTCGCACCTGTCCGCTTCCGCTTCCCCGCCCGTACTCGTTCGACGGTGCAAAGAAGCCGTTTGAGTCGATGTTCGCGAGTCCGAAAGGATCGATCCAAAGAACGGGGTTCTTGGCATAGGAGTAGAGATTCGGCCCTCCTGCAAGACCGATGGGATCCTGGCTGATGTAGGCTGCGACAGTTGGGTCGTAATATCGAAACCTGTTGTAATGCAAACCGGATTCTTCGTCAAGCCACTGGCCTTGAAACCGAATAGCGCAGTCGTTGGTGTTACTTTGCAGCCCTTGGCTCGGCTCGTTCTGGCCCCAGGCAGCTAAAGAAGCTGTCCAGACCACCGTGCCGGATGCGTTGAGCATCTCCCGGGGTGTGCCCAAATGGTCGGTAATAACCGGGTGCAGCGAACCAAACTCGACTTTCGCCAACGGAGCAAAAGTGCCGCGGCTTGTAATCCAGGCAACGACATGGTCTTGATCCGTAAGCTCATGTAGAATAACGTTGCCATCCCAGAGGAGGTGCAGCGTGCTGGCCGGACCGGTCTTTTCGATGCGGCGTGACAACCCGTCGTACTTATACCGCCACGTCGAGCCATCCGGCCGGGTAACCGTTTTCAACTGATCCAGCGCGTTCCATTCATACGACCACTTCCGCGGATGGTCGCTATCCGCGTCTTCAATCTGGCTAATCCGGCGTCCTTCGGCATCATATTCATAACGGGTCGCGCCTTTGTGCAGCAAGCGGTTTCCAACGCCGTAAACAGCTGTGTCGTCGGTTGAAGCCCGATTCCGAGTCTGATATCGAGCCAGGTTTCCCGTTGGATCGTAGGAAAAGGTCTCGCTGGGGCCATGTTCCCGTAGTGCCTGCAACAGTCGATCCGCGGCATCATACACGTAAGCTGTTTGGCCGAAGTGGTTGTCGACAACCGAGGTCAACAGACCATTGGAGTCGTACGCACACCTGCGCCGGACGATCTCGCGTTGCGGAGGTATCACGGAGCCGTTTCCATTACTCAGGCGGCCGGGGCCAACCCGCTGTTCGACCAGACGGCCCGTTCGATCATACCGCTGCTCCATCACCACACCGCCCGGCAGCTGGCGCCCGGTTTCCTTTCCGCTGGCATTATGCTGGAACACCATGGTGTGGCCGAGGGCCGTCAGTTCAGTTACGGCACCATTTGCATCGACCGTGTAGTCCACCGTATGGCCGAGGCTCGTGGCCGTGCGGATTAGATTGCCTAGCGGGTCGTAAGTGCTTTCCACCAAATGCCCGCCCTGAACCTCGCGCACAACGCGGCCTAGTGGATCACGTTCGAAAGCGACCGCACTGTCTGCCGTTGCCGTCGCGATCAGATTTCCGATGGGATCAAAACTATAGGAAACCTGCCCGCCATCAGGCAACTTCCGTCCCACGACCCGGTGCAAAGCATCCCTGTAGGTGTGTACGGTTTCGCCATTGGCATTGGTGTAAGCAATCTCAAGGCCTTCCGCGTCATATTGATAAAGACGTTCGGCACCATCGAAGGAGAGTTCGCGAATGATGCGCCCGGCGGCATCGCGGAAGAACCTGTACCTTTCGCCTTTCTCGTTGGTCACCTGATCGAGTCGCCCCGGCTCGCTGCCCCAAACGTACCTCACGACGCCGCCGACCGGATCAATTCGTTCCAACAACTGCTGGCAGGGGCCATAGCGAAAGCGACTCGTCCGTCCGTTGCCATCGATGAAGACCGTCAAGTTGCCGGCAACGTCGTAACTAGCGCGCATCGTTTCCCCATCCGGCAAAGTGACCTTTACCGGATTGCCGAGCTGGTCATATTCGAAGCGAATCGACTCTCCCATCGGCCCTTGGCGCGCAACCACCCGACCAAAGGCGTCAAGCTGAAACCGGGTGACGTTTCCCATCCAGTCCGTAACTGAGTGCAATATGCCCTGCTCATATCGCTCATGCTTTCGCGCGCCCAGGGGATTCTGAACCGCCGACACGTTCCCTTCCGAGTCGTAGGCAATCGTCCAGCGATGCCCGAGAGGATCGGCGGTGGCGACCAGACGATTCGCTTCATCGTAAAACCGCAGCCATTCCTGGCCCACCGGATCGGTCATGGATAGCGGCAAGTGGTGTTCGTTATAAGTGAATGAGTGAGTGTTGCCGAGGGCGTCGGTGACGCTGTCGCGGTTTCCGGAGTCATCGTAGGTGTACCGAGTGAGCGAACCGGTAGCATCAGTCTTAGCCACGATTCGGCCATGCTCGTCATATTCGGTTAGCTTCTCGGTACCGAGCGGGTCGACGGCCCGAACGAGCTGTCCGGAAGCAAGAAATTGATAACGGGACGTTTGACTGTAGCTATCCGTGACTTCGGTGGTGCGTGCAGCATCGAAGTAACGAAGGCGCTTTTCGTCGTAACGGTCGAGGCCGCCGCTCCTAACGCACCTCCCTTTGGCATCGTAACGGTAGGTGAATACACCACCATCCTTGACGATGTTCCGAGACAGGCGGCCTGTCGGGTCGTATTCATACCGGTCGGCGTTATCCGCGGCATCGAAAGCCGCGGCCAGCTGTCCTTGCGCATCATAAGTGTATCGGGCAACGATGTGCCGCTCACCCGTGACCGCCTGAAAAATCACGCTATCAATCAGCCCGGCTGAAGTATAGCTGAGAAGCAGAGCACGTCGTTCCAGGCGCTGCTGAACACTGGCCAGCAAACCGGGGGTGCTCCAAACCAAGTCGAGTCCCTGTCCGGTCACATCTTCGATGCTGACAAGAGTCACCGGTTGGCCTAGCTGGCCCGATGTAAAACGGTAGCGCCAGATCTCTTCGTACTCAACATCCCAGCTCTGCACGATGTAGGTTCCGGCCTGCCGAAAGATCTCGAGAAAGGAACTGAAGTTGACGACGCGCCCGCCGCGTTCCACCGACCCCGTCGGGTCTCGAAAGAACTCCTTTGATCCTCGCGGCGTAAGAAATTCGAAGCCGTCCGCTGTTCGGGTGAGGGTTGAAAAATAGCGAGATGTCCAGCCCCTTCCGAGCAGCGAAGCAGGGCGGGTCAGGAAATCCGTGCTGTAGTTTCGGGTCCAGCTAAGATCGACCTTTCCAGGGATACAGAGATCTTCGAGATCAAGTGCAACTGCACCGGATGCAATGTCAACGGGCATGGATTCTCCTGAAGGCGCGGGCAGGCTGAAAAGATATGCCCATCTGCTCTACGCCAACTTTCTGCACCCACAATAGGCTCTTCCCGCACCATAATTCACGGCGGCGCTCACCGCCCCCTGTGCCGCATTCACCGCCAGCGCCCGTGCCATGTCCGCGATGCTGACACCCACCATGACATTGCTAAAGCCGATAGTGGCGGCATTGGGCACGATGATGAGGTCGGTACACGACGTTGCCATGAGCGGCGCGACAAACGCCAGAGGGCCGCCATCTACGGTCACGTTGGGGCTGCCGATGGCGGCGGAGCCCTGGCTGCCGGGATAGGGGATGGGCGGCATGAGCAATTTGATCCAGGTCGACCACTGAGTGTACGAGGCAAAGCTACTCTTGACCGTCCCCCATACCCCGCTCCAACTGGATGTGTCGACGCCAGTGACATCCTTGACAAATTTGCCGGCTGCGGAGTCCGGCTTCACGAAGAGGGCCGAGATGCGGGAAATCGCCAGATTGGCCAGCAGCGTGAGCGCCACCAGCATCAACTGCTTCGGTATGTTGAGCAGATAGCGCCGCCAGTAAGCCATGTTGAGCATCGATGGAGGAGCGGGCAGTCCCTGGGGAATGTGCACGGAGTAACCCATGCAGCCCGCGGCGCCGGCCGGCATGCCGTTGATCAGAGTGTCGATTTTGGCGAACTTCGGCGTCATCCAGAGATAAATCAGGCCGAAATATGGGTGCGGAATCATCGGTATGGGAGCCGGCGCCGGGGGGATGATGACGGCATGGAAATCCAACCCGATCACCATGTCAGTCATCTTTACGGCGGGCCAAAGCATATCTGATCCCTCGCGGCTAAGGCTGCTGTGTTACCACGTTTTGCCGGACTGAAAGTCCGGCGCCGGCTGAAGCCGGCCCCACAAGGACTGGCATCGATAGTGGCACTTTATCTGGTTACCTCGACGGCTTCCAGCCGCCCCGTAATGCGGGTACGCCGGAGCTTGACTTGTACCGTGTCATTCACCTGCAAAGTGTCGTATAAATCTTTGGAGACGATCCCCGCTGTCCTCTCATTGCCTACATCTAATACCACAACATAGGTCTCAGGCGTCTCTTTCGACTGCACCCAGGCCTGACCTCCGCTAATGGTCGTGTAGTAACTTCTGCCAGATTTGTTATATTGCTTTTTGGTCACCGTCGCAACGGAGGTAGTAATCTCCAATCCCGTACGATCGATCGCGCCATACGCATAGTACAGGAGCACCGCACCGACGGCAACCACGCAGAATATATAGATAAACGGGTTGGCACTGTATGGGGTCATGCGACGGAAACCTCCATCTTTCGCATCCGGGGCAGCCAGTCCGGGCCGGGATACGGGACCGCCCCGCGCCAAACCAGGTCCACCTGGCGATCTTCCATCCGGATCATTACCGTGTGCAAGACGGCCGGCGGTTCCTGTACGCCGGAACCTATGTCGAGTCCCAGGCGGGGCGTTTCGGGGGGCAAATGAAACGCAACGACCCCCTCCGGGCTTAAATTCTCAGCGACTACCCGCTCGCCGCCGGTGAGGAAAGGGAATACCAGTCCCGCAGATGCGCCGTTGAAGAACCGGAAATCCATATCGGGAAGACCGTGCTCGAGGTAGGCTTGGCGCTGCTGTGCGTCGGGGATGAGCTGAGCATAGGCCTGGCGCAGTTCCTGCTCGGTGGCGCGATCTGCCGGCAGGATTCCGGCGAGCTCGGCTCGCGGCAGCCAGGTTTTTGGGAACCAGCCCAAGCCCGCTGGAAAGGGCTGATCCTGCCACTTCCGGTAGTCGCCTAAACAGAGCTTTTCGGGAGTGAGAGGCGCGGTTGGGTCTTCCAGGTTCGGCAGGGCCAGATTCTCCACACTCCTGGTGGAATTGCCGACTACAAACCCGCGCCCTAACGGGTTCCTGGGATAGGGATAGGAGGCCGCTTTGTCAGAGTACACGTCTATGCCGCCGTAAGCGAGCTCGTAGCGGAGGTCCATGTTCAGGAATGCCGACGGTTCCGTAAAGACAGGCGGGCCGTCTTTCATGAAGTGGGCGACGCGATCGCCGATCACCAGGATCTGCTTCCGGCGATCCCCGACCTGCAGGGAGACCATACAGGAGTCGGCAGGCATGCCGCGCGGTGCATAGGCCTTTCCGTTGAGCACCACGTCGGTCGCTAACTTGAACGGAACAAAATCGCTCTCGTGGCGGACCGAGGAGTTCATGGGATCATCCCAGAACAGGTCTCCCGGAACTAACGCCTTGTCTTTCTCCGCGCGGCTGCAGACCCGGTTGGGGACGATGTCGTATGTCCTTTTGAGGAGAATGCCTAGAATATATTCTCCCGCGGGCGTCTGGCCCGGTAAAACGACCGAGACACCGCGCGCCTGGGTCGCGCCGGACAGGGTTTCGGTAGCAGAGGGCATACTCATCTTAGTGCACCTCGGCGTCCAGGTGTTTCATCTGCGGGAGCCAGGAATACCCTTCGTAAGTGCAAGCGCCACGCCAGATCAGATCCACCTCCAAGTCGTCCGGCCGTATGCTGACGGTGTCCAGTCTGGGTGCGAGTTCCTGGGCGCCAAAACCAATGTCCAGCGTCATCTTTGGGGTTTCACCGGGCAGGGTAAACTCCAGCAGCCCATCCGGCGACAACCCCCGCAAGGTCACCTTCTCGTCACCTTTTAAGCCGGGGAACAGCATGCCGTGCGACGCGCCATTGTTGAGGCGTGGGTGATAGCCAGGCAACCTGAACTGCCTGGCGAGCGCGATGTGGTTCTTGGGAACCAAACCCAGGCGCTCTTCGGTGGTTACGGTGTCTACGTCGACAAATGACGGATAGACTCCCGAGTATGTATAGCGCGGATACCAGGTGCGCTGGAACCAGCCGAATCCCTGCGGCAAGGGCTGGCGCGGCCAACTCTCCGGTTCTCCCAGCACGATTCGGTCCGGCGTCAAAAGATCGGCGGGATCCTCGAAGTTCGGCAGAGCCAATCCTTCGACAGTGTCTTTCAGGTTGCGAAGCGCAATGCCCGTTCCCATGTCGTTGCGCGGGTAAAACAGCGGGATGTCCGGATGGCTGGTTTGATCGCGTCCCCCGTAGGCTCTTTCGTAGCGGATTTCCATTTCCGTGAAAGGTTTCGGCTCCGAAAAATTGGGGGGCATGTTCTCGCGATACCCGCACGCGCGGTCTCCGAAGACCGTGATAGATTTGTGGCGCTCCGCAATCTGGACACTGACCGTCATCTGCGTTGCCGGCTTGCCGCCGGGCGCATATGCTTTACCGATTACGACTACGTCAACAGCGGGTTTGAAGGGGGCCAACTCGTACTCATACTGGACGGTAGACCATTCGGGATCTCCATCGTCATAGTAGGCATCCGTCTTGCGAAGCGGATGATCCGCTGGACAGCGTTCCACTGTGCTTCCATGCCTGATCCGAAACGTGCGCTTGACGATCAGCGCAAATATATAGTTCCCCTGGTCATCCTTGCCAGGCACGATTTCGAGAGACCCATTTGGATCAGACATAGCGCCACTCAGCACTTCGGGCTAGGGATTCAGCATGACCATGCCACCCTTGACCGTGTTGGTGGCAGAGCCATCGGATATTACGATGGCACCCTTGGTCTGATGTTCGGCGGCGGCTTCGGAGTGGACGATGTTGCCTTTCACGGTAACCACACTGGAGCCGTTTACTGTGATGTTGACACCCTCCAGCGAGATATCGCCGCTGCTTTTCATCGTCAGCTTACTGGCGCCGGTATGTAAGGTAATCTCCGTGGCGGCATCCAACAGGATGGTAAGGGACGTCGATTTGATCGCGATCGCATTCTTGACCGTGGTTGACTGCGTGGCGTCGTAATTCTCGATGACATCGCTCTTGACGTGATGGGTATGGGTTCCGGTCTGCACGTCAAGACTGTGATTCCCGGATTGAATGGTAATCGCCGTGTCACCCTTTATGGTTTCGGTGTGTTTTCCCGCTTTCACGGTGATCGTGCGGTCGCCGGAGACCACGGTCTGGGTGTCGTCGTGCTCCACGGTCGTCGTCATGTCGTACTGCGCATGGATGTTGACCTTCTCTTTGCCTTTGGTATCATCCATGGTCATTTCGTTGTAGCCGCCGCCACCGGGGGTGCTGTTGGACTTGACGCCGCTGACCATGCCGGCCTTGGGTAATCCGGTGGGAGGCATCTGCTCCGCGTTGTAGACACGGCCGGTGATAATCGGCCGGTCGGGGTCGCCTTCCAGGAAATCTACGATCACTTCCTGGCCGATTCGCGGAATCGCGACCGACCCGTACCCTTGGCCGGCCCAGGGGTGGGAGACGCGGATCCAGCACGAGCTGTTCTCGTTTTTCTTTCCTTCACGGTCCCAGTAGAACTGCACCTTCACCCGGCCGTATTT
>Ga0335070_10012254_pt1 | contig 10007 bp, 11 predicted proteins | sample Lox_Sample_13_FD_206722 | JGI IMG/M metagenome (GOLD analysis project Ga0335070, IMG submission 206722) | Soil microbial communities from Loxahatchee National Wildlife Refuge, Florida, United States - Lox_Sample_1.3 | ecosystem: Environmental > Terrestrial > Soil > Wetlands | place: USA... | reverse complement strand
CTACGGCGGAAATCCAAACGAAACTGAAAATGTATTCTACGGAATGATGTCGAGGCTTGAGTTCCTTCCAAACACTCCAACTCTCTTCAACGCTGGGACACGGCTGGGCCAGCTGTCGGCGTGCTTTGTCCTTCCGGTGGAAGATTCGCTGGAAGGCATTTTCACGTCTGCAAAGAACATGGCCCTGATAGAGCAGAGCGGGGGAGGTGTCGGTTTTGATTTCTCCAGACTTAGACCAAAGGGTGACATAGTCAAGTCAACCAAGGGAGTAGCGTCTGGACCCGTGAGTTTCATGCGAATCTTTGACACGGGCACCGAAATCATAAAGGCGGGTGGAAAACGCAGGGGCGCGATGATGGCAGTTTTGAGAGTCGACCACCCGGACATTATCGAGTTCATAAGCTCCAAACAGCAGCCTGGGTTTCTGTCAAACTTCAACATTTCAGTCGCGGTGACCGACGATTTCATGAAGGCGGTTGAGGAGAACGGCGAGTACTGGCTTGTCAACCCTCGCAACAAGGAGAAGACGAAGAAGCTCAGGGCGAAAGAGGTTTGGGACTTGATGGCAAAGTCAGCTTGGATGAGCGGCGACCCCGGCGTCATATTCATTGACGAAATCAACAGACACAATCCCACTCCGCAAGTGGGCAGAATAGAGTCCACGAATCCTTGCGGCGAGCAGCCGCTGCTTCCCTACGAGTCCTGTAACCTGGGTTCCATCAACTTGTCCCACATGGTCGTGGACGGAAAGATAGATTGGGAGAAGCTTAGGGGAACTGTTAGGAACGCGGTGATTTTTCTTGACAACGTGATTGACGCGAACCGCTATCCGTTGAAGGAAATCGGGGAAATTACACTTGCCAATAGGAAGATAGGTCTGGGCGTGATGGGTTTCGCGGACATGCTTGTCAAGCTTGGAATTCCTTACGATTCCGAACAGGCCTTGAAGATGGGCGATGACATCATGAAGTTCATTGAGGAGGAGGGGCACAAGCGGTCTGAGGAGTTGGGGCAGCAGCGAGGATCTTTCCCCAACTTTGAGGGCAGCATCTGGAGAGACAGGCATTCAGCGCTCAGAAATTCAACGGTCACAACCATTGCGCCCACAGGAACCATAAGCATAATCGCGGGCTGTTCTTCAGGCATTGAACCGATTTTCGCAATCTCATTCATAAGGAACGTTCTAAGCGGGACAAGACTGTTTGAGACCAATCCCCTGTTTGAAATGATGGCCAAAGAAAAAGGCTTCTACAATGCAAAGCTTCTTGAAGAGATAGCCCAGACTGGCTCAGTTCAGAAGATTGATGGAGTTCCCGAAGTTGTGAAGAGGCTCTTTGTCACGGCCCTGGACATTGCACCGGAATGGCATGTGCGGATGCAGGCGGTTTTCCAGAAATACACCGACAATGCCGTATCCAAGACCGTTAACCTGCCCTCGGAAGCCACGGTTGAAGACGTTAGGAAAATCTACGAGCTGGCTTGGAAGCTCAAATGCAAGGGAGTTACCGTTTTCAGGTACGGCAGCAAACCAGAACAAGTGCTGTACATCGGGGAGATAAAAACCGACAAGGGCAAATTTCTCTCCCTGGAGCCAGAATACTCAGGGGGATGTCCGACGAAGAACTGCCCATTCCCAAGCTGAACCACCCCGAAACGGGACGCTTGATGAGCGCGAACGGTCCAAATGTTTGAGTGAAACTAATGATCAGGAAGATTAGGCGCACGCACATCGGGGAGAACCAAAGGAAGATACTGGATATACTAAATAAATATCAAGAGTTAACGGCGAAGGATATAGCGGAGATTCTGTGGGCTAGGGACATACGATACAAGACGCCAGAATACACTTCAGTTCACCGAAGCCTTGCAGCCCTCTACAAAAAAGGCTTGGTCGAGAAGTTCGGAGGTCAACTGAAGTGGCGGAAGACTAAACGCGCATCAACAAAGACGGCCTGATCTGCAGTTTCTCACCCGACTGCGCGTTCACCTAGCGTGAGATGCGCACTTCAATATTGTTCACTCTTAATCTCATGAACCACTGCGGCATATGACGTAAACACTTCTCTAATTGCGTAAAGTACTCCAATTATTATTAGCAATAAGCCCACGGAGAAGGTAACGATGGTCACTGGATAGATTTCTTCGGCATTCAGAAGGTATGCGGAAAATATGAGGAAGGAAGTCAAGATGAAGCTCAAGATTCCGGTGAAGAGACCGAAAAGTGAGAGTTTCAGGTAGTTACCTCTCTTCATAAGCATTGCTACTTCAGTTTTTATCTCTTCGATTCTTTTTTCGTATTCCGGACCGTACTCGGACGAAGACTTGCTTCTTTTCAGGTCAAAGTGTTCCTGGTTGAAGGTTCTCATTCTGTCAACAACTCTTCCGTAACGAGTCTGGATTACAAGGCAGAGGAGGGCGCAGCCAGAGATTAGAACGTCTGGGGCTATGGTTGCCTGAATCAACAAGATTATCTGATCGAAGTTCAAACGCCACTCACCCGTCTCTTCTCACGTGCCTTACCTATCTGCGCCAGACTGCATTTAACTCTCCCGTCTCATGTGCTGTCGCTACTGTCTTTTTATCTTGACGTTGTAGGTTGTTTTTACTCCGGCCTTTTCGAATAGCTTGCCAACGGGGCAACCTTTTACTGTCAATTCGTGTAGTCTTTGTACCCTGTCATCTGGCAAATCTGTTTTTGTCATGATGTCGAATTTTGTCTCAGTAATAGTCCCAGCTTGTTCAGACTTGACCGCTTCCGCCTTTATCTCCAATTCCGCAATGGTCGCCCGCATTTTGTTTGCTGTCAGCATAAATATCGCTGCATAGCATCCTGCGAAGCTCATCACTGCTAGTTCAAGCGCTGATGGTCCCATGTTGGTTCCGCCGCTGTCTTCTTCAAGATCAAGGCAAATTGCATGAGCTCTGCCATCGTCGACGTCTATTCTATAGTTCTTGACCAGTTTGGCGTTTGCCTTCAACTTTACCAAAGTCCATCACCTCCCCCAGAAGCTATTTGCTTAAGGAAAAGTGTTTTCATGGATTTTTCTTTTTGCATAAGACTCGTTAGGTCTGCATGGACACCAATTCCTGCTTCCATCCTAAGCATCTTCTCCGGAGAAAAGCCTCTTATTTTGGTAATGTTCTTCATATCTTGCTCACCAATGAGTATGAAAACACACACAAAGGTGCGAAACAGAGTGGCTGGTAATGTTGCACACAGATAAAAAGATGAGAGAACCAGAATATTGGAGGAAGAGGCGCACTATAGAAGGAGTGAAAAGAATAGGTGCGACGTTGCTTTTGGAAAAGCTGAAAGACTTATTGTGAAGTTGGTGGATGGAAGATGAGTTTGATACCTGACGATCAGAGGGAGCGTATCCGGAGCGAACTTGCTGAAAAACTGGTTAGTCCAGTGAGAGTCATAATGTTCACGCAGGCGATGGAGTGCAAGTTCTGCGCCGACACTAAACAGTTGGTTTATGAATTGGCTGAATTGAACGAGAAGATACAGGCTGAGGTCCACGATTTTGTGGCTGACGCTCAACTTGCGCATGAATATGGTGTTGATAGGATTCCGGCAATCGTCATTAGAAGCGAAAAGGATTATGGAATAAGATTCTTCGGATTCCCGTATGGTTACGAGTTCCAGACGTTGATGGAGGCCTTGGCTTCAGTTTCACGAGGTCAGACCGACCTTTCAGAACAGACAAAGCAGAAGCTTCGAGAAATCAAGGTCCCCATCAATATCAAGGTTTTTACAACCCTGACGTGTCCACATTGTCCAACGGCTGCCGCCATGGCTCACAAGTTTGCTATCGAAAACAGTCTTATAACGGCTGAAGCCATCGACGCCGGCGAATTTTCAGACATGGCAATAAAATACGGTGTGATGGGCGTCCCAAAAGTAGTGATTAACGAAAAAGTAGAATTCGTGGGTGCAGTTCCAGAGGAAATGTTCTTGGAACAAGTCCTAAAAGCCACGGCCTGAACAGGGATGTGTCCTGAACGTTATGGTTGACGTGAAATGAAAGAGAGAGAAATCATTCTCCAGATTCTCGGCATGAGTTGTCCATCGTGTTCGGAGGGGATCCAAGCAGGATTGGCGAGGATGGACGGTATAATAGATGCGAAGGTGAACTTTGCTTCTAAAGAAGCCATCGTCAGGTTTGACGAAGACAAGATCAGCTTGGACAAGATCAAGGCAGCCATAAAGAGAGGCGGGTACGAAGCTGTCGAGAAAATTGAGGATATGACGGAAAAACGCCGAGAACAAGTTAGGAACAGAATGCTGCTTTTCTTCTTCGGCCTTGCGCTCACAATCCCAATCGTACTGATTTCCTATCTTTTCGATTTTCCGGGGAAGAACTACGTTCTACTGGCGTTGGCAACCCCTGTTCAATTTCTTGTTGGCTGGCACTTCTATACGGGCGCGTATGCTTCGATTAGAAACAGGTTCGCTGACATGAACGTGTTGGTCGCTTTAAGCGCCACAGCCGCTTACGTCTACTCGGTCTACTCGACCTTCAATCCACAGGGCATGGTGTTCTATGATGCTTCAGCAGTCGTTATCACGACGATAACCCTGGGCGTATTGCTGGAAGATATGGCTGTCGAACGAACGGGTGAAACGATGAAGAAGCTCATGGCGCTTCAACCCAAGAATGCAACCGTTGTCCGTGATGGCGAAGAGAAGGAAATTCCAGTTGATGAAGTTCAGGTTGGCGACACCGTCATAGTCAAGCCTGGCGAACGAATTCCCGTTGACGGGGCCGTCGCCGAAGGGCGGACGTTCATAGATGAGTCAATGATCACCGGCGAGTCAGTCCCTGTTGAAAAAGCCGTGGGAGACACAGTTTTCAGTGGAACGATAAACAAGACTGGCACCTTGAAATTTACTGCAGAAAAAGTCGGACTTGAAACCACTTTGTCCCAGATAGTCAGACTGACAAGAGAAGTGCAGGCGAGCAAAGCGCCAATCCAAAGAATAGCAGACAAAGTCGTAAACATATTCGTCCCCGCTGTTGTCTCTATTGCGGTGGGAGCATTTCTCGTATGGCATTTCGCCTTCGGGAACGACGTTCTGGCTGTGACAACCATGGTTTCTGTCCTCGCAATCTCGTGCCCATGTGCGTTAGGAATTGCAACTCCAGCAGCAATGATGATAGGAGTAGGCGACGGCGCTGAAAACGGGATCCTCATCAAAAACAGCGCCATCTTGGAAGTCGTGAAAAACCTCGACACGGTTGTTTTCGACAAGACTGGCACGTTGACGAAGGGCAAGCTGGAAGTCACAGACATCGTCGCAAAAGATAAGAACTCTGTATTGCAAGTTGCCGCCGCCGCGGAAAAATGGTCTGAACATCCCATAGGGCAAGCCATCGTCAAGGAAGCTGAAACCGAGAAAATCATTCAGGGCGAGCCCGACTCTTTCGAGGCTTTGCCAGGGTTTGGGGTGGCGGCTGAAGTTGAAGGCAAGAAGGTTCTGATAGGAAACCGCGCATTGATGAAAAGCAATGGTGTTGCGATCGAACGTTTTGAAAGCGACATTCAGAGACTAGAGGGGGAAGGCAAGACTGTGCTTATAGCTGCCGTTTCTGGAGAGGTTGTGGGGTTGTTGGCCGTTTCTGACAGCCTTAAAGAACATTCGAAGGAGGCGGTTGAGACTCTGCAAAGAATGGGTTTGAAAGTCGTTATGCTCAGCGGCGATACTAGAAGAACAGCGGAGGCGATAGCGAGACAATTGGGCATAACCGAAGTCTTGGCTGAAGTGATTCCGGCTCAGAAGGTTGAGGAAATAAAGAAACTGCAGAGTCAAGGCCTGTTCGTTGCTATGGTAGGAGACGGAATAAACGACGCACCAGCAATCACTCAGGCCAATGTGGGCATAGCCATCGGGAGCGGAACAGACGTTGCAATCGAAGCGGGTGACGTTGTCTTGATCAAAGATGACCCAAGAGACGTGGCCACCAGCATCGACCTCAGCAAAAAAACGCTGGGCAAGATTAAGCAGAACCTGTTCTGGGCCTTCTTTTACAACGCAATAATGATCCCTCTGGCGGCAGGTGTGCTCTATTTGCCGCTTCACATTCTAATCCCGCCTGAGGCTGCAGCAGCCTCGATGATACTTAGCGACCTCACAGTGGTCGGAAACTCAATGCTTCTGAAAAGATGGAAACCCAGTAAAGAAGTGCATTAGAGACCATGGAGCTTATCATTAAGTACTTTCAGTAGAGGGTTAAAATGAGAGGAACTTGGGCTTATCACGATGGGCGCGCGGCTTCAATCTAGGAATGCCCGGTGTGGCCCGAAGGCTGGGTTTGACCACTGGCATACTTGGCTGGGTTCTTGTCAAAAGTTGTCTTGCACGTCTGGTTGCAGAAATAGTACGTTTTGCCTCTGTATTCCGTCTTGTGCTTGGCAGTCTTCTCGCTTACTTCCATTCCACAAATTGGATCTTTCGCCAAATTTCAACCTCCTTTAGTATCTTATTGCGTTTAGGTTCCTGTTGTCAGAGCAAATATGTAAACATATCTTGTGTGAACTAGTTCGAAATAGTGACGCGAATCCGAATCAAGACCTCGCTACGTCAGCGAAACGTGACAGGCAACGTTGCACTATTTCCTGTTTTAACAACGCGTAGTTCGCTAAAATTCTACCGAACCAAAATGGCGTTCGTTCTTTATCAAAGGGTGCGATAATGATATAATGCAGGCCTATATGGATTCATGTTTTTCCATAGTGTGATGGCCCATGTCCAAGCCTTCTTTTTCGCAGAACTCCAATACTTTGGACACAGCCCTCAAGTCAATTTCCTTTATCTTGTCTTCATCGGGTCCAACTACTTCAATGATTAAGCCTAGGCCTCCGACTCCGCAGCAGGTGTAAACGTTCTTGTAGATTCTCACGTCATACTCTGGGGGAAGCTTCATTCCTCCCACGGCCTCTTTGACCTTGTCAATCAATAAATCAACTTGACCTGGCTGCGTTGCTTTGATAAAGTGGACTTCTCTGCAACCCATCTTGGGCATCTAAGTCACCTTGAATGCTATCAAGGTCGCAGTTTCCTTTATTCCAGGGATTCTGCGGATTTGTTCAAAGATGAACTTGTCAAGCTCTTCCATCTTTTCAAAAGAAACTTCAACATGCAAGTCATACAACCCGTAAGTCGGAGTTGCTTGCTTAACTCCTGCCATTTTCTTGACCTCTTTGAGGACTTGCTGATCTCGTCCCGATTCGACCTTTGCTAGTACATATGCGACTGTCAACTTCTAGACCCCCTTTCTAATTTACGTTTCTGGTTAATCAACTTTTCGAGCACTAATCATAATGCCTAAGGGGCACCATTGTTCACTCAGATTCAGGATGAACTTTTCAAGCGCGCGTTTTCAAAGCAATTCTCCCTTATAATGAACAGTGGCAGGACAACCCAGACACCTGTCACTTGCGTACAGCGTGCAACTCGCACAATCCGCACCGCAGGGCGTTGTTTTCTCCTTGTCAACAATAGGTCTGATCGGTATTACAAAGGGCCGAACAGGTGTAACTATCAAGTCGAGTTCCGTATCCTTCACGAGAGGATTCTGCCTCAAGTGTGAGTCTACACAAGACATTATAGATCTGATGTTTTCGCCTACGAGCATAACGGTTAGATTGTTTTTTCCAGAAGTCAAGAAACTGTTAAGATAAATGGGACACCCATCAAGGGACTTCAGAAATTGTTCAACGTGGTTTGTTGCAACGTCAAGGTTGGCGAGGAAAAGCTGAGCTTTCTTAACGTCAGTTCCAACTATGCGAGCTAACGCCCCTTTTTCCTCAAGCCTACGTATTCTGGAACTCACAGCAGGTTGTGAAACCTTCAACTGTTTCGCAAGCTCAACTTGAGATACCTCTGGGTCCCGAGAAAGCAAAGACATGATCTTCCTGTCTGTATCATCCAACTTACCTGTCACGTCTTTTCCCTCGCAGATGAACCAACACCACTATAATGAAGTGCAGCTGGATATATATGAATTGCTTCCAAAATATAAGCAATTAGTCCAAGATGTTTATGAAATATAAGGGAAAAGCTTATAAAGATATTTCGACATTTCTTTATATGTAGTTTGTTAAGGGGACGATTGAAATGAACGAGAATGAGTCTTGGGAAAGTAAATGCTGTCGTTGTGAAGGGGATACTAACTTGAATCTTACCCCTGGAAAAAGAGCATGCCATCTTACGTGCGGCACTTGCCTCTATCCAGAAGATTGGGGAAGATGCGTTTCGTGCGAACTCGTGGGACACTGCGAATATGCCTTGGCTTATTTGAGAGGCCTGAAGGGCAACGGCATCAAGAAAGGCTGCTATTTTGGCCAGCAGCTAACTGGAGAAGAATCTATCTACCACACGATGAACTTTGTAAACGGGCAACAGCAAATCATGAAAACAACGGGCGAGAAAGCGTATCTGGAGAGCCTGAAAAAGGCAAACGCCAAGAGCACCTGTCTGCAAATACCCTAACCTTTCCTTTTTCTCGCGTAACTTATCCAGGACTGCGGTCAGTAAGAGAAGCGCGACAGTGCATATATCTGTTCTTGAATTTCCTTTTTTCAATTGCGGGTTAACTCGACAGAACATGCGGGATTAGCGCCGCTATCAATGCCATTTTCATTTGTTCAATCCGCATCCTTCAGGTTGAAATAAGGAAATGAAAAATAAAAGATTAGCTGTCGCTGGGAGTTGATATTAGTCCCATCACTATTGCATCATGATATTTGGCGTCGTCTCCAAGGTAAGCGTCTCTCATGATTCCCTCGGTCCTGAAGCCGAATTTCTCGTACAGGTGTACAGCAATGTGGTTGTCAGCGATTACGTGAAGACTTATTCTGTGCAGCTTTTCTTTTTCTGCAAGTTCGAGCAGGCGGCTAAGCATGGCTGTTCCGAGCCCGACATTTTGAAAGTCTTGGTGCAGATACATGCCCAAATCGCAGACGCCTTTTCGCCTAGAGTGAGAATACTTGAAAATCGTCGCCCATCCTACTATGCGGTCGTTATCAGTTGCCACCAGGGGAATCAGGTTTAGAAGATTGTTCATCCATCTGTCAATAACTTCTGTCGTGTAAGGCGGCATTCCCCATCTCAGAGCCTGAGGAGACATAGAAGCAAACATTTCCGCCAGCTTCTTTTTGTCTTCCAGAACAAAAAACCTGACTACAACTGTTCTACCATCTTTAAGCTTAATATTCCACAATCTGCCGGCATCCTCATTAACTCCTTGCTTCACTCTTTCTCTAAGGATTTTGCTTTTGAGTCTATGGCGCGCCTTCCAAAAAACAAGACTTTGAGCATATGTAGCTTGTTGTCCGACTACTGCGATTAGGGCGAGGTCGCCTGATTGGTGAACGTATCATGACTGGGCTCTTGTCAGTACGCGCTTGTACTTTAGGTTCCAAAGGGCAGAAGCGCCTGATTAGTAGGCTTAATAGTAGGGTTAGTTAACTATTTTGCCAAACAAGATTTCCTCTTTCAGAAGCCAAGAATCAGCGTGACGATCATGTGGGAAATACTGTTACCGTTCCTCGGATTCTTGATTGGAACTGTCGCTGCTTTGACGGGAATCGGAGGAGGCGTTTTCATAGTTCCCCTATTGACTTTGGTCTTTGCCCTTTCACCCGCCAATGCCGCAGGAACTAGCCACACTGTGATAGTCTTCACCGCTTTAACGTCCACGTTGATCTATGCAAGACAAAAAAAGATATCATACCGAACTGGCGCCCTGTTTGCCGTGGCAACGACGCCAGGTGGGCTTCTGGGAGTATACCTGTCCACAGTTATGTCTGCAAGAACATTAGGTCTTATCTTCGGATTCTTTATGATTATTTTTGTCGCTATTCCCATATCTATCGACGCGAATTCTATCAGACTGAAACGTTCGTCCAGCTCTGGAGGTGGAAAGGCCGATGTGAACTCTGGCAGAGTGCCGTTTAGTTCTTTGCAGAAAGCGTTGCTTGGAGCGATTTTGAGTTTTTTT